>OBUN01000060.1_pt1 | contig 53655 bp, 50 predicted proteins | sample 1475851 | NCBI WGS metagenome assembly OBUN01 (sample SAMEA2579932, study PRJEB22360) | human gut metagenome | reverse complement strand
ATACCCCACAGCCCCGAAAAAGAGCCAGTCAGTTGCTTAACTGACTGGCATTACAGCCTTGAGCTGCCGTTTTTTTATTCTGTTTGTTGTGAAACTGAAGCGATTTAGTCACTATCGATCTCATCAAATATGGCTCGCTTTGAGATATTCCTCAAGTAAAAAAACACCTCTTCCTGCGATTTCTCACAAAAAAGATTCGTTGACAAAAAGTGACAAAATTATGAGATTTCCATCACACATTTTGACATCAGGAACGGTATGCTGAATTCACCAAGACGGGAAGACAAGAGGTAAAATTTATGACAATGAACATTACCAGCAAACAAATGGAAATTACTCCGGCCATCCGCCAACATGTCGCAGACCGTCTCGCCAAACTGGAAAAATGGCAAACACATCTGATTAACCCACATATCATTCTGTCCAAAGAGCCACAAGGGTTTGTTGCTGACGCCACAATCAATACACCTAACGGCGTTCTGGTTGCCAGTGGTAAACATGAAGATATGTACACCGCAATTAACGAATTGATCAACAAGCTGGAACGGCAGCTCAATAAACTGCAGCACAAAGGCGAAGCACGTCGTGCCGCAACATCGGTGAAAGACGCCAACTTCGTCGAAGAAGTTGAAGAAGAGTAGTCCTTTATATTGAGTGTATCGCCAACGCGCCTTCGGGCGCGTTTTTTGTTGACAGCGTGAAAACAGTACGGGTACTGTACTGAAGTCACTTAAGGAAACAAACATGAAACACACACCGTTTTTCTTCGCATTCTTTTTTACCTTCCCCTGAATGGGAGGCGTTTCGTCGTGTGAAACAGAATGCGAAGACGAACAATAAGGCCTCCCAAACCGGGGGGCCTTTTTTATTGATAACAAAAAAGGCAACACTATGACATCGGAAAATCCGTTACTGGCGCTGCGCGAGAAGATAAGCGCGCTGGATGAAAAATTGCTGGCGTTACTGGCAGAGCGGCGCGAACTGGCCGTCGAGGTGGGCAAAGCCAAACTGCTCTCGCATCGCCCGGTACGTGATATTGATCGCGAACGCGATTTGCTGGAAAGATTAATTACGCTCGGTAAAGCGCACCATCTGGACGCCCATTACATTACTCGCCTGTTCCAGCTCATCATTGAAGATTCCGTATTAACTCAGCAGGCTTTGCTCCAGCAACATCTCAATAAAATTAATCCACACTCTGCCCGCATTGCTTTTCTCGGCCCCAAAGGCTCCTATTCACATCTTGCCGCTCGTCAGTACGCTGCGCGTCACTTTGAGCAATTCATTGAAAGTGGCTGCGCCAAATTTGCCGATATTTTTAATCAGGTGGAAACCGGCCAGGCCGACTATGCCGTCGTACCGATTGAAAATACCAGCTCCGGTGCCATAAACGACGTTTACGATCTGCTGCAACATACCAGTTTGTCGATTGTTGGCGAGATGACGTTAACTATCGATCATTGTTTGTTGGTCTCCGGCACTACTGATTTATCCACCATTAATACGGTCTACAGCCATCCGCAGCCATTCCAGCAATGCAGCAAATTCCTTAATCGTTATCCACACTGGAAGATTGAATATACCGAAAGTACGTCTGCGGCAATGGAAAAGGTTGCACAGGCAAAATCACCGCATGTTGCTGCGTTGGGAAGCGAAGCTGGCGGCACTTTGTACGGTTTGCAGGTACTGGAGCGTATTGAAGCGAATCAGCGACAAAACTTCACCCGATTTGTGGTGTTGGCACGTAAAGCCATTAACGTGTCTGACCAGGTTCCAGCGAAAACGACGTTGTTAATGGCGACCGGGCAACAAGCTGGTGCGCTGGTTGAAGCATTGCTGGTACTGCGCAACCACAATCTGATTATGACCCGTCTGGAGTCACGCCCGATTCACGGTAATCCATGGGAAGAGATGTTTTATCTGGATATTCAGGCCAATCTTGAATCAGCGGAAATGCAAAAAGCATTGAAAGAGTTAGGGGACATCACCCGTTCGATGAAGGTATTGGGCTGTTACCCAAGTGAGAACGTAGTGCCTGTTGATCCAACCTGATGAAAAGGTGCCGGATGATGTGAATCACCCGGCACTGGATTATTAGTGGCGGTTGTCATTCGCCTGACGCAATAACACGCGGCTTTCACTCTGAAAACGCTGTGCGTAATCGCCGAACCAGTGCTCCACCTTGCGGAAACTGTCAATAAACGCCTGCTTATCGCCCTGCTCCAGCAACTCAATCGCCTCGCCGAAACGCTTATAGTAACGTTTGATTAACGCCAGATTACGCTCTGACGACATAATAATGTCGGCATAAAGCTGCGGATCCTGAGCAAACAGTCGCCCAACCATCGCCAGTTCAAGGCGGTAAATCGGCGAAGAGAGCGCCAGAAGTTGCTCAAGCTGAACATTTTCTTCTGCCAGGTGCAGCCCATAAGCAAAAGTAGCAAAGTGGCGCAGAGCCTGAATAAACGCCATATTCTGATCGTGCTCGACAGCGCTAATACGATGCAGCCGAGCGCCCCAGACCTGAATTTGCTCCAGAAACCATTGGTATGCTTCCGGCTTACGTCCATCACACCAGACCACAACTTGCTTTGCCAGGCTACCGCTGTCCGGGCCGAACATCGGGTGTAACCCCAGCACCGGACCATCATGCGCCGCCAGCATGGCCTGTAATGGTCCATTTTTCACCGATGCCAGATCGACCAGAATACAATCTTTCGGTAAAGGCGGTAATTTGCCAATAACTTGTTCAGTAACGTGGATGGGCACACTAACAATCACCATTCCGGCATCGGCAACAATATCAGCCGCTCGATCCCAGTCATGTTGCTCCAGAATCCGCACCTGATAACCCGAGAGTGTCAGCATCTTCTCGAACAGACGTCCCATCTGACCGCCACCACCAACGATAACTACCGGGCGTAACGCAGGACAAAGCGTTTTAAATCCTTTGTCGTTTTCACTGGAGTAAGATTCACGCATCACCCGACGCAAAACATCCTCAATCAGATCTGGCGGTACACCCAGAGCTTCCGCCTCTGCACGACGCGAGGCCAGCATAGATGCCTCGCGCTCCGGAACATAAATAGGCAGTCCAAAGCGGCTTTTCACCTCGCCCACTTCAGCAACCAGTTCCAGACGCTTCGCTAATAAATTCAGCAGCGCTTTATCGACTTCATCAATTTGATCGCGTAATGCGGTCAATTCAGCAACCATAATAAACCTCTTAAGCCACGCGAGCCGTCAGCTGCCCGTTCAGATCCTGATGAATTTCACGCAGCAAGGCATCGGTCATTTCCCAACTAATGCAGGCATCGGTTACGGATACACCGTATTTCATTTCACTGCGCGGTTGCTCGGAAGACTGATTGCCCTCGTGGATATTACTTTCGATCATCAGACCAATAATTGAGCGATTGCCATCTTTGATTTGAGCAACCACGGATTCTGCCACCGCAGGCTGACGGCGATAATCTTTATTGGAATTACCGTGGCTGCAATCTACCATCAGAGACGGGCGCAGTCCCGCCTGTTCCATCTCTTTTTCACATTGCGCAACATCCGCAGGGCTATAGTTCGGCGCTTTACCACCGCGCAGGATCACATGCCCGTCCGGATTCCCCTGAGTTTGTAGCAACGCAACCTGCCCTGCCTGGTTAATGCCAACAAAACGGTGCGGCTGGGCGGCGGCACGCATAGCGTTAATTGCCGTTGCAAGGCTGCCGTCGGTGCCGTTTTTAAAACCAACCGGCATGGAAAGCCCGGAGGCCATTTCACGGTGAGTTTGCGATTCCGTTGTACGAGCACCAATTGCTGACCAGCTAAACAGATCGCCCAGGTATTGCGGGCTATTTGGATCTAACGCTTCCGTCGCCAGTGGCAGTCCCATATTCACCAGCTCAAGCAGCAATTTACGCGCGATCTGCAGCCCGGCTTCTACATCAAAAGAGCCATCCATATGGGGATCGTTAATCAACCCTTTCCAACCGACAGTGGTACGGGGTTTTTCAAAATAGACGCGCATTACCAGATAGAGGCTATCGCTGACCTCTGCGGCAAGGGCTTTAAATCGACGAGCATATTCCAGAGCAGTTTCCGGCTCATGAATGGAACAAGGACCACATACTACCAGCAGACGAGGATCGCGCCCGGCGATAATATCTGAAATGGTTTTACGCGAGTCAGCAATCTGGGCTTCTTGTTGCAGGCTTAATGGAAAAGCGGCCTTCAGTTGTTCCGGAGTCATTAAAACCTGTTCGTCGGTAATATGTACGTTATTCAGCGCGTCTTTTTGCATGATGGCGATCCTGTTTATGCTCGTTTGCGATAGTTGATCCTCAGCGAGGATGACGTAACGATAACACATAAAGTAAAGTTTTCAATCCATATTTCGTACATTTTTCTTTACAGGAACAATTTACTCGCGCTTTTGATGCTTATTTTGTACAAATAAATTTACACCTCCTTTAAAAACAATCCGCTATGCTTTGAAAAAGGAGAAAGAAATGATGAAAAAGTTTATCGCCCCCTTGTTGGCTTTACTGGTTAGCGGATGTCAGATTGATCCTTATACTCACGCGCCAACCTTGACCAGCACCGACTGGTATGATGTCGGTATGGAAGATGCGATATCGGGCAGCGCCATAAAAGATGACGATGCATTTAGCGATTCACAGGCGGATCGCGGTCTATACCTTAAAGGATATGCCGAAGGACAAAAGAAAACTTGCCAGACCGATTTTACTTATGCCCGAGGACTTTCTGGTAAAAGCTTTCCTGCCAGCTGCAATAATGTTGAAAATGCCAGCCAACTACATGAAGTATGGCGAAAAGGGGCTGATGAAAATGCCAGCACAATACGATTAAATTAATTACCCCCCAAATAAATTAAGCATGAGATTTTACTCATTATGTTTTATTTCTCACATTGATGACGACTGCATGAAAAAATGATATTTTAATGAGCATTCTGAAAAAATATCGATGCATTTCGAGCGAAGATGGTGAGGATCCCTGAATGCGTTTTTCTCACCGACTGTTCTTACTGCTGATTCTCCTGCTGACGGGAGCACCAATACTCGCTCAGGAACCTTCTGACGTTGCGAAAAACGTGCGTATGATGGTTTCCGGTATTGTCAGTTACACCCGCTGGCCTGCGCTATCAGGGCCACCAAAGTTATGTATCTTTTCATCTTCACGTTTTAGTACCGCCCTACAAGAGAATGCCGCGACATCTTTGCCTTATCTGCCTGTCATCATTCACACTCAACAAGAGGCGATGATTTCAGGCTGCAATGGTTTTTATTTTGGCAACGAGTCACCGACATTCCAGATGGAATTAACCGAACAATATCCGTCAAAGGCGTTATTATTAATTGCCGAACAAAATACCGATTGCATTATTGGTAGCGCCTTTTGTCTGATCATCCACAATAATGACGTCAGATTTGCCGTAAACCTGGATGCCTTATCGCGTAGCGGTGTAAAGGTCAACCCGGATGTCTTAATGCTCGCACGGAAGAAAAATGATGGATAACGATAATTCTCTTAATAAGCGCCCCACGTTTAAAAGAGCATTACGCAACATCAGTATGACCAGCATATTTATCACTATGATGCTGATCTGGTTGCTGCTTTCAGTGACCTCGGTGCTGACCCTGAAACAGTACGCGCAAAAAAACCTGGCACTGACAGCAGCAACAATGACTTACAGTCTGGAAGCAGCGGTCGTTTTTGCCGATGGCCCTGCAGCAACTGAAACACTGGCGGCGCTGGGGCAGCAAGGGCAATTTTCAACTGCAGAAGTGCGTGATAAGCAGCAAAATATTCTGGCATCCTGGCATTACACCCGTAAGGATCCAGGCGATACTTTCAGTAATTTCATAAGCCACTGGCTCTTCCCTGCCCCCATCATTCAGCCGATTCGTCACAATGGTGAAACCATTGGCGAAGTACGCTTAACCGCTCGCGACAGTTCAATCAGCCATTTTATCTGGTTTTCGCTCGCCGTACTAACCGGTTGTATTCTGCTGGCATCAGGCATCGCAATTACCCTCACCCGCCATTTGCACAATGGTCTGGTGGAAGCATTGAAAAATATCACCGATGTCGTGCATGACGTACGTTCCAACCGCAATTTTTCCCGAAGAGTTTCGGAAGAACGTATCGCTGAGTTTCACCGCTTCGCACTCGACTTCAACAGTCTGCTGGATGAAATGGAAGAGTGGCAGCTTCGTTTACAGGCCAAAAATGCGCAGCTTCTACGTACCGCGCTACATGACCCATTAACCGGGCTGGCTAACCGCGCAGCGTTTCGTAGCGGCATCAACACGTTGATGAACAATTCCGATGCCCGAAAAACGTCGGCGTTACTATTTCTTGATGGCGATAATTTCAAATATATCAATGATACCTGGGGTCATGCGACGGGCGATCGTGTCCTGATTGAGGTGGCAAAACGGTTAGCTGAATTTGGCGGACTGCAACATAAAGCATACCGCATAGGCGGCGATGAATTTGCGATGGTCCTCTTTGGTGTACAGTCGGAATCCGAAGTACAGCGGATTTGCTCAGCACTGACACAAATCTTTAATCGCCCGTTTGATCTTCATAATGGTCATCAGACCACCATGACATTAAGCATTGGTTACGCGATGACCATTGAGCATGCCTCTGCGGAAAAATTACAAGAGCTGGCCGATCACAATATGTATCAGGCCAAACACCAGCGTGCCGAAAAGCTGGTGAGATAACAAGGATATATCGATATGATAAAGCACCTGGTAGTACCCCTGATTTTCACCTCGCTAATACTGACTGGCTGCCAGTCCCCTCAGGGAAAGTTTTCTCCTGAGCAAGTCGCCGCTATGCAATCTTATGGATTTACTGAATCCGCCGGCGACTGGTCGCTGGGCTTATCAGATGCCATTCTGTTCGCAAAAAATGACTACAAATTGCTCCCGGAAAGCCAGCAACAGATCCAAACCATGGCAGCCAAATTGGCCTCGACAGGGCTAACGCATGCCCGTATGGATGGACACACCGACAACTATGGTGAAGACAGTTACAACGAAGCCTTATCATTGAAACGGGCGAATGTCGTGGCCGATGCATGGGCTATGGGTGGACAAATTCCGCGCAGCAATCTCACCACACAGGGTTTAGGAAAAAAATATCCCATAGCCAGTAACAAGACCGCCCAGGGCCGCGCCGAGAACCGCCGCGTCGCAGTGGTGATTACTACCCCTTAAAACACGAGCAAACAGATAAAAAAAGGGCCAGCCAATTGGCCAGCCCTTCTTAACAGGATGTCGCTTAAGCGAAACCTTAGTTAAGACGCTCTTTGATACGAGCAGCCTTACCAGTACGCTCACGCAGGTAGTACAGTTTAGCTTTACGAACAGCACCACGACGTTTGACAGAAATGCTGTCAACTACCGGAGAGTGAGTCTGGAAGACACGCTCAACGCCTTCGCCGTTGGAAATTTTACGAACAGTGAATGCAGAGTGCAGACCGCGGTTACGAATAGCGATAACCACGCCCTCGAATGCCTGCAGACGTTTTTTGGAACCTTCAACAACCCATACTTTCACTTCCACGGTATCACCCGGACGGAAGGAAGGTACGTCCTGCTTCATCTGCTCTTGTTCAAGTTGCTTAATAATGTTGCTCATAATTTAATCTCTTATCCTGGGTAAACTGATATCTCGGGGGCTTACGCCATCCCATCATGTTTATGTTGCTGTTGTGCGTGTTCCGTTTTGAACTCCGCCAGCAACCTTGCTTGCTCTTCAGTCAGAGCCAGGTTTTCCAGAAGTTCAGGTCTTCTAAGCCAGGTACGGCCCAGCGACTGTTTCAAACGCCAGCGACGTATCTCGGCATGGTTGCCCGACAGTAACACTGACGGAACTTCCATCCCTTCTAACACCTCAGGCCGCGTATAGTGCGGGCAATCCAGCAATCCTTCAGCAAAGGAATCTTCCGTTGCCGAAGCTTCATGTCCCAGTACTCCCGGAATAAACCGGGAAACGGAGTCAATCAGCGTCATTGCTGGTAACTCACCACCACTGAGAACGTAATCGCCGATTGACCATTCTTCGTCAATTTCGGTTTGGATCACGCGCTCATCTATACCTTCGTAGCGACCGCACACCAGAATCAATTTTTGATTCGTTGCCAGTTCGCTGACGCCCGCTTGATCAAGCTTGCGTCCCTGTGGTGAAAGATAAATCCCCTTTGCGCCTTCCCCCGCCGCGGCTTTTGCTGCATGAATGGCGTCCCGCAAGGGTTGCACCATCATTAACATCCCCGGTCCGCCGCCGTAAGGACGATCGTCCACGGTACGGTGCCGGTCATGCGTGAAGTCGCGAGGACTCCAGCTCTGGATGCTCAGCAGGCCATTTTTAACTGCCCGGCCAGTTACCCCGTAATCGGTAATTGCGCGGAACATTTCAGGAAACAGGCTAATTATGCCAATCCACATAGCGCCGTCTTTTACCGTTTATCCGGTGGTTTAAAAACCAGGATCCCAATCTACTTCGATTGAACGAGTAGTGAGATCGACTTTCTTGATAACCTGCCCATCGAGGAACGGTACGAGACGTTCCTTGATACCAAACGCATCTTTCAGGTTTGCCTTAATGACGAGAACGTCATTAGATCCGGTTTCCATCATATCGACGACTTTACCGAGATCGTAGCCTTCAGTGGTTACTACCTGGCAGCCCATCAGGTCTTTCCAGTAGTAGTCACCCTCTTCAAGCTGAGGCAGCTGCGATGAATCCACGACAATTTCACAATTCGTCAGCAGGTTCGCCGCATCACGATCGTCAACGCCTTTCAGCTTGATGATCATGTCCTGATTGTGGTGCTTCCAGCTTTCCAGCTGGACTTGCTGCCACTGACCCGCCTTCTGGATAAACCAGGGCTGATAGTCAAAAATGCTTTCGGCGTCTTCGGTGGAAGAAAACACTCTGAGCCACCCACGAATACCGTAAGACGAACCCATTTTTCCCAAAACGATGGGATCAACAGGTGCTTGCGCGGTGAGTTGTTTGCTCATCATGACCACCGTGACAGATTAAGCTGCTTTGTTTACTTCTTTGATCAGCGCAGCAACGCGATCAGAAATAGTTGCGCCCTGGCCAACCCAGTGAGCGATGCGATCCAGATCCAGGCGAGTGCCTTCTTCTTTTTCGCTAGCGATTGGGTTGAAGAAACCAACGCGCTCGATGAAGCGACCGTTGCGTGCATTACGGCTGTCAGCGACAACAACCTGGTAGAACGGACGCTTTTTAGCGCCGTGACGTGCTAAACGAATAGTTACCATAACATCCTCTTGTGTGAATAAAACAACCGGACCCCATCGAGGAACGGAGTCCGGTGTCATATTAAAAGCCCGAAAATTTTACTCATTTTTGCGGAAATTGCAATCAACAGTTGCTAACTCTGCTGTAAAAGGCCGTCGGCGGTGCAGCCAGTTTGGCACCGGAGTGCGCGCAGTCACCGGAGCGTACACGCAGTACGTGAGGATGACGAGCACACCCCGGTGCCAAAATGGCAAACAAGCCAGGCCGATTAGCGACCAGGAAATCCCGGCGGCATCATACCCTTCATGCTTCTCATCATCTTCGCCATTCCGCCCTTCTTCATTTTCTTCATCATGCGCTGCATGTCGTCGAACTGCTTCAGAAGGCGGTTAACGTCCTGTACCTGCATCCCGCAACCGGCGGCGATACGACGCTTACGTGAACCTTTGATGATTTCTGGCTTAGCGCGCTCTTTCATCGTCATTGAGTTGATGATGGCTTCCATACGCACCAGCACTTTATCGTCCATCTGCGACTTGACGTTATCCGGGATCTGCCCCATGCCCGGCAGTTTGCCCATCAAGCTGGCCATGCCGCCCATATTTTTCATCTGCCGCAGCTGCTCAAGGAAGTCGTTGAGATCGAAGCCGTCGCCTTTTTTCAGCTTGCTGGCTAATTTCTCTGCCTGCGCGCGGTCAACTTTGCTTTCGATATCTTCGATCAGCGACAGTACGTCGCCCATGCCGAGAATACGCGACGCGATGCGGTCCGGATGGAACGGCTCCAGCGCCTCAGTTTTCTCGCCAACACCGAGAAACTTGATCGGTTTGCCAGTGATGTGACGAATAGAGAGTGCCGCACCGCCGCGGGCATCGCCGTCCACTTTGGTCAACACTACGCCGGTAAGCGGTAACGCTTCATTAAATGCTTTTGCCGTATTGGCCGCATCCTGACCGGTCATGGCGTCAACCACAAACAGGGTTTCAACCGGATTAATCGACGCATGGACTTGTTTGATCTCATCCATCATCGCTTCGTCAACGTGCAGACGACCAGCGGTATCCACCAGCAGCACGTCGTAGAATTTCAGTTTGGCTTCTTTCAGCGCCGCGTTAACGATATCTACCGGCTTCTGACCAACATCAGAAGGGAAGAAATCAACGCCCACCTGCTCTGCCAGCGTCTCAAGCTGTTTGATTGCCGCCGGGCGATAAACGTCGGCGGAAACCACCAGCACTTTCTTCTTGTGCTTCTCGCGCAGGAACTTACCGAGTTTACCAACGCTGGTTGTTTTACCGGCACCTTGCAGGCCCGCCATCAGCACGACCGCTGGCGGTTGCGCAGCCAGGTTCAGGGTCTGGTTCTCTTCGCCCATCGCCGCAACCAGTTCGTTACGGACGATTTTGACGAACTCCTGCCCCGGCGTCAGGCTCTTATTAACTTCATGACCAACCGCTTTCTCTTTTACGCGATTGATAAACTCACGCACTACCGGCAGAGCGACGTCCGCCTCCAGCAGCGCCATGCGCACTTCGCGCAGCGTATCTTTTACGTTGTCTTCAGTGAGGCGTCCACGGCCACTGATATTGCGCAGCGTGCGCGACAAACGATCGGTTAAATTATCAAACATTGTCTCTCGCCTGGGGTGGAAACGGTTGGCCGCAATCGCGACACATCATCAGTATATTGCCGCAGTATAACATGAAGGCGTCTTTGTTGTTATGCAACGGTTGGAGCAGCGTTCACCTAACGCTATACTGCTTCTCTTTCTTATTGCTCAAACTGTCGACATTACTATGCCCGTTTTTGCTCTGCTCGCGCTTGTCGCCTACTCCGTCAGTCTTGCGCTGATTGTTCCCGGTCTGCTGCAAAAAAACGGCGGCTGGCGGCGCATGGCTATTATTTCTGCGGTCATCGCGCTGGTCTGCCACGCAATCGCTCTGGAAGCCCGCATCCTGCCCGACGGTGATAGCGGACAAAACCTCAGCCTGCTGAACGTTGGTTCATTGGTCAGTTTGATGATCTGTACGGTAATGACCATTGTGGCTTCTCGCAATCGTGGCTGGTTGCTGCTACCCATTGTCTATGCCTTTGCGCTTATCAACCTGGCGCTGGCGACCTTCATGCCCAATGAATACATCACTCATCTGGAAGCAACGCCTGGGATGCTGGTGCACATTGGCTTATCGCTCTTTTCCTATGCCACGCTGATTATCGCCGCCCTGTACGCGCTGCAACTGGCGTGGATTGATTACCAACTGAAGAACAAGAAGCTGGCGTTTAACCAGGAAATGCCGCCATTAATGAGTATCGAGCGTAAAATGTTCCACATCACGCAGATTGGCGTGGTGCTGCTAACGCTCACGCTTTGCACTGGCCTGTTCTACATGCACAACTTATTTAGCATGGAAAATATCGACAAGGCCGTGCTCTCTATCGTGGCGTGGTTTGTCTATATTGTGCTGCTGTGGGGACATTATCATGAAGGATGGCGTGGACGCCGCGTCGTCTGGTTTAACGTTGCGGGTGCAGTCATCCTGACACTGGCCTACTTCGGCAGCCGAATTGTCCAGCAGTTAATCAGCTAAACCCAGAAAAGGAGTTTCCCCTGGAACACATTTCTACTACTACGTTGATCATTATTCTGATCATCATGGTGGTCATTTCAGCCTATTTTTCCGGGTCCGAAACCGGAATGATGACCCTCAACCGCTATCGTCTGCGACATATGGCGAAACAGGGTAATCGCTCGGCCAAACGCGTCGAAAAATTGCTGCGTAAGCCAGACCGCCTGATTAGCCTGGTGTTAATCGGCAATAACCTGGTCAATATTCTTGCCTCCGCGCTCGGCACTATTGTTGGGATGCGTTTGTACGGCGATGCGGGCGTGGCAATTGCGACTGGTGTGCTGACTTTTGTCGTACTGGTTTTTGCTGAGGTATTGCCGAAAACCATTGCCGCGCTGTACCCGGAAAAAGTCGCTTATCCGAGTAGTTTTCTGCTGGCTCCGCTGCAAATTTTGATGATGCCGCTGGTCTGGTTGCTGAATGCTATCACCCGTATGCTGATGCGCATGATGGGTATCAAAACCGATATCGTGGTTAGCGGCTCTTTGAGCAAAGAAGAGTTGCGCACTATCGTGCACGAATCGCGCTCACAAATTTCCCGTCGCAATCAGGATATGCTGCTGTCGGTGCTCGATCTGGAAAAGATGACCGTTGATGACATCATGGTGCCGCGCAGTGAAATTATCGGTATTGATATCAACGATGACTGGAAATCGATTCTGCGCCAACTCTCCCACTCACCTCACGGGCGCATCGTGCTCTACCGTGATTCGCTGGACGACGCCATCAGTATGCTGCGAGTACGTGAAGCCTGGCGGTTGATGTCGGAGAAAAAAGAGTTCACCAAAGAAACCATGCTGCGCGCCGCGGACGAGATCTATTTTGTCCCGGAAGGTACGCCCCTCAGCACGCAGTTGGTGAAGTTTCAGCGCAACAAAAAGAAAGTCGGCCTGGTCGTCAACGAGTATGGAGACATTCAAGGGCTGGTGACGGTTGAAGATATTCTGGAAGAGATAGTTGGTGATTTCACCACGTCGATGTCGCCAACACTTGCCGAAGAAGTCACTCCGCAAAACGACGGTTCGGTGATTATTGATGGCACTGCCAACGTGCGGGAAATCAACAAAGCCTTTAACTGGCATCTACCGGAAGATGATGCTCGTACTGTTAACGGCGTCATTCTGGAAGCGCTGGAAGAGATCCCTGTCGCAGGCACCCGCGTGCGTATTGGCGAGTACGATATTGATATTCTCGACGTACAGGACAATATGATTAAGCAGGTAAAAGTTTTTCCTGTGAAACCGCTGCGCGAGAGTGTGGCGGAGTAACGAAAACGGCCCTGCATTCGCATGCAGGGCCGTGATTTATTACGAAAGCAGAAATTAAGCTTTTGCTTTCGCTACAGTAACCATCGCCGCACGAATCGTACGACCGTTCAGCGTATAACCTTTCTGCATAATGCCCAGTACGTTACCTGGCGCAACGTCATCAGATTCCACCATTGCGATGGCCTGATGCACATTCGGGTCCAGCGGGACGTTAGTTTCGGCGATCACTTCAACGCCAAACTTACGCACAACATCCAGCATCGACTTCAGCGTCAGCTCAATGCCTTCAACCATCGCAGACATATCCGGGTTAGCTTTATCAGCCACTTCCAGCGCACGATCCAGGCTATCAATCACCGGCAGCAATTCGTTGATGAATTTCTCCAGCGCGAATTTGTGGGCTTTTTCAATATCCAGTTCAGTACGACGACGCAGGTTTTCCATTTCGGCTTTTACACGCAAAATGCCGTCACGTTCACGGGTCTGAGCTTCAGCCAGCTGAGCTTCGAGATTCGCAATTTTTTCATCGCGCGGATCCACCTGCTCAGCAGAAGCTTCTGGCTCAACTGCCTCAATCTCTTCGTGCTGATCCATGATAATTTCTTCCGGGGCTTGCCCCTCAGGCGTTTTCTGTTCTTTACTACTCATGAATTTCTCCGCGTTTTTTTCGCATTCATCTCGCTAACTTCGCTTATTATGGGGATCAGTTTCAGGGTTTCAAGGGAAGCACTCACATTGTCATCAATCTTCGCAACAAGGACCTCGGAAAAATGAATAATCATTTCAAGTGTATTGGCATTGTGGGACACCCACGGCACCCTACTGCACTGACAACACATGAAATGCTCTACCGCTGGCTGTGCACAAAAGGTTACGAGGTCATCGTTGAGCAACAAATCGCTCACGAACTGCAACTGAAGAATGTGAAAACTGGCACGCTCGCGGAGATTGGGCAACTGGCTGATCTCGCGGTAGTCGTTGGTGGCGACGGTAATATGCTGGGCGCGGCGCGCACGCTCGCCCGTTACGATATTAAAGTTATTGGAATCAACCGTGGCAACCTGGGTTTCCTGACTGACCTTGACCCCGATAACGCCCAGCAACAGTTAGCCGATGTGCTGGAAGGTCACTACATAAGCGAGAAACGTTTTTTGCTGGAAGCGCAAGTCTGTCAGCAAGATTGCCAAAAGCGCATCAGCACCGCGATAAATGAAGTGGTACTTCATCCAGGCAAAGTGGCGCATATGATAGAGTTCGAAGTGTATATCGACGAGATCTTTGCGTTTTCTCAGCGTTCTGATGGCCTGATTATTTCGACGCCAACAGGCTCCACCGCCTATTCCCTCTCTGCGGGCGGTCCTATTCTGACCCCCTCTCTGGATGCGATTACCCTGGTGCCCATGTTCCCGCATACGTTGTCAGCGCGACCGCTGGTGATAAACAGCAGCAGCACGATCCGTCTGCGTTTTTCGCATCGCCGTAACGACCTGGAAATCAGTTGCGACAGCCAGATAGCACTGCCGATTCAGGAAGGTGAAGATGTCCTGATTCGTCGCTGTGATTACCATCTGAATCTGATTCATCCGAAAGATTACAGTTATTTCAATACATTAAGCACCAAGCTCGGCTGGTCAAAAAAATTATTCTAATTTTACGCCAGCCTCTTTACTGTATATAAAACCAGTTTATACTGTACACAATAACAGTAATGGTTTTTCATACAGGAAAACAACTATGTTGGCACAACTGACCATCAGCAACTTTGCTATCGTTCGTGAGCTTGAGATTGATTTTCATAGCGGCATGACCGTAATAACTGGCGAGACCGGCGCGGGTAAATCTATTGCAATAGATGCCCTCGGCCTTTGTCTCGGTGGTCGCGCTGAAGCCGACATGGTGCGTACCGGCGCTGCTCGTGCCGACCTGTGCGCCCGTTTTTCTCTGAAAGATACGCCAGCGGCCCTGCGCTGGCTGGAAGAAAACCAGCTTGAAGACGGGCATGAATGTTTGCTTCGTCGCGTAATCAGCAGCGATGGTCGCTCACGAGGTTTTATCAACGGTACAGCGGTTCCTCTGTCACAACTGCGCGAACTGGGTCAGTTGCTGATTCAGATCCATGGTCAGCACGCTCATCAGTTACTCACCAAACCCGAGCACCAAAAATTCCTGCTTGATGGCTATGCCAATGAAACCTCTCTACTCCAGGAAATGACCGCACGTTATCAGTTGTGGCATCAAAGCTGCCGTGACCTCGCGCATCATCAACAGTTAAGTCAGGAACGCGCTGCCCGTGCGGAACTGCTGCAATACCAATTAAAAGAACTTAACGAATTTAATCCGCAGCCCGGAGAGTTTGAGCAAATCGACGAAGAGTACAAACGTCTGGCGAACAGCGGTCAATTGCTGACCACCAGCCAGAATGCATTGGCATTAATGGCCGACGGTGAAGACGCAAACCTGCAAAGTCAGCTTTACACGGCTAAACAACTGGTGAGCGAATTGATTGGCATGGACAGCAAACTGTCCGGCGTACTTGATATGCTGGAAGAAGCTACCATCCAGATTGCTGAAGCCAGCGACGAACTGCGCCACTACTGCGATCGTTTGGATCTCGATCCCAACCGGCTGTTTGAACTTGAACAACGCATCTCAAAACAGATTTCGCTGGCACGTAAACATCACGTCAGCCCTGAGGCATTGCCACAGTATTACCAGTCGCTACTGGAAGAACAGCAGCAACTGGACGATCAGGCCGACTCACAAGAAACGCTCGCGCTGGCGGTAACGAAACATCATCAGCAGGCACTGGAAACGGCGCGCGCGTTACACCAGCAACGCCAGCACTATGCAGAAGAACTTGCACAGCTGATCACCGACAGTATGCATGCACTCTCTATGCCGCATGGGCAGTTTACGATTGATGTTAAATTTGACGAGCATCACCTGGGCGCTGACGGCGCTGATCGTATTGAATTTCGGGTAACCACCAACCCAGGTCAGCCAATGCAGCCTATTGCCAAAGTCGCATCCGGTGGTGAATTGTCCCGCATCGCACTGGCAATTCAGGTCATCACGGCGCGTAAAATGGAAACCCCGGCACTGATTTTTGATGAAGTGGATGTAGGGATTAGCGGTCCAACAGCGGCAGTTGTCGGCAAACTGCTGCGTCAACTCGGCGAATCAACTCAAGTGATGTGTGTTACCCACCTGCCACAAGTCGCGGGATGTGGTCATCAACACTATTTTGTCAGCAAAGAAACCGATGGTGCGATGACAGAAACGCATATGCAATCCCTGGATAAAAAAGCGCGGTTACAAGAGCTGGCGCGCCTGCTTGGTGGCAGTGAAGTCACACGTAACACACTGGCGAATGCGAAAGAACTGCTTGCGGCGTAAACTTTTTTCCTGCTTCACGGTCAGAGTAAACAGCAAAACGCCGTAAGACCGGAAAGCAAAAGGTTTTAAAGTGATGAAAGGTCTATTATCATCGGCATATTACAGATGAGCCACGTACTGCTCGGGCCCGAAAAGGAATCAAATCACTATGCGCTGTAAAACGCTGACTGCTGCAGCAGCAGTACTATTGATGTTGACCGCAGGCTGTTCCACTCTGGAGCGAGTGGTTTACCGTCCTGACATCAACCAGGGGAACTATCTGACCGCTAACGACGTATCCAAAATACGTGTTGGCATGACGCAACAACAAGTTGCGTACGCATTGGGTACACCGCTGATGTCCGATCCATTTGGTACGAATACCTGGTTCTATGTCTTCCGCCAGCAACCAGGTCATGAAGGTGTAACGCAGCAAACGCTGACGCTGACCTTTAACAGTAGCGGAGTGTTGACCAACATTGATAACAAACCCGCGCTGAGTGGTAACTAATCATAAAGTTGCCCTCAAAGACGTTAAAAAAGGTGCTCAATGAGCACCTTTTTTCTGTCTGTTATTTATTCGCTGATTTTTCTGCTCGTTGCCTGCGCAGCTCTTTCGGATCGGCAATGAGAGGACGATAAATCTCCACCCGATCGCCATCATGCACGGTATCGCTGAGTTTTGCCGGACGGCTGTAAATGCCGACTTTGTTTTTAGTTAAATCGATATCGGTACGCAATTCCAGCAAGCCACTGGCGCGAATAGCTTCTTCAACCGTCGCGCCCTCCTGCAGCGTCACGCGCTGCAGGTACTGCTTCTCAGGTAGCGCATAAGCCACCTCAACGGCAATTTTACCTGGCACTGTAAACCTCTTTCGCACGAACCGTAAAAGCCTGGACCATATTAGCCGCCAGCTCTTTAAACACGCGACCAAAGGCGAGTTCAATCAACTTATTGGTAAACTCAAAGTCGAGATGAAACTCGATACGACACGCCTCCTGGCTCAGCGGCGTAAACTTCCATCCACCAATCAATTTCTTGAACGGCCCATCCACCAGATTCATAAGAATACTTTGGTTACTGGTCAACTGGTTGCGGGTAGTAAACGTTTTGCTGATCCCAGCCTTAGAGACATCTACCGCCGCAGTCATCTGCCCAGGAGTGGACTCCAGAATCCGACTTCCGGTACAACCCGGCAAAAACTGAGGATAAGACTGAACGTCATTCACTAACTGATACATTTGCTCCGCGCTGTAGGGTACCAGTGCGGTCCGGCTAATCTGAGGCATAACAATTTCCATCAACAAAAATCCAACAAATAATATCATTTATCCTGCTGTAAAAAAAACGCTATCCCGGCGCTGGGTAACATCGGGTTCATGCTAAGATAGAGCCTTGTCCCCCGCAGGATTGATATGGGGTGTTTTCGATTTCAGATTACCGATGATTCACGACGCTTATGACGAAGAAAAAAGCACATAAACCTGGTTCAGCGACCATCGCGCTTAACAAGCGCGCCCGTCACGAATACTTTATCGAAGAAGAGTTCGAAGCGGGACTTGCCCTGCAAGGCTGGGAAGTTAAATCCCTGCGCGCAGGAAAAGCCAATATCAGCGACAGCTACGTCCTTCTGCGTGACGGAGAAGCGTTCCTGTTTGGCGCAAACATCACACCAATGGCAGTGGCCTCCACGCATGTAGTGTGCGATCCTACCCGTACCCGCAAATTACTTCTCAACCAGCGCGAACTGGACTCATTGTACGGTCGCGTCAATCGAGAAGGCTATACCGTAGTGGCGCTCTCCCTGTACTGGAAAAATGCCTGGTGCAAAGTGAAAATCGGCGTCGCCAAAGGTAAGAAACAGCACGATAAACGTTCAGACATCAAAGAACGCGAATGGCAGGTGGATAAAGCGCGTATCATGAAAAACGCCCACCGTTAAACCTGCACTCCAATTATTGACCAGTTCCTCACCGCGCCTCCCTCTCCGGCGGCGCGAATGAACATCTTATTGGCTATCACATCCGACACAAATGTTGCCATCCCATTGCTTAATCGAATAAAAATCAGGCTACATGGGTGCTAAATCTTTAACGATAACGCCATTGAGGCTGGTCATGGCGCTCATAAATCTGGTATACTTACCATTACACATTGGGGCTGATTCTGGATTCGACGGGATTTGCGAAACCCAAGGTGCATGCCGAGGGGCGGTTGGCCTCGTAAAAAGCCGCAAAAAATAGTCGCAAACGACGAAAACTACGCTTTAGCAGCTTAATAACCTGCTTAGAGCCCTCTCTCCCTAGCCTCCGCTCTTAGGACGGGGATCAAGAGAGGTCAAACCCAAAAGAGATCGCGTGGAAGCCCTGCCTGGGGTTGAAGCGTTAAAACTTAATCAGGCTAGTTTGTTAGTGGCGTGTCCGTCCGCAGCTGGCAAGCGAATGTAAAGACTGACTAAGCATGTAGTACCGAGGACGTAGGAATTTCGGACGCGGGTTCAACTCCCGCCAGCTCCACCAAAATTCTCCATCGGTGATTACCAGAGTCATCCGATGAAGTCCTAAGAGCCCGCACGGCGCAAGCCCTGCGGGCTTTTTTGTGCCTTGAATTTGTCCCGCGAAGTCCGAATAGAACTAATTAAATCCGAACCTTTTAGGCCCATTGATAGGCCCAACGAAAAGCTCTATTGTTTTCGTTGGGCCTAAACGCATGGAGACTCCCCCATGGCAAGAAAAACCAAGCCGTTAACCGATACGGAAATCAAAGCCGCCAAACCTAAAGATGCCGATTACCAGCTATATGATGGTGATGGGCTTACTCTGTTAATCAAGTCCAGTGGTAGTAAGCTCTGGCAGTTCCGTTACTATCGACCTCTGACCAAGCAGCGAACCAAGCAAAGCTTCGGAGCCTACCCTGCTGTCTCGCTTTCTGATGCGCGTAAACTCAGAGCAGAATCTCGAATTTTGTTGGCGAAAGACATTGATCCTCAGGAACATCAGAAAGAACAGGTGAGGAATTCTCAAGATGCCAAAACCAACACCTTCTTGTTAGTTGCCGAGCGTTGGTGGAATGTGAAGAAAGCCAGCGTAACAGAGGACTATGCCGACGATATCTGGCGCTCGCTTGAGAGAGATGTTTTCCCGGCAATCGGTGATATCAGTGTCACTGAGATTAAGGCTCATACTCTGGTTAAAGCAGTACAGCCGGTTCAGGCCAGAGGTGCATTAGAGACTGTTCGCCGCCTTTGTCAGCGTATTAACGAAGTCATGATTTATGCGCAGAACACAGGCCTGATTGATGCTGTTCCCAGCATCAACATTGGAAAAGCCTTCGAGAAACCTAAGAAGAAAAACATGCCAAGTATACGCCCGGATCAATTGCCTCAGCTAATGCAGACAATGCGAACAGCAAGCATTAGCCAATCAACACGATACCTGTTCATGTGGCAACTTCTCACCATCACCCGCCCGGCCGAAGCTGCTGAGGCTCGATGGGATGAGATCGATTTCAATGCTAGCGAATGGAAAATTCCTGCAGCTCGAATGAAGATGAACCGGGACCATACGGTTCCACTATCCGATGAGGCTCTCTCTATTCTGGAAATAATGAAGTCACTCAGTGGTGGCCGAGAGTTTATCTTTCCCAGTCGCATCAAACCAACCCAACCAATGAACAGCCAGACAGTAAATGCCGCACTCAAACGAGCTGGCTTAGGAGGCATACTCGTTTCACATGGCTTGCGTTCTATCGCCAGTACAGCCCTCAATGAGCATGGATTTCCGCCCGATGTTATTGAAGCAGCGTTAGCCCATGTGGATAAAAATGAGGTCCGTCGAGCCTATAACCGTAGCGATTATCTTGAGCAGCGCCGTCCAATGATGCAGTGGTGGGCAAACTTTGTGATGGCTGCAGATTACGCAAGTATTATTGGAAACGGTACACAATGTATGAGACTTATCGGTTAATGAAACCATAAGCTCCCATTTTAAGAGTTTATGGCTTTATCAAAATTGAAATCTATAATTATCACCACTAATTTTTACTAGAAATAATTTTAAAAACCAACTCAAAGCATCGACCCCACTATAGCATAACTTAAAAAAATACTTACATAGGAATTTCGACTATGATGTCCTATTATTATTGTTTTATCACACAGTTACTTTTGGCTATCTGTATCATCCTTGAACACCTTCTTAAGCAATTTGTCCCATAATATTACATTTCCCGTCATTCCACTACCAACCCCTCCAGACGAATGTTTAGCTTTTTTTTTCACTTGCGCACAAGATTCTCCTCGTGTGTCATAAGTCGCGGGAATAATATTTTCAACCCATATTTCATTACGATTATTACGTATATTACACTTACAGTTATTACGAACCCGTGTAATAACTCTACTCTTCTTTCTGATAATATAGGATAACTGAAATGAAGCTCTTCTACCTGTAAGATGAAATGCAATCGCAATATCGTTACGGTTGATCCAACGTTTCTGCAGCAAGCACCAACGGGCAATAAGCAGATAAAGTGGTTCATCAGCCCACACTTCCATTCCGGGAGGAACAACATATTGCCCATGATTACTTTGACTGCCTTTCTTTAATTTGTATTTCACTTCCCTTTCACTACAATTATTTTTACCCACAAAACCTCATTTACTTTATTGAAAAATTACACGCAAAACTTGATAAATGATAGACAAAGAAAAATAATAAATAAAATATAAGCTTTAAAAAACTCAAATTAATAACAACCACTTTCAACATTAAAATATAATAAAGCAATTAATAGCAAACCGGTATATAATAATCAACATTAAATATACGTCTATCATTACCTATGAGACCGTTATTACTTTTAAAACATTCAATATCTTCACCTTTTGCTCGTCTAAGTCCATAAGATGGTAATACTTCAAGGTATAATTTTTCAAAAACCATTGAATAAGCATCCCAACTTTCTGTAAAGTTAAAATAAGCATATAAGCCTGGTATTAGTGAGTGTTTTTTTGACATGCTATCTTTTCTATAATTATTTCTTTCATAACCTGCAAAAACTTTTATTTCAAGTTTGTTATCATGAGACATTTCTGGTATAACTTTAGATATTATAAAAAAATCCTCGCCCTCATAATTACTTGTATTTTTGATAACATGATTCAGTCTTAACTGACTACACCTATCTGATTTAACCCCAAGAGTTTCATTATATAAAAACTCATACCCTAAAAAATTCATTACTGGTAATTCAACCATTCTAAGTGGAGGAATATTAACTTCTTCAAACCTTATACGAGGTTGTATATTACTTAGTATCCACTCACTCTTACATCTATAATTACAAGGCGAAATACCAAAAAGTTTCTTAAACTCTCTGGAAAAAGACTGCAATGAATCAAAACATAACTGGTGTGCTATTTCTGTAACTGACTGTACACTTAAGCGTAGTCTGACAGCACCTCTCGAAAGTCTACGATAAAGAATATACCTCCCTGGGGGCATACCCAAAAAATGTTTAAAAAGTGCATGAATATATCTCCTGGAATAGCCAGAAAAACCAACAATATCATCAAGAAATATTCTACGTGACAAGTTTAATTCAATCCAATCAACAATAGCTATAAAAGTCTGTTTTTGCATTATCTACCCATATTCACTTAATACAATTTCTTCATAATAGATCATGGCCAGCCTTCAAGCTTAGCTTATTGTGCATAAACTGTCGATGAAGTGATATAAACATACAAGGTTAGAAGTGTAAGTATCCCGCATAATCGTACCATTCATTTTTAGAGAGTATCCGACACAATCAATCCGCCAGCGAAGGAGATCTCTATGCGTAAAGCCCGTTTTACTGAGCATCAGATCATCGCTGTGATTAAGTCGGTTGAAGCCGGACGAACCGCCGAGTGCTTGACAGGATCGCAGCAAATCGCGGCTATCCTGTCATGCGACGCATGGATAATGGTCCAGCATTTATCTCACTGGCACTGGCTGAACAGGCAGAGAAACATGCAGTAAAGCTGGAGTTTATCCAGCCGGATAAGCCGACACGGAACGCTTTTATTGAACGCTTTAGCCGAACATACCGTACAGAAATACTCGATTTTTATCTGTTCAGCACGCTGAATGAAATGCGAGAAATCACGGAGAAATGGTTATCAGAATATAACTGTGAACACCCGCATGAGTTACTGAACAATATGATACCGGAAGAATACCGACAGCACCATTCTTTGGCCGGGTTCTCAAAAAAGGCATGGAACTAAAACAGGTATATTTACAATATTATTTTGGAGCATACTTAGAGAAAAGGAGATTTTTAAGTGAAAAAAGAGCGCTTCACCACAGGACAGGATGAAGCGCCAGTCAGAATAAAAAACAATAAACGTAATCTTACTCCTTCAGTACTTCTGCTCTACACAGAAGTATCATTATGTATGTCACCCTCTGCTCATAGAACGCAATGATCAATGTCTCATTTTCAGTGGGTTGAATCAGCTCATAAGACAATAGCATATAAAAAACCGCTCAATCACAGGAGAGAGCGGGCAAAGGTAGCAAACATTCGTAAATAACATTGTTATTTTTGGCACTAACAGGAAAGGAATAAACCTGCTAGTCATATCATTTCTTTCACTAGCAGACGGAATAAGTCAATGAGTAAATTAATCACTCCGACAATACTGTAGATGCCATGTCACTAAAAATATTTTTAAGAGATTTTCTGGTTTCATCTTATCAATCGATAAAAGATTACGCTATTTCTTGCAAGAAGTTCACACTGAACTGGCATCGTCAAATTGCATGAACAAAATAATGTCTTGCTGTTCTTGTTCTGCTGGGATAACGATGTTGAAATCACCCGCAGGCTGGCAAGGCCATGAACCAGACCATTACCTGACTAAGTGAACATTGTGGTTCGCGCAACTATAGAAACCAGTCATTTATTTTAACAAGAAAAGCTGAACAGATAGGAGAGACTTCTTTTTTTATAATTTTTATAGAAGCAACACTTGCTCAAGCTAAACAACCTTTTGTCAATATTCCCGAGCACTGATACCTACCTGAATGTAACAGTGAATGCTTTTTTTTGTAACAGAGTGGATGGATTTCCGCCTGCATAATTCTGTTCGTGCCATAGCAAACGTCCGGTTCATCTTCAGTGTTGCAATCCAGTAAGCCTGTTCCCAGAGTACACATGCGTTAAAAAAATCCCAACAAATTTCCGCTTCCATGGCAGCGTCAGATAACTCTGCCCAAGTAAGAGTTCGGATATCGCGCCTGCAAGTCATTATTAGCCTCCTGTTCAGGAATGTTTGTCAGCACCCAGTTCTTTTCGACTATTAAAAAAGATTGCTCAATCTGTTACGAATGTTACGGTCGAGCAATACTGTTCTCAACAAGTTGTTCTAGTTTTATTAAGGCTTCAATTGAGCCAGAGGATAGACCAAAACCTTGTAACGCCTCTGCAGAATGATAACTTACCATCACTCTCCCGTCCGATTGCTGGCTTATTAATACCCGAAAAGGCAAATCCAATGCCAGGTCAGGATTAGCCAGCATCAAAGATGTTCCACCTTTTGGATTACCGAAAACGAGTACCGTCGTTGGAGGCATTGAGAGTCCGACATTCTGTGCTGCTTGAGCATGATCAAACTCGCCAAAAAGAATAAGGCCATTGCCATACACTGATTTTATAAGGCGCTCCCGGGTTGTGGTGTAATCAAACTCACTCGGAGATTTTACGATCATCATTGTTTTAGATTCAGATGTAAGCACAATAGATGTTGAGGCAATTATCAGAGTTAAAGATAACAAAACAGGCTTGAGGAAGAAGGACATAAACTCTCCTTAAATAATAGGTTTCGAATTCTGGCTAACAAGATTCAAATGTTCGAAGCATCTTTATCGCCAGTATTTAGTCTATATTCAGCATACTTTACACGATCTCTAAAGATACAGCCGAAGACTATTACATGACCTGTAAACTCTCCTCAAGTCACAATACATTCCATCGGGCAAGCAAAGTATTTACTAAAAAATGATCACATCAACGACAGGGAGATCGCGACCATTTACACCAGCACCAATATTACTGCCAAACTATTTTCGCTCTTTCAGCAGCCCTTTCCTGCCTCAATGGAGTAAACGTATTTTCCCTAACAACCGAGGCAATTTAATATAAATACTTCGTCAGACAAGCTTCATTTTTAATGCCTCGAAAACTCAATATCAGCGCACTTCTTTTGAGATCAAAAACGAAAAAATAATAAGCGACAGGGTTGTTTCACTGCCTCTGGTCCAGCAGGGACTCCAGATACAAAGCATACGCTTTAAGAGACCTTTCCGGTGCCTCTTTTACGTACCCGCTAAAATGATACCGTCCTGCCTCTTTTTCCTCATACTGCATCACCAGCGTGTAGTTTCCTTCTATACCCAGTGTGGACGGAATCTCTTCATTGTAATGACTGACCTCCAGCTCCATTTCCGGTGACCGCAGATATCCCCTGCACGTAAAGGCAATATCTCCGCCGTGTATCCGGCCATCACTCACCACCACAATCCCCTCACCGAGAGCCTGAAGACTGCTCTCAAACACCACCGTGTAAATACCTTCTTTCATTTTCGTTTGTCCGCCATAAAGTTTCTATTCCACTGTCCAGGCTTCAGAAAACGCTTCATCTGCAAACATCTCTGACAGCCCGCCAATCTGCTTCAGCCTCAGCACCTCATCCCTGTCCATTCCCAGCTCCTGTGCTGTCCGCTCGTCACTCCATCCCAGACGCGCCAGCTCCTGTACCAGTTCGGACATCATCCCCACCGAATGCTGCCCCCGGGCCCGGTTATGCCGTACTGTTGCCGCACGTCGCTCACCAGCTCCCCCGCTTTCCGCGTTCAGCACCACCACCGGCAGATATCCCTTCAGCCGTTTCTGCAGGGCCGCCTTGTGCTTCCCCTGTTGCATCCGGTGATAACCATCCACCACGCTGTAATCCCATTTTTCTTGCGTGGCCACCACCGGCTGGGTGTAGCCTTCTGTCAGCAGGGAGGTGTACAACAGCCGCTGCTCTGCCGGCGCCATAACGTTCGGGTTGTAATCATTGGCCCTGACCCGGGCGGCTTTCAGCCACAGCACACAGTCCACCGGTTCATCCCTGAACGGCCCTAGGGCATGCAGGCGGGTACGGATATCATTCAGGGCCAGGATCAGGTTGTCCTCATCCAGCTGGCTTAACACCGTCTCCAGGTGCTGTACCACCGCCTCCACTTCTGGATTCATATCAGCCCCCACTCCTCACGTTTCTTTCTCAGCCTTTCCATATAGTGTTGATAATTCTGCTTTCGTGTCGGACTGAACGACAGTCCCCGGCACCAGTAGTCATTACGCAGAATAACCTTGCAGATCCGCCGCCACGAAGGGATGTCCCGGCTGCCGGTATCACCCTCCTGCTCATCCGGGATCCCATCCGGCCAGTCCCTTTCCTGATACCAGCGCAGGTAGACAGCAATTTTGGTACGGTAATGCTCCGCCGTCGGATGTGGCAGACCGGAAAGCAGAAACTGTGCGTAACTCCGCCAGCTGTGGTGAGCCGGTTTATGGATCTGATGCCGCCCGAAGTAGGCCCGCCCCTGACGGACATATTTTGCGCCACTCACAGCACCGCTGACACGCTCACAGGCCAGGCCCCAGGTTTCCGGCTCCAGAATATGATACAGCCACAGCCCCTTGCGCTGCTCCGGTCCGAACGGCTCGCAAATCCGCATGGCCGGCAGACTGACACCGGCCCGGAACATCAGGTCGTAAACCGGATTGTAAGGCTGCCCGGTAACGGCGTGATACCGCCAGATATCCCGGACACGCCAGTCATACAGTGGATAAACCGCATAGCTGTTGCCATCCGCCTGACTGGTGGTCCAGGGCCGGTCCGGAGAGTAACGCAGCTTCCGTTTTGAACTGATGGCCAGAAAACGGTTCAGGGATTCATCTGACCGGATCCCCACCAAGATGCCGGCAGGCTGCCCCGCCGCAAACCACGCGTTGAAAGCCGGGACAAAACGTTCAAATGTCATACCGGACTCATAAAACGGGAAAAAATTCGGATCGGTCACCGCGCCTTCCGGCGGCTGGCGAACCCAAGCCACGCCGGGCTCCCAGGCCATCCACTCCGGCTGAATAACCGAGACGCCATTTACAGTCGTCAGCGGCAGGCAGACCCAGTAAAATGCCTCTGTACAGTCAGCATAACGCTCCCGCATGGCCTGTACATGTCGGATGGTAGCGCTGTACTGCACCTCCCAGTCAATAAACAGCACACAGAACCGTCGTCCGCGCCGCCGGGCCTCTTCCGCCGTCAGATGCAGCATCACCGTGGAATCCTTTCCCCCGGAAAATGACAGACACAGACGTCCGAACAGCTCAAAGGCCTCTGAGATCCTCCGGCGTGCCGCACTCAGCACATCGGTCTTCAGGTATATTTTTCTTCCGGCGCGAGCAGGATTTTCCGTCATGCTGTCCGCCCCTCCCCCCGAAGCGTATCCTGCTCTGCCTGTGGCAGACTGACCTGAAGTTCAGGTCTGAGCATGATACCGCGATACAGGCTGCTGACATGTAATGGCATCTGCAGTTTTTCAAGGCCCCTTTTTTTGAAGTAGCTGATCCGCTGTGCCTCCATTTCTTCCGATCGGTTCCCCTCTGCCAGCATCAGCAACAGTTCCCTTTCCCGCCCGATAAGCCCCACGTCCCTTTTCTGTTGCTCCAGCCAGAGGTTTATCTGCTCAAGGGACTTCACGGGCCCTGAGGGGAGGAGAACACGGAGCGCTTCACGCCGCGCCTTCCCGTTGCGGATCACCGGAATAATTCGCCTCAGGGTAGTGCGCCGCAGGCCGGGTGAATGAAAGTCATCCAGCGTACAGAAGCTACAGTCCTCCAGCTCCCAGAAGCGCGGGAGAATACGATCTGTCCAGTAAAACATCCGCGCCACAAACAGAACCCGGCGTCCTCTCAGATGCGGAGCCAGGTCATGCAGCGCCCGGACATGTTCATGCGGATTCAGGCCCAGGATCACTCCATTATCCGGGTGAGCGGCCAGTACGGTCTCCAGAGCCTGCTGTGTGAAAACCGGGAGGACGGGGCCGGAGCACACCCGTTCAGTCAGGGCCGCAACCGCGGCGGTAACCGCCCACTGCCGGGAAAAAACAATCACTGAATCACTCATCACCCTGTTCCTCCCGCACCCGTTTCAGCATCTGATCCCACAATGAGGTGTTCCCGGTCATCCCGTTTCCGACCTTTCTGGATGTCGCCCCGGGTGTTTTCTCCGGTCTGCCCTGCGGACGTACTGACGTTTCCCGCAGGGACTCCGGCCGGGCTGGGAGGATCCGGTCCACCCATATTTCATTGCGATGATGCCGGATATCACTGGCAGAATTGTTACGGCACCGACAGACCACCCGGTCCTTCTTCCGGCTGATATAGGACAACTGAAAGGAAGCCCGCCGGTCCGGAAGATGAAACGCCATTGCAATATCGTTGCGGTTGACCCAGCGTTTCTGTTGCCAGCACCACCGGGCCACAAGCAGGTACAGAGGGTCGTCCGCCCACTCTTCCATGCCGGGGGGAACGACATATTCGCCGTGATTACTCTGAAGTCCTTTTTTCCGGATAAGGGAATGTTTCTTTTGCCCGGTGTCGTTAAACATTTTTTTATTTTTATTCATTTTTGCCGTCCTTATTTACTGGCCCTGCTGGTATTACTCTGCACATTCTGCTGCCGCGCCTTCAGCAACTGAATGCGTAAATTCGGATAGTTTACTGTGCAGGCTGATATTTATTTTCCTGCTGTGCCGAAGATAATCTGAAATAAAATGCGTTAGAACCAGATGAAATACCGGAACAGAATATAAATCGCCTTTTCTGCCCCGCTGGTATAATACCAGCCCGCCGGGATCCAGACAGCGGATCAGTTTCATTAATTCAGGAGAATGTGAAAAACGCTCCCAGAACGTTTTAATATCTTCCTGGGTGTATTCCCCGGTCATAAATACACCGGTATCGTCCAGCAACTGCTTAAATAAATTCCTGTTATCCCCGGAATGTTGCCAGGTAAGTACTTTCCCTGGATTAAAACAACCGCTCAGCAGGGAAGCCCGGTGCTTCACCTCTGCCAAAAATAAAGGTTCAGACAATATATTCATATAAAACTCTCCGTATACCGGGGTTATTCTTCGCTGATATGAAAGCGGTTGTTTTATCGTCCCTGGCTATCCGTCAGAGACTGTCTGCTCACACGGTAAACAGTCTCATCGTCACCTTTTATTGTTGTGTTCTCCTGCTTATTATTAATAAGGGTCCCGGACTGACATAAAATACAGTCCGTACCCCCCTCCTGCGTTATACCGGGCGGATAAATACCGCCCTGAGACGTCTGTCCGGCAGCAGCGCCACCACACAGGCGAGGTCAGAGCACAGCATCAGCCAGCCTGTTTCCCACTTCTCCGGTGTCAGGCTGAGCATCAGGGCAACATCACTGACCGTCATCGCCACCACACCGGCCAGCAGGGCACCGAAGACACCTTTCGCCAGACCCGGCATCGTCCCGCGCAACGGATAACTGAACAGCATTGCCAGAGCCGGTACGCCGGCAGTCAGTCCGGTCACCTGCAGCCAGGTGGCCGGGTACAGCGCCTCCAGCCATGTGCCATGCTCCGCTGCCATCGCCAGTCCTGTCAGCCACCAGGCCCGGGTCTGCAGCAGAAGACCGCACCAGAAAAGCAGCGGCACCGTCAGCAGACCATGGTCATTGAAGTCGCTTTCCCGCCAGTAACGCGGCCGTGTCATACCGGCTCATCTCCTTCTTTTTCGCGGTAAATGTCATACACAACCCGGGCAAATTTCTCCGGATGCCCCTCAAACAGAACCTGCTCCACATCGTTATCCAGCAGTGACTGCTGCAGCGATTCGCGCCACGCATGGTCCTCCGCAAGACGCACAACGGCACGGATGTAACTTTCGGTATCCGCCGCAATCAGCTCTTCCGGTAATCCCAGACGTCGGAACAACCCCTCATCAATATGCGTGTGCACTTCAGGTCCGGTCAGGCAGACACCCGGCAACCCCTGGCGTACGGTATCAACCAGGCCGTTGGTGTTACCAAACGGGAACGGATTGACAAACATTTCGCAGCTGTTCAGGGCCCCCTGATAAGTCTGAACCGGCATATGGGCATTAACTTCAGCATCAGGCAGAAACGCATGAATAGCATCGCGCAGATAATCCAGTGACAGCCCCTGGGCAAAGCCCATATAGAAACAGAACTGCAGCGGTGTCCGGCTGCGGCGGGTGATTTCAGCCAGCGTATTCAGAAAACCCGGATTGACCTTCATGATGGATGCACACACGGCAATCCGTACAGGCAGGGCAAAAGGCCGGGCGTCTTTCTGTCGTTTCTTAAACGGCGTACGTTCCGCCAGTACACGTTTTGTACTTTCCGGGGGCAGATACGGCAGCGCATCGCAGGCCAGGGTATAGACTTTCTCGGAGAAGCAGGCCACATCCCCCAGGTAATCTTCCTCTACCAGAACACCGTCGATGCAGTCTGAATGCGTGGTGGCCGGATGGCCCAGCGCCATCAGCTGTACCGGGGCCAGGCGCAGATTGACCAGGTATATGGTGAGCGGGAACATCCCCACTGACGGGTAATACACCACATCGGGGCGCAGTTCAGCCAGGCTGGCGACCACGTCCCTGAGCGCCGTATCCGGTGAGACTTCCGTAAACGCGTCAAAGACCTGGCGGCTCACTGCATCCGTTGCCCCTTTCTGCGCAATGCCCACCACATGAAAATGTGCCCGCAGCGCCTGCATGGTGGTGGAGTGCGTCCGGTAAATGCTGTGCTGACTGGAGAACCATTCCAGCACAATGGCCAGTACCGGCTTTTCTCTTTCCGGTGGCGTGGCAACAGGCAACAGGGAAGCAAAATCCGCCTGTGCAAGACTGTGACGAATCAGACGGTTGAGCTGCTTTTTGATGGCATGCTTCTCCGGCAGGTCGGCATAGGAACAGTGCATCACCACATCGTGCAACACCGATGTCGGAAGAAAATCCAGCGACCCAGTCTCTGCCAGTTTCTCCGGTAACCAGGCCAGAAGTTGTTCCCGCTTGCTGTGCGCCGCCGGCGTGGGCAGGGCCCGGCCGCTGATAAGCGCCAGGAACAGACGTACCACGGTCTGCCGGTCGTACTGCCACAGAATGTCCGGCTGCAGAGCAATCTGCGAATCCGGGTAGTAGCACAGGCAGAACAACTGCAGGTTACCTGCATTGAGCGTCAGCGGGTCAACCACCCCGCCGCCGGCCGCATTGAGATTACGGATAATGTGGTCAGCATGGCGGTAGCTGCTGACCGCAAAAATAAGTGCCAGCCAGCGGTGAAGATTCATCAGTTGTACAAAACCATCATGGCTGACCTGAAATCCCGGGCGGGAAAACAGCGTGGTGATGGCCCCGGCCAGCCGCGTACAGACATGGCGGTTCAGCTCTTCAGGGGACATGCCTGGTGCATAACCGGAGAAAACCGGCCCCCACTGACCATAGTTACGCTCAAGCTGCTCCAGCAGCAGGCGCAGTGCACGGGCAGCCGCCTCCGTGTCATCCTGTGTGACCAGCCATTCAAAATTTTCCAGATTAAACGTCTGTGGCGTCTGCGGATGTTTCTCTTGCGCCGTTACCGGCACGCCCACAAATTCAACACGGTCTTCAGTGTCCTGGCCTTCAGCCGGTGCAGTCCGTTCAGTCATTCTCAAAGCACTCCATTTTTGGAAAAAAAGTTGCAGACTTCCGGACCGGTGCGTAAGCACCGGCCGGAACTGTCTGTTTTACATTCAGGAAAAGTCAGGAATTAACGTTTTCAGCCGGGACCACGTCATATATCTGAACATCCGGTCCTGTTATCACTGGCGTGACCAGAGGGCTGCTCGAATCCATATTCAGCAATACGCAGTCTTCGTCAGCCTGACATACACTGATGGTCACCGGCTTACCGGCCACCGGTACCACATCTTCCGGCGTTCTTTGTGTATCTGCGGACCGGAAACCTTCCTGCATCGAGCTGTTATTATTGACAGCGGCCTGCTGCTGGCTGACTTCCCGGGCAAAGCGCAGTGTGTCTGCCGTCACCTCTGCCGGTGGATTAACCGGCGGTACGTCCGGATTATCCGGGTTCACCGGCGGTACGTCCGGATTATCCGGGTTCACCGGCGTCACCACCGGATTTGCTTCTCCGTTAAAGGTCCCGTTACCGGTAATCGTGGAATTAACATCCGGATTATCACCCCAGATTTCGCCGTCGTTCGTGATGTTGTCGCCCGTCACCACTCCGTTGCCATCAGGGGTCGTAGAATTACCGGTTATCGTACTGCCGTCCGAAATAGTTGTGTTGCCTGTGATATCCACACCAGCGCCGGAGTTTGAGGTCCCGCAAATGACCACGCTGGTCAGGCCTGAGTCCCCGACGGTCACGCCTGATGATGTGTTGGAATTACCATTCACAATGGCACCACCTAAAGCGCCATTTATATTCACACCACTGTTGCTGTCAGAATTACCGGTCAGCACACTGTCAGCATTCGTGATGGTATTGCCGGTAATATTCAGCCCTGCACCACTGCCAGAATTACCGGTAAGAGTGCTGTCATTAAAGCCATTGTTTCCGTTAACCTGAATACCTGAGCCTGTTGAAGCATTCCCCAGAATATCCACGCCGTTCGTCGTACTGTTATTCACCACAACCCCATTACCAGTTCCGGCAGCAGTACCATTTACAGTAATGTCAGAACCACCCACTGTGGAATTGTTAATCAATACACCATTGCCGCTGCCTGTGGCCGTACCGTTTAGTGTCACGTTGCTGCCGTTAACACCATTAACCGCCACGCCATTCCCTGTTCCCGCAGCCTGTCCTGTGATATCCACGTCCGTGAAATTGTGATTATTGCCATTCACAACAACACCGCCCCCCGAACCTGCATTTGAGGTACCGTGGATATCTGAGCCCGATACCGTCACGTTGTTCTGTACAATAACGCCACTTCCACCACCTGTATTTGATGTACCAGTAACGTTGCTGCCCGATATTGTTGAGCTGGCATTCGACACCACGCCATTACCGGAGTTTGCCGTGCCAGTAACATTACTGTTAGATACATTGCCGTTATTGACCACACCATTGCCAGTATTTGATGTGCCATTAACGTTACTGCTCGAAATATTCCCATTGACAGTCACACCGTTTCCGGAACCCGATGAACCATTGATATTACTGTCTGATATTGTTGAATTGGCATTAGTCACCACACCAACACCGGAGGATGATGTACCATTGATATGTCCTCCTGACACAGTCGTGTTATTTCCTATTACGACACCACTCCCTGTATTTGAACTCCCTGCAACAGTGATATTCACATTAGAATAGTCGTCGTTATTTCCAAGAATAACACCAGAGCCCTGAGCGCTAGCCCCGGTAATATTCAGCGCACCATTCAGACCACTGACATTAATATAATTCATATCAATGCCTGCACTCTGCCAGACAGCTGACGATCTAAGATTAACATCACTATTATTGCCCCGAATCGTTATGTTCCCGAATGGATTACCAAGGGCTGTCTGAACACTACCTGAAGCGTTTACAGCAATATTAAACAAGACATTATTCAAATTAAACAGAATAGAAAAGCCTACCGGACGCCCTCCAGAGCTTATAGTTGGAGCTGAGAAAGGCAGAATACCAGAGGCATTAATATTAACCGTCCCATTGTTAAAATTCAGTACATTACTGGAGTTAACGAACGGAGTATGAGCATAATAAAAGCCGAATCTTCCACCTCTGGCAACCAATGAGACATTACCATTAAATGTGACATTAGCAATTGCCCCAGACCAAGTCGCTCCACCATACTCCCCAAACTGCATCCCTATACCATCAGCACCAGTACCTATCCCCTGAATATCCATATTAGCTGCACTAAGATTGTTCTGGTTTTTCCATGTAATACCTGCGTACCTGCTAACGTCATTATTATAAGAGCCGGTAGAAGCAATTCGTTCCCCGTACATGTTAATTCGGTTTGCTGTCAGATTATTACCGCCATTCATCATAATACCGGCCAAAGCATAAAAGTCTGTCGAACGACTGTTGCCACTTATCGAGATATTTCCATGAGGCGTATTCAGTGCTGTATTGGTTAATATAACGCCACCGGTAACACCACCCCCGGTATGATTACCGTTAATAACAATATTGCCATTCGTGCTGTTCACATTGACGTTACTCAGGTTTACCGCATACCCCGATCCGGCTATCTGCGACTGCGCATTCAGGGTGACCCCTCTGTCTGCGCGAATAATGGTCTTCGTCAGAGCTAGAGCGCCATTACCCGCATTCATGCTAACAGTGCCATTATGACTGGTCACCGTTACATTATTTGTTTGTGCATTTGCAGCCGCAAGTGTAATACCCCCTGTGGCATTCAGCACCACGCCATTTTCCCCACTGATGACCACCCGGCCACCACCCTGAGCGGTATCACTCGCAACTAAATTAATATTACCCTGAGCATTAATGGTCAGCAGATTACCCGCGCTTAACGTCAGCGGGATAGCCCATCCCGTGGAGCCACTTACTGGCCCGTTGATGGTCAGGTTATTACCCGCCAGTACACTGTACGCATAGCCCCCCAGTCCCCTGGACAGATTCATCAGGATGTCATGCGCCTGAATTTTCCCGTTATTACTGAACAGCAGGTTTACCGAACCTGTATCGCTGGCAGAACCGGCGTAAAAATTACCGCCATTCAGGGAAATGTTAATTCGATTTCCCAGTGTAATACCTGAGACCGTACCACCATTACCGGCCAGCATGTTCAGATTCAGTTTACCCGTCGATGAACCAATGCTGCTGTTGTCAGAGACAGTAATATTGTTATCTGCATTCAGCGTCAGGGTGGATTCATTTGCCCCTGTTTTGGTGATACCTGAAACAGCAATATTGCCTTTCTCAACACCGGAAGAAGCTGCACGGGCCGTCAGAGAAATATTACCAGGCGCACTGATGCTCCCGCCTGTCAGGATTAAATCGCCTCCCCCTGCGGTTACACTCACTCCTCCCGCGGTGCTGTTTAACGTCGCATTCGCCATTGATGCAGCTCCGCTGGCGTTCAGGAGGAGATTACTGACGCCGCTGACTTTACCGTTAGTCAGGGTCAGGTCACCGCCCCCCGCAGTCACCTCTATACCACCTGCGCTGGTAAGCGTACTTCCGCCCAGAGAAGCACCACCTCCGGTCGCTGTCACGGCAATATCACCATTACCCGCCGTGATATTAACGCCTGTCCCGCTAATACCGCCTCCGGCGCTCACACTGACGCCTCCGGCGGTACTGTTCAGGCTGGCACCGGTGATGTCCGCATGAGCACTTCCGTTAAGCGCAATGTCTCCGGACGCCGTCAGGCTGGTGCCGTTCAAAGACACGTAGCCATTCCCGGCAACAATGTTTGCCCTACCCCCCGAAATGCTCACGGTATTGTTGTTCAGCACGACGGAGCCGTTATTGGTGATATTCAGGCTGCCGTTATTCACCGTCAGGGTGGAGTTGTTGAACCCGATGCCTCCCAGATTTGCGCTGGCTGCATTGACCGTGGTGTTCTCAAATATCCAGCCACCATTCGGATGCATCTGTGAACCATAATTCTGGTCCCAGGCCGCTGTTCCGTCACTGTGGATAGCCGTGCCGTTCATATCCACGGTGGTCATGTTTTCAATCTTCTTCAGCAGATTGTCACGGCTGGTATCGTTCACGATGCTGCTGTCGAGAATATTGATAACACTGGCACCAGAACCGGCTGAACTCAGCGTGACATTCGCCAGGTCAGCCAGGTTACCGTCCAGTGTGCTTTCGGTCACACTGAAACCTGTTCCACTGTTACTCTGACCAAGAATTGACGCCTCCCCCGCATTCAGCAGAGCATTGTTAATACTGACTCCGGTGCCTGTAGCTGACGTACCGTTCAGCGTGATGGTACCGTTGAGTGCACTCAGGCTGGCCCTGTTATTACTGCTTCCGGCAATCAGCACGCCGGCACTGCCGTCTGCAGCACGTCCCGCCAGGGCAATATTACCGTTCGTCGATGTCAGTGAACCATTTCCCCCCACCGTCACACTGCCTGCGGTGGCATTCAGAAGCAGATTCTGACCGGCTGTCAGGTTACCGGCTCCGACGGTAATGCTTCCTCCGTCAGCCATCCCGCTCAGGTTGCCTGCGGCATTAACCGTGCTGCCCGTCAGGCTGATACCGCCTGCAGAGGCGTTCAACCGGACATCCGCGCCGGCCATGAGATTTCCGGTTACCACAATATCGCCACCACCTGCCGTGACGTTAATGTTGTCACCCGCTGTAATGTTGCTGCCGGTCAGGTTCACGCCACCAGACTCACTGACCAGGTTGACAGACTGGTTCGCATTCACTGTGCTGTTGGTGATGACACCGGCACCTTTATTGGTGATATTTAAATTATCCACAGTAAGCGTGGCGTTTGAGAAACCCACCCCACTCAGGTTAACGCTGCCGGCATTCACAGTGGTGTTATTGAAAATCCACCCCCCGTTCGGGTTGGTATCACCGGCGTAACTCCCCTCCCAGGAACCGCTGGCATTGTTAAATACCGACGCCCCGTTCATGTCCACTGACGTCAGGTTGTCAATCGTCATGTTCAGCAGGTTGTCGCGGTTGCTGTCATTAACCACATTATGGTCAAGAAGGTTCGTTGCTCCTGCACCGGACCCGGCAGAACTGAAAGTCACATTTGCCAGGTCAGCCAGATTTCCGAGCAGCGTGGTGCCACTCAGGACAAATCCATTGCCACTGTTACTGACGCCGTGGATATTCGCCTGTGACGCATTAAGTTGCGCGTTAGTCAGCTGAACCCCGGCACCAGAACCGGATGTACCACTCAGGTTAACAGTGCCATTTACCGCATTCAGCTCAACATTGTCACTGGTAGTCCCGTTCAGAAAAATACCCGCAGAGGCACCGTTCACGCTGTTAGTGATACTGATGTTGCCATTCTGTGCATTCAGCGTGTTACCAGAACCACGCAGTTCAGTCTGAACCGGTGCCGCACCATCACTGGCTATACCTTTCAGGGTGATATCACGCAGGGCCGTGAGCGTTGCACCGTTGATATACACCGGCAGACCTACCGCATTCGCTCCTGCCAGCGTCGTTTCCAGCAGGATACTGTTACCGCTCAGTTGACTACCGCCACTGACCTGCAGCATGGCACCACCGTTACGAACCGTATTATTGTAAGCCGGCACGCTCAGGTTAATATTCGGGTTCCAGGCTTTCAGGGTGATATCACCTGCCGTTCCATCCACGTGACTGGCATTCAGGGTACTGGCGTTTATCAGCACCGTCATGGCATTGCCATTACTGCCGTTACGGTCCACCGTAATATTGCCGCCGTTACTGCTCAACGAGCTGTTCAGTATCTGCACACGACCGGTGGTGCTGCCCGCACCCAGGATGCTGATGTCACCACCATTACCACTGGTGACGGTGGCTTTCTGCAGTGAAATATTGCCACCGGACCGGAGGCTGGTGGCACCATTAGCACTAGCCACCGTCACACTGTTATTCGTTGCATTGGCCGCAATGAGGTTGATATCTCCACCGGCATTCAGGTCGATACCATTCGTCCCACTCAGAACAACTGAGCCGCCCCCCTGGATGGTATCACTGGAATCCAGGTTAACTGCACCTGTCGTATTTATGGTCAGGTAATTACCCGCAATAAACCGAAGGGCAACCCCCCAGCCAGTATTACCGCTGACGGGACCGTTAATTGTCAGGTTGTTATCAGCCAGCACGCTGTAAGCGTACCCACCCAGCCCGCCGGATACATCCATCAGAATATCATTCGCCTGGATAAAACCGTTATTGGAGAAGGTCAGGCCAACAGAACTGGTTCCGCTGGCAGAGCCGGCATAAAAATCCCCGCCGTTGAGGGAAATGTTAATATTATTCCCCAGCGTAATGCCTGCATTCTGGCTGGTATTACCAGCCAGCAAATTAAGATCAAGCTTCCCGGATGTCGAACCGACAGTAACCCTCCCGGCCGTGCTGATATTATTATCCGCATTCAGCGTCAGGGACGCATCTGCTCCGGCGGTTTTGACCACGTTAGCATTGACGGTGATATTACCGCTCTGACCAGCGGTATCCACACCACTGGTGGTGACCGTCACGCTGGTCCCTTTATTCAGCTGGTTTTCAATACTGCTGTTGAGAATTTGTGCGCCATCTGCCGTCGGGGCGAATATCCCGGTGCTGCCTGTAACAGAAGAGCTGATATTGTTATCCCCGTCAGCCCCGACGATCGTCACGTCCGTCGGGTCAAGCAGCCAGTTCCCCCCTCTGCCGTTTGACGCTGACGCATCCACATCACCGAAGGCCTGCAGGTTATTGTGGGAGGAGGTTTCCACCTGGCCACCATTACCGGACTGCGCACCGCCTTTCGCCAGGATTGTGCCCCGGAAACTGGTGTAATCATCAGACCACAGAACAGCGGTACCACCCTGACCGGTGGATGTCGCGGAGACATCAATGACGGCGTTTTTATCCATCACCACCTTCGAGGCGTTACGGATGGTCGCATCTTTCCCCTGCCAGCCACCGCCAGCGTGCACACTCCCGCCTCCGGTTTTACCGGTGGCAGACGTTTTACTGCCTGCAGCAAGGTGAATATTCTGGCCTTCTACAGTGATTTTACCGCCCCGGCCGGTATCACTGTCCGCCAGCAGCATCCCGGACTGGCTCACCACCCCGCTGTCGCCACCGTCAAGACGGATAACCCCGCCCTCAGCACTGAGCCCTTTCGCTTCAATCGTGCCGCTGTTGTTCACTACCGTGTTGAGCAGCATGTTCTGACCTTTCGCTGTCAGATACACCTGTCCGTTCGTGGCAGATACCAGTCCGCTGTTTTCCACCAGGGCATTCACCACGCTGCCGTTGACCGACACCGATGTCAGTCCGCTGTTATCCAGCTTCAGGGTGATATTATCGGCCGCAGCCAGTACCGCCTTCCCGGATGGGGTGGTGATGGTACCGCTGTTACGCACCCGGTCAGCCGCCAGCACGATAAAACCACCTTTCGTGGTGGTCAGCGCCCCCTGGTTGACAATTTCAGCCCCGCTGACGCTGCCGCCACTCAGGGTGTAATTCCCCTGCATGAAGTCAGCGGTATTCATGTTCTTCGTGGAAGCCACAAACCCGCCAGTATCCACCCTGGCATTTTTGCCAAACAGGACGCCGTTCGGGTTAATCAGGAATACCTTACCGTTGGCCGTCAGGCTGCCCATAATCTGTGAGGCACTGCCGCCGGTCACCCGGTTCAGTGCCACCGCACTGCTGTCCGGCTGAATGAACTGCACACTGTTGTTCTGGCCGATATCAAAGCCCTGCCAGTTGGTCGCCATATTCTGCGTCTGCTGATGGACGGTCATCTGGTTGCCGGCAGTACTGATACTCCCCTGTCCCGCCACAATCTGGCCACCGGTCGGTAAACCTGCCGCCACCACCATCATCGGTAAAAGCCCGGTAATCAGGCCTGTGAGCAGCGAAAGTGGCGTCAGTTTTCCCAGCAGTCTGACAAAGGGGGACAAACCGGAAAGACCGGCAATATGGCCGGTACTTTTTTCCTTACCCATCCCGGCGGTAATTTCACTGACCACCACCAGTTCATTCCGGCGCTTGTCAAACTTGAGTTTGTATATTTTGTTCATTCAATAAATCCTTTTCTCTTTTTCGCTGTTATTTCAGTGAATTAACCATCACGCCGTTTCCGGGCAGGAAGAATGACGTCTGTAAAGACCCCTTCCACAACAGCGGAATAAAAATCAACCAGGTTATGATTTATCTGTCAGTACAGCATTTACAGGGCAGACCTTTTATTCCGGCCTGCAGTCAGAACACCCTTTGCCTCAGAATGTTTTCACCGCCGTCACCCAGAAGCGGTCATGGTCACTGCTGCCGGACACCGGGTCCACATCACCGGTCCGGTGTGCCCAGGTCATGGTCAGTGCATAGTTATTCGCATCGGCCACCGTGGCGTACAGACCGGCCCCGGCCAGACTGAAACTGTTGTCTTTACCAGCCAGACGCCCTCCGTCGTCATTCTTGAACTGCTTCCCGTGACCGTAATCGTAGAATGTCGCCAGCGTCAGCTTCGGATCGTTACCCAGCCAGCGTGTCACCGGTATAGCCCAGTCAGAACGTACTTCCGCCGTCATGACATTTCCGGTATCCACTGAACCATCGCCAACGTCATAGGCGCGTACCGCCCCGGGCCCCCCCATCAGGAATTTCTGGGATGAATCCAGGTTGCGGCTGGCAGCCTGCCCGTTCAGGCTCGCGTAGAAAGAAAACGGCCCCCACACCTGCTGGTCGTGGCTCACGAGCCAGTTAAGACGGGAAAACTGCCCGTCGTTTTCACTGTTATTGAAAAAGTTAGCGACCACATTCCGGTAATCCATATTCCCGGCCGTCCCCTGCAGATTGAATGCGGTGATCCCCCCGGGCGTACTGGCTACCGACCCCAGCAGTGACAGGGAGCCGTAATCCACCTGCTTGCGCCCTTTTCTCTCGCCCGATGTGAATATCGTGAACATTTGCGGGTAGGTATCCGTCATGAACTGCTGCCCCGCATCCAGGCGCACATCCACACGCGCCCGGGCCGTGCGTATCCACGACTGGGTGACATACACCCCCCAGTTATCGGAATAACCGTCAAAACCCAGCCCGTTGACGTTGTAGTGATAATTCAGATGACTGTAGCTGGCGCCAACACGCGTCCCCGCACCACCCACCAGCAGGCTGTAATCCAGAGCCCCGTTAAACAGGTCGCTGTTTTCCCAGGCATCAAGCAAATCCACCCGCAACTGGTCGCCGAAACCCAGAAGTTCACTGGCATAAAAGCCGGCCATAACGCGACTGCGACCAGTGACAGTATTCCCCTGATTATCCAGCCCCACATACCCCCCCAGACGCTTGCCCGGCTTTATGCTGATATCCAGCGCAGATGTCCCGCTCTCCTGCCCCTCTTTCAGCGACACAGCGGCACTGACTCCCGGTATCTCATTGAGCAGCAGCGCCACGCGCTCCAGCTGCTTACGGGTCACCACCTCCCCCTGAGGGGTGGTAGTGCGGACCATCCGCTCCACCACAGAAGAACGGAGCACGGAGGCATTGCTGACCTGTGCGCTGTCATAACGACCAGGAATAATCTGAACAGTCAGGACGCCGTCCCGTATGGTCTGGGGAGGGAGAATGGCACGGGCCACGAGCAGCCCTTTCTGTCGGTATAAATCTGTGACGCCCTGCGTCATCTCTGACAAACCGGTAAACGTCAGGGGCCGGCGCAGGTACCCGGCCACCTGTTTCTGCAGGGCGGCCTCATCCACGCCCTTCACACCGGCCGGTATATCAGTGAAAATAATCCGGTTCACCACAACCGTGGTATCCCGGGCTCCTGCCGGACGCGGGGCAGAAGCGCCGCCTTCCGGCAGAACCAGCGGCGCACTGACCGGGGCCGGTGGAGTGATGTCCGTCCCCTGGCGCAACTGACCGCCAAGGCTGCCCGCATCCGGTGTTATCACAGCAGCCTGAACGCCCGCGCAAAATAACAGCGGCACAGCAAGACCGGACAACCGATAAAGATATTCAGAGTGAACGAGACCCACCCGCTCAGACAGGTTATGCATAAGAGAAGCACCAAATTATATTGATATTTTTCAGACAGTGTTGCGAACTGATATCACATACACCCCGGAATGCGCCGCCAAAAGGCATGACATTAATGAAGTTAGGAATATTCTTATCTCTTGGACAACCACGCTATAAATTGCAGGTCAGAAAAGTAAAATGAATTAAATCTTTCGTTACGATAAACGCAACAAATCAAAGTATTCAAAATATGCCTCTTCACCCCTGATTACAGGCAATATAGGCAGCAGTAAGCTTGCTACCAACAGACGATACGAGTATTTCATGACTAGCTATCTGCAATATCGCTCGCTCCGCACTCATCAGATATCAAATTTTCTTTATGAAAATCGCGAGCAGATAGATTCTGAACAATCGAACCATATAAAATTATTAACTTAATTTTTTAATCCAAGAGTGCAAATTAACACTTAGCTTTCAAAGGAACAGACAAGACTAACCTAGACGTAAGTAAATTTCAGAACACACTCCACTTCATGAATGAATTTATAAAAAAACCAAAGATATAACATTAATTCATATTACGCTAACCTATTATCACTATCCTCCCTTACATTATCACGTTCCTTTTAACCATTGAACATGAAAACTCGACTCATTAAATTAAAAAACGTCAGATGGATTTTTTGGTTTAATGTATAAACTTCACATCCAAATTATTCAAGCTTAGAACAGAAATATTGACTGGAACTTTTATTATGAGAAATCATACTCCTTCACAAAAAACACCTTACCCAGTAACTAAAAAACGTAAAATCATCATTCTTAAAAATTGCATAGAATTAATAGTTATAGTTAATAACCTTAATTACAAAGCTGCCCCCTTTTATTATTTCTTTAATCCCCTCACACTCACTTAAATGATGATAAAAATCATTTCATCAACCGCCTTGATAACTCAAATACAAAGATCATATTTTTGAATGAAAAAACCGTTCTACCTGCAGGTAGAACGGCTTACGGTTACTAATTACATTAATATTATAATAGGAATAAAGCTAACAATATACAATAGTACATCGTCTTTTCTCCTTTCACCAGGATATCAAAAATCAGACGAAAAATTGTCCGTAGAACTTAACAAGATTGAGCTTTCGGAAAATGAATAACTATTTTTGGTTGTAACACAGCTAATCATTCTGCTTCCTTGACATACCTACTTTTCTAAAAATCCATTCATCTAACTCTGACTCCAGCCAGCCTACGGATTGTTTACCCAATACTACAGGTTTCGGGAAATCCGGGTCATAGCGAGTTGATTTATGATTAAGCCAGTCATAAATCGTGGAACGAGCGATTCCTGTCTTACGAATAACCTCTCGCAATCTGAGGATCCTTACTGGTCGTTCTACCAGATAACTCTCTGCCTCCCACATATTCTTACTGTCCTGAACAGACGGTTGATTTTTTCCTGTTGTATGAGAAGGATAATCTACTTTCATAACGTTACTCCAGATATTCAGATAAAGAACTCCGTCTTGAGATAGAATTCTTTAAATAAAGGGAATTTGATTTGGCTTACGATGAATAAGGGCCTCTGCAAGAATGGTTATTATTCTTTTATGTCATATAGCTTTTACAGCTTCTCAGCCAGTATTGTAACTGAGTAGGAAGTTAACTGATGCATACCCAGCCCTTCCACATCAATGGATTGGTACGTAAAAAAGTGCAGTACATGAGTTATACGGTGCGAGGGCGCCCCAGTCCGCAGGGCGAGGGTACCTCACTGGCTCCGTAGTAATAGTGACCGTGCTTTTGCTCTTCTTTGGCAAGGTAGCTGATGATATAGCGCAAGTTATCGATGGCTTCGGTATCATCATAGTTCACTGGCTTATCAATACTGACGTCATAAGTTGGCTTGTACTCGCAGCGGTTGTAATGGCCTTCTCGTTGCGTTATTTCCCGCCATATTGTTCCTACTCTCTCAGCTATTGGGTAGGTAGCCTGGTTAAGGTGCCTGTCGAGATAGAACACGATATGGGCATGGCAGCCGTGGTCCGCAGAGTTCTCGAGTACCCAGAAATACCCAACCAGATTTGTTTGTTGCAGGGTGCGTTCAACCAGCATGCGCACCTCTCGTTCAGTTTCGTTCCGGGAAGAATGTTTATAGCGTCCTGTACCTTTTTGATAGAACAGGTCGAGTCTGAGTGCCTGTATTCGGGAGTATCGGTTCATTAGCTGATTCAGGTGGTCATTGAGTAGAGACAGTAGAAACCAGTTCATCGTGTATCTGGAATTAAAAAGGTAAGGTGTGTGCATTGATTTATCCTTTGTCAGGTGGAGTACAAAGGATTGGGATGAGATGTAATTTTTAAGAGAAGTGAGGTTATGGCAGATAAAGGGAACTATGTATCTAAATAACTGCTCCTAATACCGCTACACTTTCACCAGCCCATGTTTTCCGCCGGGGAATGGGCTGACTGTTTCCATAAAGTGACGAACCTTTTTCAACAGTTGCCACATTGTGCGGCACTAGTGATTCCGGGTGATAGTTTCGTGCAGAGCCAGCCACAACCGTTCGACATGATTGACCCACGGTGAGTAAACCGGCTGATAAATCACCCTGAACTTTGGGTTTGCTTTCAGCCAGCGTAGCGTTTCACGGCTTTTGTGGATTATGTAGTTATCGACAATGAGCGTAATCGTTTTTGCACGTCGGTATGTCGCCTTCAGATATTTTAAAAGGCTGATAAATAAGGCTGAACGTTTACTGTTTCCCCCAACGTAGCTGACTTTGCCTGTACTGCTGTGCAGCGCACCGGCAAGATAGTACTTTTCATTCTGACCCGGTGTGACAACGCGCTTTTGCTGCCCGCGTAGCTGCCAGTCAGCGCCGATTTTTGGATTGAGGTGGATATCCACTTCATCTTCGTAAAACACCGGGTGTTCAACGTTACAACTGGCTAATGCCTGATTAATCGCTGCCATCTTGTCTTCTCTATTCGGGTCTCTGATGCGCAGTGTTGGCGCAGCTCTGCGCCATACCAGTCCGGCAGCAGGTAACCACCGCCGTACGGTTGAAGCATGTAACGGACACCCGGTTATTTCGCGGATTTTTATCGCCAGCAGTTCGGTACTCCAGCGGGAACGCTGCCAGCCAAAATCGCCGGGAGAACGTTTAACAAGCTCACGCAACAACGCACAGATATGTTCGAATGGCCAGCGCCTTCCACGCCCCGAAGGCAGGGACTTCAGACCGTCAGTGCCGTAGAGGGTGAACCAGTTAATCCAGCGCCCAACAGATGAGCGGGCGCAACAGAGCGTTCTGGCAACATGGCTGACGGTGTCGCCACGATGCAGCATCAGCATGGCAGTCAGCCGCCTTGCGTGGTTTTTGTCCTTTGTTTTATGGACAGTTTTCTGCATCTGGCGTCTTTCGGTACGGGGGATTGGTGCTATGATCGGCATTGCCTCAGTCCGGTTGGTGGTTTGGGATATTTGGCGATTGATCAGATCGCACAATCCGGGCTGAGTTCCATCCTGTGATCTACTATTCGGAACGCTTATTTAGTGTGAGACAGGCAGGATTGTTTGTTGGGGGGAAGGAGCTGTGAACAGGGTGGAATGGAACAGGGAGTGCCCCTTAATTATACTAAAAACCCAAATGTTCATATCTGCTGTTGAACGATTCTAATAGGTGAACAGAGGAGATTCGTAGAGTAAAAACCACAGGAATAACGCAGTAAAATTTCAGAGTATTATCACAATAAAATCAGTAGGATATCAGTTAAAAATCAGTCATTCTTCAGGTCTGTGACCCGACTCCACCAACCAAAAAGATGCTAATGCTAATCTGTTTTCGGGAGTCAGAAGCAGAGGGAAGATACGATGTTGCATTACGATATGATCCGCCACGAGATAATGTACATAAAAACGCTGGATAGGTTTTTCAATACAGATCACTCGTTACTGTGCAGTACTTATGATACGCCGGATGATTTTCGACGCTTGATCTCTCAGATACTTGAACGGTATTTTCTTGGAGATCAGAACAAAATCAAAGTTGCGCGGAAAACACTTAAAGAATGGGCCGACCTGCAACTGATTGATAAAGATTATTTTGATTGTTTCAAAGGTACACCAAGAGCATCGTGGTTTGCTCACCATTATATTTTTGAATACCCAGTATTTTCTGCAGGGCTGACGCTTGGTGGGTTGGGGAATGACGTCGGTTATTCTGGTAGTTTTAATTCTCTTTTAATGGACGATAATATCTTCACAAATCTTAATTTCTCTAATTTGAATATCGACCTGGACGATATAGATTGGGATCTGATAACAAATCCACAGGCCACTGCTTCGAAAAAACCGAAACGTGTTTTCTCCCGATTTTATCTGAACGCGGGAGCAAGTACCGATCTGTACAACCCCACTCCGGTAACTGAGCGTGAACTGATCAACGGTGTGATGAGGTACATTGATGAAGCTCCATGCTCACTTGGAGATAAGATCTCTTATTTCAAAAAGCTGCATGAGCGCTGGCTTGAGCAATATGATTTCTTTCTAACAGATTTTGACTGGATGTCACGTGATGATGAAACTCAGTTAGTATATCTCTGGGACTATCTGAAAGGAAAAGGACGAATAGCGGGCTATCTTCGCCCTTATAATACGTCTATGCGTTATGACATGATTATTGCGGCTATGGATGTGTGGAACGTCCAACCTGAAGAGAAGCTGGAGTTTATTGAGAAGATGAAACATGCCTGGCAGGCGGCAAAATCTTATCGGCGATCCGCTAAATAGCGTTGTGTTCTCAGTGGTCATTTCATCTGATTTCTCAGTGCTGTTATGAATCTGAATCGACCAGGGTTCTCTAACTACTCCCTCTTGTCCCGTTACGTACAGAGCACATAGCTGAGGTATAAAATTAGAACGTTTACTTCTGGTTCGAAGCGTGCAAGCTAGTTGATCTGAAGGTTCACTATGAGCTGTGAGTTCAACGGGTCGATGCAACGCTATCCTTAATCAAGGGGGCAGTTAAGTGATTAGCACATATTTAACACAGACTATTGACTGTAACTGGATTGTTTAATAACCTAATTAACAGGTTATGCGCAGACCTGTCAGCCTGTAGACAAATCCGCCAACGCGCTTTTTACCCCTTAGTTTTCAGAGCATATCCTTTTAACTTTGCTCTGTGTTTACAGGCCGCAGAGTATTTGTAAAAGGCATATGCAATGCTCTCACGCATCAATGTTAACAATCACCGATATGTCCCCTCACTCGATCAGCTTCGCAAACAGGCCCGTTTCCTCAGGGATCACTGCAATGTTCAATTGAACCATGCCTATGAGATGGTCGCGTATTTTTATCGGTTTTCTAGCTGGGGAGATCTGCTAAATCACACCACCAGTGATATAGCTATCGAGGATCAGCAAATCGTTGCTCACATGCGAGAAGAACTACAGACATACAGAAACCGTCTGCCAGCATCTGATCTTCAACGATTATCCCACTTAGCAGCGCTGAAGGGCACCTTAACAGAGGCTGTGGTGAATGACCGTATAATGACATTAAACGCTCTGGATATCGTTCAGATCTATAATTGCCTGTATAACGAAGAATACTGGGGAGAGCCAGCTCCGGTTTCCTGGTATGAAGTACTCGATGAAACAGACAGATGTTTAGTGCTGCTCGCCAAACGGACTGCTCTGGCGGGGCGTACCAACACAGTCAATCCTCATATTAGCTTTCCATGGTTTGGATTCAGAATGTATGGATATTTACACATTGATGGAAACACACTGAACTACAACTGCAGAGAACTGGACAGCTACCTATGGCCCTCAGAAAAAAAATACACAACGGTATTCAGCAGGCCGTGGTTTGCTGCATATGTCAGTGGCTTCATCCGTACGCAGCTTCATTCACTATGCATTTCTGGCTTCTCAGGGAAAATGTCATTTGAGAGAATAAATAATGTCGATTTGGTTTCAGGACCAGTTAGACAATCATTCTTTAATGATGAAATACCAAGCTCGTCAATAACCACCGTTGTTGAAAATTTACTCAGCATGGGAGGCGTGAGGGACACCAGAAAACAAAATATAACATTCCGTTTTGGCAACGGTGAGATGTATTGATGGATCGCCCATTCTGGATTTTACTCAGTGAACTGCCATCTTCAACAACTGCGTTTATTTTACTTTCAGGTGTCATCTATACGCTGGCCAGAAAAGGTTGCTTTCCCTCGCTTTCACAACGCCAGTTCTTTTATCTGATAATGACGTTTACCATGATAACTGGCTGTAAAATCTTATTTGAATAAAACTCACTAGGCCGATGTGCGACTTATTGATTAATATAAAGGGGCTCTGGTAATGTCCGCTCTTGGCACTCAGCGGACATCTTTTAGTTCTGCGCTGCACAATTTCCTTTACGTGTTAATCTAAAATTCCAAATAATTTCGGACAGATATTATCTCCGTGAATCCCTGCCTTCCTGACTGGAGAGCGGGGTTTTTTATTTTTCACGCTGAGACTACTGTATGAATAAACCTGACGGCCTTCAGGCCTTTGAACAACCGCTCGCGTCGCTTCCGCGCACGCTTCGCCAGCTTATTCTTGAACGTATCCAGGACCTGACCCATTACGAGCCGGTGATTGGCATCATGGGCAAAAGTGGTGCTGGTAAATCCTCTCTCTGCAACGAACTTTTCCGGGGCGAGGTGTCTCCGGTGAGTGACGTGAACGCCTGTACTCGCGACGTACTGCGCTTTCGCCTAGGAAGTGGTAGTCACAGTCTGATGATTGTCGATTTACCGGGTGTAGGTGAAAACGGGCGGTGGGATCATGAGTACCGGGCCCTGTACCGTCGTATTCTGCCGGAGCTGGACCTGGTGTTGTGGGTCATTAAGGCCGACGATCGGGCTCTAACCGTGGACGAGCAGTTCTGGCACGGCGTGATACAACCTTACAGGCAAAAGGTACTGTTTGTGATTAACCAGGCCGACAAAATCGAACCCTGTCATGAATGGGATACCCTCAACAGCAAACCTTCACCGCACCAACAGGAAAATCTTAAAGCGAAGCAGGCTGCGATTATGGCGATGTTTAAACCGCATCATCCGGTCTGTGTGGTGTCCGCCAGCACTGGATGGGGCATTGAGGAGATGGTGGCAAACATGATGCGCTGTCTGCCTGACCGCGCCACCAGCCCGTTGGTGACACATCTGCACGGGAGACTCTGCACAGAGCCGGTAAAGTCGCAGGCCCGTGACAGTTTCGGTGACGCTGTGGGCAGTGTTTTCGATACGGCTGAGTCATCGTCATTCCTGCCTGCGCCACTGAAAACGGTGATTCGTACCGTGCGTGATGCGGTGGTGTCGGTCGCACGGGCCGTCTGGGACTGGATATTCTTCTGATATCGCAATTTTCTCTGCGAATGATGAACTGGTTGTTAATGATGTGTTGATTGTGGACACGTCCTTTCCACTGCGTTTTATCATCAATTAAATCAGGCGAAGCATCATTATCTGTCAGACGAGCGCCCACAAGGCCGGGCTGCTCATAAAAAATAGTTCCGATGTTGTCCATACCCTGTCCACTCCTTCCTTTAAAGTAATCATTATTAATTCAGAGAGTTAACTTCTCAGGAGAAATCTTTCATGACGCTTCAGGAGCGGCGACATGACCGGCTTGCCGTCAGGTTGTCGTTGATTATCAGCCGTCTGGTGTCCGGTGAAACTCTGTTTATTCGCAAACTGGCAACTGAATTCGGGGTGTCAGAGCGCACGCTGCGTCGTGACTTTCGGGAACGTCTGATGTATCTCGACCTGGATTACTACCAGGGGCAGTGCAGCCTGCGCTCGGATATTCACAGTACGCGGCAGGAAATAGATATTCTGACCTTTGCTCACCGCACGGGGCTGGCCGGAGTTTTCCCGGGCTTTGACCGGCGACTGGTCAGCAGCCTGCTGGACTGTGATGATCGCCCCTGTCTGGTATGGCATCAGGACAGACCTCATCCCCCGGCAGGAAAGCTCTGCTTCTACAGGCTGGTCAGAGCTATTTCGGGATGTCAGCGCATCACCGTTCTGACTGAAGGGGAGCGTCATGAGGCCATCGCACCTTACCGGCTAATCGCTCTTGACGGTTACTGGTACCTTGTCGCTGAACATAACAGGCAATTACGTGTTTTCCGGCTGGATGAGATTCATCTGGTAAGGCCATCCCGGGAAACATTTATTCGCAGTGAGCTTCTCTATCAGCTGTCGGAGGATAAACATTTTATCTCTGCCTTACCTCATTTCCGTTTTATTCAGCAGTCGCTGAATTCATTTTCTCCCTCAGAAAGTCGGGGGAAATCCGGACAAACTGATTAGAGATGGTCTCCATAATTAAATGTAAGGTTAATCTAATGAAAAAATTGAAATTATTGTCTTTACTGCCCGTCATGTTTTTCCCCTTACTTATAGCAGGTAATGCTCACGCAGCACGTCTTTATAGCGGGTTCCTGCCTGCGGCAGTGAATAATAAGAGTGGGAATATATTCTGGTGTGATGCCCACCGCCAGGTCAGAAAACTGTGTACAGCGACGGAAGTGGATTCAATGGGATGGTTTATTGTTGTTCGCTCGAAACCTTCCAGAGATTGTCCGGGTGGCATTTGGGGGTGGATCACTCCCAGTAAAGACGATGTGGCAACAGGATATACCATTACGCCAGGTAAAGAATTCAATCTCACCATGAAGGATACGTGCAGTCCCGATATGAAAGTAACGTTCCGCCCGAATAAAAAGGACCCTCGTTATGACGATCTCGTCGGGATTTATGCCGGGAAAGAAGCATTTCGCTACAAACAAATAAAATAATCCAACTGTTTTTCATTACTTTATTGTTTTAAACAACAAAAGCTTTATTACATGATTTGAGGAAAACATTATGCGACTGCCTTACGTAATATTTACATTAGCTATGCTGGCTTCTGTATCAACAGCACAGGCTATTCCCAATATGTGGACGAGTGGTTTTGGGATGGGCGTGACCGAATATATCATTACCAGCCCGGATAAGGTGGTGTTTCATCTGAACTGTACTGGCAATCCGGATGCGCAGAATATTCTGCAACACGGCGTTAATCTCACCCTGCCTGATGGAGCATCAGTAAGTTCTCATGACAACGGGACGGAAATAACGGTCGTTATGGATAACAGTCAGTTCCCATTACCTTCATCCCTCGGCTGGAGGAATGGCGATAATGCCTGGGGGTCATTTATTAACGCACTGGGGCAGGCAGCAAATTTCGATGTTTATGTCAGCGATAAAAAAGTAGGCACTTTCAGTCCGGGTCTGAAGAATACGCAAAAAGAGCTGTCTGACCTCAGTGAGTGCCGGACCACATACTACAGCGATTAGTTACTTACATTTCAGACCTCTCCAACCCTCAACACACCAACACCAGATACCAACAGGCCATGTTCCTTCGGGAACATGGCCTGTTGGTTTTTATTTCGTTATCAGATAAGGAGTTAGCTATGCGATTAGCCAGCCGCTTTGGCCGTATAAACCAGATACGCCGTGACCGGCCTTTGACCCACGAAGAGCTGATGAGTCATGTCCCAAGCGTGTTCGGGAGTGACAAGCATGAATCTCGTTCAGACCGTTATACCTACATCCCGACCATCACCATCCTCGAAAGCCTGCAGCGTGAAGGCTTTGAGCCGTTCTTTGCCTGCCAGACAAAGGTCCGTGACCAGAGCAAGCGGGAACACACCAAACACATGCTTCGCCTGCGTCGTGCCGGTCAACTTACCGGGCATCAGGTACCGGAAATCATTCTGCTTAACAGCCACGACGGCTCATCAAGCTACCAGATGCTGCCGGGGCTGTTTCGTGGCGTCTGTACCAACGGTCTGGTCTGCGGCCAGTCATTCGGAGAAGTGCGGGTACCGCATAAAGGCAATGTCGTCGAGAAGGTGATTGAAGGGGCTTACGAAGTGCTCGGGGTCTTTGACCGGGTGGAGGAGAAGCGCGATGCGATGCAGTCACTGGCGCTGCCAGCCCCGGCCCGTCACGCGCTGGCGAATGCCGCGCTGAAATATCGCTTTGGTGAAGACCACCAGCCGGTCACGGTATCGCAGTTGCTGACCCCACGTCGCCGGGAGGACTACAGCGATGACCTGTGGACCGTATACCAGCGCGTGCAGGAGAACCTGATGAAAGGCGGATTGTCAGGGCGAACCGCTCAGGGGAAAAGCAGCCGCACCCGTGCTGTTACCGGTATTGATGGCGATGTGAAGCTCAATCGCGCCCTGTGGGTAATGGCAGAAAACATGCTCGATTTTTTCGGGCGTTAAACAACAGTTCCGGCATAAGGAGATAGTTTAATGAATACACAAAATCATCAGTTCGCGGAGCATACCGCAATTACTGCCTCAGTGGTCCCAGACGAGTTACGCATCGGCTTCTGGCCGCAGCACTTTGGCTCCATCCCACAATGGATAACCCTTGAGCCCCAAATCTTCGGCTGGATGGATCGCCTGTGCGCTGATTACAGCGGCGGCGTCTGGAGCTTTTACACACTCAGCAATAGCGGCGCATTTATGGCTCCGGAGCCTAACGGTGAGAAATGGACGTTGTTCAACCCGATGAATGGTAGCGATGCGGAGATGAGCGGAGAGGCTGCCGGTATAGCAGTCTGCCTGATAGCTTACAGCCACCACGCCTGCCGCACCGAGTGTGATGCTATGACTGAACACTATTATCGCTTACGCGACTACGCGCTAAACCATCCGGAATGCAGCGCCATTATGCATCTTATCGACTAAGGAATGCCTGACATGAATACTGTATTATCCCCGCGGTCATCGCAGCCTGAACTCTTTCCGCTGGCGGTTATGGCGCAACATGATTGCCTGCTCCCCGCGATCTCCGGTTTGACACCCTATGCCCAACGGACCATCCGCCGCGCTATCAACTTGCTGGATAAATATCTGCGCCAGCCCGGCATATCCTTTACCTCAAGCACTGCTGCCCGTGGCTGGCTTCGGTTACAACTGGCAGGACAAGAACGGGAAGTGTTTATGGTGCTCTATCTGGATAACCAACACCGTTTACTGGAGAGCGAAACACTATTTGCAGGTTCGGTTAACCATGTCCAGATCCACCCTCGTGAGGTTGTGAAGTCAGCGCTTCGCTTCAATGCTGCAGCTGTCGTGCTGGCGCATAACCATCCATCCGGCGATCCGGAACCCAGTCAATGTGACCGCAACATTACGGGCAGGCTTAAAGAAGCCCTAGCACTGGTTGATGTGAACACACTCGACCATCTGGTTGTAGGTCAGGATGAAATTGTGTCATTCGCGGAACGAGGCTGGATGTGAAAATCATCAGTAAACGCCAGGCAATGACCCTGTACCAGCAACATCCAGGCTCCCGATTGTTTCGTTTCAGTACAGGCAAATATAAATGGTCAGGCAGTATTGCCATTATGCTGGCCGCGAGGTGGAAGATATATGCGGCGTTATGGTCGTCTTTGCTGAGCGCTGTCAAGACCGCTATCTGTCACCCATTGAAACCTGGCAACGGCTGCTGACTCTTCTGTTATCGCAGCACTATGGACTGACGCTGAATGACACACCGTTTAGTAATGAAACCACCATACAGGAACATATTGATGCTGAAGTATCACTCAGCGATGCGGTGAACTTTCTGGTAGAAAAATACGAGCTTGTCCGCATCGACCGGTAGGGGTTTTCGTGGCGACAACAGACTCCGTATATTTCCGCAGTAGATGTTCTGCGAGCAAGGCACTCTACCGGATTGCTAAAAACTAACGTGAAATAAACGCTTAAATACAGAGCAGACTAAAGGAAAGCAAAATGCTAATCTCACAGACGAAGAGGCTCCTGCTGTAACTGTAACCTCCCCTCCCCAGCAAAAAGCCTGACATATTCTTTTAGGACCAACAATGGGACCAAATTGAAAATTGAATTGAAAGTTAACAATTATCAAACAACAAGTTACATAACCAATTCAGACTCCGCCAGCCAATCATGATTGGACGGTGCAAGGACAACACCAACAAAAACAGGAAGTTAGAAGTCTCAGCAAGACACCGACCAGACGGTGAGGAGACATAAAAGGATACGCAAAGGAGCCGCGGCTCCTGGTGATATGAAAGCCCACAGATGTGGGCTTTTTCGTTGATGGTTAGAACGACCAGTTCACACCAGCTACCGCGTTCCACGGGGATTCCACACCGGCACCATGGCTATACCCCACCCCGAGAT
>OBUN01000054.1_pt1 | contig 57591 bp, 30 predicted proteins | sample 1475851 | NCBI WGS metagenome assembly OBUN01 (sample SAMEA2579932, study PRJEB22360) | human gut metagenome | reverse complement strand
ATTAGCGAGTTCTTCTGAGAAATTCAGTGTCTTCTTAACGACTTCATGTGGAATTTAGGTTTGACAAAAGGTCTTCGAGTGAAATGATTTACAAGATAACTTACGGCTGTCCTTTTGGAAGAGTCTCCAGTGATTTTTTAAAGCTCGATAGGGTAGTGACTTCTTATCAAACTGGTTCATAATGGTAATTCTTGTCTTTTAAAAAGCTCTACCGAGGTGCTAGATGATGTGGAAACGATTAATAATGATTTGGGCATTTGGGAAAAGACTTCGAGCTAGTGGCATTATAGGCTCCTGACATATCCATCGTGATAAACCGTACCTTTTGGCGTACTTTCAATAGATACTTCAAAAAGTAGTTTCGAATAGTGATTTGGCGACGATTATCAAGGACGGTTATGAGTTTGTTGGTCTCATAGTTTTGAGCCACAAAAGCGAATTCACCTTTCTTGAATCCAAACTCATCCCAGGACATAACAGTTGGGAGTTTGTCATAATGTTCCTTGAAAGTAAACTGGTCAACCTTACGATGGACAGTAGACGTTGACACAAGAAGTCTTCTGGCCATATTCGTTAGTGACACCTTCTCAGTTAGGAGTTGTGCAATCTTTTGTCGGATAAGGTTGGAAATTTGGTGGTTTTTCTCAACGATTGATGTCTCAGTTACCATGACTCTCCTACAATTTTTACACTGGAAACGACGTTTTTTCAGACGTAGCAGTGTTGGTATTCCCGCTTGCTCGAGAAGAGGGATTTTAGAAGATTTTTGAAAGTCGTACTTGATCATCGTTCCATGGCAGTGAGGATATGATGGTGCAGGGTAATCGAGTTTTGCTTGAATCTCGATATGAGTGTCAGTTGCAAAAACAAGTGAAATAATGATGTTAGGGTCTTTAATTCCGATTAATTCTGTGGTGTTCATTTCTAATGATGGTTTTGTCGCTTTTCATTATAGTTCTTATGTGACTTTTTGTGTACACTTAAAAAGCTCTATAATCTCTACAGTGGTTTTACTCACTACAGAAATTATAGAGCCATGATAAAGGTGCTTTTAGGCTTCTAAAGTTACAGCTATTAAGTTTGACCAGCCACTATTTCTGGAAAAAGTTTGTCTAGGATTTTTGGAGTAATAGCTTGTCCAGGGCCTTCAGCACAGTAGGTGTGCATATACATCGAAGGGTTAAAGTTGAGCTCGATACAAGTGCAATGAGGTTTTTCCTTGCTAGCAGGCTGAGTTTTATCTGGAATGATGAGGTCAACCCCGCAAGCCCAGGCCCCCATGCTAGTCGCCATAGCTGCAGCAAGTTCTTGGTAAGAGGAATCCATAGTCTCAGTGACATCAATAGAGTCGCCACCTGTAGAGATGTTAGAGTTACGGCGGAGATTGACCTTTTTCCCTTCTGGGAGAATATCATCAGGTGCATAACCTTGCTGAGTCAACATCAATTGTTCGATGTCTCCTAGCTCAATGATTTCCAGTGGTGATCGGTGATCACGGCCTCGCAATGGGTTGGCATTTTTCTGAGCGACTAATTCACGAATGGTGTGTTTGCCATCACCGACAACATTGGCAGCGACACGAAGGAGGACAGCCTCACAACGCCCATCTAGAATGAAGAAACGGTATTCGGTTCCTGGAATAAATTCTTCAACAAGGACAGCGGTATCTTCTGCGAAAGCAATTTCAAGGGCTTTTTGATAGTTGTCAAGACTAGCAGGTTCTTGGAAAATGGAAATTCCCAGACCAAAGTTGGTTGATTTTGGTTTGACTACAATTTGCTTGTCCTTGATAAGAGGATAATAAGCTAGACCTTGTTCCAGACTGGTAAATTCGTCGCCAGCGGGAACAGGGAAACCAGCATCAGCCAGGATTTTTTTGGTCACGGTTTTATTAGCCATGGCAAGAGGTACTACATAGTTGTCTTTTGAGGTCATGTTACCATTTTTGACGTACTCAACATGATCTTTATGCCAGAGTTTAAGGAATTGATCCTGCTCATCTAGGATTTCAAAATGAATCCCTTTTTGAATGGCATCAAAGAGCAACATCTGAGTAGAAAGTTCCATCTCCTCATAACCCTTAAGAGCATAGTGGGCAGTCCAGTCATAATCGTGATAGGCAAGAGCCTTGTCGAGGGCAAAGTCAGCAAGGGACTTGTCTTTGATATGAGGAAGTAGTTGAGCAGCTAGTGTCTGACTAGGATCCGCAAAGGCATCTTTCACTTGTTTGACCAAACCTTGATGATAATCACCAAGCCCAAAATGTTGCACCAGTTGGTCCAGAGCTGTCGTAATGTTCTGAGTTTCAGCTTCAGAAGGTAGAGGTTCTAAAGGATGAGAGAGGGCAATTTTCTCATTTAGCGCGTGACCTTGAGTAAGAGCTTGGTCAACATTTTCAGGGGCATCTAGCCATAGGAAAGCTAAAAGGAGCAAGTGAACCGTATCCATGGTATCTTGGCTAATTCCGATACGCTCAAAGGGGTTAAGGTCGAAGTTACGGAATTCCAGGTAGGTGATTCCCTTGTCAAGGAAGGAGCGATTAACCTTTTGTCCGCGGAAACGAACAGCCGAGTAAAATTCCTTCTCCGCAATCAAATCACCTTGTTCGATATAGTTTTCGATGGCAGAGACATAGTCCTCTAGGCTTGAAAAGGATACTTGGATTTCTTCCTTATTGACATAACCATGGTCGCTGTTTCGGAAGGAACGCACGGGTTCTGGCACTTCTTGGTCGAAGAAGCCTTGCTCAGCAACAGGTGCAGCACCAAAGAGATAAGTAATCACCCAACGGTAGCGCAAATAGTTCTGAGCCAGCTTAAGGTAGAGGGCGTTTTTGAAAATAATCATGTCAGTCTGGTCACTTTCTTTGAATAGGGCCTCAACCAAATCCTCCCCTAGTTCCATATTATAGTGGATACCTGAGATAGCTTGTAGTTTAGTTCCGTATTTTTCGGCCAAATAGTTACGATAATGGCGTTCGAATTCATTTTCCAGTTGGGCGACTTGGATTTCTTGGGCCTTAATACGAGGAGGCATGGACAAGGGCCAGAGAAGTTCATCTTTACTGATGGAACGTCCAGCTACATCGGTAATGGCTCCAAGAAATCGACGAGCCTCAGTGGTAGATTTAGCGACTGGTGTGATGAGTTCCATCTGAAACTCACAAAAATCTGTTTGAATATAGGGATGGAAACTACGAGCCCCTAGACAGGAAGGGTGAGGCGTATGTGCTAATTTTCCCTGTCTATTGACACGAAGACTTTCGCGCTCAATTCCAAAATTAGCTTGGAGAATAGGACTGGTAGCCTCCAGTTTTTGAAATAGTTGGTTTATGGTCATAGAGTCACCTTTTCATCTAATGTTAGTGTTAGTCTATTATAAATAGGGACAGAAAACAAATTTCTGCTACGTTTAGTTGTAATTTACGAACATTTATGATAAGTTTGTGAAAAATGAGCAGGATTTAGAGCGATATTTTTATCAAATATCATAAAATATTTACAAATGTTAGTGAAATGATATTATGCTTGCAATTTTACTCAATTTAACCTATACTAATGACATATATATGAGAACGAAAAAATCCCTAGGGTCTGCCCTCAGGGGCTTTTGTATGCTCTCAAAAAGGGTCTAGCCGTTCTTTTATAAATAAAGCATGAGCAATAAGACTCTTGGTTTTAAGTTTCTCTCTGCCTAGAGCAGATGATATTTTTCGTCGTGGTAGGGCTCATCCGGAATCTATTTGCACTTGTTCGAATTGCTCGCGATTCGACAGTTCGCTCTGCCCAACAGTGATGCTTTCACCATGATGATATTCCTATAACTGCAGAAGCAGTTATAGGAAGCGGAGTTATCGAGACTTTGGCTCGATAACTAGTCATGGAACGACTGAGTCGGTCGCTGATGTCCGCCATCACTTAAGAAAGCATCAAAAAAGAAAAATATCAAAAAAACAATAAAAAACGGAGGTAATTATGTTTCAAACCCTGATCGCCCAGATAAAGGAATACAAGAAACCCTCAATCCTAGCGTCCCTCTTCATGACGCTAGAAGTTATGTTTGAGATTTCCATTCCCTTTGTTATGGCCAATCTTTTGGACAAAGGTGTCCAGCAATCTAACATGTCTAACATTTGGCTCTATGGTGGCCTCATGTTGGTCTGCGCCTTCCTGTCGCTTTTCTGTGGTATGCAGTCGGCACGCTATGCAGCCTTTGCCTCTGCTGGATTTGCCAAGAATCTACGTCAAGCCATTTTCAAAAAGGTTCAAAACTTCTCTTTTGAAAATATCGATAAATTCTCAGCTGGTGGTCTGGTAACGCGTATGATGACTGATGTTACCAACGTTCAGAACTCTTATCAAATGATTATCCGCATCTGTGTGCGTGCCCCACTCAACCTGATTTTCGCCATTACTGCTAGTTTCCTCATCAATGGTCAGATGGCTTGGATTTTCGTTGGCGTAACACTCTTCCTTGGTCTGGTTTTGGCCATTATTACCAAAATCGTATATCCTCTTTTTACTCAAGTATTTGAGGCTTATGACAACCTTAACAACAGTATCAAGGAAAATATTACCAACATGCGTGTGGTTAAGTCCTACGTTAAGGAGCAGGAAGAGACAGATAAGTTCAAGAAGGCCTCACGTCGTATTTACAAGATGTTTATGCGTGCCATTCGTGTAGTTATCATATCTAATCCAGCCATGATGTTGTCTATGTACGCGTCCTTCCTCATGATTTCCTGGTTTGGTGCCCATCTCATCGTTGGTGGTAGCTTAACTACAGGGGAATTGACTTCGATGTTCAGTTACACCATGACCATCCTTATGTCACTCATGATGTTCATGATGATCTTTGTCATGTTGTCTATCTCTATGGCCTCTGTAGAGCGCATCAATGAAGTGCTTAACACTGATTCAACCATTGTTTCACCTGAAAATGGTTTAACAGAAGTTGCAGATGGTTCTATCAGCTTTGATCATGTGGATTTCTCATACACGGATGAAAATGGTGACAAGACCCATGTCCTCAAAGATATCACTTTGGATATTAAGTCTGGTGAAGTTATTGGTATCCTTGGTGGAACGGGTTCGGGTAAATCAAGCTTGGTTCAGCTTATTCCTCGCCTTTATGATGTGGAAGCAGGTCAAGTTAAGGTTGCTGATCACGATGTTAAGGATTATGATTTGGATAGCTTGCGTAAGCAAGTTGCCATGGTTCTTCAAACCAATGTCCTTTTTTCAGGAACCATTAAGGAAAATATGCGTTGGGGAAATAAACAGGCGACAGATGAGGAAATCATTGAAGCTTGTAAGATTGCCCAAGCTGATGAATTTATCCAAGAGTTTAAGGATGGCTATAACACCAAGATTGAACGTGGTGGAGCCAATGTCTCAGGGGGACAACGTCAACGTCTTTGTATCGCACGTGCCCTCCTCATGAATCCGAAAATTTTGATTCTGGATGATTCAACATCAGCGGTTGATACTAAGACAGATAGTTTGATTCGTCAAGGTTTTACGTCAAGTCTTAAGGAAACGACTAAAATCATTATTGGTCAACGGATTTCATCTATTCAAGATTCGGACCGTATCGTTGTTATGGATGACGGTCGTATCGATGCTATTGGTACGCATGACGACTTGGTGGCTAATAATGCCATATATCGTGAGGTTTACAAGATGCAAACACAAGGGAAAGGAGTAGCAGATGCAGAATAAGAAAAAAGCCAGCTGGGGCTCACTAGCACGACTGCTACGCTTTTTGTGGCAAGACTACAAGCTTTCACTTAGTATCTCTTTTGTCCTTATCGTTGTAGCTTCTTTGGCAACGGTTAATTTGACGGCTTCAATTCAGTCCTTGGTGGACGTTTACGTTCAACCCATGCTCAAATCGGGTAGCCATGACTTTGGGCCATTGTTACGTTTCTTGACTTCAGTTGGGGTCTTTTGTCTTATCGGTGTGGTTGCCAACTATGTGGCTTCCCTCCTCATGGCGACGATTTCACAAGATTCCCTACGTTCCCTTCGTAATCAGCTCTTTGCTCGTATGCAAAAGCTCCCTGTTCGTTACTTTGACACTCATAAACACGGTGACATCATGTCAATCTATACCAACGACATCGATGCCCTCCGTCAGGCCATTGAACAATCTATTCCACAGTTGCTACAAACAGCCATTACCATTATCGGTGTGACAGTAACCATGCTTACCGTGAGTCCTCTCCTTTTTATCGTGGTTCTGGTCATGGTAGGTATCATGTTTATGGTTATTAAAAATGTATCCTCCAAATCAGGCCGTTACTTCGGTGAACAACAAAAGAACCTAGGGATTGAGAATGGTTTTATCGAAGAAATGATGTCAGGTCAAAAGGTAGTTAAGGCTTTTGTTCATGAAGAAGAAAGCATGGCTGACTTTGATAAGATTAATGAACAACTTTTCCAATCATCATACTTGGCCAATCGCTATGCTAATGTTCTCATGCCCATTCTTGGGAACTTAGGAAATGTTTCCTTTGTTTTGACTGCCTTGGTTGGTGGGGTCTTTGCCCTCAATGGTGTGGGTGGCTTGACTATCGGTGGTCTCATGGCCTTCCTGCAATTGAACCGCTCCTTCAATGGTCCCATTACTCAGGTGTCTCAACAACTTAACTTTGTTCTTATGGCACTTGCTGGTGCAGACCGCATCTTTGACCTGTTGGATGAAGCAGAAGAAGTTGACCAAGGTAAGGTCACTTTGGTCAACTACGAATTGGTAGACGGTCAGATGGTCGTGACAGACAAGAAAACCAATCTTTGGGCTTGGAAACACCCTCGTCCAAATGGCGACTACGAGTTGGCCGAGTTGGTCGGAAATGTGGTCTTCCAAGACGTTGATTTCTCTTACGATGGTAAGAAACAAATCCTTCATGACGTTAATCTTTATGCAGACAAGGGACAAAAGGTTGCCTTTGTTGGTGCGACGGGTGCAGGTAAGACGACGATTACTAACTTGATCAATCGTTTCTACGACATCCAATCTGGTGTGATTACTTATGATGGTATCGATGTGAAGCTGATTGAAAAAGATTCTCTTCGTCGATCACTTGGTATCGTACTTCAAGATACACATCTCTTCACAGGGACTATCGCTGAAAATATTGCCTACGGCCGTGCGGATGCGACTCGCGAGGAAATTCTTGAAGCTGCTCGTATTGCTAACGTGGATTCCTTTGTGGAACATTTGGACAATGGTTACGATACTGTTCTTACAGATGATGGCGCAGGCTTGTCTAATGGACAACGTCAGCTGATTGCCATTGCGCGTGCTGCTCTTGCCAATGCACCGGTTCTCATCCTTGATGAAGCGACATCTTCGATTGACTCTCGTACTGAAAAAATGGTACAAGAGGGGATGGACCGACTTATGGAAGGACGTACGGTCTTCGTTATCGCCCACCGTCTTTCAACCATCGTTAACTCTGACGTTATCATGGTTATGGATCATGGACGTATCATTGAACGTGGTGATCATGATACCCTTATGGAACAAGGTGGTACCTACTACAGACTCTATACTGGTGGTCTTGAAATTGATTAACATTAAAAGAACTCAGGTTTTGCCTGAGTTCTTTGCATATGAAGTAAAGGTTTCTTTTGAGACTTTTCTTATAAAAACTATAGATTTGATCTCTTAAATCTCAACTTCTTCTATACCGTGTGCGTCCAGGCGATATATCTTTTAGCAAACTTGTCTGAGGTAGTTGACATCATGTGATACTGTAAGAGTTGCACCTGGATAGTTCTTGAAGAGCTGTCGGACTTGGGGTTGTGAGATGGGTAAGAAATTTTTGGTTGGTTCATCTAAGATTAGGAGTTGAGGGCTTTCTAAGACTACATGCAGTAGGATTAGTTTTCCTTTTTGCCCACCAGATAGGTCAGCAATTGAAGGTACTGCACCCATAAAATGAGACACAAGAAAACACTCTTGTTGAATTCTGGTAAACTAGAAACAGGAGTGTTTTGTTATGGTCAAAAAAGCATATTCAGTAGAAACTAAGCTAGCCTGTATCGAATGATTCTATTCTGTTCTCAAATCTGAAACCTTCCATCTCTATAAGTGAAGAAACCTAACTAAAGATAGTATAATAGATATTGTTAAAAATTACATCATATTTTATAATGAAACTAGAATTCAACAGAAATTAAATGACCAATCTCCTGCAGAGTACAGAAAGATGGTCGCATAAGAGGTTTTTTCTTGTCCCATTATTGGGGTGCAGTGCCAGTAGTGGGGCTTTTTTGTGTCTATTGAAAGATGATCTTCACTTACATTAAAGTATTAGATAAAAAGTAAAATAAAAGAGATTAAGTCAATTGTTTTATTTTTGGATTGTTAGTAGTTTGAATTTCAAGAGAATATTTTTACAAATGTTAGAGTCTTTGTAGTTATTTACATGAAAAGGTTTTAGATGTTTTCATGAAAGAAAAGTATGGTCGCTAAACAATTATTTATATTGATTAAAAATTAGAGAAAATACTTGCCTAAACATTAAAAAAAGGATATGATAGACCTCTGAAGAAGGTTAATAGATGCATAAAGTGCGTGTTTATCCGATAATGTCTTTATTTTTGACGTGCCTTTAAGGTACAATGATTAACAAATAGGAAGTTTATGAATGAAACAAGCAAATCATGTTGTTGAAAAAGTGACAAAATACGCTATTCGTAAGTTGTCAGTTGGTGTTGGACCAGCTGCTATTGGAACATTCTTAATAGCAGGTGGTCTTTTCGTGTCTAAGCCAGTTTCGGCGGATCAAGTTACTACGGATTCATCGATACATCTGGCCTATGTTACTGAAAATGAATTGACAGCCGAAGAGCAAAAGCAAGTGGTTCATGCTATTCCAAAGGCATATCAAAATGATGATACTTTTTATCTGGTTTATAAACGTAAGGGAGACAGTCAAGCTACTCTTCCTAAGACAGGCAGTTCTGACTGGGCGGCAACAGGTTTAGGACTGACGACAGCAACTTTGGCTGTGCTCCTATTTTCAAAAAAACATCGTAAAAAGATTATTGGATTGGTCTTGATTGGAGCAGCTGGGCAAAGCTTACTTATCCCTCTTGAGGTTCTTGCTTTGCAAAATAAGGAGTTGCAGGCTTATAATCAGAATCTAGCTGTCTCAGATGAGGCGGACCTAGCTAAGGGTGTTATTACCATTGATGGTTATGAGTATGTCGGTTATCTGCGTTACTCATCTAAGCCTGAGCTTGAACAACCTTTGGAGAATGCTTTGAAAGGACTTGAGCCATCAAGAGAAGATAGAAACACAGAAAGCCGGTATGAAATAGATAAAGAAATAAGTTGGGAAAAAGGAACTCAGGAAGCGGGTCACGAAGGTGAAGTTCTTGTTCAACCAGCAGTCCCAGAGTACACTGACCCAATCAGTGTTAATGGCACACAAGAATCAGGTCACGAAGGTGAAGTTCTTGTTCAACCAGCAGTCCCAGAGTACACTGGATCGATCAGTACTGATGGCACACAAGAATCCGGTCATGAAGGCAAATCTCTTGTCCAACCAGCAGTCCCAGAGTATACGGACTCAATCAGTGCTAATGGCACACAAGAATCCGGTCATGAAGGTGAATCTCTTGTTCAACCGGAATCTCCAGAGTATACAGGTCCAATTAGTGCTAATGGCACACAAGAAGCCGGTCATGAAGGTGAATCTCTTGTTCAACCGGAATCTCCAGAGTATACAGGTCCAATTAGTGCTAACGGAACACAAGAATCAGGTCATGAAGGTGAATCTCTTGTTCAACCGGAATCCCCAGAGTATACAGGTCCAATTAGTGCTAATGGCACGCAAGAAGTAGGTCACGAAGGGGAATCTCTTGTTCAACCAGCAACCCCAGAGTACACTGGATCGATCAGTGCTAATGGCACGCAAGAATCAGGTCATGAAGGTGAGGCCACTGTTCAACCGGAATCCCCAGAGTATACAGACAACCTTGAAGCTAAAGGAACTCAAGAACCAGGCAACGAAGGTGAGGCTCTTGTTCAAGCTGAGAATCCTGTTTATACCCCAGTTGTCGGAAGTATCACAGAGACTGAAACGCAAGCCATTGATTATCCTATTGAAGTTATTACTGATAATAACAAATATGTGGATGAAGAAGTTGTTGATCAAGAGGGCCAAAAAGGTAGCCAAGAAATCCATAAAGTTTACCAAACCATTGATGGTGTTAAGGTTGGTGAGCCGACTATTGTGTCAGGTAAGGTTATTGAGGTGCCACAACCTAGAAAAATCCGTCGTGGCAGCAAGCCTCTAGATGGGACAACGACTGAAGAGTCTATTGTAGAGCTTCCATTTAAAGAAATTGTCCAAGAAGATGATACACTTGAGAAAGGCGTTGTGCAGGTTGTCCAAGAAGGACAAAAAGGACAAAATAAAATTACCAAGATTTATAAGACCTTTAAGGGTAGTAAGACTGCTGAAGAACCAACTGTTACTGAAACAGTGCTAGTTCCTGCCCAAGATCGTATCGTTCGCAAAGGGACCAAGATATCTGAAAAACCAGTTCTTACACTGACACAGGTTGACAAGGATGACTTGGGTCGCAGTGCTAAACTCAGCTACAACTTGACTAATCCAGGTTCAGCAGCTATCACGACTATTAAAGCGGTCCTTAAGCAAGATGGACAAGTTGTCCAAACGCTTGATGTTCCTAGCACGACTTTGACTGCTGACTTAACCAACTTAGCCTATTACAAGCCTTATACCCTTACAACAACCATGACCTTTGATCGTGGCAACGGTGAGGAGAGTCAGGTTTTGGCAGACCAAACTATCCAACTGGATCTCAAGAAGGTTGAGCTTAAAGATTTTGCACGTACAGATTTGATTAAGTATGACAATCAAACAGAAGTGGATGAGACTCGTCTGACAGCTGTACCTCAGGATCTCACGAATTACTACTTGAAGATGACTTCTGCGGATCAGAAGACTACTTACTTGGCAGTGAAAGCCATCGAAGAAACAACAGTTGATGGCAAGGCGGTTTATAAGGTAACTGCAGAAGCGGATAATTTGGTGCAACGTGATGCCCAAAAACATTTTGCGAAGACTTATAGCTATTACATTGAGAAACCTCAGGCTAGCCAAGCCAATGTCTACTATGATTTTGCTGAGTTGGTCAATGCCATTCAGGCTAATCCATCAGGTGAGTTTAGACTTGGCCAAAGCATGAGTGCTCGCCATGTCGTTCCAAATGGCAAGTCATATATCACGACTGAATTTACTGGTAAGTTGCTCAGTGATGGTGACAAACGCTTTGCCATCTATGATTTGGAGCATCCATTGTTTAATGTCATCAATGGGGGAACTATCAAGAATATCAACTTTGAAAATGTAGATATCAATCGCCCTGGTCAGAATCAAATAGCGACAGTTGGATTTAACCTTAAAAACAAAGGTCTGATTGAAGATGTTAAGGTGACTGGTTCGATGACTGGTAACAATGACGTGGCAGGTATCGTCAATAAGATTGATGAAGATGGCAAAATTGAAAATGTCGCCTTTGTCGGTAAGATTAACTCTGTCGGTAATAACTCGACAGTTGGTGGGATTGCTGGTTCAAACTACATGGGATTCGTTAATAGAGCCTATGTGGATGCGACTATTACAGCTCAAAATGCCAATGCAAGTATGCTGGTGCCATTTGTTACTTACATGCTCAACAGTTGGAAATCAGGAACTAAGGCAAAAGTGACCAATTCAGTGGCTAAAGGTGTTCTTGATGTTAAAAACACAAGAAATGTTGGTGGTATTGTTGCCAAGACATGGCCTTACGGTGCTGTTCAAGACAACGTGACCTATGCCAAGGTTATCAAAGGTCAAGAGATTTTTGCTTCTAACGATGTCAATGATGAAGATGGTGGTCCGTACATCAAAGACCTCTTTGGTGTTATCGGTTACAGCTCCGCCGAAGATGGCACTGGTAAAGATACCAAGAGTCCTAAAAAACTCAAACATTTGACTAAGGAAGAAGCCGACAAGCGTGTTGAAGGTTACAAGATTACAGCTGATACATTTGTTAGCGAGCCTTACGAGTTAAATACTCTTAACAATGTTTCTAGTCAAGCAGATTTTGCCAATATTCAAGACTATAAGCCTGAATATAACAAGGCTTACAAGAATATTGAGAAATTCCAGCCATTCTATAACAAGGATTATATTGTCTATCAAGCCAATAAACTGGCCAAAGACCACAACTTGAATACCAAAGAGGTGCTCTCAGTGACACCGATGAAAGACAGTAATTTTGTCACAGACTTAAGCGATGCTAACAAGATTATTGTTCACTATGCTGATGGTAGCAAAGACTACTTCAAGATTTCAGAAAGTTCAGAAGGGTTGAGCAACGTTAAGGAATATACTGTTTCTGATTTGGGTATTAAGTACACTCCAAATATTGTTCAAAAAGACCATTCAAGCCTTATCAATGGAATCGTTGATATCTTGAAACCAATTGAGTTGCAGTCTGACCCAATTTACCAAAAACTTGGTCGTACAGGTCCAAATAAGGTCAATGCTATCAAGAACCTCTTCTTGGAAGAAAGCTTTGACGCTGTTAAGACTAATTTGACGAACCTTGTGACTAAGCTGGTTCAAAATGAAGACCATCAACTTAATCAATCATCTGCTGCCCAACAAATGATTCTTGACAAGGTCGAGAAAAATAAAGCAGCCCTCTTGCTAGGCTTGACCTACTTGAATCGTTATTACGGTGTGAAGTTTGATGATGTTAATATCAAAGAAATCATGCTCTTCAAACCAGATTTCTATGGTAAAAATGTGGATGTCCTAGACCGTTTGATTGAAATTGGATCTAAGGAGAATAATATCAGTGGTTCAAGAACCTACGATGCCTTTGGTGAAGTTCTCGCCAAATATACTAAATCTGGAGATTTAAACGACTTCCTTAATTACAACCGAAAACTCTTTACCACTATCGACAATATGAATGATTGGTTCATCGATGCCACTAAGGACAAGGTTTATGTTGTAGAGAAAGCTTCACAAAACGAAGGTGTTGGCGAGCACAAGTATCGTGCTTACGATAACTTAACACGTGGTCTACACAGAAAAATGATTCTACCATTATTGAATCTTGATAAGACAGAGATGTTCTTGATTTCAACCTATGACACCATGTCTTATGGAACAGCTAACAAGTACAATACTACTCTTGAAAAACTGAAACCTGAGATTGATCTAGCTGCCCAACGTCAAATCAACTACCTTGATTTCTGGCATAGATTGGCTACAGACAAAGTTAAAAACAGGTTGTTCAAAGATATTGTCAATCCTGTCTGGGAAGGTTTCTATGTCTGGGGTCATGGTTGGCCAGGTTGGCCAGAGCGTTACGGCCAATTCAAGAACAGTACGGAAGTCTATGCGCCAATTCGTGAAATCTATGGTCCAGTTGGTGAGTACTATGGAGACAATGGAGCCATGGCTGGTGCCTACGCTGCTATCTATGACAATCCATATGATAATCGTGCCAAGGTTACTTACGTCATGTCTAACATGATTAGTGAGTACGGTGCTTCGGCCTTCACGCATGAAACTACCCACCTCAATGACCGTATTGCCTACTTTGGAGATTATGGTCGTCGGGAAGGAACAGACGTTGAAGCTTATGCCCAAGGTCTTCTTCAATCACCAGCTACTCAGGGGCATCAAGGTGAATACGGTGCCTTAGGACTGAACATGGCCTTTGAAAGAGAAAACGACGGTAATCAGTGGTACAACACTAATCCAAACAAGTTGAACTCACGTGAAGCCATCGACCGTTACATGAAGGGCTACAACGATACCCTTATGCTTCTTGACTCACTTGAAGGGGAAGCAGTCCTCAGTCAAGGAAATCAGGACCTCAATAACGCATGGTTCAAGAAGGTAGATAAACAGTTACGAGGTAATAGTAAAAATCAATACGACCAGGTTCGTTCTCTAAGTGATAGTGAAAAGGCTGTTAACTTGACTTCTATTGATGACCTTGTAGATAATAACTTTATGACCAATCGTGGACCTGGTAATGGTGTCTATAAACCAGATGATTTCTCTTCTGCCTATGTCAATGTCCCTATGATGTCTGCTATTTATGGTGGTAATACCAGCGAGGGTTCTCCAGGAGCTATGTCCTTCAAGCATAATACCTTCAGACTCTGGGGTTACTATGGCTATGAAAAAGGCTTCCTAGGTTATGCGACTAACAAGTATAAACAAGAAGCAAAAGCGGCTGGTAAGGCCACCCTTGGAGACGACTTTATCATTAGCAAGATTTCTGATGGTCAGTTCAACTCACTAGAAGCCTTCAAGAAAGCCTATTTCAAAGAAGTGAAAGACAAAGCGTCACATGGTTTGACGACAGTTGCAATTGACGGCACAACAGTAAGCTCTTACGATGATTTATTAGCCTTGTTTAAAGCTGCAGTAGCAAAAGATGCTGCAACTATTAAAACAGATAATAAGGGTAATAAATCTGTGTCAACAAGTCATACGACGAAACTCAAAGAAGCTGTCTATAAGAAACTCCTACAAGAGACAGATAGTTTCACAAGTTCTATTTTCAAATAATAGATGAAAGAATTCCCTTTGGCGAAAATGAATTGCACCCCAAAAAGTTAGACAGAAAAGATCTAACTTTTGGGGTGCTTTTATTATGAAATTGAGTTATGAAGATAAAAGTCAAATATATGAATTGAGGAATTGTGGTTTTGTAGTGAACCATAAGAAGGTCTAACGTCTGATGAGAGTTCTTGGTCTAACCGCTCTAATTCGTCGTAGACGTAAGTATTCTTCATATCAAGGAGAGGTTGATAAGAAAGTAGAGAATCTCATTCAACGCCAGTTCGAAGCATCTAAAACAATGGAAAAGCGCTATACAGATTTGACAGAATTTAACATTCCAGCAAGTAGCCAAAAATTCTATTTATCACTCGTTTTAGATGTCCTCAATAGTGAATTTATTGCTTATAATCTTTATCCATAGTGACTAGGGATGGCAATACCAACATCAGTATTATCATCGATTTTTAGAAGGGAAAGGAATCCAACCGTCCATGTCACGTAAGGGAAATTAGTCCAGACAATGACATGATGGAATCCTTCTTTGGCATTCTTAAGTCTGAGATGTTTTATGGTTATGAGAAGACGTTATAGGCACTTGAGCAATTGGAACAAGCTATTGTAGACTATATTAATTATTACAACAACAAATGCATTAAGGTAAAACTAAAAGGACTCAATCCTGTGCAATACAGAACTAAATCCTTTGCTTATATAAATTGTCTAACTTTTTGGGGTCAGTACAGTAAGGTGGTGGTTTTGCGTACGCTTTTTACACTGAACTTTAGTTCAAAAATAGAGAATTTCATTAGTGTTTGTTATTCTATGAAAATCTCTAGTTTAAATCAATTTATGTATGTTATTTTCCTATTCAGGTTTATGGTTCAAATCTTTATCTCTAAAAAACTAGACATTGGAGTAAAAGGTATCATTTATCTGAATATTGTAATTATGATCTCAAAATCGTAGAAAATAGTGAAGATATGATTTACCTATTTTGTACTGTTTCTTAATGTTAATTTTGTTCCTAGTTTAGTAAGTGTTGGTATTTTTCGAGGTGCTAAGAATTGTTTATTGAGAATATCCATAGCTGTTCGTCCCATTTCTTCTGTATAGACAGTGACACTAGAAAGTGGAGGATACACTTGTTTAGCTAGAGTTGTATCGTTAAAAGAGATAATTTGAATGTCGTCAGGGACCTTGATACCATTTTCCTGAAGTGCTCTGAGTGCACCAATAGCTAGACTATCACTAGCCGCAAAGTAAGCATCAGGTAAAGTAGCTCCACTCTTAATCTTAGAAGCAAGAAGTTCATAGCCAGATTGGACAGTGAAGTCACCAGTCAGAATAAAAAGAGGGTCATAGATTCCCTTTTCCATACAGTAGTTCCGATAAGAACGTAAACGAGGATCAGAGATGATTTCAGTTGCATCCGTTGTTTTTTCTTGCCCAATGAGTAGGCCTATATTATTACAACCTTGTTTTTTTAGATAACAGAGTGCCGATTGTACGGAGTTTTCAAAATCAGTAGTAACACATGGATGTCCTTGATTAAGAGTATCACTATCAACAAAGACCAGAGTCTTTTTTAGTCTTTCTAGTTTCGCAATTTGTTCACGACTAAATTTTCCGATACAGAGTACACCAACGACCTCCTCTCCTAGACTTGAAGGAATGTCGTTGAAAAAGCGAAGCATCTCGTAGTCTAGTTCATAGGCTCTTTTTTCAATACCAAGTCTAATATTATAATAGTAGATGTCATCTAACTCGTGTTCTTCACTAACCCATTGAATAATTGCCACTTGATACTTTTCTTTTTTTGAATTATTAATTGTTTTGTGTTTAGTATATCCGATTTCATCAGCGATAGTTAATATACGATGTCTAGTATCCTCTGTTACGGAAAGAGTTTCATCTTTATTAAGAACACGTGAAACAGTTGAAATAGATACACCCGCTAAGTTTGCGATATCTGTTAATGTAGCCATAGTAGCCTCCTCATATTTCAGTATAACACAACTTTTCTTTTTTACCTATATTTTACTAAAAAAATAGTAAAAATATTGATTTTTCATGTGAAAGGGGTTACAATTCCAGTGTAAATAAAAGAATAAGCGAGGTACATCCTATGAAGACGTCACAGTTAAGAGAAAAGTTTAAAGAAGTTTTTGGTGTAGAAGCAGATCATACTTTCTTTTCACCAGGTCGTATTAATTTGATTGGTGAGCATACTGACTACAACGGTGGTCATGTGTTTCCAGCAGCTATTACCTTAGGTACTTACGGAGCGGCCCGCAAACGTGATGACAAAGTTTTGCGTTTCTTCTCAGGTAACTTTGAAGAGAAGGGAATCATCGAAGTGCCACTTGAAAATCTTCGTTTTGAAAAAGAACACAACTGGACAAACTATCCAAAAGGTGTTCTTCATTTCTTGCAAGAAGCTGGGCATACGATTGATTCAGGTATGGATATTTACATTTATGGTAACATTCCAAACGGCTCAGGTTTGTCATCATCATCATCTTTGGAATTATTGATTGGTGTTATTGCTGAAAAACTATTTGACCTTAAATTGGAACGCCTTGACTTGGTTAAAATCGGTAAACAAACGGAAAATGACTTTATTGGCGTTAACTCTGGTATCATGGACCAATTCGCTATTGGTATGGGAGCTGATCAACGTGCGATTTACTTGGACACAAATACTCTAGAGTATGACTTGGTACCCCTTGACCTCAAGGATAATGTCGTAGTCATCATGAACACTAACAAACGTCGTGAATTGGCTGATTCTAAATACAATGAACGTCGTGCTGAATGTGAAACAGCAGTATCTGAACTACAAGAAAAATTGGATATCCAAACTCTCGGTGAATTAGACCTCTGGACATTTGACGCATACAGCTACTTGATTAAAGACGAAAACCGTATCAAACGTGCACGCCATGCAGTTCTTGAAAATCAACGTACACTTCAAGCTCGTAAAGCTCTTGAAGCAGGAGATTTGGAAGGCTTTGGACGCCTTATGAATGCTTCTCATGTGTCATTGGAACATGATTACGAAGTTACAGGTCTTGAACTTGATACTTTGGCACACATAGCTTGGGAACAAGAAGGAGTATTAGGAGCCCGCATGACAGGAGCTGGTTTCGGTGGATGTGCCATTGCACTTGTAAATAAAGACAAAGTTGAAGACTTTAAAAAAGCAGTTGGTCAACGTTATGAAGAAGTCATTGGTTATGCACCGAGCTTCTATATTGCCGAAGTAGCAGGTGGTTCACGAGTACTTGATTAATGAGAAAGAAGTAGAGATTATGGCTGAAAATTTAGTAAACACTTTTGTAACTCTGGTTATTGAAAATAGTGATTATGAGGAATTGGACCGTATCTATTTGACAAACAAAGTTTTTACTTTGGTTGGAGAAGGAGTTGCTGATGTTGAAACAGATAGCTCTGAATTGATTGACCTTAAAGACCAGTTGCTTCAAGCAGGTGTTAAAGCTGGTTCTGTAGGTGAACTTAACGAAGAACAAGATATCATCGGTGCTCAACTCATGGACTTAATTACACCAAGACCGAGCGTTGTCAATCGTAACTTCTGGGGTACTTATAAATCTAACCCAGAGCAAGCAATTGCTGACTTTTATGCACAAAGTAAACGAAATGATTATGTGAAAGTCAAAGCCATTGCACAAAATATTGCTTATAAAGCACCAACTAAATACGGTGACTTGGAAATTACGATTAACCTTTCAAAACCTGAAAAAGATCCTAAGGCTATTGCAGCTGCTAAGAATGCGGTAGCTTCCGATTATCCTAAGTGTCAACTTTGTATGGAAAATGAAGGTTATTTGGGTCGCATTAATCACCCAGCCCGCAGCAATCACCGTGTTGTTCGTTTCCAAATGGAAGGAAATGACTGGGGCTTCCAATACTCGCCTTATGCCTACTTTAACGAACATTCTATCTTCTTTTATGGTAAGCACGAACCAATGCACATCAGTCCATTGACGTTTGGCCGTCTCCTAACAATTGTTGAAGCATTCCCTGGTTACTTCGCAGGTTCAAATGCCGATCTTCCAATTGTAGGTGGTTCAATTCTTACACATGAACACTATCAAGGTGGTCGCCATACCTTTCCAATGGAAGTAGCAGGCATTAAAGAAAAAGTTAGCTTTGATGGTTACTCTGATGTTGAGGCTGGCATCGTTAATTGGCCTATGTCTGTTCTTCGTCTAAGAAGTGAAGACAAGGAGAGACTTATCGCTCTTGCAACTAAAATCCTAAATTGCTGGCGTGGTTATTCAGACGAAAAAGCTGGGGTCTTGGCTGAGTCTGATGGACAACCTCACCACACCATTACTCCAATTGCTCGTAGAAAAGACGGCAAATTTGAATTGGATTTGGTTCTTCGTGACAATCAAACTTCTGAAGAACATCCAGACGGTATCTACCACCCACATAAAGATGTTCAACATATTAAGAAAGAAAACATCGGTTTGATTGAAGTTATGGGATTAGCCATTCTTCCACCTCGTTTGAAAACAGAACTTAAAGATGTTGAAGATTATCTATTAGGTCAAGGTAACCAAGTTGCTCCAATTCACCAAGAATGGGCAGATGAACTCAAAGCTCAAAATCCAAATGTTACGGCTGAGGAAGTAACAGAAGTTGTTCGACAATCTGTTGCAGATATCTTTGCTCGTGTACTAGAAGATGCAGGTGTTTATAAGACTAATAGTGAAGGCTTGGATCAGTTTAAAGCATTTGTAGATTTTGTAAATTTAGCTGATTAATTGTTTTTTCTGAAGAAAGGAGATAAGAAATGGCAATCTTAGTTTTAGGTGGGGCTGGTTACATCGGTTCTCACATGGTGGACCGTTTGGTTGAAGCGGGGCAAGAAAAAGTCGTTGTCGTGGATAACTTGGTGACTGGTCACCGTGCGGCAGTTCATCCAGACGCTGTATTCTACGAGGGAGATTTAGCAGATCAGGACTTTATGCGTAATGTCTTTAAGGAAAACCCTGATGTTGATGCTGTTATTCACTTTGCGGCCTACTCACTTGTGGCTGAGTCTATGGAAAAGCCACTTAAGTATTTCGACAATAACACTGCTGGTATGGTGAAGTTGCTTGAAGTCATGAACGAATGTGATGTTAAGTACATTGTCTTCTCATCAACAGCAGCAACTTACGGAATTCCAGAAGAAATTCCAATTCTTGAAACAACACCACAAAAACCTATTAACCCATACGGTGAAAGTAAGTTGATGATGGAAACCATCATGAAGTGGTCAGACCAAGCCTACGGCATCAAGTATGTCCCTCTTCGTTACTTTAATGTAGCGGGGGCTAAGCCTGACGGTTCTATCGGTGAGGACCACGGTCCTGAAACCCACCTCTTGCCAATTATTCTCCAAGTAGCTCAAGGTGTTCGTGAAAAAATCATGATCTTTGGGGATGACTACAATACTCCAGACGGGACTAACGTTCGTGACTATGTGCATCCATTCGACTTGGCGGATGCCCACCTTCTGGCAGTGGAATATCTCCGCAAAGGCAATGAGTCAACAGCCTTCAACCTAGGCTCTTCAACAGGATTTTCAAATCTGCAAATCCTTGAAGCAGCTCGTAAGGTAACAGGTAAGGAGATTCCAGCTGAGAAAGCTGATCGTCGTCCTGGTGATCCAGATACATTGATTGCCTCTTCTGAAAAGGCTCGTACGGTACTTGGCTGGAAACCACAATTTGATAACATCGAAAAAATCATCGCAAGTGCTTGGGCATGGCATTCTAGCCATCCAAAAGGGTACGATGATCGAGGATAATTAAAATAATAAACAAAGGGTCAAAGAGTATATATAATTGTTGTACTCTTTGTTTTTTGAGGAAATAATATGAAAATAAGCTGCGAAATTATTGGAAAAGTTGATTCAGGCGATGTCAGTAAAATTTCAATGGAAAATAATAATGGTGTTGTCATTTCCACACTCACAACAGGTGCTACACTTCAGGAGTTTTTGGTTCCAACGGAAACTGGTGCTCTTAAAAATATAGTACTTGGTTTCAGTGATTACGAGGATTACTATAAGAATAATTTATGTGCCTGCCAGTCCATTGGTAGGGTTGCTGGAAGAATTGGGAAAGCTTCGTATACTCATAATATGGTTCTTTATAGCCTTCCTAAGAATGAGGGAGAAAACTGCTTACATGGCGGTCCAAAAGGAATGCAGGTTCAAAATTGGAACTATGTCACAAACCTGAATGATGAATATGTTGAGACAAAATTTATTAGAAGACTTTATTCAAGTGTAGATGGCTTTCCTGGTGATGTGACAGTCTCTATTAGTTATAGACTTAACAATAATGACCGCTTAACAATACTCTTTGAAGCCTTCGATGTTACAGAGTCAACAGTCTTTAATCCGACGAACCATGTTTACTTTAATCTTAGCGACAAACAGGATTTATCAAGTCATGAGTTACAAATCTATTCAGACTATCGTTTAGAGTTGGATTCTGAGTTAATTCCAACAGGACAAAAAATTAATGTAGATGGAACGAATTATGATTTTAGAAAGACAACTGACTTGCTACCTCGAATTGAAGCAAATAATGGTTTTGATGATGCCTTTGTAGTTGGAGGGGAAACTTGTGATCATGTGAAAGAAGTAGCTATTTTGCATGACAAAGAAAGCGGAGATGGTATTGAAATCTTCTCAAACAGAAATGGTTTAGTCATTTTTACGATGGATGATATCGAAGATAATATTTACTTTGCAAGAGATAAAGGCAAAATGGCAAAAGGGCGTGAAGCTATTGCTATGGAAGCTCAAACCCTTCCAGATGCCATTAATCACAAAGGTTTTGGAGATATTATCTTAGATAAAGGTCATAGTGTAAACTATGAAATTGGCTTCCAATACTTTAATTCATCAAAATAATCATGTATTAGTAAAAGTTTAGTAAAAAACACTAAAATTATTGACTGCATAAACTAATTACCATATAATGTAAACGTATTCAAACGATAGGAGGTTTTCGAAATGGGAAAATCTAAAGGTCAGATGAAGTCTCGTCTATCCTACACAGCTGGTGCTTTTGGTAACGACGTCTTCTATGCAACGTTGTCAACATACTTTATCATGTTTGTGACAACTCACTTGTTTAACACAGGTGATCCAAAGCAAAATAGTCACTACGTACTATTAATCACTAACATTATCGCTATTTTGCGTATCTTGGAAGTATTTATCGATCCATTGATCGGTAATATGATTGATAACACTCATACTAAGTATGGTAAATTCAAACCATGGGTAGTTGGTGGTGGTATCATCAGTTCTATCGCTTTGTTGCTTCTCTTCACCGATTTAGGTGGTTTGAATAAAACAAATCCTTTCTTGTACCTTGTACTTTTTGGAATTATCTACCTTGTAATGGATGTCTTCTACTCGATTAAAGATATCGGTTTCTGGTCAATGATCCCTGCTTTGTCTCTTGATAGTCACGAACGTGAAAAAATGGCAACTTTTGCCCGTATTGGTTCTACGATTGGTGCCAATATTGTCGGTGTTGCCATCATGCCAATCGTTTTGTTTTTCTCTATGACGAACAGTAGTGGCTCTGGAGATAAATCTGGATGGTTCTGGTTTGCATTTATCGTTGCTCTCATTGGTGTGATTACATCAATTGCTGTTGGTGTTGGTACACGTGAAGTTGAGTCAAAACTTCGTGATAACAAAGAAAAAACTAGCCTTAAACAAGTCTTTAAAGTTCTTGGTAAAAACGACCAATTGATGTGGTTGTCTCTCGGATATTGGTTCTATGGTCTTGGTATTAATACACTTAATGCTCTTCAACTTTATTATTTCACATTTATCCTTGGTGATTCAGGGAAATACTCAATCCTTTACGGATTGAATACAGTTGTTGGTTTGGTTTCAGTTTCACTCTTCCCTAGCCTAGCTGGTAAATTTAACCGTAAACGTTTGTTCTATGGATGTATTGCAGTAATGCTCGGTGGTATCGGAATCTTTAGTATTGCAGGAACATCACTTCCAATGATCTTGACTGCAGCTGAACTCTTCTTCATTCCACAACCTCTTGTGTTCCTTGTTATCCTCATGATTATCTCTGACTCAGTAGAATATGGTCAATGGAAATTGGGACACCGTGATGAATCACTTACTTTGTCAGTTCGTCCACTTGTTGATAAACTTGGTGGTGCGATGTCAAACTGGCTTGTTTCTACAATTGCCGTAGCTGCCGGTATGACAACAGGTGCCTCAGCATCAACAATTACAACTCATCAACAGTCAATTTTTAAACTTAGCATGTTTGGTTTCCCAGCTGCAGCTATGCTCATCGGAGCTTTCATCATTGCTCGTAAAATCACTTTGACTGAAGCACGTCACGCTGAAATTGTTGAAGAATTGGAACATCGCTTTAGTGCAGCAACTTCTGAAAACGAAGTTAGTACTAATATCGTGTCTCTTGTAAATCCTACAACTGGTAAACTAGTTGATCTTTCAAGCGTTAGTGATAAACACTTTGCTTCAGGTAGCCTAGGTAAAGGATTTGCAATCAAACCTTCAGATGGTAAGGTTTTTGCCCCAATTAGTGGTACAGTTCGTCAGATTCTACCTACTCGTCATGCGATTGGTATTGAAAGTGATGATGGTGTTGTTGTTCTCGTACACATTGGTATTGGAACAGTTAAACTTAAAGGTGAAGGATTCATTAGTTATGTTGAACAAGGTGATCGTGTTGAAGTTGGACAAAAACTTCTTGAGTTTTGGTCACCAATTATTGAACAAAATGGACTTGATGATACAGTACTTGTTACAGTAACTAATTCTGAAAAATTCAGTGCTTTCCACCTTGAACAAACAGTTGGAGAAGAGGTTAAAGCCTTGTCTGAAGTTGTTACTTTTAAAAAAGGAGAGTAAGAATGAAAACAACTGAAAAAATTCAAACCTATTTGAATGATCCAACAATTGTTAATGTCAATACAGTTAGTGCTCACTCAGATCACAAGTATTTTGAATCACTTGCAGAATTTTCTGAAGGTGAGATGAAGTTAAGACAATCTCTTAATGGAAAATGGAAAATTCATTATGCTCAAAATACAAATCAAGTTTTAAAAGACTTTTATAAAACCGAATTTGATGAGTCAGATTTGGACTTCATTAATGTACCAGGTCACCTGGAGCTTCAAGGGTTTGGTTCTCCACAATATGTAAACACACAATATCCTTGGGATGGTAAAGAATTCCTTCGTCCACCTCAAGTTCCTCAAGAATCAAACGCAGTTGCATCATATGTCAAACATTTTACCTTGAATGAGGCTTTAAAAGATAAAAAAGTATTTATCTCATTCCAAGGTGTTGCCACTTCCATCTTCGTATGGATCAATGGTAACTTCGTAGGATATAGTGAGGACTCATTTACACCTAGTGAATTTGAAATTAGTGATTACCTTGTGGAAGGTGATAACAAGGTGGCAGTAGCTGTCTATCGTTACTCTACAGCAAGCTGGTTGGAAGACCAAGACTTCTGGAGACTGTACGGTATTTTCAGAGATGTCTACTTGTATGCTATTCCAAGAGTCCACGTTCAGGATCTCTTTGTTAAGGCAGATTATGACTACCAAACAAAAATAGGTCAATTGGATATTGATTTGAAGACTGTTGGTGATTATGAAGATAAGAAGATTAAATATGTTCTTTCGCATCACGAAGGCATCGTTACAGAAGGTGATGAATCTGTTAATGGTGACGGTGAACTATCTGTAAGTCTTGAAGATTTGCAAATCAAACCTTGGAGTGCTGAAAGTCCTAAACTTTACAATTTGACCCTTCATGTTCTGGATGATGAGCAAGTTGTTGAAGTTGTTCCAGTTAAAGTTGGATTTAGACACTTTGAAATTAAAGATAAACTCATGCTTTTGAATGGTAAGAGAATTGTCTTTAAAGGGGTGAACAGACACGAATTTAACGCTAGAACAGGACGTTGTATCACAGAAGGAGATATGCTTTGGGATATCAAAGTGATGAAACAACATAACATCAATGCTGTTCGTACGTCTCACTATCCTAACCAAACACGTTGGTATGAATTGTGTGATGAATATGGACTTTATGTTATCGATGAAGCCAACCTTGAAACACACGGTACATGGCAAAAACTTGGTCTAAGTGACCCTTCATGGAATATCCCAGCTAGTGAACCAGAATGGTTGCCTGCTTGTTTGGATCGTGCCAATAACATGTTCCAACGTGATAAGAACCATGCTAGTGTTATCATTTGGTCTTGTGGTAATGAATCATATGCCGGTAAAGACATTGCTGATATGGCTGATTACTTCCGTAGTGTTGACAATACTCGTCCAGTTCACTATGAAGGTGTTACATGGTGTCGTGAATTTGATTACATTACAGACATCGAAAGTCGTATGTATGCGAAACCAGCTGATATTGAAGAATATCTCACTAACAATCCTCAAAAACCTTATATTTCATGTGAATACATGCATACAATGGGTAACTCTGGTGGTGGATTGAAACTCTACACTGATTTAGAGAAATATCCAGAATACCAAGGTGGCTTTATTTGGGACTTCATTGACCAAGCTATTTATAAACCACTTCCAAATGGTAGTGAATTCCTATCATATGGTGGTGACTGGCATGATAGACCTTCTGACTACGAATTTTGTGGAAATGGTATTGTCTTCGCAGATCGTACCCTAACTCCAAAACTTCAAACAGTTAAACATCTTTACTCTAATATTAAGATTGCTGTTGATGAAAAATCAGTAACTATCAAGAATGATAATGTCTTTGAAGATCTTTCTGCATATACTTTCCTAGCTAGAGTTTACGAAGATGGTAGAAAAGTTAGTGAAAGTGAATATCACTTTGATGTTAAACCAGGTGAAGAAGCAACATTCCCAGTTGAATTCGCAGTTGGATCTTCAAATGCTGAACGAATTTACGAAGTTGCTTGTATTCAGAAGGAAGCAACTGAATGGGCTCCAAAGGGTCATGAAATTGTTCGTGGTCAATATGTTGCTGAAAAGATTAGCACTGAAACACCAGTTAAAGCCCCTTTGAATGTTGTTGAAGGCGACTTCAACATCGGAATTCAAGGACAAAACTTCTCAATCTTGCTTTCACGTGCACAAAATACTCTAGTATCTGCTAAGTATAATGGTGTTGAATTCATTGAGAAAGGTCCTAAACTTAACTTTACTCGTGCTTACACTGACAACGATCGTGGTGCTGGATATCCATTCGAAATGGCAGGCTGGAAGGTTGCTGGAAACTATAGTAAAGTTACAGATACTCAAATTCAAATCGAAGACGACTCTGTTAAAGTGACTTATGTTCATGATTTGCCAGGCTTGTCTGATGTCGAAGTTAAGGTAACTTATCAAGTTGATTACAAGGGTAGAATCTTTGTTACTGCAAACTATGATGGTAAAGCAGGTTTGCCAAACTTCCCTGAATTTGGTCTAGAATTTGCTATCGGCTCACAATTTACAAACCTTAGCTATTATGGATACGGTGCAGAAGAAAGCTACCTTGATAAACTTTCTGGTGCCTATCTTGGTCGATATGAAACTTCTGTTGAAAAGACATTTGCTCCATATCTAATGCCACAAGAATCTGGTAATCACTATGGTACTCGTGAATTTACAGTTTCTGATGATAACCATAATGGTCTTAAATTCACCGCACTTAATAAAGCATTCGAATTCAGTGCTTTGCGCAACAGTACTGAACAAATTGAAAATGCTCGTCATCAATATGAATTGCAACAATCTGATGCTACTTGGATTAAAGTTCTTGCAGCTCAGATGGGTGTCGGTGGTGACGACTCATGGGGTGCTCCAGTTCATGACGAATTCTTGCTTAGCTCAGCAGATAGCTATCAATTAAGCTTCATGATTGAACCACTAAATTAGGTAGTTGTTAGGAATCTAGTTGTACATTATTTGATAAACATGAAAAGAGAAGCTTTGGAGACTTCTCTTTTCATGTTTTAAAGGGGATTAAATCATTAGTGTGTTAGTATCTTCCAAAAATCTACAAGCGGTACTGATTAGCACTTCAACACATTATAAATATATTTCAAGTGATTTAAGATAGGAATTAGCTATTACCGGTGTTTCTCTAAAAGAAATAAAAATCATACCATTCATTCAGATGGAATAATGCATGTGACTTATAAAAAAATCTCAAGTAGGGAAATAGTAAATACTACATGCCTAGTTCCAAGTCAGCTAACAAGCTACGGATAAAAAAGGCCTAGAATAAAGTAAAGTCAGGAGCCCTTAGGGTTCGAATTGTTTTTAGGTTTTCATAGTGAAAAATTTAAAAAGGATCGGTACTGACAATAACGAAAAGTGAGTAAATATTATTGCCTAAAATACAAGATGTGCACTAGTACCAACCTATATGATAATGCTTAGAATCTATAAAAGTTAATTAAAAGAATAGATAATATTGATTTTCTTGGTTAGAGGTATTTAAATTACTTAACCAATTGAGGCAGGGTAGTTTAGACTATATTGATTACTACAACAACAAACGAACGCATTAAGGTAAAACTAAAAGGACTCAATCCTGTGCAATACAGAACTAAATCCTTTGCTTACATAAATTGTCTAACTTTTTGGGGTCAGTACAGGATAGCTTGGGAGAGATTTTTTGGTCTTTACAGCTAAAAAACGGGAAAACTATCAAAGCTTGTGAAACTTTTAAGCAGTATTTAGCTTGATAAGGTACAATAGAGTAAGACAAAATGAATGAGGAGGTTGTCATGAAGTTTTTACATACGTCAGATTGGCATGTAGGACGAACCCTCAATGGCTGGTCTTTGTTGGAGGAGCAGGAGTGGGCTTTTCAACAAATTGTGGATTTGGCTATTAGCGAAAAAGTGGATGGGGTTATCATTGCTGGGGACCTCTATGACCGTGCGGTGCCCCCTGTGGATGCGATTAAGCTTTTTAATAAGACCTTGGCCCGCTTGGTACTGGAGGAGCAGATTCCTGTCTATGCGATCAGTGGTAATCACGATGGGGCTGAACGTTTACATTTTGGGCGTGACTTCTTTCAACATCAGGGCCTTCATTTAAGTACACGTTTGGAGGAGGCTTTTGAGCCTATTGAGTTGGAGAATTGCCAGATTTTCCTGCTGCCTTTTATCGATCCTATTGATGCTCGTATTTACTATAAGGATGATGAGGGAAAGAAAATTCAGGGGATTGGTGATGCCTTGACCTACATTCTTGAGGATATGGAAAAAGCTTTTGATCCTGACAAAGCTCATGTCTTGGTGACGCATTTTGCAGTTTCTAAGAAGGATGATAGCGATGGTCAAGGTCTTCGAGAATTGATGTTGTCTGAAACTAGCAATACGGTAGGTGGTCTTTCTAATGTGACCAGTGACCTTTTCAAGGTTTTCGATTATGTGGCCTTGGGGCATATCCATACGCGCTTTGCCAGTCCGACTCAGCGCGTGCAATATTCAGGCAGTCCGGTCGCCTTTAACATCAAAGAAGCCAAGCGAAAGGAAGAGAAGGGTGTTTATATTGTTGAATTGGATGCGTCTGGTAACTTGTCCCAGACCTTCCATTCCCTAGAGGTCAGACGACCAATCGTGACCCTTCAGGAACCTTTTGAAACCTTGATGTCACCTGAATTTTATAAGGAGCAGCCTTGTCAAAAGGCTTGGTTTGCCTTTGATATTCAACTGTCCAGCCGTAAGGAATTGGAGGGCATCAATGTGCGTGCCCGTTTGGAAGAAATTTATGGGATAGACATTGTAGAAATTACTTTCAGCCGTCTTGGTGATGTTAGGGAAGAAAACCTGACTGTTGATCAGCACTTAAAATATTTGGAAATGCAGTCGCCTCAGGAAATTGTCTCTGATTTTTACCAGACAGTGACTGGGGGCGACGTCTTGTCTGAGAGACAGACTGCCCTTGTGGAAAGTATTTTTGAGGAGATTGGAAGGAGTGGACAATGAGACCAGTCCAGTTAGAATTGACCAATTTTGGACCTTATCGTAAGGAAGTCATCAATTTCACCCAGTTTGATCATGCTCCCCTCTTTTTGATTGGAGGGGACACAGGGGCCGGTAAGAGTACCCTCTTTGATGCCATGACGGTGGCCTTGTTTGCCACGACCAGTGGTGATCGTAATGTCGAGGATATGCGGTCAACCTTCGCTGGTCCAGAAGATGATTTGACCAAGGTAACCTTTTATTTCCAACAAGGCAAGCATCTTTATCGCATTGAGCGAATGCTCCAGCAGGAGAGAGCCAAGCGAGGTGGGGGCACTACCATGCAAAAGGCGATGGCTTCTCTAGTCATTGTGGATAAGATTGGTGGTCAGGAAATTGAAAAGCTTGGGGATAAGATCAAGGAAGTGAGTGACCAGATTGAGCAGATTTTGGGACTCAATGCTGAGCAGTTCAAACAGATTATTCTCCTTCCACAAAATGATTTCAGCCGTTTCTTGAAAGAAGATTCTAAGACCAAGACTCAAATTTTAAAGAAAATCTTTGGAACGGGTATTTTTGACCATTTTCAAAAGAGCTTGGAAGAGCGTTTTCGTCAGAGTAATAAGGATATGGAAAAGCGTCAGGCTCAGCTAGATGGTCATTTTGCCAGTCAGGTGTGGTCTGAGGAAGAATTAGCAGTCTTGGAGCAAACACCAGCCTCTGAAAAATTGACACGTCTTGAAGAGTTTTTGATTCAGCGTCAAGAAAATGTTACGAAGCAAAAAATCATCTTGAAGGATGCCCATGAGGATTTGGCAAAACTGCAGAAGAGCTTGCAAACTGCCCAAGATTTGGCAAAGATTTTCCAAGAAGTGGAGCAAGCCAAGGAGCGTTACCGTCTGGAAATTGAGGAGGGAGCTCAGGGACAGGCAGAGGCAAAAGTGCATCTGGAGGAATTACAGTTTGCTCAAGGATTACAAGAAACCATTAGTAGCTTGAAGCAATATCAGAAACAGTTGATACAATTAGAGCAGGATCTTGAAATTGCTCAAGAAGTATTAAGTGAAAGGCGTCAGGCGTTTGAGGACGTTAAGGCTCAAAAAGAGGAACTCGCAGTTCAATCTGAGGATTTTCTTCAAAAAGAAGAGAAACTGGGAGCGTGGAAAGAGGATATTATCTATGCTCAGAGTCTTGCCCAAGAGCAGGAGAAAATCAAAGGTTCAACTACTAACTACAAGCAGTTGGAAGAAACCTATCAGCAGGCTAGGAAAGAGATTGAGATTCTTAACAAGTCCTTGTCAGACTTGGAGGTTAATCGTCTTAGTTTAGATAGCTTACATGAGGCCGAAAAACTCCTCCAGTCTGTGGGCTACAGCGTGGAGAATCAACTGGCTCAAGACCTAAATGAAATAGAGAGTCTGAATGAGGATTTGATAAAGACCGAAAAACGTCGTCAAACGCTATCTTTTGATATTGACCAAGCTCAAGAAAGCCTCAAAGAATTGGAGGAGAAGCTAAGAACGACTTTGGCTTCACGCCGTCAACTCATGATTGCCCAACTGCAAGCAGAGTTAGAAGAAGGACAGCCTTGTATGGTTTGTGGTGCCCTGGAACACCCTAATGTTGGTGGAGCACAAGCTGATGAAGTGGCTTTGAAAAATCTCATGGATCAGGTGGAGAAGCTTCAAGTTCAAAAGGAAAAGCAAGTCGCTACTGTGTCAAATCGTCAGGCTACCTTGAGCGAAGTTGAATCTAAACGTCAAGATTTGCTTGATCAAGTGACTAAAGTCAAGGTAACTCTTGAAAAGCACTATCAAGAATTAGAAGAGCAAGTTAAGGGACGGTTTGAGTTTGATTTTTCAGAGCACTATGAAGCTGACCGTGGGCAAGCCCTACTCCTGAAGGTTAAGAAGTATTATCAAAAGTTACAAAAACGCTTTGATAAGGAAGAGGACGATTGTGTCCGATATCAGGATGAGATAGGTAAAGCTCAGGAAAAATTGACAAAATCGGCTAAAACCTATCAAGAGGCTAAGGCAGTGCTGGAACAATCTAAGGAACGCCTAAGGGATTTACAAGAAGCTCATCCGGAGCTTGAGTCTGTTGAGGTTTATCAAAATCGTATTGCACATGCTAAGCAGGAATTGGCTCTTTATGAGAAGCAGGTCAAGGAGAATGGTGAGGTCTATAACCAACTTCATGCCGATATTAGAGAAATCAAAGGGCAGCTTGAGAGTATAACTAAGTCTAAAGAGAAGTTAGAACAAGACGTTAAGCGGTTATCTGCTGAATTAGAGCAAAGTATCAAGGCTGAAGGGGCCCTCACCAATGACTTAGAGCAGGTCGAACTCTGGCTTCTTGAAGTAAATAATCAAGCTATTCCTATGCTTCAAGCCAAATTAACGACTTATGCAACTCTCAAACAAGAGTTACAGGCGCAGATTTGTAAGGGACAAGAGCTTCTCCAAAATAAAGAACAACCCGATCTAGATAGTCTAGCGCAAGAAGTACAGGCTTGTCAGGAAAACTATGACAAGCAGCTCGCTCAGGTTTCTGTCATGAAGAAGGGCCTTAAGGATGCAACGGCTACTTACCAAGCGGCTAAAACCCTTCAAGATAGCAACCTAGATGCCTTCAAGGTCCACCAAGAGCTCAGTGATTTGGTCAAGGTGGTTAAGGGAGAAAATACGGCTCTGACTGGTCGTCTTAATCTGGAAGTCTATGTTATCCGTCAGTATTTCCAACAAATCTTGGATTATGCCAATGCCAACTACATCGGTCTCTTAACGGATAATCGCTATTCCTTTGTCTTGAGCGAGGAAGGACGTAGGGCGCGTGATCACTTTGGTTTAGATATCAACGTCTATGATCAGTTGACAGGTAGCGAGCGTTCCGTCAAATCCTTGTCAGGTGGTGAAACCTTTATCGCCGCACTGGCTATTGCCCTATCTCTCTCAGAAGTGGTGCAAAATACCAGCAAGGGGGCTGTTATTGAAGCTCTCTTCATCGATGAAGGATTTGGATCACTGGATAAGGAAGCCTTGACCAAGGCCATCGCTGTTCTGGAACAAATCGGTGAAAACCGCATGGTCGGTGTCATCAGTCACGTGGACGACATGAAAGAAGGCATCGCCCAACAACTAGCCATCATCAAGTCGCATGATGGCAGTAGCCGTATTAAGATTGTGGATAAAGGGTGAGATGAGTTAAGGTGTTAAGAATTCTCGTCAAAACATTTTAATCGTTCTAAGAAATAGTTTCTCATCGGAGTTATCTCTTCTTCTATCTACATATCTCAATTTTCCTAACTATCAGTTTTTTTCTGAAAATAAAAGGAAATTAGTTTGTCCTCTTATTGAAAATGTTAATTTATTAGAAAATTAAGTGATGCTATGTTATAATTTAGTATAGTTGTGTCTCTATAAAATCAAGGAAAAAGTGTATAGAATGTGTTTACAGTCTTGATATCTTATGAAAGTTTGAGACAGGAAAATGCACTAGCTAGAAAAAAATAAGAAAAAAATGACAGAAAAAATTTCCGTAATTATTCCCGTTTACAATGTAGAAAATCAACTCCAGACCTGTCTAGACAGTGTCTTGGGTCAGACCTATCAAAATATTGAAATCATCCTTATCAATTATGGCTCAATAGACAATAGTGATGACATTTGCCGTAGTTATGCCGCTAGGGATTCTCGTATCCTCTATTTTAAAAAGAATAATGGAGGGCTTTCAGATGCTCGCCATATTGGTATTCGTCAGGCTAAGGGAGCTTACGTAACCTATGTGGACGCTGAGGATTGGGTAGAGTCAACCTATCTAGAGGAGCTTTATAAGGCACTTCAAGTTCACAAGGCAGATATCGCAGTAGCTAATTACAGTGTTTATAAGGAATCGGAAGATCTCTTTTATGTTTATATCAAGGATGAAGATTATTACGAACAGGTCTATTCACCCGCTCAGATTATTGATGGACTCTTTGAAGAAAGCAATAACATCAATATTGCTCTGATCTCAGCCACTGGAAAACTCTACAAACGTTCCTTGTTTAATGACTTACTTTTCCCAAAAGAGCATGCAGGAGAAGATGGCTTTTTCAACCTTAAGGCCTATCTCATGAGTGACCGTACGGTTTATCTCAATAAGGGACTTTATGTTTACCGTGAGAGTCCAGAGATGCCACCGGCGACTTGGATGCAAGATTGGATGATGACTTTGGTTTATGCCATGGAGGAACGCTTGGCTATTGTTGCTAGCCATGGTTTCCCTCTGGAAAAATACATGGTTACCTATCGTCAGATGCTAGAGGCCTGCTTGAAAAATGTGGAAGAACAAGGTCTCACAGATTCTGAAGCCTATCGCTCAATTCAGGAAAAATTCCAAGTTTTGAGCTTGGCTCCTCAACGTTATGAGACTAAAAAGCATGCTATTGTCCTAGCAGCTAACTATGCCTATGTTGACCAAGTGCTTACAACCATAAAATCTATCGTTTTCCATCATCGCAACATTCGTTTTTACTTGATTAACGATGATTTCTCTCAAGAGTGGTTTAGGGGGCTCAACCGTCATCTAGCTGCTTTTGGCAGTGAAGTGATCAACTGTCGTGTAGATAGTAGTCACATCAAGCAATACAAGACCAATGGTAACTATGCTAGCTATCTACGCTATTTTGTGACGGACTTTGTATCTGAGGAGAGAGCTCTTTATTTGGATAGTGATATGGTGGTTACTGGTTCTCTAGAAGATCTCTTTACCCTTGATTTGCAAGGCCGTCCTTTGGCTGCTGTACGTGACTATGCCATTCAAGTTCAGAATCGTCAGAAGATGTTTGATGCTAGCTTCATGGTGATTGATATGGCTTATTGGAAGCAGTTCAATATGAGATGTCACCTTATTGACATGACTAGCGAATGGCATGATAAGGTACCATTTGCGGAGCAGTCAATTCTTAATATGGTTTTTCGTAACAACTGGTTGGCTTTGTCTTTTGACAACAACTATGCTGTGACCAAGTCCAGTCTAGCTGGTTACCATTTGCCAAATGGTCAAGACTATCCTAAGGTTCTACACTATGATTCACACCGTAAGCCCTGGTTACCTTTGGCTTGCCAAGCTTATCGGGAGGTCTGGTGGTTTTATGCCCAAATGGATTGGTCTGAAGTAGCTGGAAATGCTTCCTTATTGCCACTTTCAGAGGACATGGTTTATCCTAAGGGTCGTCCATTTACATGTTTAGTTTACACCAACATTTCAGAAATCCCTCATTTGACGGATCTAATCTCGGCTCTTCCTAAGGTACAATTTAAAATTGCCTCACGCCAGCATGTGTCAGACAAATTGGCCCAATTGATTACCTATCCAAATGTGACGGTTTACTCAGACATTGCAGGTTTAAATGGGCTAGATTTGGAATTGGTGCGTACTAGTGACCTGCTTTTGGATATCAATCCAGGCAGAAAAGTAGTGGAAATTCTTGATGCCTTTAGGTTTGAAAATAAACCAATTTTAGGATTTGAGGACCTCAAGTCGACCAAGCATAACCAACAGACCTACTCAAGAGATCGTTGGAAAGAGATGGCTGAGACCATCCGCCAGATGCGTAAGAAGAGCCTATAATCCTTTATTTGGATAAGTGGTCTGAAATTTAGTTTATGTCTCATTTCTAACGAAAAATATTAGTCTGTCTATAGGGCAGGAAGTAGGAGTAACAGTGAAAAAAATTGGTCAATCGATAATCACCAAACGTGTGTTATGGACCGTCTTTTTCCTCTTTATTTATTGTTTAGGAAATCGCTTGGTTCTACCGTTTGTGGATTTGAAAAATGCAACTATCTTTGGGGGAGCCATGGGTTCCTTGGGTTTTTCTAGTGCCATGATGGGTGGAAACCTCAGCTCTGTGTCTCTTTTTTCAGTAGGCTTGTCACCCTGGATGTCAGCAATGATTCTCTGGCAGATGTTTTCTTTTTCTAAGAAAATGGGCTTAAAAAATCTTCCCGTCGAGATTCAGGAACGTAGAAGAATGTACTTGACCCTAGCAATTGCCCTGGTCCAATCTCTGGCAGTGTCCTTAAACCTACCTATCGTTTCTGGGGTTAATGGCGGTCTCGCCGTTTTCATGAATACCATTTTATTGATTTCTGGGACCTTTTTCTTGGTTTGGCTATCAGACCTCAACTCCCTCTTTGGGATTGGAGGCTCCATTGTCATCTTGATGGCAAGTATGATGGCCAATCTGCCTTATCAAATCATGGATAGTATTGAAAAGTTAGGTATCGGTTGGGATGTCTTACTTCCTCTGATTCTATTCAGTTTGATTTTCCTCTATGTTTCAGGGATTGTGCAGAGGGCTAGATATCGTATCCCAATCAATAAAATCAATATTCATAACCGCTTTAAACAGTACTCTTACTTGGATATTATGTTGAATCCAGCCGGGGGGATGCCTTTCATGTATGCCATGTCCCTGGTCAGCATTCCACAGTATGTCTTTATGCTGATTCAGTTTATGCATCCTGAGAATAAGTGGGCTAGTGAGGCTACCAAGTCCTTGACGGTCGGTCAACCTCTTTGGTTGGTTGTTTATCTGATCATGCTATTCGTTCTAGGGTTAGCCTTTGCCTTTGTTAATGTCTCTGGCGAGCAAATCTCAGAACGTATGCGCAAGTCAGGTGAGTACATCTACGGTGTTTATCCAGGCCAAGAAACCAGTGACTATATCAACCATTTGGTGCTTAGATTTGGTTTCATTGGTGCCCTTTACATGCTTTTTATGGCAGGTACTCCAATGCTGATTATCTTGGTCAATCCAGATTACCTGCAACTGAGTATGATTCCTGGTACTTTCTTGATTTTTAGCGGTATGATTTACAATGTTAACGAGGAAATGAAGGCTTTGAAGCTTAACACTTCCTACACCCCGCTTTTTGAAAATGTATAATATCTCACCCTTCGTGGGGCTGAGAGGCAGGCTGGTGATGCGTGATCGGTCTGCCCCTCAATTTCAAGTATTGTGATGAGAAGGCAGTGGAGGAGCACTCATGTATTATTTTATTCCAGCTTGGTATGGACAGACGGATGAATTTTGGAAGACTGCTATTGATCCTTGGTACCGTATCCGTCAAAAAATAGAATTTGATGATAGCTTGCACCAAGTTCGCATTTTTCAAGATGAAGATCTAGCACCTCAACTTTTACTTTTAGCCTATCAACCGCATTTGCGTTATTTCTTACATCGTCATGATGTCTTAGAAGTTGGATACACAGCTATTTTTGATTTGATTCAAGGTATTACTGATGAAGAGATGCGAAACCTTCAGGTGACAGACTTGGAATGGCCAGAAGGGTCTACATTTGTCTACACACCATTTGCAATTGTGGTTCAATGCCAACACCAGCGTTATGCCGAGGTTGAATTTGGATCAGAGGGTTTTATTGGCATGATTCGCTACTTTAAGGATGATCAAATCATTCGTGAAGATGTTTACGATGACCGCGGCTTTATTTCGAGTAGCCTTTATTATGAAGAGGGACAACCAATCTACCGAAACTACCTCAACGCCAAGGGAGTCTGGCAGCTTTGTCATTTCTTTGATGGACGTGGAATTGTAGCCAACCCTCGTACGGATGGCCGTTTCGAAAAGAGTTATTATGGTGATCTTTCAGAAGTTATCTGGGAATTTTTGAATAAATTCTTAGCTGAAGAGGTTGAAGTATCAGACCGTTTTGTTATTGCGTCTGACCTGCGTCACAACAAACAACTCTTTGAACACTTGCCAACAGAAAATACAAAGATTTTGACCTGGTTCGCAGAACGTAATCAGGAAGATAAAGTTAATGCTTATGCGGCCTTTCTTCCACAGGTGGACTTGATGATTGCGGATCGTTACGATTACGTGGAGCAACTTCAGGTTGTCTATCCGAAAGAGGCTAAGAAGCTCAAGCACATGGCTTCCTTCGATACCCGTTTGGCTTTGGGAACCAGTCAACGTGTCAAAGAGTCAAAAATCTTTTATCAGCTTGACTTCGATCAGTTGGATTTAGAGGCGATTTATCAGGTTTTAGCTTTCGTGGCTAAGTATCCAAAGACAAAGGTTGAGTTTGGAGCATTTAATGCCAATCCAGAGCAACTTGGTAGCCTGCAAAATCAAGTGGAAAAAATGATTGAAGAACGTTTGAGTCCAGAAGCTTTTGAAGAGGTTGTCGAAAGTAGTGGTGCAGAAAATAAATTGGAGGAAAATAAGGAAATCATCAGTCGATTTTCTTTCCAAGACCTGAGAGACGAGACTGCTCTAATCAAGTCACTTCAATTTACACGCCTTATTGTCGACTTGAGTAAGGAGCCTAATCGTTATACACAGATTGCTGGAATTAGTGCCGGTATTCCACAAATTAACCGTGTGGCGTCTGAGTATGTAACCCATCAAGAGAATGGTTATATCTTGAAGCACTTGTCTGATTTTGAAAAAGCGGCTTACTACTATTTGGGACAATTGAACAACTGGAACCGTTCTCTTATCTACTCGATTGAGAAGATTAAGGAAAACACGGGAGACCGTTTGGTACAAAAATGGGAGAATTGGTTGAAGGAGAAGCAGGATGACCAAGAATAATCGCCTGAAAATATTACAAGTTGGATCTTCTAACTGGTCAGAAAATCAGGAAATTCCTGAAAATATGAAATGGTACTATTGCAATCTTGGTCAGCTTGAGACCTTGCAAGAAACCATCGAAGAAGACGAAATCAAGGCTTTCACAGCGGTTATTGTGGACAGTCTGGAGGGGCTTGAGGAATTGATGGTTATTAAAGAGTATTTGATTCCTCACACTATTTTCTTTGATCAAACGATTGAAGTGACAGATGAGAGACTTGCTCAGTTTATCAAGGAAGTCTGCGCTGTTCCAACTGATTTTTCAAATCAAGGACAGCTGCTCTTCACCCTTTCAAAAGCACTCTTTTCAGGGCAATACGGGGATAAGATGTTTCCATTCACTACCCAAGTTAACCCCAATTTTAGTGGCCAAGTGACCTACCATGGTTATGAAAATGTCATTTTAAACGGCGACTACGGTCAAGAATTTACTCCTGTCTTGGACTGGACCTATAATGTCAGAGCCAGCAAGGAAAACCCAATTGAGCTTTGGTTGGAGTTTGAAAAAGAAGATACCTGTGAGTGTCGGTTGATTCTCAATCTTTTGCCAGAAGGTTCGGTCGCAGGTATTTTTAAGACCTATATCGTTTCAGAAGAAGAAATGCGCAAGGGGGCCATTGTCCTTGATGAGGACATGACCTTCCTCTTGGCTGCTAGTCTTGAAATGAAGGGCAAAGGTCAGATTACAATTGGTGGTCTCCACCAACGTTTGACCCGTTTCCAATTCGGTAAATTTGTACTTGGTGGCGGTATTCTCCACGACAGCAAGCGTCAGGAAATCAACTATTTCTTTTATCCTGGGGATTTCAAGCCACCTTTGTCTGTTTACTTCTCAGGTTTCCGTCCTGCCGAAGGTTTCGAAGGTTTCGGAATGATGAAAGGGATGGGAACACCATTCCTGCTCTTTTCAGACCCTCGTCTCCAAGGGGGAGCCTTCTACATGGGAACTGAAGAGCTTGAAAATAGTATCAAGGACACCATCCAACATTACTTGGACTATCTAGGTTTTGACAATAGTCAACTCATTCTCTCTGGGATGTCCATGGGAACCTTCCCATCTATGTACTATGGTGCGGACTTTGAACCTCATGCCATCATCATGTCTAAACCCCTAGCCAATGTTGGAACTATCGGTAATCGTGCTAGACTATTGGCACCAGAGGTTTTCCCGACAGGAATTGATGTCTTGCATTTGCAGACAGGACGCTTGGATAATGAGGGTGTTGAGGCCCTTAATCAGAAGTTCTGGAATAAGTTTGAAAAAGCAGATTTTTCAAACACGACCTTTGGTCTTTCTTACATGAAAGACGAGGATATGGATCCGACGGCCTATGAGGATATTACCAAGTCCCTCTATTATTCAGGGGCTAAGATTCTCAGTAAGGGAACGTCAGGTCGACACAACGATGATTCATATACGGCGACAACTTGGTTTGTTAATTTTTACCGTATGATTTTAGAAAATGATTTTGGAAGGAAGGAGTAAGAATGTTCAGAAACAAGAAATCAGAAATCTTGTGGGGCTTAAACCACAAAGCCTACATGTATGGCTCAAAAATTGTTAAACGCCAAGATGGTTCTGTGCAATTTTATAATCCTTTGGTGCCATCAGGAACGGAAATCCAGTCTTGGGTGGCCATCCAAAACTACCAAGCTGGTCGTACCCAACCTGCCCTCCCACTTTTGAAAAAAGGGCACAGCTATGACTTGACGGCCAATCTCGAAGCTGTCCCAACAGGCTCAGTCTTTTTGAAAGTCAGCTTTTTGGACCGCTATGATAATGAAATCAAACAGCTGATTGAAAAGAGTACCCACATGACCTTTGTTTACCCTCACGAGGCCTATACCTACCGTATTTCCCTTTTGAGTGCTGGGGTCAAAGAGCTGGATTTCTACAGCTTAAAACTGGAAGAAACAGGAGAAGAACATGTTTAAACAACTGAATCCTATTCTCCCTGTTAAGGAGATACTCAAGGAAATTAATGGCCTAGCCGATGAAATGGCCGGTTTGAGCAACCTTGAGTTGAAAAATAAAACGCAGGAATTTAAGGAGCGTTTGGCTCAAGGAGAAAGCTTGGACGACCTCCTGCCTGAAGCTTTTGCGGTTGTTCGTGAAGCAGATAAGCGAGTGCTAGGCATGTTTCCTTATGATGTTCAGGTCATGGGGGGCATTGTCATGCACCAGGGCCATATCGCTGAGATGAATACCGGTGAGGGTAAGACTTTGACGGCAACCATGCCAGTCTACCTTAATGCCTTGTCAGGTGAAGGGGCTATCCTCGTTACGACCAATGAATACTTGGCTATCCGTGACGCCGAAGAAATGGGTCAGGTCTATGAGTTCCTAGGTTTGACGATTGGTGTGCCTTGTGTGGAAGGCAGTAATGAGATGGAACCAGCTGAAAAGCGTGCCATCTATCAATCAGATATCGTTTACACGACCAATGCCAGTCTAGGTTTTGACTATTTGATTGATAACCTTGCTTCTAACCAAGACGGGAAATACATGCGTCCTTTTAATTATGCTATCGTCGATGAGGTAGACTCTGTCCTTCTTGATAGTGCCCAGACGCCCTTGATTATTTCTGGTGCGCCCCGTGTTCAGTCCAACTACTATGGAATGATGGATACACTCATGACCACCTTGGTCGAGGGTGAAGACTACATCTTCAAAGAGGAAAAAAGTGAAGTTTGGTTGACCACTAAGGGTGCCAAGGCTGCTGAAAACTACCTCGGTATCGGCAACCTCTACGATGAGGAAAATAGTACCTTTGCCCGTCATTTGCTCTTTTCACTTCGTGCCCACTTGCTCTATAAAAAGGACAAGGACTACATCATTCGTGATGGTAAGAAAGGGCCTGAAGTGGTTCTTCTTGATAAATCGACAGGTCGTCTCTTGGAATTGACCAAGCTCCAAGGTGGACTCCACCAAGCCATCGAAGCCAAGGAATTAGTGGCCTTGTCACAAGAAACCAGAGCCATGGCTTCTATCACCTACCAAAGTCTCTTTAAAAAATTCAAGAAAATTTCAGGGATGACTGGTACTGGTAAGGTTGCGGAAAAAGAATTTCTCGATACCTATGGTATGAAGGTCATTCAAATTCCAACCAACCGTAAGAAACAACGTATCGACTATCCAGATAAGATTTATGCGACTCTGCCAGAGAAGGTCTTTGCTTCTTTAGAGTATGTTAAGCATTATCATGAAAAAGGCAATCCTATCTTGATTTTCGTTGGTTCGGTGGAAATGTCAGAGCTTTATTCTTCTTTACTTTTGCGTGAGGGGATTGCTCATAATCTCCTAAATGCCAACAACGCACCTCGAGAGGCTGAGATGATTGCTGAGTCAGGACAAATGGGTGCCGTGACAGTTGCGACTTCAATGGCTGGACGTGGAACAGATATCAAGCTCGGCAAGGGCGTAGCTGAACTGGGTGGATTGGTCGTAATCGGTACGGAACGTATGGAAAGTCAACGTATTGACTTGCAAATTCGTGGCCGTTCTGGACGTCAGGGAGACCCTGGTATGTCTAAATTCTTCGTCTCACTTGAAGACGATGTGATTAAGAAATACGGTCCATCATGGGTTCACCGTACCTACAAAGAATACGCCATTAATGATCACATTGAGCCTAAGGAACTGACCGGTCGCAAGTATCGTAAATTGGTTGAAAAAGCCCAAGAAGCTAGTGAGAGTTCTGGTCGTACCTCACGTCGTCAGACGCTTGAATTTGCAGAGAGTATGAACATCCAACGTGAGATGATTTATGCTCAACGTGACCGTCTCATTTACCACAATCAAGGTTTGGACACTGTTATCGACGAGGTTCTTGACGATTTCATCGACCAAGCTATGGCTGAGGAAGATTTCTCAAAAGCGGAAAATCTTTACCATTTCATCTTGCGTAATATCAGCTTCCGCATCAATGAAATTCCTAAGGATTTAGACCTCAACAATCGTGAGCAAGTCTTGGAACTCATCTATCAGTTTGCCTATCGTGAACTTGATACTAAAAAGCAGGAGTTGAAAACCAAGGAACTTAACGAGTATTTCCAACGTCTATCCATGCTTAAGGCTGTGGATGACAACTGGGTAGAGCAGGTAGACTATCTGCAACAACTCCAAATGGCTATCGGTAGCCAGCAACTCAGTCAAAAGAACCCTATTGTCGAATATTACCAAGAGGCATACAAGGGCTTCGAAGCCATGAAACGTCAAATCAGAAAGGATATGGTTCGTAATCTTCTCCTTAGTCAGGTGCAAGTCACTAAAAAAGGAGATATCATCAGCCATTTCCCATAAAATAAGGAAATTATGACAGTATATAACATTAATTTAGGCATCGGTTGGGCCAGCAGTGGCGTCGAATATGCTCAGGCCTATCGTGCTAAGATTTTCAAGGAAATGGGGCAAGAAGCAAAATTTGTCTTTATGGACCTCATCCTTAGGGATAATATCGAGCATATGACTAGCAAGATTGGTTTTTCAGACGATGAAATCATCTGGCTCCATAGCTATTTTACAGATGTTAAGATTGCACCATCAACCATCAGCTTGGCAGAGATTGAGGCCATCCTACCTGCCAATCCTGAGCGTAAGGAAGTAGCTGGTCGCCTCATTCGTTACCATTATCCACAGGATGATATGGTAGTAGCATGTAACCTTCGTGCCACTGATGAAGGCGCGGTGGAAACCGTCAGCTATTTTGTCAATGACAAGCTTTTGCGCAAGGATTTTTACTCCTACACTCGTTATTGCAGTGAGTATTCTGCGCCTAAGGACAATCAAGCCAAGGTTTACCAACGCCGTTTTTATAACGAAGATGGATCTACAGCCTATGACATGATTGTAGGAGACAATAATCAAGATATCTATCGTTTCCCAGATCAGGTTCTCTATGGTAAGCAAGAATTCCTTCGCTATTTCTTCAACCGTCTGGCCCTAACTAAGGATGATGTGGTCATCTTGGACCGTGAAACAGGTATTGGTCAGTTGGTCTTTGAAGAAGCGCAGGCTGCTTGCCTAGGTGTCGTTGTTCACGCTGAGCACTTTAGTGTCAATCAAACTGATGACAACTATATTCTCTGGAATAACTATTACGAGTACCAATTTACCAATGCGGATAAGGTTGATTTCTTTATCGTGGCGACAGATCGTCAGAGGGAAATTCTGCAGGAACAGTTCCGTCACTATACCAACCATGATCCAAAAATCTACACCATTCCAGTGGGAAGCTTGACTAAATTAGTCGGACAGAACAAGACACGTAAGCCGTTCTCAATGATTACGGCCTCACGATTGGCTCAGGAAAAACACATTGACTGGTTGGTTCGTGCGGTTATCGAGGTTCATAAAACTCTGCCAGATATCACTTTTGATATCTACGGTAGTGGTAGTATGGATGCCAAGTTGCGTGAGATTATTGTCGAAGCACAATCTGGCGACTATATTCGACTCATGGGCCACGCTGACTTGACTGACATTTATAGCCAGTACGAGGTCTATCTGACAGCTTCAACCAGCGAAGGTTTTGGACTCACTCTCATGGAAGCGGTTGGTTCGGGACTTCCGATGATTGGATTTGATGTGCCTTACGGAAATCAAACCTTTATCCAAGATGGAGTTAACGGTTATCTCCTCCCCGTTGCTGAAAATCATGTCGTGGATGTTATCACCAAGTCCTATAAGGATGCCATTGTTCGTCTCTACGAAGAAGGTAATATCGAGGCCATGCGCCAAAAATCTTATGACTTTGCCAAAGGTTTCTTGACTAGTCAAGTCAAGGCAGCTTGGAAACAGTTACTTGAGGAGGTACGCTCATGATATTCTTATGTGATTACTATAATCAAGCCAGTAAGGATTTGGCTTACTCTCTTCAGGCAGCAGGCTACGATGCTACAACAGTTGTCATCAATCCAGATGGATTCCTCCCTCAAGGAGCTCTTTCTCCTTTCACCTATTATGTGGAAGCAGTAGAGGAAATTGGCAAACCACGCTTTTTCAACCAAGTTCCTGTGCCAGCCTTTTGGGAAATTTCAGGGAACAATCAGATGGCGCGTGTGTCTAATCTCGCTGAAGAACGTGCCCGTATCACCTACCCAGAAGGTAGCAAGGCTCGTATCGTTAAAAGTGTCCAATGGTTAGACAAGTCAGGAAAGATTCGCCAAGTAGACCACTACAACAAATACGGATTCTGCTTTGCCAAAACCACTCATGATGAGAACGGTCAGGCACTCTTTACCAGCTACCAAACCAAAGAAGGCGACGAACGTATCTTGGAAAATCATCTCACCAGTGATATTCTCTTGACCCTACCAGGACAAGCCCTTCGTCGTTTCGCCAACCGAACCGAATTTATCAAAGACTTTCTAGCTCAGTTCTTTGGTGAAATCGAGCATATTATATTTAATAGTTTGGCAACACCTTTCATTGTCTCATGGACTATGGAAAATAAAAGTGCTACTGATGTGCTAGTCTGGCAAGAGCCACTGGGTGATATCCTTCCTGGTAATATGAATGGTATCTTGGAGGATAATTCAGCCAGAGCCAATGCCATCATCATTCCTGATAAGGTGACTTATGAAAAAGCCTTGACGCTGGTGCCTGAGGATAAAAAACATAAGGTCTTGTCACTTGGCTATGCCTATGACTTCAAGGAAAATCATGGCAAACCTCGTAATGCCTTTATTGCAACCAATTCAGACCAAATTGAGCGTTTAGAAGCCTTGGTTGAGTCACTCCCTGATGTGACCTTCCAGATTGCGGCAGTCACTGAGATGTCACCAAGATTGCTCTCAATGATGCGTTATTCAAACGTTGTGCTCCATCCAAACGCTAGTCACAAGCAGTTGGACAAGCTCTATCAAGAGTCTGACCTCTACTTGGATATCAACCATTATAATGAATTGTACAAGGCGATACGAACAGCCTTCGAACATCAGTTGTTGATTTTGGCCTTTTCAGAAACAGCTCATGGACGTGTTTATACAGCACCAGAGCATATCTATGCCAGTCAGGACTATCCAGCTATGGTTGCTAAAATTAAGCAGGTTCTGGGCGGTAGCCAGGCTATGCAAGAAGCCATTCAAGCCCAAAAAGCTCAAGCCAATACTCTGCCTGCTTCTGAGTTGGTCGACCGCTTACAATCACTTTTAGGAGGAAATCATGTCTAAAAAAGATTTGTTCTACGGTGACGTTGAAGGCCGTATGGAAGAACTCAGGCAAAAGCCTATCATAAAGGAAAAAGAAACTAGAGGAGAGAAGATCAACAAGAGCTTTTCAATCATGCTCGGACTTGTTATCATCATCGGTTTAATCTTCACCCTCATTGGTTTGTTGAGGTAGTTCTATGATGTTAGTATTTATGGTTCTAGCAGTGATTCTTTCGGTTTTCCTTATCGTCCTAGTGACCATCCAACCACGTCAGACACAGATTTTTTCAACGGATGCTACGAGTAATATCGGTAAACCTAGTTATTGGGCTAGCCAACCGATTCGAAAAATGTTGACCTTGGCTATTAGCTTAGCCCTCTTTGTTCTCCTACTTATTTTTATGATTGTCTCTTATAAGTAGAGGATTTTATACCATATAACAGAAAGAAGTATGTCATGCGCGTACATTTTACAAATTTATTTGGCCAGTCCTCACGTAGTGTGGCCTTGATTGCCCAAAATGATACCATGAAGATTGTCAAAGACCTAGGTGCTAATGAACTGGGGATTTACTTCTATGATAGCAGCCAAGAGCCAGCTGGAGAATTGAATGCTCGTCTTGATGGGGTTGTAGCAGGAGTGAGTGTTGGAGATATCGTTTTCTTCCAGTCACCATCATGGAATGGTAGTGAATGGGATAGCCGATTGCTTAGTAAGTTCAAGGCTGTTAATGCTAAGACCGTTATGTTTATCCATGATGTCCCACCTCTCATGTTTGATAGTAACTACTATCTCATGTCTTCTTATATTGACATGTACAATCTCTGTGATGTCATCGTTGTTCCATCTGAAAAGATGCGTGATCGACTAATTGAGGAAGGGCTAACAGTTGAGAAGATTATCATCCAAAAACTTTGGGATTTGCCTCATAGCCTAGACTTACATCAACCTAGCTTCCAAAAGAAGATGATTTTTGCTGGGAATCCAACACGCTTTCCACACGTTCTAGACTGGAAACAAACAACCCCTCTACATGTTTATGCGGACAAACAAGAGGATAAGGATTATTCCAAAGTCCACCTCGAAGGCTGGCGAAATAAACATGAGCTTTTGCTAGAACTATCTAAGGGAGGATTTGGTCTGGTCTGGGGGAATTCGGAAAGACCAGAGGACGAACCCGACTACTATAAGTTGAATATTTCTTATAAACTTTCTACCTACTTGGCGGCAGGTCTACCAGTCGTAGTGCCTAACTATCTCTCAAATGCAGACTATATCAAAGAACATGGTCTAGGATTCGTCGTTTCAAGTCTGGAAGAAGCAGATCGTTGCGTTCAAGAATGTACCAAGGAGCAGTATGCACAGATGGTAGCTAATGCTCGCCACACAGCCTACCTCATTAGTCATGGTTATTTCACAAAGAAACTATTTATTGATGCTATCATGGCATTAAGTTAGTATTTAAAGGATTATCAGAAGTAATCCTTTTTTTGCGACTATTCTGAGTATATATCTTGACTTTTCGAAAACTACTCAAATTATTTTTAATTTGTACTAAAGGATTTAAGGAAGATTCGTCTCATTAGGAACAATCTTAAAAAATACCATCTAATAGACTAACAGATGTAAAAAATTTCCCTTAAATAATTGATTGTAATTGTGTGATAATTTATCAAAATCGGAATTACAGGTTTTGCCTTTCTTACCAAACGTAAGAAAGATGAAGAAAAAGTAAAGACTTCTAAGATTTCATAAGTGACTCATTATCTTCTAACTAAGACAATTAAATCCCCTTATCGATTGAAATGTTTTCCTAATTGGTAGGGATTTTTTTATACTTTAACCCAAAAATATCAAATAGTTTTAATATATGTTGGATTTTCGATTATTGTAGTGTTTTTGAGGGGAAAAAGGATTTATAAGTTGATTGAAAGTAATCTCGAAATGAGATTTTTTGCTTAATTTTATGATAAAATTTAATGGAGTGTTTTATTCAAAGAATTAATGGAGAAGATATGTTTTTTAGAAGGAATGAAGGTCAATATCGTGAAACTGAGCGTGTGACACGTTTTAAACTGGTTAAGTCAGGAAAGCACTGGCTTCGTGCAGCGACGTCAAATTTTGGTCTTTTTAAGGTGCTTAGAGGGGGTGTAGATACTCCGTCTCTTAACACTCAACAGGTGGAGATGAATGAACATGCTTTTTCAGGTCAGACACTGCTCAAGGGTGTGCTTGCAACGGGAGCCATACTAGGTGGGACTGTTGCGACTCATGTGACTTATGCGGATGAAGTGACTGATCAGCCAATTTTGGAAAGTGAAGCAGGAGCTAGGGCTGATCTCTTAGCTACATCTGATTCAGTTGTTCTAGGGAACGTTGGATCCGTGATTAGCGCTCAAGAGAGTCAGGTAAATAGTCAAGAGTCATCTGAAACTGTGTCAAGTCAGAATTCGGAGGCTTCTTTGAATGAGTCCTTATCACGTAGTCAATCGATGTCAGTTTCTGAATTGACCTCAAAATCGACATCCTTGTCACTGAGTCTTTCGCTTTCTGCCTCCTTGTCAGATTCTTTAGTCTCTAAGTCGGAGTCAGCAAGTCAGACGGATTCTTCTTCTCGTAGTTTATCTGAGAGCATGTTGAGCGGCTCTTTGAAGAATAGCTCTAGCGAATCTGTTCAGTCAGTTAGCAAGAGTGATAGTAGTGATTCTAAAGATGGCGTGAATCTTGTGAGCTCGGAGTCTGCTTTGTTAAACGCTTCCTTAACATCTGAAGTTTTGAGTAATCCTCAGCTGTCTGATGCAACGACTGGTATGCTTGCCGCGTCAGTTGTGGCCGATGCTGAGCGCTTAGAACAAGAAAAGCATCTCAAAGATTTAGCTTTAGACATTTATACCTATAAAGCTCAAGCTGTTGATTTGCCAAATACGGATGCTGCTATTCTCAAGGGAGATAAAGTGCTGGATGCCATTCGTGTCAGTCTAGCTGATCGTGACAGTGATGTGACGCCTACGATTGCTCAGGCTCGTCAGGCTAGAAATAGTCTTGCCAATGCGGTTCTTCGTGCGACATCTGGTCAACGTGATCCTCGTAATGGTTCTCGTATTGATGCTAATAGCAATCTCCGTGCACCCCAGTATAAATTAGGTCCGGCTAACAATGCTTTGATCTCTGCTTATAACTCTGACTACATCAACCAAGCCTATCGAGTTGTTGAATCAAAGCCAACAGAAAACAGTATTCGTAAAATTGGTTATGCAGCTGATAGTGATCGTGTCAATGGTATCAATGTTCCTCAGAACTCTGCTTTGAGAAATAGCTCTGTTGCTTTTAATGTCATGGGGACAATTGGGGCTACTGAAGTAGTGACACCTGGGAAAATTTATAATCTTTCTTTTGTAGTGACCAATACAGCTAGGCAATCAGTGACGCGTACATTACGTATTCAGGTTTTACCGCAAAATGATGGCATTCGTAATCCGATTACGGCTGTGACAACGGGAACGTTTGTTAATGACACAAGTAATTTAGCTCAGGCCGAAAAAGATAAGGTTTGGGAGGCATTTAAGACTGCTAACCCCAATATTGCAACTTCGAAGGACTTCAAGGAGTACTCTGTATCAGCGTCTGGTGTGGTGACAATTACTTATAAAGATAACACCACTAATGATGTAACTGCTCCCGTTAAGCGCTTAGCAGCACCAACTGTTGAAACGAGATTATTGGATAAGGCATATACACAGACACCTGTGACGGTGACGGGAGCCGAGCCAGGTTCTACAGTTGTTCTATACAATAATGACGACGAAGTGGGTACAGCAGTGGCAGATGCTTCAGGTCAGGCGGTTGTGACACCGACAGTTAAGTTACAAACAGGTAGTGTAACAGCCAAAGCCCGTATCATGTATGGCGATTATGCGGTGTATTCAGATGCTAGCAATTCCGTGGCTGTAACGGATGGAACACGTCCTGAAGTGACAGCTAAGTTGACTGTCAATGGTGTGGAACCTAAGTCAACACCTCTTGAAGGTGGTGGGAAAAACTATACTATCTATGCAGGCGATGACGCTGTATTGACCTTTACGGCTACAGATGACAGTGGCAAGCTCAAAGAATTGAAAGTCGTTGCAAGAGCTGACTTAAATGATAATGTCTTAAACGGGAATTTCTTTGGTGGCAGTCAGTATGGAACAGGGAATATTGCACCTATTAGGGGTGATATTACAGCAACGACTGATAATCCAGCAACCCTTACAACGACCATTCATTTGAAGGATGATCTTTATCATTCCTTTCGAAATACATGGCAACGTAATGTTGCTGCTATTGACAATGCGTCAAATATGAATCGTCCAAATGGCTTGGGTGAGATTCGTATTACTCAGGGACGCTTAGCAGATCGTACACCAGGAGTGGCCCCAACTAGCACTATTCAGGTGACAAGTCTGACTGCCTTGACAGATTCGGATAAAAGCAAGATTATTGCGGCTGTGTCAGCTTTGAATCCAGAGGTTGCAAACCGTATTAAGTCTTATACGGTTAATAGTAATGGTACGGTAACGATTACTTATAAGGATAGTACGACTAATGTTGTAGCGGTGAGATTATCGGATAGTGATTACAGTCAGTCAGTTTCGCAAAGTACCAGTCAGTCTAAGCAAGAATCGATTTCACAAAGTCAAAGTGAGTCAGCAAGGCAGTCTGCTTCGACGAGTGCGTCTTTGAGTTCTGTAAAATCACAGAGTGTTTCAAGTTCCTTGAGTACATCCTTTAAGACTAGTATTTCTCAAAGTCAATCTGTTTCAACGAGTTCATCTTTGAGTACCGTGAAATCAGCGAGTATCTCAAGTTCCTTGAGTGAGTCCTTTAAGACTAGCGTTTCACAAAGTGAGTCAGTCTCAACAAGTGCGTCATTGAGTGCTGAGAAATCACAGAGTGTTTCAAGTTCCTTGAGTACATCCTTGAAGACTAGTATTTCGCAAAGTGAGTCAGCTTCAGAAAGTGCCTCAATCTCAGAATCACAATCAGTATCAAATTCCGAATCAGCGTCAACAAGTGAGTCAATTTCTAAATCACAATCAGTATCAAATTCAGAATCAGCCTCTGTAAGTGAGTCAGTTTCAGAGTCACAATCAGTATCGAACTCAGAATCCGCTTCAGTAAGTGAGTCAATCTCAGAATCACAATCAGTATCAAATTCAGAATCAGCGTCAACAAGTGCTTCAGAGTCAGCAAGTACATCAGCATCAGAATCAGCGTCAATAAGTGCGTCAGAATCAGCAAGTACATCAGCTTCTGAATCAGCGTCAATAAGTGCTTCAGAGTCAGCAAGTACATCAGCTTCTGAATCAGCGTCAATAAGTGCGTCAGAATCAGTAAGCACATCGGCCTCAGAGTCAGCATCAACAAGTGCTTCTGTATCTACATCACAATCATTGTCAAATTCAGAATCGACTTCAGTAAGTGTATCAATTTTAGAGTCACAATCAGTATCGAATTCCGAGTCAGCGTCAGAAAGTTCCTCAATCTCAGAATCGCAATCAGTATCAAATTCCGAGTCAGCGTCAGAAAGTGAGTCAGTTTCCGAGTCACAATCATTGTCAAATTCAGAATCGGCTTCAGTAAGTGTATCAAATTCCGAGTCACAATCAGTATCGAACTCAGAATCCGCTTCAACAAGTACCTCAATCTCTGAATCACAGTCTGTTTCAAACTCAGAATCGCAATCAGTATCGAACTCAGAATCAGCGTCAGAAAGTGCCTCAAACTCAGAATCAGCGTCAACAAGTACCTCACTCTCTGAATCACAATCAGTATCAAATTCCGAATCCGCCTCTGTAAGCGCCTCAGTCTCCGAATCGCAATCAGTTTCAAATTCTGAGTCTGCTTCAGAAAGTGACTCTGTATCTACATCACAATCAGTATCGAACTCAGAATCCGCTTCAACAAGTGCGTCTGTATCTACATCACAGTCTGTTTCCAACTCAGAATCCGCTTCAGTAAGTGAATCAATCTCAGAATCACAATCAGTTTCTAATTCCGATTCAGCGTCAGAAAGTGCCTCAATCTCTGAATCACAGTCTGTTTCAAACTCAGAGTCAGCTTCAACAAGTGAGTCAATTTCCGAGTCACAATCATTGTCAAATTCCGAATCCGCTTCAACAAGTGCCTCAATCTCAGAATCGCAATCAGTATCGAATTCCGAGTCATCGTCAGAAAGTGCCTCAATTTCCGAGTCACAATCAGTATCAGATTCCGAGTCAGCGTCAGTGAGTGAGTCAATTTCCGAGTCACAGTCAGTGTCTAACTCAGAATCAGCCTCTGTAAGTGCCTCAATCTCAGACTCGCAATCAGTATCTAATTCCGAGTCAGCGTCAGAAAGTGAATCAAATTCAGAATCACAATCAGTATCTAATTCTGTGTCCGCGTCAGAAAGTGCCTCTGTATCTGTATCACAATCATTGTCAAATTCAGACTCAGCTTCAACAAGTGAGTCAATTTCTAAATCACAATCAGTATCAAATTCAGAATCGGCTTCAACAAGTGAGTCAATCTCAGACTCGCAATCAGTTTCTAATTCTGTGTCTGCCTCTGTAAGTGCCTCAATTTCAGAATCACAATCAGTATCGAATTCTGCAAGTACATCGGAAAGTGAGTCGGTTTCAGAATCACAATCAGTATCGAATTCAGAATCAGCGTCAACAAGTGCCTCAATTTCCGAATCACAATCAGTGTCTAACTCAAAATCAGCGTCCGTAAGTGCCTCAATTTCCGAGTCACAATCATTGTCAAATTCAGACTCTGCTTCTGTAAGTGAGTCAGTTTCCGAGTCACAATCAGTATCAAATTCCGAATTCGCTTCAACAAGTGCGTCTGTATCTACATCACAGTCTGTTTCCAACTCAGAATCCGCTTCAGTAAGTGAATCAATTTCAGAATCACAATCAGTTTCTAATTCCGAGTCAGCGTCAGAAAGTGAATCAATTTCAGAATCACAATCATTGTCAAATTCAGAATCCGCTTCAGTAAGTGTATCAATTTCCGAGTCACAATCATTGTCTAATTCAGGATCAGCTTCAATAAGTGCCTCAATTTCCGAATCACAATCAGTGTCTAACTCAGAATCAGCGTCTGTAAGTGCCTCAATTTCCGAGTCACAATCATTGTCTAATTCTGAGTCAGCGTCAGAAAGTGCCTGTATTTCCGAGTCAGCGTCAGAAAGTGAGTCAGTTTCCGAGTCACAATCATTGTCAAATTCAGAATCGGCTTCAGTAAGTGCATCAGTTTCAGACTCACAATCAGTCTCTAATTCTGTGTCCGCGTCAGAAAGTGCCTCTATTTCAGAGTCACAATCAGTCTCTAATTCTGTGTCCGCGTCAGAAAGTGCCTCTATTTCAGAGTCACAATCAGTCTCTAATTCTGTGTCCGCGTCAGAAAGTGCCTCTATTTCAGAGTCACAATCAGTCTCTAATTCTGTGTCCGCGTCAGAAAGTGCCTCAATCTCAAAATCACAATCATTGTCTAATTCAGAATCGGCTTCAACGAGCGCCTCAATCTCAGAATCACAATCAGTATCAAATTCAGAATCCGCTTCAACAAGTGAATCAATCAGCGAGTCACAATCAGTATCGAACTCAGAGTCAGCTTCAACAAGTGCCTCAGAGTCGTCTTCTGAAGTTAAGGATCCTAAACAAAAACGTGGTAGCCATGCTCTTCCTAAGACAGGTGAGGAAAACTCATCATTATCAATGATATTTGGTGCTTTGGCAACTGCAACAGGTCTTGCTTTTCTTGCTAAACGTAAGAAAGATGAAGAACGTGAGGACTATTAGTAGTTTAGTATTGCAAAAGACATAACAATACTCAGAAAAGCACAAAAAATACCTCTATGTTAGATAACAATCTAGCTATGAGGTGTTTTTTATTTGGGAATGTTGAGGTGGTAGACATTTCTTACTGTATGTCCCATGCTCCAAAGGCTGTTAAAAAAGTAGCAATTTACGTTGCGGATAACTTTGTAGATGCCGTTACACATTTGGAAAACTTGTTAGATTTATGATGTTAACATTCAATATCTAGAATGAAAGTAGATTGGAATTAAGTCCTAATCTACTTTTTGTTATAACTTGATTGAAGTTGAGTAGCTTAGATTTAAAAGAAGATATGGTGGAAAACCATTTCGATAAGAACGGTGACACAGGTTCATCTGTTGATAGCATAACTAACATTAAGATGAGGAAAAAGCAAACAAAGGTAAATGAGGAAAATAATCAAAAGACCTGAAACACTCAGGCATGCCCAGATAGAAAGAAAATCTCAAGTTGCATAGAGAACTTGGTTTTTTTGTTAATGAACGGTCTGAAGGCTACGGAAATTACTAAATATGATAAAAGTATGAAAGGACTTTACTTACTTTTACAGCACACAATCGCTTGTGGTAACATATAGTTCTATACTAAAATATAGGAGAAGAAGTAAGAAGAGGAGAATGCCATGCCGACAGAATATGAAAAAATGATTGAGGGTGAGTTTTATAAACCTAGCGATCCTGAGTTGCGTACCTTAGCAGCTAAATCTAGAGAAAAGCAAATGGCCTTTAATGCGGAACCTAACTGTCTCAAGAGGGCTGAAATTGTCAAATCTTGGTTTGGTTCTACTGGGGAAAATGTTGCTATGAACCCTCAGTTCGTTACCGATTATGGAGTCAATATCCATATTGGTGAAAATTTTTATTCTAACTGGAATTTGACTATGCTAGATATTTGTCCTATCACGATTGGTGACAATGCTATGATTGGTCCCAATTGTCAGTTTTTAACACCTCTTCATCCGCTTGATCCAACTGAGCGCAATTCAGGCATTGAATATGGGGCACCAATTACCATTGGCGATAATTTCTGGGCTGGTGGAGGTGTAACCATCCTCCCAGGCGTGACTTTAGGGGATAACGTAGTAGCTGGAGCAGGGGCAGTCGTTACCAAGTCCTTTGGTGATAATGTGGTTCTAGGTGGGAATCCAGCGCGTATTATTAAGGAAATTCCTGTCAAAAAAGATTAAGTGAAGCAACTCAAGGATTTAAGTCCTTGAGTTTTTTCGAAATCTATTGAAAGTTGAGTGGAAATTTTTTGAAAAGTTATTGACATTACCTTCTAAAACTCTTATACTACATAACGCTAGTTAGCTAACAATATGGTTAAGGAGTTATTTTTTGGACCATTTTGGAGGCTTGTTGAAGTAAGCAAATAACAATATGTTGCGCCACTTTGATCAGTTTGCCCAACAATATGATTTGACTGGAAATCAGATGGCCATTATCGATTTTATAACCAATCATGCTAAGTATGAGGTATTTCAACGTGACATTGAGCACGAATTTGAGATTCAGCGTTCGACAACAACAGTTCTCTTACAGCGGATGGAGAAAAAAGATCTTATCGAACGCTTTACCTCATTGAAAGACGCTAGGCAAAAAGCAGTTGCGCTAACGGATAAGGCAGTTAAGATTGCTTCTGCCTGTCAATCCTATCTTCGTAAAGAAGAGGAAGAGTTTGTCCAGCAATTTTCAGCTGAAGAGAGATCTTTCTCAAAATATTACAACACTATCGTAATCTTTAAGTTTATCAAGGAGGAATAAATACTCATGTCAGAAGAAAAGATCTCCACCAAGGTCTTGTCTGCCATCTTTGCGACAGGCATCCTTTCCTTTTGTGGAGTGGCTGGTGAAACAGCCATGAACATCACCTTCCCGATTTTGATGAAGGAATTTTCAGTAACAACATCAACAGTTCAGTGGGTCACAACCATCTACCTATTAGTCGTTGCTTGTGTGGTACCCTTATCAGCCTACCTCAAGCGTTCCTTTAAGATGAAATCTATCTTCCTAATCGCCAATCTGCTGTCGGTCTTGGGTGTCCTTATCGACTTCATAGCTCCTAACTTTGGCTTTGTAGTCTTGGGTCGCTTGGTACAAGGTCTGGGTGTCGGTTTTGCCCTTCCTCTCATGTTTAATATCATTTTGGAGCGGATACCTAGCCGTAAGATTGGTCTTATGATGGGGGTTGGTACACTGATTACAGCGGTTGCACCAGCTATTGGCCCAACCGTCGGCGGTCTTCTAACGACACATTTTGGCTGGCGTTCTATTTTCCTTGTTCAGTTTCCTATTCTCTTGGCTTCACTGATAGCAGGGCTTCGTTCCATTGAGCAAAAGAGTGAGGTTAAACGTGAATCTTTAGATATCCTCAGTCTACTGGCTATCATCTTTCTTTTCTTGGGCTTGATTTTAGGCCTTCATGGAATTGCTGATCATGCTTTCTTCAGTTTCTTAGTTTTAGGTTGGCTTTTGATTGGTATCTTAGGTCTTGTCATTTTGATTAGGCGTTCAATTAAATTGGACAATCCCATTATCAATCTTTCGATTTTGAAAAATCGTAAACTGACCGGTCATATCATCGCTTTCTTTTCTTTTCAATTGGGATCCCTTGCGATGAGTTTCCTCTTACCTAACTATGTTCAGTTGGTTAACCACTCAAATACCACTCTCGCCGCCCTGATGATTCTTCCGGGTGCATTGATTGGTGCAGGATTTGCACCATTCTCGGGAATTATTTTAGATAAGATGGGGGCACGTAAACCAATTCTGATTGGAGCAATCCTTATCGTACTTGCTCAGTTACTATTTAGCGTGTTCGGTCTTTCTCTTTCAAATACTTTAATCCTCGTCTTTTACATGATTTTTATGACGGGGCTTGGAGTTGCTTTTGGTAATGTTATGACTAACGGACAAAAGCAATTGCCCTTGGACCAACGGGCTGATGCCAATGCTATTTTTAATACCCTCCAACAATTTGCAGGAGCAGTAGGGACAACACTTGCTTCCCTCATCGTTGCCTTAAGTCAAACCAATCATAAGATTGACTTTGCGCAAGCAACGGCTCAGGGGAGTCAAAATGGGTTTAGGGTTTTACTTGTTTTAGCAGTATTCCAACTTATTGTACTTGTGAACGTTGTCAAAAAGAACGATTAATAATTAAAATGAAGCAAAGGAAACATGCTTTCCCTTGCTTTTTCTTTTTTAACCGTATACTAATTTTATTGAAAATTCTAGTTAGATTTAAAGTTTTTTATCTATAATAGACTTAAAGAAAAACAGTCTTCGATGAAGATGATAGAAGGAAAGATCAATGTCCTTACTCAGGAAAATTAGTCCCGAACAACCTCTAAAGAATCTGAGGTGGTTTGATATCGGTATTATTACGATCATTATGTTTGGTCAGTTTATTGTCCGCTCGCCCCAGATGTATATGGCTAGTCTATCGCCAACCATTTACACAACAATAAGTGAGACAGCGACAAATACGGCTAGTGAAGGAGCAGCCTACTCAAGTGAACTTACAGGTTATTCTCTTAGTCTTAGTGATCATTTATCTCTGGATATGTCATTTTGACTTTAAACAATTACCTATACGCCTAAAGTGGTATGTTCTCTTTTGGGTATCTTTTATTTTCACGATCATGGATTTCTTCGCTGATATGGTCAGCACTCTGTCAGGTCAGTATAATTACTTTAGCCCTCAAGTTTTAGATTTTATTAGCCCTATGGCCGTGCCTTAATAAGTTTCTGGCTTTCTTACCTAACCTATGGCTATTGTCTACGGATTGCTTGACGGTTTCTACGAGGAATTTTTCGTCCTAGGACTTTTGACTTTAGTTATCGGTAAGAGGTTTAGAAGTTCAATAGAACCTTCTTGTATAGGGGGAATATTTCTAAGTGCTGAGACATTTTCAATAAAAGCAGGCTTTTTACGAATAAGATAGTCAGTAATAAGAGGCAAAAAACAATTATATTATAGGGTGGAGTGCTTCGAAAAGGGAATTGGTGAGATTCCCATAGACTTTATTCATACACTAATCATTGAAACCATTGGACCAGAAGTTGAGATTTTAGCTCAAGTCAATGGGGCAATCGTGGCAGCCAAGGAAAAACATATGCTTGTCACCTCTTTTCATCCAGAATTAACAGGTGATACAAGGGTCCATACCTATTTTCTAGAGATGATTAGTCAGTCAAAAAAAGAAAAGCTTTGATTCAAATTTCATAATTTTTGTTCACACAAAAATCCAGGACTTGTGCCCTGGATTTAGGAGATTATGAAAAAGAAAAGTTTTAGGATGGTTATAGTATATAAAGCAAAGCCTAAAGTTTTCTTAAAGTAGGAGAAGAATTTTTGTGGTTAACAAAGAAAGTTGCTGTTAGCTAACTAAACATTTAGTAAACAATATGCTCACCAAATAATTTGTCATCACCAGTATTCAGTTACTAAAAAATCATTAAAATCTATAGAAGTAAACCTTCTAATTTAGTGATTATTCTGCTCATTCTGACAATAGAGATCCAAATTGTCCCCATACAGTTTATAAAAGTGCCACTTTTCTTCAAAAGTTATCCTGTGTAAAATAAGGGTCATAAAAATATATGAGGTGATTGCTATGACAAATCGTTACGACTTAAATAAAAATTTGGCACAAATGCTTAAAGGGGGCGTCATCATGGACGTTCAAAACCCTGAGCAGGCACGTATTGCAGAAGCAGCTGGAGCAGCTGCAGTTATGGCTTTGGAACGTATTCCAGCTGATATTCGTGCTGTGGGTGGTGTATCACGCATGAGTGATCCTAAGATGATCAAGGAAATTCAGGCCGCTGTCAGTATTCCAGTGATGGCCAAGGTGCGTATCGGTCATTTTGTGGAAGCACAGATTTTGCAGGCTATTGAGATTGATTATATCGATGAGAGTGAGGTATTGACGCCTGCTGATGACCTTATTCATGTGGATAAAACCAAGTTTGATGTGCCTTTCGTTTGTGGGGCCAAGGATCTCGGTGAAGCCCTTCGTCGTATTTCTGAAGGGGCATCAATGATTCGTACCAAAGGTGAGCCTGGGACTGGTGATATTGTCCAAGCTGTTCACCACTTGCGACTTATGAACCAAGAGATTCGCCGTATTCAAAATCTCAGAGAAGACGAGCTTTACATTACTGCCAAGGACTTACAGGTACCAATTGACTTGGTCCGTTATGTCCATGAACATGGCAAATTGCCAGTTGTCAATTTTGCGGCTGGGGGGGGGGCGACGCCTGCCGATGCTGCGCTTTTTGCCAATATT
>OBUN01000047.1_pt1 | contig 62566 bp, 70 predicted proteins | sample 1475851 | NCBI WGS metagenome assembly OBUN01 (sample SAMEA2579932, study PRJEB22360) | human gut metagenome | reverse complement strand
AAAAAGCTCTATAATCTCTACAGTGGTTTTACCCACTACAGAAATTATAGAGCCCAAGTTTTCAACACCTGATACTATGCGTTTTTCTGATTTTTGGCTCTTTTCTACATAGTATTAAATTTCATATTCCATGAGGAGTCCACCTTCTTCGGCGTAATAACTACAAAGTTCAGAAGTAGGAAGGACTTCGATGCTTGCATTAGCAAATTTGTCACGAATCATTGCAGAGAATTGCTCGATAAATTTGTCATTGTTGCGGTGGGCAATCGCAATATGTCCACCTGTATAACCTGCCTTGATCAATTCATCAAAGGCAGCTTTGGTAGCTTTCTTTTGACCTCTTGCTTTTTGCAACTCAAGGGTACCCGTTTTACTAGCTTCTCCAACCATACGGATATTGAGGAGTCCAACAACGGTGCCAACTAGTTTACTTAGACGACCATTCTTCACCAAATTATCAACTTTGGCTAAAACAAAGAGCAACTTGGTTTTAGACTTGTAACTTGTGATAGCATTAACGACTTGGTCAAAATCAAGGCCTTCAGCGACTAAGTGATTGAGTTTACGAACGATAAAGTCGACCTCGTCACAAGCTGACAGGCTATCAATGACGTAAATCTTGGTATCAGGATGCTATTCCAAATAAATTTTCTTAGCGATTTCAGCACTATTATAGCTACCAGAAAGTGTACCTGTGATGGAGACAACGACGATATTATCCGCTCCTTCAAAAGCTTTCATATAGTCATCCGGACTCGGACAGGCAGACTTGGAAGCCGTTGCAGTCGCATACATCTCCTCCATCATCTGATCAATATTGAGTTGGGCATCATCCGTGTAGATGATCTCGCCTACTTGGAGGGTCAAAGGGACACTGACAAATTCAGTATCAGGGGTCAGATTGTCCAAAGAACGGTAGTTACAGGCCCGAATCCGCAATAATCTTCCATTTCATAGGTTTATACCTCATATTTGCATAATGTAGATTGACAAGTGATTTGTCTTTTTTTTACGATTTTTTCATGAAATACATTGCTATGAAAGCGTATATCATCAGGTGAGACGGATAGAAAGTGAATGTTATGGCAGAAAGAAAAATCTCAGAGAAATCTTTGGAAAATCTGAAACGATTTAACCAAGAAAACAAAGCAATTACACGAGAATCTATCGAGATTTCTCTCCTCCGATTGTTGGAGAAAAAAGACTTGAAAAAGATTACCATATCTGAACTGGTTGAGCGTGCAGGTGTATCCGTGCTGCCTTTTATCACAATTATGGTTCCAAGGAAGAGATTTTGAAGTCCATCTTTCAGTCTAGTATTGCAAAGATTACCAAATCTTTAGATGGATATAATCTCAAGACTGATTTTTACCAAGTCTGGGTTTCTCTCCTTAAGAAAGTCAAAAAAGAAGCCAAAATCATCAGTCTTGCCATTGATTACAATTTTGAGCAAGTGTTGACCAAGGCGGTTTATGATTTTTTGGAAAAATGAAACGGAAGTTCATCAAATGGTGCGGGCAGTTACCTTAATTCCTTCTAGAGATCGGCTATTGTTTCAGTGATTACCAAATGGGTCAAGGATAGCATGAAGACTCCAGCTAGAAAGATTGCCAAGCTCGGCCTTCTCCTTTTTCCACAAAAGAAAAAATAATCACCGATAGGACTAAGTTTATATATCAACTGCAACGACTTGCTTGCAGTTTTTTTCTGTTCTACCAAGTCAACACGAATTTCTAATTTATGCTACAATGGAACCGTTATGCTTCAAAAAGGAGATGCAATGAAAGCAGAAGAATGGTTAACCTATTTTATGAAGATTTATGGACGTCGCCCAAAGATGACAGAGGTTGACGAGGCGATACAAAATGGTAGTCTCTTAGCCAATCGAGCAGAAGTTGAAGCCTTATTGCCAGCATCTAAAAAGGGATTTTGGGAAAGCTTGAGTCAGTTTGTGGCGACTCATAAGGTAGTAGCATCAATCGTTGCATTTTTTTGTGTGACGCTTCTTGGTGGTGGGGTAATTTTTGTCTGGCATTCTCACAACTCACAAACCCAAAAGCAACCATCCCTCACGGTGGCCTCATCTAACAGTCAGACATTTTCCTTAGACAAGTCTAAGCAATCGAGTTCTAAAGCTTCTGAGTCGTCTTCAAGCTATAGTTCTCAAAGTCAGAGTGCTTCATCGGTGGCCAAAACACCTGCTATGGATGTGGAAGCCATTCGAAATAGTGATTTTTCGAGCATCGAAGGAGATTGGGTGTCTGACAGTGGTCATGTTGTGACTATTACAAAATCTGGCCTCACAAAGTCTGAGGAGACGGGAAGCACTGATGGTAAGACTGTTATTAAGGATTTCAAAGGTCAACCCATGTTCTATTTTGCGGACAATAGTCCAGGTCATGGGGTTAATCCCTTTGTCCCTGTGCCAGCCAACCAAGCGGCACCGTCTCCGGACAATTCTGTCAAAGACACAGATCGTTTGGTTCAAATTCCAGAGTTAGCTGGACCAGGAGTGGTTTACACGTCCTATTACAGAGTGAAAAGCAAGAGCCAATCTAGCCAGAATAGCCCAACCAATACAACTTCCCTTTGGAATAGTGACAAGGCTGCCAAGCTTGCTAGTTATATGGTAGAGTTTGGCCACAAGATGAATCAAGAAAGTTATAGAAGGTTAACACCAAACGGAAGTGACGATTTCTATGGTGCCATGAGTTTTGCTAAAAATAACCGCATCACTGTAGGAGAAAAGACCGAACAGAATGCCCCTATGACCAACCAACAAAAGGTAGATGTTGCCTTTTCAGATGATGGTACAGGAACAGCGGACTATATCATCGTAGACAGTTACGGTTATGCAGGCTCAGCCATGATTCTCTACCATTTCACTATCCATAATGGGCAACCGGTTGTCCTAGTTTCCCTGCAAAATCAAGGTAATCCCGAAAACATGTATTACATGTATCCAACTAATAACAAGGACATTCAAGAAACCTTCGCCAATATTGTGAATGACAAGTGAAGGTTTGAGAGACTAGAAAAGAAAAATTTGAAAAAGTGAAGAAAGTCTTGGTAACGAGGCTTTTTTTCTTGTGGAAGAGCGTTTTGAGAAGGAGGAGTCCACAAAATCTGATATAATGAAGCCAAGGAGGCGCCTATGAAAATTTTGAAAAAACAGACGCTAATTCTTTTAACTATCTCTAACCTGCTACTTATTGGTCTAGCAGGTTTTGCACATATCCACAAAAAGGAGGAGCAACCAAGCTACTCCAACCTTAATAGTAAGGCCAGTATTAGTGAGGTACGTTCTATTCTCTCGAAACATTTGGACGAGGGGAGTGTGGATAGCTTTATCAATCTGGTCAAGGATTATAATGACACCGTTGGTTCTGTTGGTTTAACTGGAGATTTTAAACCATTTACTAAAACCGACTATGATGTGGAAAAAATCAGTAGTTTGTGGACAGCCAAGCATGGTGACTTTATCGGCACAAACTGTCGTATCAACACCTATACGCTCCTGAAAGGCAAAATCAAGATTCCACAAGTCAAAAGTGATAGTGAGCTCCTTTTCCAAGATAAGGATGCCATTGACAAGGGCAAGATTTTTGATGCCAAGGAGCAGGCAAACTTTGAAATTCTCTTTTCAAGGGTTAAGACTGAACCTACCCAAGATGTCAAGGTTCACGCCAAACATATGGAAGATTACTACAAGCAGTTCACCTTTGATGACAAGGCACGCATGCTGTCGGTTGTTGTCCATGATAATCTGGACGGAGATTCTCTTTTTGTTGGTCACGTCGGCGTCTTAGTTCCAACGACGGATGGCTACTTATTTGTTGAAAAGTTGACCTTCGAAGAACCCTACCAAGCCATTAAATTTGCTAGCAAGAAGGACTGCTACAAGTATCTCACAACCAAGTACAAGGACTACACCGGACCGGGTCTAGCCAAACCCTTTATCATGGACAATGGCAAATGGGTGGATATGGACTAGGTTAACGTGCAACGAAAGTTTGAGTAGGGTAGAAACATGACACATGAGCTAGTCAATTCCTTGTCCCATCAGTCCCAATCAGTTGTATAATCTCATGTAAGAGTGTAAAATCTACTATATAAAGATTAAGAGGAATTAGTAATGGAATTAAAAGATTTTACTGAAAAAGAACAAGAACAAATCAACCAAGGGTTGAGTACAGCTGAGATTTCTGACAAGGAAGCTGCGAAGAAGTTGCTTGACTTGGTACCGCTAGAATGGATTAAACGCATTCCTTTCTTTGTAAGAGGCCATGCGACGACTAAGACAGTAGAGCGTGTAGCCAAGCAATATCCTGAGCTCTATGCAGTGGCTAAGCGCCAAGGGGACCTTCCTGAAAAAGAGAGAGAAGAGTTGCGTAAAATCATGACAGCTATTTTTGAAGAAAAAATGAACAAACACAAAATTAAGTAATGTTTTACCCAAAAAGGTATAAGTCTGCAAACTTATACCTTTTTCTTATCTTTACTTCCTATTTGACTTGGATAGACTAATGGCAACTACTGTCGCACCCAGAGAAAATGCAGCTAGCAAACCTTTTGTAATTGTAGTCATAAAAGGTTTGTCGAAGATAATATAATTATATACAGAAAATCCGAGTCCAATAAGAGTTACAATAATTGATAAAAGAATAGCGTCAACGATAATTGTCTTTGGGTCATCCTCAGCCTCTTGTTTGTATCCGTTTTCTTTCTTGCAATAGTAAAACATAAAAAACCTTAGCTAAATCAAGAGAGTGGTTTGGCTAAGGTATCTGATATTATTTTGTTAAGATAATGGTATCATCTGAATCACGATCATCATCTTCAATAGTCAGCTGATTCCCGTCGAGTTTATAGTATTTGATATCATCCCCAATCGTTAGACTTTGATTGGCAGGGTTAACTGTTACAGACTTGCTATCCTTCTCGCCATCTGCTTCGTCCTCTTCCCAAGTACCAGTATTTCCAGAGATGGTAAGAGTAATACGATCGCTTTCCTCAGTCCCTTTATAGGTGCCATCTAGCCCGTTAGTCTGTTTAGAAGCTTCAGAACTTTGTGAAGGTGAAACCTTACTTGAACTTTGTTGGGTACTAGCAGAGCTTTCAGGTGTTTGAGCTTTCTGGTTTGAGCAGGCTGCTAAAAGACCAAGAACTGCCATAGAGGCAAGAGAAAGTGTGAGTTTTTTGGACAATGTCATAGGCTTTGTCTCCTTTCTTTGATACCTTAAGTATAGCAAACGCTTATACATAAACCAAGCAAAACCCTTTTTCTGAAAATAGATACAACTATCCCTAGCAAATGACTCCCCACTAGCAAGATCATACTCTATTATCCCCATTTAAACTATGCTATGATGATAAAAAGTTATTAAGGAAGGTCCCTAATGACAACAAGAAATCCACGTCGCCAGTGAGAGCGACTTTGGGCAGTAAATAAGTACCTGGTGTTCAGTCATTCAAACAAGATTTACTTAGAAATCCGGAACTATCTCAAGAATGATGAGGTTAGTTTGGATTAGGCTCAAGCTTATATTAATCAAGCACTTGACCTTCCTGAAAATCCTGGTCAAGTCGTCAATTCCTTCCAACATATCTGCAGCTATTTTAAGAAAAGGGCGACTGCCAGCGAAAAGGAAATGTTTATGGTCCAGATGGATAGCTATAAGGTTGTAAGGGAAACTAGGATTCTAGGGGCTAATCTCGTCCAGTCTCTATTATTTGGGCTCATCCATGCGCTTATGTTTATCCAACTAATTGGCGCCCTAAAAGCTATGGCTACTTTTTACCTTCTCACTCATTGAGATAAATATAGCAGAAAATTATCATGGATGAATTAAAAGAAATCAAACTTAAAAACTATTAGTACTTAAATGAGGTCGCCATCAAGGGAGAGATATTCTTCACCGGCTTCTCTCTCATGGAGCTTTTTCCCATTTGTGAAATTGCTAGGAGTAGAGGTATTGACGATATCATCTATAATCGAGTCATCAGTGGTTTGAATACGGATGAATTTCTCCAGCATATCCTTCCCCTGATTTTGGATTTGCAACCGGCCAAGCTTTTCATCAATATGGGTACTAATGTTATGACCTAGGAGACTTATGGAGAGCATTGTTTCCACCATATGATGGCAAATATCAGACAAATTCTGGAGCAAATACTAGCTATATTGCTAAATACCAAGATTTACCTGATAGCTTTTTATCCAGCAAATCTTCATCTGCCTTGTCAGACCCGGGCATCTATCCAGTGGATGAAACTGCGGACCCCTGAAAACCTTGACCGTTCTAATAAGACTCCTGAGGAAATCGCCAAAACCTATGGTTGCCACTTCATTAATTGTAATGCTGAGCTGGTCGACGATATAAAAGAGCAGAAAGCAGAGCATAACTATGACGGCGTTCACCTATATGCCAATGCTTACTGAAAGGTCTATGAAGCTCTTGAGCCCTACCTCTTGGATTAAGAAAATATGATAGAATTTCCAGTTCTTACTCGCTTTTTTCCCTTGATTACAGTACAATAAACGTCAAAAGTGAAAAATTGAAATGGGGTATCCCTATGTGGAAGTGGTTTAAACGACTCATTGTCCTTGTCACTGTGCTCTTTTTTGCAATGGTGGCTCTACTTATTCCGGACAAGATTGACAGTCAAGACCAATTAAAAAATGTATCAACACAAACATCTCTTGTTGATTTAGTCCAGGCTGGTATTGGTGAGACATCCCTATCATCAGGGGACCTTTCAACCGAGATTAATCTGGATAGTAATCAGTTTCGTCAAGTCCTAAAAGCAAGCATAGCTGAATCTAATGATGAGACCCTGAAAAACAGTACCGTAGAGTTGAATGATTCCTATCTAACAGCTAAGGTTCCCGTATCTCTTGGCCCTATCGAATCAACATTTAGCCTTGATTTTACGGTCAGCACTAACAAGGAAGTCATCCTACTAGATTTGTCAGGAGCCCACCTGGGTCGCCTTCCAGTTCCAAAACCACTGGTTCTGCCTTACCTCAAGAAGAGCATTGCCCAGTCCAGCAGTGGTGTTCGCGTGGTTAACAACCAGATTCAGCTCAAGCTTCCTGAAATCGGCTACGAAATTGAGCAAGCCACTATTAACAATAGCAAGATGAAGGTGAAGCTTAACATTCCGATTTCCTTGCCAACAAGTTGGTAATTTAAACTCCTTTGTTCAAAAATGAAATCCAAGACCAAGTCCAATTTGACTTGGCTTTTTACATGAGCAAAGTCGTTAAAGGGAGTAGTATTTATATTTTTTCTAGATTTCGGAATGAAGTGAATAAAGTTGTTTAGATAAAAATAATATTAAATTGATTTTTTAAAACATAGATTATAGCGTTTACAAACACGGTTGTGAATTTTCAGATATTATTGTAAAATATTAGAAAAAAGCATAAGGAGATTCTTAAATGAGCGACTTAGTTTTAGGACTTGATATCGGTATAGGTTCTGTTGGTGTAGGTATCCTTAATAAAGTGACGGGAGAAATTATCCATAAGAATTCACGCATTTTCCCAGCAGCCCAAGCGGAAAATAATGTAGAACGTAGAACAAATCGTCAAGGAAGACGATTGACACGACGTAAAAAACATCGTAGAGTTCGTTTAAATCATCTATTTGAGGAAAGTGGATTAATCACCGATTTTACGAAGGTTTCAATCAATCTTAACCCATATCAATTACGGGTTAAGGGCTTGATCGATGAATTGTCTAATGAAGAATTGTTTATCGCTCTTAAAAATATGGTGAAACACCGTGGGATTAGTTATCTCGATGATGCCAGTGATGACGGAAATTCATCAGTAGGAGACTATGCACAAATTGTTAAGGAAAATAGTAAACAATTAGAAACTAAGACACCGGGACAGATTCAGTTGGAACGCTACCAAAAATATGGTCAATTACGTGGTGATTTTACTGTTGAGGAAGATGGAAAAAAACATCGCTTAATTAATGTCTTTCCTACATCAGCTTATCGTTCAGAAGCCTTAAGGATACTGCAAACCCAAAAAGAATTTAATCCACAGATTACAGATGAATTTATTAATCGTTATCTCGAAATTTTAACTGGAAAACGGAAATATTATCACGGACCAGGTAATGAAAAGTCTCGGACTGATTATGGAAGGTATACTACTAAGAAAGATTCTGAAAATGAGTACATAACTTTAGACAATATTTTTGGTATCCTAATCGGGAAATGTACATTTTATCCAGAAGAGTATAGAGCAGCAAAAGCATCCTACACGGCTCAAGAATTCAATTTGCTAAATGATTTGAACAATCTAACAGTTCCTACTGAAACCAAGAAGTTGAGCGAAGAACAGAAGAATCAAATCATTAATTATGTCAAAAATGAAAAGGCAATGGGGCCAGCGAAACTCTTTAAATATATCGCTAAACTACTTTCTTGCGATGTTGCGGATATCAAGGGATACCGTATCGACAAATCAGATAAGGCTGAGATTCATACTTTCGAAGCCTATCGAAAGATGAAGACGCTTGAAACCATTGATTTTGAGAAAATGTCAAGAGACCAACTTGATAAGTTAGCCTATGTCTTGACATTAAACACTGAGAGGGAAGGTATTCAAGAAGCCTTAGAGCATGAGTTTGCTGATGGTAACTTTATCCAGGAGCAAATTGACGAATTGGTTCAATTCCGCAAAGCAAATAGTTCCATTTTTGGCAAAGGATGGCATAATTTTTCTGTCAAACTGATGATGGAGTTAATCCCAGAATTGTATGCGACGTCAGAAGAGCAAATGACTATCCTGACACGACTTGGGAAACAAAAAACAACTTCGTCTTCAAATAAAACAAAATATATAGATGAAAAACTATTAACTGAAGAAATCTATAATCCTGTTGTTGCTAAGTCTGTTCGCCAAGCTATAAAAATAGTAAATGCAGCAATCAAAGAGTATGGAGACTTTGACAATATTGTCATCGAAATGGCTCGTGAAACAAATGAAGATGATGAAAAGAAAGCTATTCAAAAGATTCAAAAAGCAAACAAAGATGAAAAAGATGCAGCAATGCTTAAGGCTGCCAACCAATATAATGGAAGGGCTGAATTACCACATAGCGTTTTCCACGGTCATAAGCAATTAGCGACTAAAATTCGCCTTTGGCATCAGCAAGGAGAACGTTGCCTTTATACTGGTAAAACAATTTCGATCCATGATTTGATAAATAATCCTAATCAATTTGAAATAGATCATATTTTACCTCTTTCTATCACCTTCGATGACAGTCTTGCTAATAAGGTTTTGGTTTATGCAACTGCTAACCAAGAAAAAGGACAACGAACACCTTATCAGGCTTTAGATAGCATGGATGATGCATGGTCTTTCCGTGAATTAAAAGCTTTTGTACGTGAGTCAAAATCACTTTCAAACAAGAAAAAAGAATACCTTCTTACAGAAGAGGACATTTCAAGATTTGATGTTCGCAAGAAATTTATCGAACGAAATCTTGTAGATACAAGATACGCTTCAAGAGTTGTCCTCAATGCCCTTCAAGAACACTTTAGAGCTCACAAGACTGATACAAAAGTTTCCGTGGTTCGTGGTCAATTCACATCTCAATTGAGACGCCATTGGGGAATTGAGAAGACTCGTGATACTTATCATCACCATGCCGTAGATGCACTGATTATTGCTGCTTCAAGTCAGTTGAATTTGTGGAAAAAACAAAAGAATACCCTTGTAAATTATTCAGAAAACCAACTACTTGATATTGAAACTGGTGAACTTATTAGTGATGATGAGTACAAGGAATCTGTGTTCAAAGCCCCTTACCAACATTTTGTTGATACATTGAAGAGTAAAGAATTTGAAGACAGTATCTTATTCTCATATCAAGTGGATTCTAAGTTTAATCGTAAAATATCAGATGCCACCATTTATGCAACAAGACAGGCTAAAGTAGGAAAAGATAAGAAGGATGAAACTTATGTCTTAGGGAAAATCAAAGATATCTATAGCCAGACTGGCTATGATGCCTTTATAAAGATTTATCAGAAGGATAAGTCAAAATTCCTCATGTATCGTCACGACCCACAAACCTTTGAGAAAGTTATCGAGCCAATTTTAGAGAACTATCCTAATAAGGAAATGAATGAAAAAGGGAAAGAAGTACCATGTAATCCTTTCCTAAAATATAAAGAAGAACATGGCGACTATATTCGTAAATATAGTAAAAAAGGCAATGGTCCTGAAATCAAGAGTCTTAAATACTATGATAGTAAGTTAGGTAATCATATTGATATCACTCCCAAAGATAGTAACAATAAAGTTGTCTTGCAGTCAGTTTCTCCATGGAGAGCGGATGTCTATTTCAATAAGACTACTGGAAAATACGAAATCCTTGGATTAAAATATGCTGATCTACAATTTGAGAAAGGGACAGGAACATATAAGATTTCTCAGGAAAAATACAATGTCATTAAGAAGAAAGAGGGTGTAGATTCTGATTCAGAATTCAAGTTTACACTTTATAAAAACGATTTGTTGCTTATCAAAGATACGGAAACAAAAGAACAGCAGCTATTCCGTTTCTTATCTCGTACTAAACCTAATGTTAAACACTATGTAGAATTAAAACCTTATGATAAACAGAAATTTGAAGGAAATGAATCGTTAATAAATGTACTAGGAGCTGTAGCTAAAGGTGGTCAATGTCAAAAGGGAATAAACAAACCCAATATTTCTATTTACAAAGTAAGAACGGATGTTCTAGGAAATCAGCATATCATCAAAAATGAGGGTGATAAGCCTAAGCTAGATTTTTAATATTAATTGTTAAAAAGTGTTGCAATTATAGTTGTCATATACTATAATAATCGTGTAAGGGACGCCTTACACAGTTACTTAAATCTTGCAGAAGCTACAAAGATAAGGCTTCATGCCGAAATCAACACCCTGTCATTTTATGGCAGGGTGTTTTCGTTATTTAAAAAGGAGAAGAAATGACTTGGAGAGTTGTACATGTCAGTCAAAGTGAGAAGATGCGCTTAAAGCTTGATAACTTATTAGTGCAAAAGATGGGACAAGAGTTTACGGTGCCACTTAGTGATATTTCGATAATAGTTGCAGAAGGTGGAGATACCATTGTTACACTTAGATTATTAAGCGCCCTAAGTAAATATAATATTGCCTTAGTCGTTTGTGATAACGAACATTTACCAACAGGAATTTATCACTCACAAAATGGGCACTTTAGAGCTTACAAACGCTTGAAAGAACAGATGGATTGGTCTCAGAAACAAAAGGACAAGGCATGGCAGATTGTAACTTATTATAAAATCAATAACCAAGAGGATGTCCTAGCCATGTTTGAAAAAAGTCTAGATAACATTAGACTACTTTCAGACTATAAAGAGCAGATAGAACCTGGTGATAGAACGAATAGAGAGGGACATGCTGCCAAGGTCTACTTTAATGAGCTCTTTGGTAAACAATTTGTCAGAGTAACTCAGCAAGAAGCTGATGTCATCAATGCTGGCTTAAACTATGGCTATGCTATTATGAGGGCTCAGATGGCTAGAATAGTGGCGGGTTATGGTTTAAATGGTCTATTAGGGATCTTCCATAAAAATGAATACAATCAGTTTAATTTGGTTGATGACTTGATGGAGCCATTTAGACAGATTGTAGATGTTTGGGTTTATGATAATTTACGAGATCAAGAATTCCTTAAGTATGAGTATAGGTTGGGATTGACAGATTTACTCAATGCTAAAATCAAATATGGCAAAGAGACTTGCTCAGTGACAGTTGCTATGGATAAATATGTCAAAGGCTTTATCAAATATATTTCGGAAAAAGATAGTAGTAAATTTCACTGTCCGGTGGTATCAAGTTTAGAGTGGAGAAAATAAGATGAGGTATGAAGCATTGAGATTATTATGTTTTTTTGATTTGCCCATGGAATCCAAGGATGAAAAAAGAATCTATCGTAATTTTCGTAAAGAATTAATTTCAAATGGGTTTGAAATGTTACAATTTTCGGTCTACTATCGCACTTGTCCTAATAGAAGTTTTGCAAATAAATTTTATAAGAAGTTAAAGATGAGTAATCTACCTGCTGGAAATGTGAGACTTTTGGCGGTTACTGAAAAGCAATTTTCAGAAATGACGTTAATCATAGGTGGCAAAACTAAGCAAGAAGAAATCGTCAGTGATAATAAGTTGGTGGTTATATGAAATTTTTTGTACAACATCCTTACAAAGAACGTATTGAATTGAATATTGGGGTAATCACACAAATTGTTGGTCAGAATAATGAACTCAAATATTATACTTGGCAGATTTTGAGTTGGTATTTTGGTGGAAGAAAATACTCAAGTGAGGACTTAAGTATTTTTGATTATGAAGAGCCTACTATACTTGATGAGACTGGAGAAATAGTGAAGCGAAGTAGCTATCACTATATCGACATTTCAAGTTTTAAGGATTTACTTGAACAGATGGAATATAAGAAAGGCACACTTGCTCACGATTACCTTAGTAAAGTTGTCAATCAAGTGGATATAGTAGCCCATTTGGAGAGAATTAATGAACAAGTAGAGCTTATAGAAGAAACCATGAATCGGCATATAAACTTAAACTGTGGTCAGGTGGAATACCATTTAGAGAATCGCCCTCTAACACTAGACCAACTACTCACAAAAAATTTTAGTCCATTTTTTACCATTGAGAATATGAATCTATCTTTCGAATGGGTTTCAAATACTGATAAACTATCCCTCTTTTTAGAAATGTTAGACCGTCTTCTGTCACAAACAACAGAGAAATATCTCATCCTGCTAAAAAATATTGATAGTTTTATTTCAGAGGACTCATATGATAGTTTTTATAAGCAAATTGATCAGCTAGTCAAAAAGTATCCAAACCTAACCTTTATTTTATTTCCAAGTGACCAAGGCTATCTAAAGATTGATGAGGAAAATAGCAAGTTCGTCAATATTTTATCTGACCAGGTGGAGCATTTGTATGATGTTGAGTTTATGTATGAAAGTGTAGCGAAACATTATCCAAGTAATAATTTTCCAACGAGAGAGGATTTTAGGATATCCTTAGAGACCGTAACGCCTTATTTATTGACAAAAATGCTGAGACAACCTAGTCTCTCACTTGTTGATTCAGTAATATTGAATATCCTAAATCAGTTGTTTCATTTTAGTTACCGTATAAGATATTCCCAAACATCTGATGAAAAACTTTTACAGAAATTTTTAGAAAGTAAGGATTGACAAGGACAGTTATTGTTTTTATAATCACTATGTGGGTATAAAAACATCAAAATTTCATTTGAGGTTTTTGTACTCTCAAGATTTAAGTAACTGTACAACTCACTTCTACGTTGTTACTTCAAATGGCTCGTTTTTGTACTCTCAAGATTTAAGTAACTGTACAACGGACTTACAAAGCCAAAATGAGGGGCAAGAGTTTTTGTACTCTCAAGATTTAAGTAACTGTACAACTCGAGCCTGTTGTTACGGAACTTGAGTTGTGTTTTTGTACTCTCAAGATTTAAGTAACTGTACAACATCATACATATTTATATATTATAAACCTTAGTTTTTGTACTCTCAAGATTTAAGTAACTGTACAACTCAAATTCACGGATGCAAACTGGCAGAAGTGTTTTTGTACTCTCAAGATTTAAGTAACTGTACAACAGGGATAGACTGAAAGGCTCTCGTCTTCTGGTTTTTGTACTCTCAAGATTTAAGTAACTGTACAACTGCCTTTAAAATAACTAGATTTTACCATCAGTTTTTGTACTCTCAAGATTTAAGTAACTGTACAACGAGCAAGCACAAGCAAGCTTTACTATCCTGTTTTTGTACTCTCAAGATTTAAGTAACTGTACAACCAGATTGGTTTATCGAACAAGGTCGCAAGTGTTTTTGTACTCTCAAGATTTAAGTAACTGTACAACCAAAAGCTGTTGGTTAACGGTGCTTTGGGCAGTTTTTGTACTCTCAAGATTTAAGTAACTGTACAACCTTGTTTTTCCTCTGGGGTCTCTGCGACTTGTTTTTGTACTCTCAAGATTTAAGTAACTGTACAACTCGTGAGCTGGGCGAGATTATCAATGGTCAGTTTTTGTACTCTCAAGATTTAAGTAACTGTACAACAAACGATGAACAGACTTAAACAGTTAAGAAGTTTTTGTACTCTCAAGATTTAAGTAACTGTACAACTCACGGAATCAATAGAGCAACTGTTGAGAGGTTTTTGTACTCTCAAGATTTAAGTAACTGTACAACGAAATAAACTGCCCAAACATTTTTATTTTCGTTTTTGTACTCTCAAGATTTAAGTAACTGTACAACTGAGTAAGCGACAAGCTAGAAATCAAGTCAGTTTTTGTACTCTCAAGATTTAAGTAACTGTACAGTTTGATTCAACTTAAAAAGCCAGTTCAATTGAACTTGGCTTTTTAAAATACGCGATAGACATAAGGATTGTCAGGCTGTCCGACCTCTTTAACTTCAGTCAAATTGAGGATAGGTAGGCTCTGTTTGAGATTTTGATAGTAATCCACAGTGATGGTACCAGTGACTTTTATCCAGGTATTATCCTTGAAGGTTTGGTCACTTCCTCTCGTCGCCAGTCCGTAAACACCTGAATCGGCGATACAGTGGATAATACCAAAACGGAAGATAAACTGATAACCTTTGGTTTGTGGGTCATTGTAAACAAAACCTGTATAGGTGACCTTCTTGCCTACGAAATCGTTAGGATAGAGGTAGATGAGCTCCATAACTTCCATGTAATTTTCTGTGGTAATCTGGATGGTCTCACGTCCCTTGTACTTGGCGAGCTCTCTGGTCATTTCCTTCTCATAAGCTGAGGAGGTGAAGTAGGAGCTGGTGTCTGGCTTCAAGTACTGAATAGTCGTTCCCTCTTGGTCGGCCTGATTAGGATCGCTCCCTGCCGCCAGTGGAAAATGGTAACCCTTAGCTGACACGGTATTGGCATCCAAGGTTACTGTTGGCACCAAGAGACCCGTGAGGACTGGAAAGGCCAATAGAACAATGCTGGCTACCTTGGCTACTCGACCTGACAAATGTGAGTGAACCTTCATTTGTTTCATCCAAACAATGAGTTGAACCACAGCGAGGATAAAGGAAAGTACCATGGAAATGTAGGCCAAGTAGGAGTAGTGGATGTTAATGTACTGGTTGAGCTTGCCGGAAACTTGTAAGTACATGACCAGCTCAAAATACCCAGATAAGATGAGAAAACGTAACATTAAATCACCCCCAATAGCAGACAATAAATGATTGTCACCAGACTTGCGGTTCCGACGAAGAGACCAACAAAGCGTGTCTTAAACTGGTGTTTCATCATAATCAAGTTCTTGATATCAACCATAGGACCAATGATGAGAAAGGCAACTGTTGGTGCCACTCCGAAACTAGAGAGTAGCGAAGCCCCGATAAAGGCATCCGCCTCCGAACAAAGTGAGAGGATAAAGGCCAGGAGCATCATGATGAGGATGGCTGTCACCGAATTATGACCGATAGTCGTTAGGATTCGGGTAGGTAGGTAGGTCTGCATCCCTGCAGCCACCAAGCTCCCGAAAATCAGATAACGCCCAGTGTCGAAAAATTCATCGACAGCATGAACTAGGGCTTGAAAAACTTTCTTACCAGCTGACAAACCACTAGAGTCGTGAACATGACTGGTCTTACGATTGTCCTTGAGAATCTGGTCATCCACCACAAAGCCAAGTAAGATTCCCAAAATCATGGCAATCAAGAAAGCCCCGAGGAAACGTAAAATCACGTAGTACCAAGAGTTCCCAAAGGCAGTATAGGTCGCAAAGAGAACGACTGGATTGATGATAGGAGCAGTTGCCATGAACGGAATAGCTGTGTAGCTAGGCACTTTTTTCTCTAAAAAGCGCGTGATAATGGGAACAATCCCACACTCACAAGAGGGGAAAATAAAACCAACCAGAGTTCCAAAGAGAATAGCCAGGACCTTATTTTTAGGGAGGAAGTTTTGGACCTTTTCAGGAGTCACGAAGACTTCGATAAAGCCAGACAGAATACTCCCCAGTAAAACAAAGGGCAGGGCTTCGATAATAATAGATAGAAAAACTGCCAGAAGCTGCAAAACGCTATCTGGTAGTTGATGAAAAATAGCCATAAAAATTATTTCTTCTTATCTTCTTGAAGACGTTTGTCCTTCTTAGGATCAGTTCCCGCCTTTTCAAAATCAGGGATAGCCGCAAAAGATGCCATCATGCTTTCAAGTTCATTTGTTTTTTTCTGAATAACTGCCATAAAAATCCTCCGAGTTAAAATAAGATACTAAGGGCGTCATTTCTAAGAGAAAATTAGGGCATCGGCCGAAGAAGCTCTGCTTCTAGGAAGATGTATCTATTTTCCGAAAGAAATAGCCCGAGTTCAGTTGCAATAAGATACTAAGGGCGACATTTCTGTTAGAAATAGCCCCTAACAATAGGTTTACTTTTCTATTATACTACCTCTTGCTTAAAAATTCTCGCTTCAGCTACAAGGTTTTCTGCCCAAGCAAATCTCCTCTCGTGGTATAATAGAGTTTATGGAAAATCGTAATTTAGAGATATTGGCTCAGGAATTGGGCCTAAAAAAACAACAAGTTGAAACTGTTTTGGAATTGACCGCAGAAGGCAATACCATTCCCTTCATTGCCCGTTACCGTAAGGAAAAAACCGGTAATCTGGATGAAACGCAAATCAAGGCCATCATTGATATGGACAAGTCCTTGACTGCTCTTCAAGACCGCAAGGAAACAGTTCTGGCCAAGATTGAGGCTCAGGGTAAATTGACTGACCAACTCAAGGCAGCCATTGAAGCTGCTGAAAAGTTGGCAGACGTGGAAGAACTCTACCTTCCCTATAAGGAAAAACGCCGCACCAAGGCGACTATTGCTCGTGAAGCAGGTCTTTTTCCATTGGCTCGTCTTATCTTGCAAAATAGTCCCAACCTCAAGGCTGAAGCTGAAAAGTTGACATCTGAAGCCTTTCCAACAGCTGATAAGGCTCTTGCGGGTGCTGTGGATATTTTGGTTGAGGCCTTTTCTGAGGACAATAGCTTGCGATCTTGGACCTACAACGAAATCTGGAACAACAGTGACATCACTTCAACCCTCAAGGATCAATCGCTGGATGAAAAAGAAACTTTCAAGATTTACTATGATTTTGAGGATAAGGTGTCTAAACTTCAAGGTTACCGTACATTAGCCCTTAACCGTGGGGAGAAACTAGGCGTTGTCAAGGTAGCCTTTAAGCACAATCTTGAGAAAATGCACCGTTTTTACAGTGCCCGTTTCAAACAAAAAAATGACTATATCGAGGAAGTCATCAACCAATCTCTCAAGAAGAAAATCATTCCAGCTATGGAGCGTCGTATCCGTAGCGAGTTGACTGAAGCAGCAGAAGATGGTGCGATTCAACTTTTCTCTCAAAACCTTCGAAGCCTTCTCCTAGTCTCACCACTTAAAGGTAAGATGGTTCTTGGGTTTGACCCAGCCTTTCGTACAGGGGCTAAGTTGGCCGTGGTTGACCAAACTGGTAAGCTCATTACAACGCAAGTTATCTATCCAGTGGCTCCAGCCAGTCAGGCCAAGATTGCCCAAGCTAAGAAAGACTTGGCTGACCTCATTAAAAAGCATGCCATTGAGATTATCGCTATCGGTAATGGAACAGCCAGTCGTGAAAGTGAAGCTTTTGTGGCAGAAGTTCTCAAGGATTTTCCAGAGACTTCCTATGTCATTGTCAATGAGAGTGGTGCCTCTGTTTACTCTGCATCAGAGTTGGCCCGCCATGAGTTCCCAGACTTAACGGTCGAAAAACGCTCTGCCATTTCCATTGCCCGTCGTCTTCAAGACCCATTGGCTGAGTTGGTTAAGATTGACCCTAAATCAATCGGAGTAGGCCAATACCAGCATGATGTTAGTCAGAAGAAACTTTCTGAAAATCTTGACTTCGTCGTTGATACCGTGGTTAACCAGGTTGGTGTCAATGTCAATACGGCAAGTAGTACCCTCTTGTCACATGTCTCAGGTCTCAACAAGACTATCTCTGAAAATATCGTCGCCTACCGTGAGGAAAATGGTGAGATTGCATCACGTGCTGAAATCAAAAAGGTCCCACGACTTGGTGCCAAGGCCTTCGAACAAGCTGCAGGTTTCCTTCGTATTCCAAATGCTAAGAATATCTTGGATAATACAGGGGTCCACCCAGAGTCTTACCCAGCGGTAAAAGACCTCTTCAAGCAGTTGGATATCACAGATTTGGACGACTCTGCCAAAGAGAAATTGAAGGCTCTTAATCTTAAAGAAACAGCAGAAGAGCTAGGGCTTGGACAGGAAACCCTTAAAGATATCATCGCTGACCTTTTGAAACCAGGTCGTGACCTCCGTGATGATTTTGAAGCACCAGTGCTTCGTCAAGATGTTCTTGAACTCAAAGACTTGTCAGTCGGACAAAAACTTGAAGGGACAGTCCGAAATGTTGTGGACTTTGGTGCTTTTGTGGATATCGGTGTCCATGAGGATGGTCTTATCCACATCTCTGAGATGAGTAAGAGCTTCGTTAACCATCCAAGTCAGGTCGTTTCTGTTGGGGATTTGGTTACCGTATGGGTATCAAAAGTTGATTTGGAGCATGAAAAACTCAACCTCTCCTTAGTGAATCCACGTGAATCTAACTGATTATGTTAAGACTGTTTCTATAGAAGATTTTGGCTGGGAATTTAAGCATCAAGCCTTGTGGAACAAGCGTCTCCGGACCACTGGAGGGCGGTTCTTTCCCAAGGATGGACACTTAGATTTCAACCCAAAACTCTATGAGGAACATGGTCTTGAGACCTTTCGAAAAATCGTCCGCCACGAACTCTGTCATTATCACCTTTACTTTCAAGGGAAGGGCTACAAGCATGCTGATAGAGATTTCAAGGACTTACTAGCTAAGGTCGATGGCCTTAGATACGCTCCAAAGATGCAAGGTCAAAAGGAGAAGTACTACCTCTATCAGTGCCAATCCTGTGGTCGTATTTACCGTCGCAAACGCCGTGTCAATACACGGAAATTTGGCTGCGGTTTGTGTCGAGGCAAGCTCATTTTTCTAAATCAGTCCTAGGGCTGATTTTTTTAATTTAAAAAAATCATATAATTAAATCAAAGAAATGATGGGAGAAGAAGACCATGTCAAATCGTTTTTATAAGACACGAAAAAATAGACTCGTCGCCGGTGTTGTTGCAGGTTTGGCAGATAAGTTTGGCTGGGACCTAACTCTAGCTCGTATCTTGGCTATCATTCTCATGGTTTCAACACAGTTTGGAATCTTTCTATACTTGGTTTTAGCCTTTCTCCTTCCTTACAAAGAAGATATTTATCCCGAAATCAAACTTAAGGATGGACGTAAACGTAAAAACGCTGAACCTGTAGAAGACGAGTGGAACTGGTAAGCAAATTATAAGAGAAAAGATCTATGATTGGCCTTAGTGCTAGTCATAGGTCTTTTTTGCTTTGAGAACCGCATTGAAAACCTTTTTATGATACAATGAAACTAGTAAATAATCGGAGGAAATAATATGACAGTAACTGTTAAAATGTTGGTTGATAAGCTTAAGCTTAAGGTTGTCTATGGGAACGAAAAACTTTTGTCAAAACCAATAACAACGGCTGATATCTCTCGTCCTGGTTTAGAAATGACGGGTTATTTTGACTATTATTCACCAGAACGACTTCAGTTGGTTGGGATGAAGGAGTGGTCCTACCTTAAAACCATGACTGATAATAACCGTTATTCTGTTTTTGCTAATATGTTTAAAGCGGAAACTCCAGCTGTTATCGTGGCACGTGGTCTTGAGATTCCGGAAGAGATGCTTCAAGCTGCTAAGGAAAATGGTGTAGCAGTTCTTCAAGGACGCAATGGTACATCATCACTTTCAGGTGACATGTCTTGGTATCTCAACTCTCAATTAGCTGAACGTACTAGTGTCCATGGTGTTTTAGTAGATATCTATGGGATGGGTGTTCTCATCCAGGGTGATTCTGGTATCGGTAAGAGTGAAACAGGGCTTGAGTTGGTGAAACGTGGTCACCGTCTTGTCGCTGACGACCGTGTGGATGTTTATGCTAAGGATGAGGAGACTCTCTGGGGTGAGCCCGCAGAAATCCTCCGCCATCTTCTTGAAATCCGTGGGATTGGTATCATTGATGTCATGAGTCTCTACGGAGCTAGTGCTGTCCGCAATTCATCTCAAGTTCAGTTGGGCATATATCTTGAGAATTTTGAAAATGGCAAGGTCTTTGACCGTCTTGGAAATAGCAATGAAGAGATTGAATTACAGGGCGTTAAGATTCCACGTATCCGCATTCCTGTTAAGACAGGACGTAACGTGTCAGTCGTTATCGAAGCTGCAGCAATGAACTATCGTGCTAAGCAAATGGGATTTGATGCAACCAAAACTTTTAATGACCGTTTGACTAACCTCATTAGTAAGAATGGTGAAGAATAATGTTAGCTACTATTGATCCAATTGCTCTAAGACTTGGTCCAATCAGTATTCATTGGTATGCCATCTGTATTGTATCTGGTCTTTTACTTGCCGTTTATCTGGCTCAGCGTTGGGCTCCTGAAAAGGGAATCGATCCTGAGCATATCTTAGATTTTATTCTTTTAGCCTTTCCTATAGCTATTGTTGGTGCTAGGCTCTACTATGTGATTTTCCAGTGGTCTTATTACAGTCAAAATCCATCGGAAATTTTTGCGATTTGGAATGGTGGAATTGCCATCTATGGTGGCTTGATTGGTGGTGCAGTTGTCCTTTATTGGTTTGCTAAACGTCATGCTATTTCGGTTTTAGATTTTCTAGATATTGCGGCCCCTGGGGTCATGATAGCTCAGAGTATCGGTCGCTGGGGAAATTTTGTCAATCAAGAGGCCTATGGAAAAGCAGTTAGTCATCTGAATTATCTTCCAGAAATTATCCGTCAGCAGATGTTTATTGATGGAAGCTACCGTGTACCTACCTTCCTTTATGAAAGTCTGTGGAATCTAGTTGGTTTTAGCATTATTCTAGTACTACGACGCTTTAATAAGGGATTGCGACAGGGAGATGTGACTTCATTTTACCTTATCTGGTATGGCCTTGGACGCTTTGTCATTGAAGGCATGCGTACGGATAGTCTCATGTTTGCTGGCTTGCGTGTTTCACAATGGGTCAGCATTTCCATCATTATCCTTGGAGCTGTCCTCTTATATTTCCGTAAACAACGTCCAAAAGCAGATTATAAAATGAAAAGCTAGTCATACTGTTCAGACTTTGTTATAATGAAATGAAAATTATAATAACAAAGGTCATAAGAAGCAGGGGTCAAACACTCAGTTTCTTTGAATTAACCTTTTAAGCAGGTCAAAGGAGTCTTAAACTATGGCAGAAATTGCATTTCTTATTATCGCAATCGCACTTGCTGCGTTCCTAATTGCATTAATCCCAACTCTACTTCGCACACGTCATGTTGTCAAAGAAGTTGAAGAAACGGTTGCTGTTCTTCGTACAGATATCAATGTGACCCTTCATCAAACAAATGAAATCTTGGCTAAGGCCAACGTCTTGGTTGAAGATGTTAATGAAAAAGTTCAAACAATTGATCCTCTCTTTGTAGCAGTAGCTGAGCTTTCAGAAAGTGTTTCTGACTTGAATACTGAAGCTCGTTACCTCGGTGCTAAGGCAAGTGCAGCAGGAGCAAGTGTCGGTAAAGCAGGCTCAGCCTTTGCTATCGGTAAGGTTGCTTCAAAACTATTTGGTAAAAAAGACAAGAAAAAATAAGGAGGTCTTTTCATGAGTAAATTTCTAAACACCCTAATTATTGGCGCAGCTTCTGGAGCTGCAGCAGCTTATTTTTTCACAACTGAAAAAGGTAAAGCAGTTAAAGTACGTATTGATGAAGAAATCGCTTCATTCAAAGAAGATCCTAAAGCTTACCAAAATCAAGTGGTGGGAAAAGCTAGTGACTATAAAGAATTGGCAGTCGATACTTTCCAAGATTATAAAACAAAATTTGAAAATGGCGACATCACTGTAGATGATTTGACAAAAGCCGTTCAAGAAAAAACAGCTCAAGTTGCTGACTTTGCAAAAGAGAGCTTTGAACTTATCAAAGAGAAAACAGCTCAAGTAACTCCTGAACAAGCGGATGTTGAAGCAGAAACAAAAGCTATCGTAGATGATATTGTCATTGATATTAAAGATATCTCTGAAGAAGTAGCAGAAGTAAAATAATAAAGAAAGCACATGAGGCTTTCTTTTTTAATACGAAAAAAACGTTGACCAAGCATTCAACGTTTTTGTGCTTTATAATATTCGATTAGGACATAAATGCCTATCTGACCAATGACGCTAATGGTAATTGCCCAAAAGAAGGCCCAGAAGGAAGCCACCTGTGCTACCAAGAAAAGGAAGGCAACTAGGACTGTTGAAACACAGAAGCTTGAAATACGTCCAAAGAAAATCATATCTTGTAGCTTAATACTATTATTATTTAAACCTTGATAATCTTGATAATTCGCCGTTTGAGGACGCTCAGTCTCGAAATCTTCGATGTGATCAAATTGACGGTGTAAGTTGTCAGCCATGTCTGCCTCCTTTCTATATAAAATACCTAAACCACTTTTCCATGTAGGTTAAAATATTTAGTCAGTATTTCACTATTTAGAATCTCATTAATAATACCATAAATATTTTATATTGCAAAGTTTTTTTTGATTTTTGTGAAAATTATAGTATTTAAAAACTAATTTAAAATATTCAGATACAGAACTTTGAACCTAAAAATTCTAAAAAAATCTAATCATTTGTGCTATAATGTGAGTTATGGAAAAAATAGTGATTACAGCGACTGCTGAGAGCTACGAGCAGGCATGTGAGCTCCTAGAACTTGGCGTAGATCGTATTTACATCGGCGAAAAAGCTTTTGGCCTTCGTTTGCCTAAGCCTTTTTCATTCGCAGAGATGCGAAAGATTGCAGAGCTGGTACATGAGTCTGGCAAGGAATTGACTGTTGCCGTTAACGCCCTCATGCACCAAGGTATGATGGATGCTCTTCCAGACTACCTTGATTTTCTTGAAGAAATCAAGGCAGATTATATCACGGTTGGTGATGCAGGAGTTTTCTACATCTGTAACCGTGATAAACGTCCCTTCAAAATGATTTATGATGCTTCAACCATGGTAACCTCTAGCCGTCAGATTAATTTCTGGGGCAAACAAGCTGGAGCTTCTGAAGCTGTTTTGGCTCGTGAAATTCCGTCTGCGGAACTTTTCGTCATGGCTGAAAATCTTCAAATTCCAGCCGAGGTTTTGGTTTATGGTGCAAGTATCATTCACCATTCAAAACGACCACTTCTTCAAAACTACTACAACTTTATCAAAACGGATGAAGCTGTTACCAAAGAACGTGACCTCTTCCTTTCTGAGCCTGGTGACCCAGATTCGCACTACTCAGTGTATGAGGATATGCACGGGACACATATCTTTGCCAATAATGACCTGGATATGATGACTAAACTTTCAGAGCTCGTTGAACATGGTTTTGACCACTGGAAGTTAGATGGTGTTTATTGCCCAGGTGAAAACTTCGTAAAAATCACTGAGTATTTTGTGAAGGCTCGTGACCTCATCGAGGCTGGCGAATTTTCACAAGATCAAGCCTTCCTCTTTGATGAGGCTATTCATAAATTACACCCAGCCAACCGTGGTTTGGACACAGGTTTCTATGATTATGAACCTGACCGTGTAAAATAAAAATATGTCCTCCTTCGTTTGAGAGTTTTCCATTTTCAGGGAACGAAGGAGACTTCTAAAAACAAAAATCGACAATCTTGCAAATTGGAGAAATTATGACTACAACTAAAAAACGCCCAGAGGTTCTGGTACCTGCTGGGACTTTGGAAAAATTGAAAGTCGCTGTAAATTACGGCGCAGATGCTGTTTTCGTTGGTGGACAAGCCTATGGTTTGCGTAGCCGTGCCGGAAACTTTACCATGGACGAACTTCGTGAAGGTATCGAATACGCTCACGCTCGTGGTGTCGATGTGCACGTTGCTTCGAACATGGTTACCCACGAAGGAAATGAAAAAGGTGCAGGTGAGTGGTTCCGTGAATTGCGTGATATGGGACTCGATGCCGTTATCGTATCTGACCCAGCTTTGATTGAAATCTGTTCAACTTATGCTCCAGGCCTTAACATCCACTTGTCAACGCAAGCATCTGCGACAAACGTTGAAACCTTCCATTTTTGGAAACAGTATGGCTTGACTCGTGTTGTTTTAGCACGTGAGGTTACTATGGAAGAATTGGCTGAAATCCGTAAACGTACGGACCTTGAAATTGAAGCCTTTGTCCATGGTGCTATGTGTATCTCATACTCAGGTCGCTGTACCCTTTCTAACCACATGTCAGACCGTGATGCCAACCGTGGTGGTTGTTCACAGTCATGCCGCTGGAAATATGACCTTTACGACATGCCATTCGGCCAAGAGCGAAAGAGTATCCACGGTGAAGTTCCTGAAGAGTACTCAATGTCAGCCGTTGACATGTGTATGATTGAAAATATTCCAGACCTTATCGATAATGGTGTTGATAGCCTGAAAATCGAAGGTCGTATGAAATCTGTCCACTACGTATCAACAGTTGCCAACTGTTACAAGGCTGCCTGTGACGCTTACATGGAAAGTGCAGAAGCCTTTTATGCCATCAAAGATGATTTGATTAACGAACTCTGGAAAGTTGCCCAACGTGAATTGGCAACAGGTTTCTACTACAAGACTCCAACAGAAAACGAACAACTCTTTGGTGCCCGTCGTAAGATTCCACAATACAAATTCGTTGGTGAAGTCGTAGACTTTGATCCAGCAACTATGACAGCTACAATCCGTCAACGTAACGTTATCCTCGAAGGTGACCACGTTGAATTCTACGGACCAGGCTTTCGTCATTTCGAGTGTGAGATCAAAGATCTTCACGATGCTAATGGTAATAAGATTGACCGTGCACCAAACCCAATGGAACTTCTTACTATTACCGTGCCACAAGAAGTTAAACCTGGTGACATGATTCGTTCAACTAAAGAAGGTTTGATTAACCTCTACCAAAAAGACGGTTCAAGTAAGACTGTTCGTGCCTAATGACGAGAAAAATATATGGTCTCTTGGTAGATAATGAGAGCAGGTGCCAGCATTATCACACAGAATTAGATATTGTTGCCCTAAAATGCTTCGATTGTCTGAAGTATTATGCCTGTTATCAGTGTCATGATAGCTTGGAGGAACATAGATTTCGAGCTTATCCTTGTCAGATCAAGCAGGACAAGGTCCTTATCTGTGGTGTTTGTAGGTACGAAATGACGATCGAGGAATATCAAGAGGTAGTAGCCTGTCCCAATTGTCACAGTGCCTTTAATCCAGCTTGTTCAAAGCACTATGACATTTATTTTGAAAAATAAAAAGATTGAAGATTCTGTTTACACGAACAAAGTCTTCAATCTTTTTTAGTTAAAGTAACTATGATTTTTAAGAGCTTTTAAGACTGGCTTAGTCACCAAAGCGACGATGAGACCTTTAATGAGGTCAGGAATGATAAAAGGTGTTAAACCAACAGCTACAGCTGCAGACCAACCCATCTTTCCAAGAAAGTGCAGGCTGAGGATACCACCGACAAAGACAAGTGAATCTCCCAAAACAAAAGCCAAAAAGCTTTTCCAGATAGGAGTATTAGCATGAGTCAGTACTGATGTGACAAGAGCAAAAAAAGGATAGGCAAGCAGATAGCCAGCTGAAGGACCAAAGAAGGTTTGAAGCCCACCGCCACCTCCTGCAAAAACCGGTAGACCAATGGCACCTAGGATAAGGTAGAGGGTAGCGGCAAGAGTTGCCTCTCTTGGCTTAAGGACGGCAGCAACAAGTCCGACAGCAAAGGTCTGTAGAGTAATGGGAACTGCCCCAATCGGAATGATGATTTGAGCCAGTGCAGCAATGATAGCAGCACCGAAGGCGGGAAGTATGAGTGACAGTGTACGATTTTGTGTCATTTTTAGTTAACCTTTCGTAAATCAATAGTTAACTTATTATAACAAGCACTTCTGAAATAGTCAACCTCATAATAAAACGAGGTTAACAGATAAACTTAACCTCGTTGTGATATGATTTTTAGACGTTTGATTCCTTTTAGTTCAATCATGCTGATAACTTTGTCCTGCTCGATAAAGATAGCCTGACACTGGCTGTCATAACGATTGATGTAGCCTTTATAGATCTTCTGATTAGAAGTCAGCATGACCATTTGGTTATTATCAATAGCACGATAGATATCGTTAATAAGATGATTTTGCATTAGGTGGATAGGTTTGCTGTGACCTGTTTCCACAAACTGATGAAGCTGATGCTTTACCGCTTCTAAAAAGTTTATCATGGTCATTTCCTTCATTTCTTGATAAAATAATTATAGCATGAAAGGTGAAATTTTGTGGATAACATCTTTCTAAAACACACAATTTTCACAGAGAAAAACGAATAAAGCTAGTGGAGGTAAGCAAATGGCAGAATTTTCATTTGAAATTGAAGAAAAACTCTTGGTCTTATCTGAGAATGACAAGGGCTGGACTAAGGAGCTTAATCGTGTGAGCTTTAACGGAGCACCGGCTAAGTATGACATCCGTACATGGAGTCCAGACCACACCAAGATGGGCAAGGGAATTACCCTTAGCAATGAAGAATTCCAAGTTCTCGTTGACGCCTTTAAAAACTAAAACAAGGTCAGCATGGCGCTGGCCTTATTTTGTTTAAAACGTATCAAAGATAAGTTTGAGATTGAGAATGGTTAGGACAAGAGCGATGGCGTAACCAAGGAAGGTATTCCACTTGGCATTGACGTGTTTTCCCATAAGTGATTTCTTAGAAGTATAGTAAATCAAAGGGAAAATAGAGAACGGCAAGGCAAGTGAGAGGAAAACTTGTGAATAAACCAAGAGTTGATCCAGAGTCTTTTCTTGATCACCGTAGAGAATAGCTACAACGATAACAGGTAGCAAGGCGAAGAGACGTGTGAATAAACGAATTACCCACTGCGGTAACCTCATGTGGAGGAAGCCCTCCATAACAATCTGACCAGTCAAGGTCCCTGTAATTGTAGAATTTTGTCCACTAGCTAAGAGAGCCAAGGCAAAGAGAGTTGAAAGTGTCGAACTAGCTATCGCACCGGCAATCTTGGAGTCCTGAAGAGCATTGTACATTTGCGAGAAGGCTGAAATATCAGAAGCGTGACCAAAGAAGAGAGCAGCCCCCAAAATCAAGAGGAGGGAGTTTACCACAAAGGCCAAAGTCAGCTGGATGTTTGAATCCCAGGTCATGAAACGGACAGCCTTTGTTACATCATCACCATCAGAATGGTTAACCTTACGCGTTTGAGACAAGGACGAGTGCAAATAGAGATTATGTGGCATAACGGTCGCCCCCACAATCCCAAGTGCCAAAGTTAACTGGTTGGTATGTCCAGCGGCATGAGTCTCGAAGAGAGTTGGTGTAGGGAGATAGCCTTCGAGAATTCCCGCAACACTAGGCTCAGACAAGGCTACCAGATAGACAAAGATAACTAGGATTGTCAAAATCAAGGTTGAAACAATAGCTTCGATTTTTTTGAACCCTAGCTTCATGATGAGTAGGAGTAAAAAGACGTCTAGGACTGTCACTAGGATGGCTACCATGATTGGAATACCAAAGAGCAGGTTTAGTGCGATGGCAGAGCCAAGCACCTCAGCCAAATCCGTCGCCATTAAGGCCAGCTCAAGAATCACCCAAAGCGTGTATCGCAACCATTTAGGCGAGTGATAGGCAGTAGCTTGGGCCAAGTCCATCTGGGTCACAATCCCTAATTTTCCGGACATTTGTTGCAACTGCATAGCGATTAATGATGAAATTAAGATGACAAAGAGTAGGCTGTATTTGTAGGTCGCCCCACCGACGACACTGGTAATCCAGTTTCCTGGATCCATGTATCCCACGGCCACAAGTGCCCCAGGTCCCAAGAAAGCCTTAAGGTTTTGCCAAAAACGATTATTATTTGGTGTATCAATTGATTGGTTTACCTCCGAAAGGGAAACCTTTTTTAAAGATGTCATAAACACCTCTTTCTAAGTCACATCTGCACAAGAATAGCCTTATTTCTGAGCAGACTGACAGTTTTATTATAGCACTATGAAGAAGATGTGCAAGGTTTCGAAAGGTATTGACTTTTTAGTCATTAATGTTGTATCCCTACTTTTTATACTAAAGTATAGGAGTACATATATTACTATATGGGGGAGAAAAATAATTGAAAGCATCTCAACTAACAGTGAAGAAAAAGATTACCCTGGCACTCGTAGTTGTCATCGTGGTTGCTTTGCTTATCTTTATCATTAACGTGCAGATGAATCAGCCTGATAACCTACCTGCCAATTACATGGAGCGCCTTAAAAATCCTGGAATGACCGGAGATTACATCGGCCTCTGGAAGTCTCGTTGGCATGAAGAAAACAAAGCCTGGCTTTATCCTGCTAAACAATATGCTATCTATGCAGAAGTAGCTCTAGCTTGTTTATCAGCTTGGATCGCAGCTTCAAAAGCAAAATTTTGGAAATAAGAAAATGCTTCTCTCATTTTGAGAAAAGCGTTTTTCTTATTGTCTGATGTGAGTCTGATATTGACTAAACATCTCATCAATATCATCTTCAACCAAGTGATAGATCTTCCAGTCAAATTCAGTTCTAGCAACATCATCAACCAAGACAGTATAGTAAAAATCCATAAAATCTTCATAAAAATCAGAGATGAAGGGAAGGAGTATGTCACTGATATCAGTTGAATAGAGTTTTTTATCAAGATGTTTAAAGAGATAGTCTGTACCTGTAATCGTTTCATTCTTGAGTTTTTGTATACCCTTAAGATTAAATCCATCACTTTGGGGATTCAGAAAATCATGTTTTGCTAGCCAGGCGACGAAGATACTGAGATGAAAAGCAGCTCTTTTATTAGTCTGTAGCATATCTGAATCCGTTAGCTTTTTTAAGGGATATTATTTTCTTCACAATAAAATACAAGTGCTTGGTAGAAAAAATAATCTGTGCGATCTATGGAAAAGTCGAATTGACTTTCTTCTTTCTTCGTCTCAGAATGTTCAACCACAGTTTATTCTTTCTTAAAAAGGGACTTCAGTTTTTGAACACGTTTATACCTCATATAAAAATATCCCATTATTTGACTAATGGGATATTTTTATTATTTCATCGTTGGGAACAACAAGACATCACGGATGGTTGTTGTATCAGTGAGAAGCATGCAGAGGCGATCGATACCGATTCCGAGTCCACCTGTTGGTGGCATACCGTATTCGAGGGCTTCGACGTAGTCGTAGTCGATACCTGTTGCTTCGTCATCACCGAGTTCTTTAGCAGCAGCTTGTGCTTCGAAACGTGACAATTGATCGATCGGGTCGTTCAATTCGGTGAAGGCATTTCCGTACTCTTTAGTCATGATGAAGAGTTCGAAACGGTCAGTGAAGCGTGGGTCTTCTGGGTTTTTCTTAGCGAGTGGTGATACAGCAACTGGGTGACCGTAAACGAATGTTGGTTGAATCAATGTTTCTTCAACGAATTCTTCGAAGAAGGCGTTGAAGATGTGACCAACTTCAGTGTAGTGTTTTTCAACTGGAACATTCTTTTCAGCAGCGATAGCTTTGGCTTCGTCCAAAGTCATATCTTGCCAGAAGTCAACACCAGTGATTTCCTTGATAGCATCAACCATGTGGATACGTTTGAATGGTTCGTTAATCTTGATTTCAGTTCCTTGATAGTTAATAGGTCCGTCACCTTTAACGACTTTAGCAGCGTGTTGGATGATACCTTCAGTCAAGTTCATGATATCGTGGAAGTCAGCGTAAGCTTGGTAAACTTCGATAGATGTGAATTCAGGGTTGTGAGTGGCATCCATACCTTCGTTACGGAAGATACGTCCGATTTCGTAAACACGTTCCATACCACCAACGATGAGGCGTTTGAGGTGGAGCTCAGTCGCGATACGAAGCACCATGTCAATGTTTTGTGCATTGTGGTGTGTAATAAATGGTTTGGCAGCCGCACCCCCAGCTTCATTGTGAAGAACAGGTGTTTCGACTTCAAGAAAACCTTGAGCATCGAGGTAGCGACGGATTTCAGAAATGATTTTTGAACGTGTGACAAAGCGGTCAAAGCTTTCACGGTTAGAAATCAAATCGAGGTAACGTTTACGGTAGATGGTTTCAACGTCTGAAAGTCCGTGGAATTTTTCAGGCAATGGACGAAGAGCTTTAGATAAGTGTGTAATATGAGTAGCCTTGATAGAAAGTTCTCCCATATCTGTACGCATAACTTCACCTTCGACACCGAGGAAGTCACCAAGGTCAGCTTTCTTGAAGATTTCGTAGTTTTCTTCACCGACAGCATCTTTACGTACATAGATTTGGATTTGACCATCGCGATCTTGGATGTGGGCAAAGCCAACTTTACCTTTACCACGCTTAGTCATCAAACGACCTGCGATAGTAGCAGTTTCATTGATTTCGTGCAATTCTTCTTTTGTTTTATCAGCGTATTTTTCTTTTAATTGACCAGATGTAGCTGTACGTTCGAATCGCTTACCAAAAGGATCGACTCCTTGTTCAGCCAAGGCCGCCATTTTTTCACGACGGACAATCTGTTGATCGTTCAATTCTTCCATGTGTTGATTTGACATGTTAGTCCTCCATAAAATAGTCGTAAATATTGTATCATAAATCACCTTCTAAAGATAGGACAAATGACTAAATGTCAGATAAATAAAGGGGAAAGCCCTTTATTTTTAAGAAAAATAGCTAACTTGAATTAATGATTGATTAGGAAGTTATATAATTTATTGACAAATATAATAAAAAAGTGTATAATAGCAGGGTAGGATTCGTATGAAATTAAGGAGAATATACAATGAAAAAGAAAAATTATGTTGGTAAAGCTGTGATGCTTGGCGCTTTACTAGCGCCTATTGGGCTACCTACGGTATCTGTGTTAGCAGATGGCTTTTATCAAAATCAAACAAGTGCTCACGCTGCAGATATTACAAACTGGATTGCCAGCACACCGCAACAAATTACAAATAATTTGACAACTCAGAACATCAATCCACAACAGTTAGATGGTCAAAAATATGTAATTCAATGGGGTGATACCTTGTGGGGAATCTCTCAAGCGACGGGAATCTCTATTGAAAAATTAGCCTACGATAACAATATTCAGAATATTGATCTTATCTTTGCTGGTGATGTCCTTATTTTAAAACGTGATGGTGATGTACCAGCAGGTTATCATGTGACTGGTAATGGTCACCGTTGTGCACATTCTAAGATTGTTATCAACAACTATTATGGCGATAATAACCGAGTGATTATCAATAATAGTACTTTTGTATCTGATGACGACTCTAAGAATACAATGATTTACGCTCCAGATAATTCTGATAACAGCATTTCATTCTCCAATAGCGATAAAGATAAAGATTCTAAAGAAAGTAAGGAGTCATCTTCTTCATCATCAGAATCTAAAGACGCTTCATCAAGTTCAACAAGTTCTTCTTCATCATCAGAATCTAAAGATGCTTCATCAAGCTCAACAAGCTCTTCTGCATCAAGCTCAACAGCAAGTGGCAGTGAAAGTAAAGCAAGTACAGATACTTCTAAAGAGAAAGAATTGACTGAGGATGCTTTCCAAGACAAGGTTCAAGAAGAAGTTTCAAATATTTATCAACAAAAACGCTCAGGTAGACCTACATGGAAATTCTTCTCACATGTAGATGATAAGAATGATCTGAATGCTGATGCTAAGAAGGACACTGAAAGAACAGCGCTTTACCGTCAAGGCGAAACTGCTAAAGATGAAGACATTGCTAATGGTCCTAAAGATGGTGCCAGAACTGAAGCCAATGCCAAAGCACTCGCTGAAAAGATTTACGACACCCTTAACAAGGGTGGCAAAATGTCAGAGCTTATCAAGGCAAAATATGCCCAAATTAAGGTAACTTACAAGGGTGATAAGTGGGCCTTCAATGTTGATGTTTATAAAGAAAGTTCATCATCAAGCACTGAAACATCATCTGAATCAAAAGCTTCATCAAGTGATGATTCTCAAACAGAAACACGCATGAGTTCAAGTTCATCAAGTCGTACTGAAACAGACTCAGAGGCAAATTCCTCTGACCTAACTGGTGACGAATAGAGAGAGGTCAAGCATGTCAAAGAGAAATATCATTATTAGTGTTGTACTTGCTTGCCTCTTGGTTACGGGAGCTGGTTTCAGTGTCTTCTATTACTGGGGGTCACACCATTTGGATAGTGTTGTACCTGGTAAGGTTTACCAATATTCAAGTTCTTTAAATGGTGAGGTTAATAATCGTGTCATGTATGTAGCCTTCCAAGAGGGTGGTAACAAGGCACTAGTGAGTCAGGACCGTACGACAGTGGTTAATGCCGCTAAGAGCCAGACTGATTTTGACAAAGCCTATAGTGACCAAACAGCTAAATGGGAATATAACGTGACAAAAACAACTTTGACTCTCGGTAAAAAAGAGGATGATCAATTGTCACAATGGCAGTACAACAAGGTCTTTGCTTATGGAGACCATTTCACATCAAAGGATTTCTATTACCAGATTGCCAAAGGTGGTCAGGGTGAAGTGAAACAAAAAATGACCTTTAAAGAAATTAAATAATCATCTGATGATAAAAAGATACCTAAGGTTTGGAATATCATGTTTCAAACCTTTTTTCTATCTGAAATACTGGAAATCACGAATAATATTTTCCTAATTTTGCTCAAAAATTGAAATAAGAGGGCAAAAACGGTATAATAAGACTGTTTGGGCAATTTCATGCTAGTCAAAAAACAGATATGCATGACTGCTTATAGACAGTTGACTTAAAGCAACTTTTGCAAGACTTAGTCTTAGGGGCTGACTGCTTCATCAGTTTAGTTATCGGACCTTCTAGTTTGCTAAGTCTCTGGCAAGAGAACGATATAAGAAGGAACGGACAAATGATTACCTCTATTGTTTTTGACGTTGACGATACTATTTACGATCAACAGGCACCTTATCGTATTGCCATGGAAAAATGTTTCCCTGACTTTGATATAACCCATATGAATCAGGCCTACATTCGTTTCCGCCACTATTCTGACATCGGTTTTCCACGTGTAATGGCCGGTGAGTGGACAACCGAATATTTCCGTTTTTGGCGCTGTAAAGAAACACTTTTGGAGTTTGGCTACCGTGAAATTGATGAAGAAACGGGTAACCATTTCCAAGAGGTTTACGAGCATGAGTTGGAAAACATTACTATGCTTGATGAAATGCGCATGACCCTTGATTTCCTCAAGGAAAAAAATGTTCCTATGGGTATTATTACCAATGGACCAACAGAGCATCAACTTAAGAAAGTCAAGAAGTTGGGATTATACGATTACGTGGATCCCAAACGTGTCATCGTCAGTCAGGCGACAGGATTCCAAAAGCCTGAAAAGGAAATCTTCAATCTTGCGGCTGAACAATTTGATATGAATCCATCGACGACTCTCTACGTCGGAGATTCATACGACAATGACGTTATGGGTGCCTTTAACGGCGGCTGGCATTCTATGTGGTTCAACCACCGTGGACGTAGCCTTAAACCAGGTACGAAACCAGTCTTTGACTTGGAAATCGATAGTTTTGAGCAACTCTTTGGAGCTGTGAAAGTCCTTTTCGATCTTCCAAATAATAAATATATCTTTGATATTAACGATAAAGAAAATCCAGTGCTTCAACTGGGTATTAACAATGGTCTTATGATGGCAGCTGAACGTCTTCTTGAGAGCAATATGAGTATTGATAAGGTGGTTATTCTCCTTCGTTTGGATGCGAACCAGGAAAAGATTCTTCGTATGAAATATGGTAGATAAATAAAACGGCCTCGTTAGGCCGTTTTATTGTCTAGAATGTGATAAAGGGAGAAGTGAAATGGTGGAAACAGATAACTTAAAATATGATATTGAAGCACTAAGTACTGAGCGTGATGCTTTGAGAAAAGAGGTAGAAGCGTTCAACGCCAAACGAGATGATCTATTTGAGGGTGTTAGAGATGCGGAGCAGATGAAGCGAGTTGCCTGAGATTCCTATTATGCCTTAGAGGACCATCTTAATGCTGAAGAAAAGCAAAGAGGGTTTGCTAATAACTATCGGGAACATGTTCATAGAACTGTCAAAATAGACGTGGAATTTATTTTGAGTCGAGGTCTTCGTTTTAAGCGTTTATTGTCTGAAGGACAGTATGATCTTGTCTCACAGGAATTAGACGATTTTGAAAATGAACTAGAGGACTTGGCCCGAGACTTTGGTGTCGAATTAGATTGTTTGCCAGATGAACCGAAGTGGAAATAATGGAAGTGAAGCTCTTAAAGTAATAGATTTAAGGGCTTTTTGACTGCTAAAAAGCGACCCTGTTAAGGACCGCTTGTCTTATGAAGTCAGTCAATGATTTAGTTAATCTTGTTTTGTTCATCCATATAAGATGTATCATTCCAACATTTAAGAGTGAAGTGCTCGAAATCATTGGTTTCGAGAATAGTGACAGAAGCATTGTCAAGACCTCCTGCCTTACGAAGAAGACCAGGTTTAAAACCAAGGAGTGTACGGATAGAAGCCGTTAAGTTAGCTCCGTGACCGACGATGAGGACATTTTTAGCCTCACTATCTTTAAGTGTTTTGACAAATTCGGCTACACGTTTGGTTGTCTGGTAGACAGACTCAGCTTGGAAGTCATTAGCACGGAAGTTGGATAGGTTATGACGGAAGGCATCCATTTCTTTGGGATAGATAGCCTGAACGAGTGCAATTTTTTGCCCTTCCAGTTTGCCAAGTTGCCATTCACGCAAAGCTTTAGTGTAGGTAACCTTAGATTTAGGTTTTTGAGACTCCATGATGAGCTCTGTAGTTTTTTTAGCACGTGGTAAGTCACTTGAGAAGACCAAGTCAAAATGTGTGTCACTGAGATAGTGACCTAACTCACGTACTTGTTCGATAGATTCTTTAAGCAAAGGCGAGTCTCCCTTGGAACCTTGAAGGCGGCCTTCCAAGTTCCACTCGGTTTTACCGTGGCGTACAAAATACAGTTTCATGATTACTCCTTAATATCAGCAAATTCAGCATTAACAAAATCAGCAAGTTCTTGACTATTGATACGGATAGAACGCCCAATCTCTCCAGCTGAGACAATAAGAAAACCTGCTTCTTGGGCAGACTGATCGATATAAATGGGAAAATTGTGTTTTTGACGAATTCCCACTGGGTTGTTAGCCCCGTGAACATAGCCAGTTGTTTTTTGGAGATCCTTTTGTGGAATCATTTGAACTTTCTTATTGCCTGAAATTTTAGCTAATTTCTTTTCAGACAGGTGTTCGGTGATAGGGACGATACCAATGACTGGTCCTGTCTTATCCCCTTTAAGGGCTAGGGTTTTATAGATGCTCTCACGAGCCACATCCTCTGGAAGCTCTCCTTCTAAACCATTGAAGGATAAGCTATCATGGTCTATTTTAGCTTTATCAAGAATTTGGTCGACCAAGGTCTTCTTGACTTTGCTTTTCTTAGCCATTATGTTATCTCCTTTTCAAAGTTTTACATTTCTACTTTCCATTATAACACATTCGTCCAAATACGCCTAAGTCAATTGGGGCAAGAATAAAACCAGTGTCTGAAACACTGGTTTTTACTCACTACTTGATGAATTTGTCGAAGTAGTCTTCTTATTTTTAGTTGTTTTTTTCTTAATCTTTCCAAAGAGTTTTTCAAAGGTTTTACGTTTGTTTTTCTCAGGATTGATTTGATTAAGATCTAGGATATTGTCGAAACCAGGGAGGTTTCCTTGTGACGTATACTGGTGAAGGTCATAGTCGATTTCAGTATTTGGCAAAGCCTCATAGTAGCCCGAGTCGACACCATAGGCTGGAATCCAAACGGCATCGAAGTTTTTGGTTGAAACTTCTTGCTCAAGCATGAAATAGGCACCAATATAGAGGCCAATCTTCTCAGCTCCCAGACGTTTGAGTTCAGCACGAAAGGCTTGGACACCTTCCTCCATGTTAGACATGGTTTCCTCTTCAACGTCAATCCAGTAATAGGTAGGTTTGTATGGAGAAGCATTTTTGTAGAAAATACGAGCTTCTTCCTTCATCTCTTTGACGGAAGTACCTTGGGCGTAGGAATAGACGGCAACTGGAACGTCACGTTTTTTGAGTTCTTTGATATGTGTTTTAAAAGATTTGTCAACCCCATTTGAGCTGGCGGCATTGCTATCCTTACTAATCTGTGATCCACCGAAGACGCGGATAATAGCACCAGAAATATGATTTGACAAGACATCGTAATCGATATCCTGAGGAAGTTGCCAACCCGAAAGGTCAATAATGGGATTAAGTATCAGCTCCTCATCGGAACTGTCAGACGTACTACTGGTTGTTGTTTTTGGTGTAGTAGCAGAAGGAATAGCAGATTTCACGTTCTCGAGATGCGCCTGCTGTTTAGACGTATTGTGAATGTTTGCAATAACTAATGCTAATCCTAAAAGAGCTAGAACCACGTAAACAACGATCGGTTTAATTCTTTTTCTCATCACCTCCCATTCTACATTAAATAGCGTAAAAATGCAAAATAGAGTGTTTGTAAATTCTGTGAGAGATATTAAAGTAACTTATTTTTTAAAAGCTTAGTAATACTAGCTCAAACTGATTTAATGAAGGTATTACTAGGTGATTAGTTGTGAATTAAGTGAATATTTCATTTATTTAAGACGGATTTTTAGCCTTATTTGTCGGCTTTTTCCTTAAAACTAGCACCACTAGTGGTATCAGACCAGGCGGCAAGAGCTTGAGCAGAGTTATCCAGATAGGTCTTGAGAGGTTGTTTCAAATCATAAATGGTTTCCCAAAATCCTAGGACCTTTCCTTCGTTGTCGATAGCAGCTTGGTAGGTCTGGATGAGAATTTGATCAAAACTGTCAGTTGGAATCTGATAACTTCTTTCTTTGGTAGGAGACGCTAGAACTTCAGACATGATCCAATCGGGAAGATTTTCAGACTCACGGGGGAAGAAGCTACCGTCAGCACCACCATTGTCATAGAGAAAGGTTCCTGTAGCATCATAGGCTGCTAATTTATAGGGCAGGTGATTCAGTAGTGTTTTTAAATCATTCATACCTTCATCATAGCTTCTTTCAGGAGAAATGGCAATACTTTGGATTGGAGCAGTATCAGGAGATAATAAAGTAAAAGAATACTTGAGGTAATATCATGTCAAAACTTATTTTTTTAGATGTTGACGGGACATTGGTAGATTATCATAATCACATCCCAGAATCAGCCGTAAAGGCTATTCGTCAGGCCCGTGAAAACGGTCATCTGGTATATGTTTGTACTGGTCGTAGCAAGGCAGAAATGCAACCAGAATTATGGGACATTGGCTTGGATGGGACATTGGTGGCAATGGCTCTTATGGGGAGCATCATGGCCAGGTCCTTATGCATGAGCTGATTTCCAAGGAAGACACTGCTAAGGTTGTGGATTGGTTGACCGAACGTTATCTAGCCTTTTATCTTGAGAGCAATAATGGTCTCTTTGCTAGTTCTGATTTTCAGGAGCGGGCGCGTGAGACACTTAAGACTTACGCCATTCAAAAGGGGCAGTCAGAAGAGTCTGTCGCTGGTAAGAAACCAGAATATTTTCTTCATGGCCTCCAGTATGGTGGAGAGCTCTACCGTGACGACCTAAACAAGGTCAGTTTCGTTTTGGAGTCTTATCAGGATCACTTGGATTCCAAAGAAGCTTTTCCACAGCTTGAAGCCCATACTTGGGGAGGTCGAGGTGAAATAGCTTTATTTGGTGACTTGGGTGTTAAGGATATTAACAAGGCCCATGCCATTGATGTTCTTTTGGAATATTTGGGTGCTAAGCGTTCGGATACCATTGCTTTTGGCGATGCAAAGATTGATATCCCTATGTTGGAATACTGTGAGGTTGGCGTGGGCATGGGAAATGGTGGTCCAGAAATCTTGGCTATGGCAGACCTTGTAACAGACGATGTTGAAGCTGATGGCCTCTATAAGGCTTTTGATAAATTAGGTTTGTTGCAATAAAAAAACTGAGTTCCATTTGGGAGCTCAGTTTGTGTTTTATGCAGATTGACGTCCGATAAATTTTTTCAAGAGATACAAGAGATATCCAACAGCAATATACCCAGCGCTGATGACCAGGACGTTTATCATGACCTTGTTCCAACCAAATTTATTGACGTTGATAAAGAAGTAGGCGAAAGGACTATCTTTAGCACCTGGAATTGCAAGTTTTAGAACCAGTCCATTTAGGAGAGCAAAGGCGAAGTAAGACAGTGGGAATAGGGACCAGTAAAGCGGCTCGCGCAGACGATAGACTTTCTTAGCATCGAAAACGAGAGTATCAAGCACCAACCCCCAAGGTACAATATAGTGAACCAAGAAATTCCTTACTGTCCAGTATTTTTCAGGTTCTGTAATAGGTGCTAGCAGGATGTGGTAAATAACTCCTGTGATGAGGATGGCCATGGTTACGCCACCCTTGTAGCGGAGGAGTTTGGTGTTAGTTGTAGCATCTCCTTTTTTGAAGTCATAGAAGATAAAGAAAATCAAACTAGAGAAGACCAGAATATTGGACAAAACAGTGTAGTAGAGCAGCATACCCCAACCATCGTCATGGATTTGGATAGAGACTCCCGCAAGTCCACAAAGAGCTAGTAAGATACGGTAAAATCGTGAAATAGTCATAAGTTTCCTTTTCCTAATAGATAATCTCTCTTATCATATCACATTTTTCACTAACAATTTTGTGAAAATTCTAGTAAAATCAAAGTAAGAAAGACTTCAAGGAGATTACTATGCCCAATCTAATCGATTATCTTGAAAAGGTCAAGGAGCTTACCTTTGATCAAGAGCCTCTCAATATCTTGGATAAGGTTTGCATCAATGAGATTGGCTACCTGACTTATGAAAAATGGCTCTCAGCAAGTGATTTAAAGAAGACCATCAATTTACATGATTATGCTGAAGGGAAGGACTTAACTCCAGACTACAGCTTCATGGTGACTAAGGAACGGGTAGATTTGGCTGAAGCCATGGTCAGGTCTAGGCGTTTCGCTGGACTTAATCTAAGTGACTACTGTAGTGTCTTGGACAAGGAAGTGGAAAAACAGTTTGCGGCGATGATTTTCAGCTTGCCTGAATTGGACTACCAGCAGCTTGTCTTTCGTGGGACAGATGATAGTGTCATTGGCTGGAAGGAGGATTTTCAGCTGACCTACAGTCGAGAAATTCCAGCCCATCGCTCAGCTATTGCCTTTCTGTCTGAGCACTTGCCAAACCTCAGTGGTCATGTCACTGTTTCTGGACATTCCAAGGGTGGCAATCTTGCCCTCTATTCGGCTGTTCAAAGCTCGACTGCTCTACGGGAGCAAATAGCAGAGCTCTTGCTTCTGGATTCTCCGGGCTTGATGAAGTCTCTCTTAGTGAAGCCTTCTTACCAAGAGTTAAAACCCAAGATGACTCTTATCAGACCTCAGGATTCTGTTGTAGGAGTCATGCTTTATTGGGATCAGGATGCTCAGCTAGTAGCAGCGGAAGGAATAGGTATCGCTCAACATAATGCCTTGCTTTGGCAGGTTGACCTGGAAGGAAGCGATTTTGTTTATGTGGACCAGCCCACAGACCTGAGTCAACGCTTAAAAGAGACCTTCCAAGAGTGGATTGAGACCTTGCCAAATCAACAACTCAAGCTAGTCTGTGACTTATTCTTTGATACCATTCTTGATTCTGGAATTGAAAGTCTAGACGATATTGGGGTAAAAACTCTCCCTAAACTAGGTCAACTGTTGCAAGAATTTGGCAATCTTACTGACCAACATCTTACTGACCAACAAAAAAAGATTCTTCAAGATGGTTTCAACCAATTACTCTGGATATTTTGGAAGTCAGGGAACAAGAAATCTAGCCTGCCCAAGCTTGAACTTCCTGATTTTATCAAGAAGTTGGGGGAATTGACAAATAACGATTAGGGTCAGCTGAACTATAGGAGTGGAGGATATCATGCCTAAAAACGTACTTATTACAGGATCAACATCAGGAATTGGCGAAGCAACGGCGCGTGCCTTTGCTAAAGAGGGGGAAAATGTCATCCTAACAGGTCGCCGTGTGGAGCGTCTTCAAGCCTTGAAAGAAGAGCTCCAAGCAACCTATCCCAATCAAAAAGTTTGGACTTTTGCACTGGATGTTACCGATATGGACATGGTCAAGGATGTTTGCCAAGCCATTCTCAAAAGTGTGGGGCAAGTCCATGTCTTGGTCAATAATGCAGGCCTGGCACTAGGCCTAACAGCCTATCAAGATTATGAAGAGTGGGATCTACTGACCATGCTCGACACCAATGTCAAGGGCTTGATGATGGTGACACGTCAGATTTTGCCAAGTATGGTAGCTGCCAATGAGGGTCATATCATCAATATGGGCTCTACAGCAGGCATCTATGCCTATGCAGGTGCAGCTGTGTATTCAGCTACAAAGGCCGCAGTGAAAACTTTCAGCGATGGTTTGCGTATTGATACCATTGCCACAGATATTAAGGTAACAACCATTCAGCCCGGTATCGTTGAGACGGATTTTTCTCAAGTTCGCTTTCACGGTGACAAGGACAAGGCAGCCAAGGTATACCAAGGTTTGGAAGTCCTCCAAGCCCAAGATATTGCGGAGGCAGTCCTCTACGTCACCAAGCAACCACGACGTGTCCAGATTTCAGACATGACCATCATGGCCAACCAACAAGCCACAGGGTTTACGATTCATAGGGGAGAGTAAATAGATGATAAAAACATGACCTTCGGGCCGTGTTTTTTTGTTTGAATTTTCCCCAAACTATGAAAGAACCCGTGAAAATGCTATAATGTAAGGGATTACGACAGGACGGAGAGGTGAAACAATGGTTTCTAGAAGAGAGTTTTCAGAATTAACTAGGGTTCAGATTCCAGCAGCCTTACACTTAATGCGTTTGGGGTATACATATCTTCCTCATAATGGTAAGGAGATTATGGGAAGAGATCCTGAAACAAATATTTTAATTTCAATCTTTAGAGAGCAATTTTTAAAGTTCAACAATTATGCAACTGATTTGGATGTTGAAAGAGAACTTAATAATATCAAGATTGAATTAGATCAAAATGATTTAGGACGTGCTTTTTATAAACGTATAGTAAGTAATAGTGGTCCAACTTATATTGACTGGGAAAACCCTGAAAGTAATACATTTCACCTTGCTTTAGAGGTAACCTGTCAAAATGGAGGAGACGAGTTTAGACCTGATATTGTCATTTTTATAAATGGCTTGCCACTTTCATATATTGAAGTGAAACAACCTAATGCCATTCGTGATGGTAAGACTGCTATTCGATCTGAGCAATCACGAACAGCCGTTAGATTTGAGAATAGGAGATTTCGTCGTTTCAATAATATTACCCAATTGCTTTCATTCTCAGATAATTTACCTTATATCAGTGGTCAAGGTCAACAAAAGCAAGGGTCCTTTTACTGTTCAAATGCATTCTCAAAAACTAAATTCAATGCATTTAAGGAAGAAAGAGAAGAGGAACTAATTTATTCTATACGTTCATTAGGTGAAGAGGAGATTGACGCAGTATTAAAAGATGTTAATCGATTTGCCTTGAAATCTCAGCCAGAATTTAAGACAAATCAAGATCCAAGTACACCTTGTAATACATTTATCTCATCACTCTATCAAAAGGAAAGATTATTGTTTTTGCTTCGCTATGGATTAGCTTATGTAGAAGAACGCTCAAAAGATGGCACTATTCAGTTGCAAAAACATGTGATGCGTTATCCACAGTTTTTTGCAACAAAAGCAATTGAGGATGCAATTGGAAAAGGAGTGAAGAAAGGTGTCATCTGGCATACACAAGGGTCTGGAAAAACTGCCTTGTCTTATTTTAATATCAGGTACCTTACAAATTATTTCTCAAAACAGGAAATTGTTCCTCAGTTTTATTTTGTAGTTGACCGCTTAGATCTTGCAGACCAAGCTACGCGAGAGTTTACGAAACGTGGCTTGAAAGTAAAAAGGATTAACCGTCCACAAGAATTGAATGAAAAGCATGATGCTTATCAAGTTGCTGTCGTCAATATTCAGAAATTTAAGGATAATTCAGATTTAACGGATCATTCAGGCTACGATTTAAATCGTCAAAATATCTATTTTATTGATGAAGCTCACCGTTCATATAATGAGAAAGGCTCCTATCTCCCAAATCTATACAATGCAGATAAAAATGCTATTAAGATTGCACTGACTGGAACGCCCCTAATAACATATAAAAAAGATGGTAAAACCAAGGAAAGTCATGCAACGACACGTGATATTTTTGGTGATTACATCCATAAATACTACTACAATCAATCGATTGATGATGGTTTTACACTTCGTCTGATGCGTGAAGATATTGAAACCTCTTATAAAGAGACTCTTCAAACCATCAATGAAGAAATCTTGCGTGGAGATCTTTCAAAAGATGATATTTTTGCTCATCCACGTTATGTCTCACCAATGTTGGATTTCATTCTGGAAGATTTCAATAGAGCACGTGATGTTGTCTTCGATGATGATTCCATCGGTGGAATGATTGTTTGTGATTCATCTAAGCAAGCTCGTGAGATTGAAAAGCAATTAGAAGAACGCAGAAGTCGTGGGGAGACAAATATCACATCAGCTTTAATCCTTCATGATGAAGGTGACAAAGAATACAAGAAAGATCGTGTAGAAAGCTATAAAGAAGGTAAAATTGATCTTGTTATTGTGTATTCGATGTTACTAACAGGATTTGATGCACCTAGGTTGAAAAGATTGTACTTAGGTCGCAAAATCAAGGCTCATAACTTACTTCAAACATTGACACGTGTTAATCGTCCATATAAGGATTATCAATTTGGATATGTGATTGACTTTGCGGATATTTCGAAAGAATTTGATAAAACCAATCGTGCGTATTTGGAGGAGCTCAATCAGGAGTATGATCTAAAAAACACAGGAGAAGATGTTGAAAATGTTTTTGGTTCCCTCTTTGTTTCAGCTGACGAAATTAGTAAACAACTTGAGAAATCAGAGACAATTTTGATGAATTATCCAACTGAGAATCTAGAGTTCTTCTCTCAAACAATTGATGAAGTGAGGGATAGACATCAACTTATCGAGTTACGAAAAGCGCTAGAAGCGATGAAGCAATTTTATAATGTTGCTCGACTTTTAGGACATCGTGAACTTCTAAGTAAGATTGACATTAACCATGTATCGACTTTGTTGAACGTGATTTCAAGACGTTTACTTAACCTCTCACTTATGGAAAAACCTGACGAATTTTCAAGTCGAACCTTGCTTAATCTAGCAATGTCTGATACGACATTTAGTTTCGTTAAAATCGCAGAAGAGGAGTTACGACTAGCAGCGAATGATCTCTACGAGCTTCGTAAAAGAGTGGCAGGTGGGATTAACGGTCGTCCAGATGAAAAAGACCCTGAATGGGTAAATCTCTATGAGGAATTCCGTAGAATCATGAAGAAACATATGATTTATGAGCAGGAAGGCCTCACAATGGAGAATATCAAAGAAACTCAGACTGAGTATCAAAATCTGTTTGACGCATTTGAAGATTATAAGAGCCGAATTCGACGACTAGCTATGAATTTCAATGGCGATGAAATGGCAGCTCGATCTTTCAAGCATGTTACCAACTCAACTGTGGTAAGTGAATTTCCAGTTATCTTCCATGTGATTAAAGGCTCAAAAGCCAATTTAGATTATCAAATTGGTCTAAATCAAGGTGTCCTTGATAACAATGATTTTTTAAAACGAATGATTCGTGAACAGGCACGCAAAGAAATGAAAAGTACAGAATCAGCAGGAAATGAAAAGTTGACAAAACAAGACTTCAATAATCTTGTTGAATCTTTATTTGAAGAATACGAACAGGAATATCAAAACTAATGAATGAACACTATAAGGTCCAAGTCCAAGACTTGGTAGACGATTTGAAAGCAGTCTTTACCCACGCTGGTTTAGGTGGTGAAGCAGGAGAGTACAAGCTCCTTACTCAATCTTTCTTGTACAAATTCTTGAATGACAAGTTTCTCTATGAAGCTCAAAATGTCGATTCGGAAAACACTTATGAGTATCTAGTATCTATGAGTGAAGAGGATTATGATTGGCTCCTAGAGGATATAGGAACGTCAACAGCTTGGATGAAGCCAAACCAATTCATCGAAACGCTCCATCGCAAGCAAAATGAATCTGATTTTTATGAGACGTTTGAAAACACACTCAACCAAATTGCCATTGACAACAACGATATCTTCTCTGTCCATACAGAAGGGGATACAACGGTTCGTCTTTTTGATGAGCGCCTGATTACCGATAACATTTCAGATTCAAGTAAGCGAAATGAAGTGGCTAAGGCGATTATCAATCTGTTGGCTAAGGTCAAATTCAATCAAGATATTTTTTCTCAAGGTTTTGACTTTTTCTCTACTCTCTTTGAGTACATGATTAAGGACTACAACAAAGACGGTGGTGGAAAGTATGCCGAGTACTACACACCCCATTCTGTTGCTAAGATTATCGCAGAGATCCTAGTAGGTAATGACAAACCTCAAAATGTGCGTATCTATGACCCATCTGCTGGTTCTGGAACCTTACTTATGAATCTCGCCAGTCGTATTGGTGTGGATAAGGCAACTGTATATAGTCAGGATATCTCACAAAAATCATCCAATCTGCTTCGTCTCAATCTAATCTTGAATGGACTTCAACACTCCATCCATAATATCGTTGAAGGCAATACCATTTTACGTAATCGTCATCCTGAAAAGATGGACTATATTGTCTCCAATCCTCCGTTCAAACTGGACTTTTCAAAATGGCGGGACCAAGTAGAGACTTTGCCAGAAGCTAGTGAGCGTTTCTTTGCAGGTGTGCCTAAAACTCTACCAAAATCTAAGGACAAGATGGCTATCTATGAGCTCTTTATCCAGCATATCATTTACTCCTTGAAGCCAGATGGCCAAGCAGCCGTTGTTTTGCCTACAGGATTTATTACGGCGCAAAATGGCATTGATAAGAAAATCCGTCAACACTTGGTAGACAATCAAATGATGGCAGGTGTCGTTTCCATGCCGTCCAATATCTTTGCGACGACAGGTACCAAAGTTTCCATCCTCTTTATCGATAAGAAAAACAAGGGCGATGTCGTCCTCATCGATGCTTCGAACCTCGGAACCAAGATCAAGGAAGGCAAGAACCAAAAAACTGTGCTGTCTCCTGAGGAAGAGCAGAAGATTGTCGAGACCTTTATCAAGAAGGAAGCCGTCGAGGACTTTTCTGTCACTGTCTCATATGAGGATATCAAAGAGAAAAACTACTCTCTCAGCGCAGGCCAGTACTTTGACATCAAGATTGACTATGTAGATATCACAGCAGAAGAGTTTGAAGCCAAGATGGCCGCCTTTCAAAGCAAACTCTCAGACCTCTTCCAGCAATCGCATGCATTGGAGAAGGAGATTGAAGAGCAATTGAAGGGGTTGAAGTATGAGTAAGTTGTCTAATGTATCATGTTATGTAACGGAAAAGATTTCTGTTGATAGTATTGATATTTCGGAGTATATTACAACAGATAATTTATTACAAAATAAAAAAGGGAGAGTAATAGCAGAAAAGTTACCCACTCAAAAAGTAACAAGATTCAAGAAAAATGATATTTTGATAGCAAATATACGTCCTTATTTAAAGAAAATTTGGCAAGCTGACATTGATGGAGGAGCATCATCTGATGTTTTAGTAGTTCGTCCTAATGATGTGATTGACTATAATTTTTTATACTATGCTTTGACTCAAGATTCGTTCTTTGAATATGTAATGAAGGGATCGAAAGGCACAAAAATGCCTCGTGGAGATAAGAGCCAAATCATGAATTTTGTTATCCCAGATTTAGAAATTGATGAACAAATAAAAATTGGTAAATTACTGAAGAGTATTGACCAAAAAATCCAAATCAACAACCAAATCAACCAAGAGTTGGAAGCTATGGCTAAGACCCTCTATGATTACTGGTTTGTGCAGTTTGATTTCCCAGACCAGAATGGCAAACCTTACAAATCATCAGGTGGAAAGATGGTCTATAACCCAGAACTCAAACGCGAAATCCCAGAGGGGTGGGGAGTTGAGAGTGTTGGTAACTTATTAGATAAAGTTACTAAAGCTGAAAAGATTGAAAATAATTCGATTGAATTTATTGGGGAAATACCTGTTATCGATCAGAGTCAAAAATTTATTGCAGGTTTTACGAATAATGAAAATGCCTTACTACAAGCTCAAGATGGGCATGTAATATTTGGTGATCACACTAGAGTAGTAAAATATATAAATTTTGATTATGCTAGAGGAGCTGATGGCACTCAAGTCTTAATTTCAAATAATGAGAATATTTCAAATGTATTACTTTATCACATGATTGAAGATTTTGATTTATCAAATTATGGATATGCTAGACATTTCAAATTTCTAAAAGAGAAAACTGTTATAGTTCCTGATAAAGAAGTATCGTCAAAATTTGAAACACAAGCAAATGTTATTTACGAAAAGATTAAGAACAATATTTTTGAAAACCAAGAACTCACCCAACTTCGCGATTGGCTCTTGCCAATGCTGATGAATGGGCAGGTGAAGGTGGAGTAGAGGATACAATTGTTAGAATTTTGAAGTTGAAAGAATTTGAGGGGAAATAAATGTCAGAGCTTACTTTTTCAATTTGGAAACCATTTATTGAAAGTGATCAAAGGGGGGAGAGGTGGTTACAACCTATTTTAAAGACATTTGATAAGTTGACTCCATGCAACTTACAACATGATAATGGGTTATACCATATAGAGGTTGATAAAAATAATCACTTTGTTTTTTTAGTAATAGAATCTGGAAAGTTAGAGCCAAGAGATACTACTGTAACGGACTACTATACGAATCAAAAACGGGAAAATCCCAAATCAGAAACAGAGTTGGAATTTTTGAAGCAATTTTTTGTCTTATTTGATTTAGATAATAATTTATTGTATTTTTCGGATGTAAGACACCGTAATTTGCTAGAAAAAATTCTCAAAGATACAACGGAAGTTAAGTTTAACATAAAGGGGTTTTATGAAGATAAAGAGGAGTTTTTTAAAATATTATCTAGTGTTGATGAAATTCAGTTTACTTCAAAAAATGATATTTTTTCATCTTTATCAGAAAAACGTGAAGCTCTATCTGATTTATTTGATACCGATGGCTTGGATGATTTAACGTTGAATGTAAAGCTATCTGGGATGAAAATAAATAAAATCAAAACATTTATCAAAAAAATTGTAAAAGAATCTGAGAATCATCAACTATCAGGTATCTTAATTCGAGGAAATGACGAAGCAGGATTTGAACATGTTTTTAATCGTGGTACGTTTATCAAAAAAATTACAATAAATGTCGAAAAACAACAAGCAACTGGGAAATTTTTAGGAGCAGAGGTAAAAGATATTTTGCTCAAAGAAATAGAGAGCCTGTCAAATGAGTAAGTTACGAAAAAAAGATAGAGTTATTTCTGGTTGTATTTTAGTGATTAGTTTGTTTATATCATATTTACTAAGGAATTATATTCTACTAAGTCATAGTGATACGGTATCATTTATTTCTGTAATCACAGGTTTCTTACTTTCCGCGATTGCTATATTGTATTCTTCTCCTATACGATCTGTATTGTATGATAAGAACTCAAACGAATACTCTTCAAAATGGGAAGAGATAATTGTTAGGTATTTCTATACATTTGTTGTTAGTTTATTATATATGGTGGAGTTATCTTTAGAAGTTAAATGTATTCCAGATTTTATAAATGTTGGTTTTTTACTAAGTATTGTAATCGTAATAATTGTAGTTACTAAAGGGCTATTTGAATTGCTTTTAGTTGAGATAAATGATTAATTTTCTTCATGTGAGTTTTCGCAGTTATTATATCTTTAATCATGTTACTGAGTTTTATGTGTTTGTATTTAATATTCTAGCCAAATCAACCTTTGGCTGGTTTTTATTTTCTTTGCATGATATAATTAAATTACCAAAAAGGTAATTTAAATCGAACGGAAAGGAATTTATGAAGCTTATCTATACAAATAAAACTGTTAAGAAACAGTGCACTGAGCTAAGGCGAGCGAAAAAGGATTTTTCAGATAGGGTTGCATTAAGGTTGCATCAGTTGATTAACCTTTTGGAAGCATCGGATTCTTTAGCTAGTATGACGGCTTTTCCTAAGTATCATTTTCACCAATTAAAGGGAAAGAGAAATGGACAGTTTGCTTTAGATATAGATGGTCGAAGGAGTTCCTATCGTTTGATTTTAGGATTTCGGGAGGAAGATCTGGAGAAGGTATTTTCTAGTCCGGTAGAAATCGAAATCATGAAAATAGAGGAGGTTAGCAATCATTATGAGTAAAAAAGTTGTTGAGTACAAAGACCTGATTGCTTTTCATCCGGGTCAGTATGTTGAAGACTTAATTGAGGACTATAACGTAACTCAGAAAGAATTTGCGGAGCGTTTGGGAGTCTCTGCCAAGACTGTCAGCAAGCTAGTTAATGCTGAGGAGTCTATTAGTAAGGAGACAGCTCATAAGTTAGCCAAGTTAAGTGGTGTTTCTATGCAGACTTGGCTCAACCTTCAAAGCATTTATGATGTGAAAGTGGCTGAAATTGTAGAACAAAGAGAGCTTGATCAAGGCCGAGAGAAGGAAATCTGCGAGATGATTGACTTTAAGTATTTTAAACAAAAAGGCTACGTTCCAGAGAAGCGCTATAGTATCGGTGAAAAGATTACAGAGCTTCGGAAGATTCTAGAAGTATCGAGTCTAGAATATCTCCTGACTTTTAACCATTTAGTGAGTTATCGTAATACACGTGACTTTACCGAAAAGAGTATCGTTAATTCCAATATCATGTTAGAGTTAGCATCTAAAAAAGCTCGTAATAAAACGACTATAAAGCTTAATCGCAGAAAGTTAGAGAGAAGCTTACCGACTTTGAGAGAATTGACGAGACAAGATCCAAAGGATTTTGCTCAAGAATTGACCGATATCTTGTTAGAGTGTGGGGTTGTCTTAGTGGGACTTCCTGCTTTAGCAAATGCCAATTTAAATGGTGCAACAAAGAAGTTTGGAAATGGTAGTGTCTTGTTGTTATTAACTGATCGTAATAAAGCATCGGATATTTTTTGGTTTTCACTTTTCCATGAGATTGGGCATATTCTGCAGAATGACTTTTCGTCTGATGAAGAAGCTAGCGACTCTTATCGACGTTCTGAGGAACAAGCAGACCAATTTGCGAAAGATTTACTAATTGCTCCTCAAGAATATCAAAGATTCATAGATGAGGCTTGCTTTGATAAACAAGCGATTAAGAAATTTGCTGATGAGATTGGTATTCATCCTAGCATTGTTTTAGGTCGCTTGCAGAATGATGAGTATTTGGGTTATGATCAATTTAGAGACTTGAAAGTGAACTATTATTTAGTTTCTTAATGGATCTTATAGTGCAATCAAAGGCTTTTTCCGAATAATAGAAGTAGAGGGGACAACCCTCTATTTTTGACTAAGGAGAAGTAGATGGAAAAAAGACACAAGCATGTCTCACCGACCTTGGATATTATGGCCAAGAAGATTTTTAGTCTGCCTGAAGTGACGGTGGCATTTATTCGAGATATTTTAGATTTGGATGTTGTAGATGCTCAGATTTTGGAGGGAACACAGCTTCATAAAAAGGACTTTGATGAGGATGAGCTCTTTTCAACCTCGGTGGATGTTCGGGCTAAGTTGAATGATGGAACCGAGGTTATCATTGAGATTCAGGTGCGTAAGCAGCATTATTTTCTCAATCGTTTTCATTATTATTTGGCCAACCAGCTGGTGGAAAATGTGCAACAATTACGTCAACAAGGGCAGACGCATAAGATGTATGAGCAGATGGAGCCGGTCTATGGCATAGCTATCTTGGAGAAGACCTTGTTGCCAGATGAGGAGTCCCCGATTAATACTTATTGGATGGTCAATAGTCGGACGGGCAAGCCTTTGAATGCCTACTATAAGGATGGGAAACGGCAAAAACTTCTTCAGATTGCCTTTTTAGAGTTGGATAAGTATAATAAAGGTAAACATATTACGGATGAAGGGCGGCAGTGGCTAGAGTTTTTTGGAAATCTCCCATTTTCTAAGGAACCTAGTCAAGCGGTCACGCATGCCGATTCATTACTGGATTCATCCAGCTGGACACAGGAGGAAAAGGCGATGATTGATGAACGCATACGTATTCAAGAAAATTATGACATGACTATGGAAACAGCAATTGATGAAGCGCGTGAAGAAGGCTTGGAACGAGGCCGTCATGAGGAACGCTTAGAGTTGATTCGTAAGATGCTCTCAAAAGGTCTACCGTTAGAAGTGGTGTCAGATGTGACTGGTCTATCACTTGAAGAACTAGAGGTATTGTGATCGTAAGATCTAGCCGATTAAATCATTTTTTTGAACAGAAAGAGGTATTTTTGCCTCTTTCTTATTTTTTGCTGTTTAACATTTGTAATACTAAAACATTCGAAAAATAATACTTTGAATCGTAAAATTAAAAAAGACTATCAAACGTTTGACAGAAATCTGAGAAAAAGGATTTCAGGTATTTCTCAAATTTTATTTGATAGTTCTTACTAAATAGGGCTTTTTAAGGACTTGTTAAAATGGATTACTTAGCCTTTTATTTTGTTTTGTTTTGAATTTTAAAAAAGCATCATTAAATATATTGAATATTTGAGATTATCTGTTTCTAGTTTCAAGAATAGCTTGGGACTAAAATGGAGAGATTGTGAAAGTTGTCAGTCTTTTGCCAAATACTCAGGTCGCCTAGAACAACGACCTAAAAACCACTGTAACAAGCAGTCAGTTTGCCTCAGAAGATATTCGCTTTAATTTTCTTTTGAATGAGAAATCTGTGGATGTAATCTCAAGTAAAGTCATGGCGGTTATGGCATCTGAAACATTAGCTTCAGAAGCAACTTCGATTGCAAGCTCTGAAGATGTTGTCAAAGAGATTGGCAGTGATTTGTCAGAATTGGCGGAAGGCAAGAAGGATGACACACCTAAAAATATCGCCCGTATTTATAAAGCAACCGAGGCTAATCAGGTAGTTAAGTCTTCTGAAAGTCAGGGTGATTCTTCCAAAGAAAAAGGAAAATCTCAGACTTCAATGGTTCTCTTTCTTGTCGGAGTTGCTGTTACACTAAGTATATCTACAATTTATTTTACTAAACAAGGTAAGAAAGCAGGGAAATAATAGGGAAGAAGTATCCAGTTAGATAGGTTTTTTACGTATGCCTAGCAATACCAACAAAGCAAATGTCGTTACAATGACAGAAGCAGATGCACTAGCCCAAGGAAAACGACACACGTCTAAAGAGTAATACAAAAGCTGGACATCTTGTCCAGTTTTTTTTGTAAAACGACTCACATTTTACCACTTTTATCTGAAAATTTGATATACTGAGACTATTAAAGATACTTGAAAGAGAGGTTAATTGACTCTTTTTCAGTACAAGAAAGGAATAAAAATATGATTTGGATTATTATTGCCATTATTGTTGTTCTTGTGATTTTTGTTATTGCAAGTTATAACGGCTTGGTTAAAAGCCGTATGCAAACCAAGGAGGCGTGGAGTCAAATTGATGTTCAATTGAAACGTCGTAATGACCTCCTTCCTAACTTGATTGAAACGGTTAAAGGTTACGCTAAATATGAAGGTTCAACGCTTGAAAAAGTAGCAGAACTTCGTAATCAGGTAGCAGCTGCGACTTCTCCTGCACAAGCTATGCGTGCCAGTGATGAATTGACTCGTCAGGTTTCTGGAATCTTTGCGGTAGCTGAAAGTTACCCTGATCTTAAGGCTAGTGCCAACTTCAGCCAGCTTCAAGAAGAGTTGACGAACACTGAAAATAAAATTGCCTATTCGCGTCAACTTTATAACAGTGTGACAAGTAACTACAATGTGAAATTGGAAACATTCCCAAGCAATGTTATTGCCAAGATGTTTAGCTTTAAGGCTGCTGAATTCCTTGAAACACCAGAAGAAGAAAAAGCTGTGCCTAAAGTTGATTTCAGTGGACTAGGTAACTAATATGTTATTTGATCAGATTGCTCGAAATAAGAGAAAGACTTGGCTTTTGCTTCTGGTCTTTTTCCTCTTGTTGGGCCTTGTTGGCTACGGTGTCGGCTATCTTTGGTTAGGTTCAGGATTTGGTGGTCTGATTCTTGCCTTAGTTATTGGTTTTATCTATGCCGTTACCATGATTTTCCAATCAACTAATGTCGTTATGGCTATGAACGGTGCACGAGAGGTTGATGAACAAACAGCTCCAAACCTTTATCATGTGGTCGAGGACATGGCTATGGTGGCCCAAATCCCAATGCCACGTGTCTTTATTGTCGATGATCCTTCAATGAATGCTTTTGCGACCGGATCAAGCCCTAAGAACGCGGCAGTAGCTGCTACGACAGGTCTTCTTGCGGTTATGAATCGTGAGGAACTTGAAGGAGTTATCGGACATGAAGTAAGTCATATTCGCAACTACGATATCCGCATCTCTACCATAGCAGTTGCCTTAGCATCTGCCATTACCATGCTAGCTGGGATGGCTCGTAATATGATGTTCTGGGGTGGAGGTCGTCGTAGAAATGATGATGACCGTAATGGAAGTAGCGGTTTGGAAATTATTCTTCTCATTATTTCTTTGATTGCCATTATTCTGGCGCCTTTGGCAGCTACTTTGGTTCAGTTGGCTATTTCACGCCAGCGTGAATTTTTAGCTGATGCTTCTAGCGTCGAATTGACACGTAACCCACAAGGTATGATTAACGCTCTGCTCAAACTTGATAATAGTGCGCCAATGCAACATCACGTGGATGATGCTAGCGCAGCCCTCTTTATCAATGACCCTAAAAAGGAATCTGGTTTGCAGAAGCTCTTTTATACCCACCCACCAATTTCAGAACGGGTGGAACGTTTGAAACAAATGTAATACGGGAGAGGCTAATCGTGTGATTGGTCTCTTTCTTTTAGCAGTTATTTTCTTTTTTTATTAAATAAGTAAGTATTATACCTAGCCAAGTCAACATATTTCTGGCATAATAGATATATGAAACTAACGATTCAACGAATGGCTCGGATAGCTATTCTGTCAGCTCTGGCAGTAGGATTGCGGTCAGCATTTATAGGGTTGCCAAATATTCAGCCTATTACAGCTATGTTTTTTGTGGCTGTTCTTTATTTGGGGTTACTAGATGGTCTCTTGATTATGGCTTTGACCATGTCAATCTCAGGATTCATCTTTGGCTTTGGTCCCTGGGTTTTTAATCAAATCTTGGCCTTCGGCATTTTGATGGCTCTTTGGAGCTTGATTGCACCTAGGTTATCACTTGTTTGGCAGATTGCTTTGGTAACTACTTTGTCCTTTCTCTACGGAGTTCTCCTGGATTATAGTTATGGCCTCCTATTTAAGAGCGGTCTTACCTTTGTTGTTTCTGGCCTTCTTTATGATACCTATCATGCAGTATCGACGCTTCTATTCTATCCATTTATTCAGTCTGTTTTTAGGAGATTTTTGAAATGAAAAAATTATTGATATATTTAGCTCTTGCCTTTTCTCTTGTTACTTTAGCTGCTTGTGGAAAAAATGAGGCTGCTAAACCTACTAATAGCACAAACAATCATCAGTCTAAGGTTCAAGGTCAGGTTACTTTGATTTTAAAAACTGAAAAGGAAAGTAAGAAAAAATCTGTAGAATTCAAAAAAGGTGATACGGTCCTTGATGTTTTAAAAGAAATATATCCTGTTCAAGAAAATGATGGTTTTATTACTGAAATTGATGGAATTTCTCAAGACAAGGAGAAGGGGATTTATTGGATGTTTGATGTCAATGGAAAAATCGGTGAGAAAGCCGCTAATCAACTTAAAGTTCAAGATGGTGATGAAATTAAATTCTATCAAGAAAAGTATAATTAAGATTTTAGACTCTAATTCAGAGTCTTTTTTTATAAAGTTCGGAAATAGGTCTAATAATTTTTTCAAAAAAGTCGGAAAATTGCAAAATAACTGACGATTTACAGAAAAATAGTTTACTTTTGTTTTAAAAGTGATATCATAAAAGGGTACTACATAAAGTAAGGAGAATACGGTTTGGCTTTTAACAAATTGGAAAGCAGTAACAACCAGGAAATCATCTCTGAAGAAGTTGGTATCTTGAAAGAATTGTTGGATGATGCAACACTAGGAATGGCTGGAGAGCAAGGCCTCACAACTATCCAACATTTGGTTGAACTTTATGATGAAGGTGACTATGTGGCCCTTACACAAGCCATTTCAGAAATGACAAATGACGATATGGTCGTTGCATCACGTTATTTCTCTTTGTTACCTCTCTTGATTAATATCTCTGAGGACGTGGATTTGGCTTATGAAGTCAACCACAAAAATAATATTGATGAATCTTATTTAGGTAAGTTGTCTGAAACCTTTGATGTTGTCGCTGAAAGCGACAATGCGCGTGACATTCTTGAAAATGTTAATGTCGTGCCGGTATTGACAGCTCACCCAACTCAGGTTCAACGTAAAACCATGCTTGAATTGACTAACCACATTCACGAACTTCTCCGTAAACATCGTGATGTTAAGGCTGGTCTTATTAACAAGGATAAATGGTATGCGGATTTGCGTCGTTATGTAGAAATTATGATGCAAACGGATATCATTCGTGAGAAGAAACTTAAGGTTAAAAACGAAATCACTAACGTTATGGAGTATTACAACTCCTCATTGATTAAGGCGATTACCAACTTATCGCATGAATTCAAACGTTTAGCGGTTGAAAAAGGTATCGAACTTAATAATCCAACACCTATTACAATGGGAATGTGGATTGGTGGTGACCGTGACGGGAACCCATTTGTAACGGCAGAAACTCTTAAACTTTCTGCGACAGTACAAAGTGAAGTTATCCTCAATTACTATATTGAAAAAGTTGATAACCTTTACCGCTCATTCTCACTCTCATCACGTTTGACTGAAGTTTCAGAAACAGTAGCAGAAATGGCGAAACTTTCTCCAGATACATCTGTTTACCGTGAAAATGAACCATACCGTCGTGCTTTTAGTTACATTCAATCTAAATTGATTCAGACGTTTCTTTTCTTCAAAGAAGGTAACTTTAGCAAGGAAAGAGTTGCTAAGCGTCTTTCTGAAAATGTTCGTCTTGGATCAGTATCAACAGGCGAAGTAGTAGCTGATTTTGTGCAAGAACGTCTCAGCCAAAGTCTTCAAGCTGTCTCACAACAAACTACCGAGTTTTATGAAACAGCTGAAGCTTTCCATGATGATCTTTTGGCAATTAAAAATTCACTTCTCGAAAATGATGATTCTGTCTTGATTTCCGGTGATTTTGAAGAGCTTCTTCAAGCCGTTGAAGTCTTTGGATTCTACCTTGCAACAATTGATATGCGTCAGGATTCAAGCGTTCATGAAGCTTGTGTGGCAGAGTTGCTTAAATCTGCAAACATTGTTGACAACTATAGTGAATTGACAGAGGTTGAAAAGGTTGCTGTTCTTCTCAAAGAATTGCAAGAAGATCCACGTACCTTATCATCAACAAATGTATCTAAGTCTGAAACACTTGAAAAAGAATTGGCTATCTTCCGTACTGCTCGTCTTTTGAAGGACTATATTGGTGAAGAAGTCATCAAACAACATATCATCTCTCACACTGAGAGCGTCTCAGATATGTTTGAGTTAGCCATCCTTCTTAAAGAAGTTGGTTTAGTTGATACTGAGCGTGCGCGTGTCCAAATCGTTCCACTATTTGAAACCATCGAAGACTTGGAAAACTCTAATGAAATCATGAAACAATACCTTGGCTATGATATTGTTAAACGATGGATTAAGAACAGTAATAACTACCAAGAAATCATGTTGGGTTACTCAGATTCAAACAAAGATGGTGGTTACCTTTCTTCGGGTTGGACACTCTACAAAGCTCAAAACGAATTGACCAAGATTGGTGAAGAGCGCGGCATTAAAATTACTTTCTTCCATGGCCGTGGTGGCACTGTTGGTCGTGGTGGTGGACCATCTTACGATGCTATTACATCTCAACCATTTGGTACTATTAAAGACCGTATCCGTTTGACAGAGCAAGGTGAGGTTATCGGTAATAAATATGGTAATAAGGATGCAGCATACTACAATCTTGAGATGCTTGTTTCAGCTGCTCTTGACCGTATGGTGACACGTCAAATTGCCGATCCAGAAGAATTGGTTGATTTCCGTGAAATTATGGACGGAATCGTTCACGATTCAAATGTTATTTATCGTGACCTTGTCTTTGGAAATGAACATTTCTACGATTACTTCTTTGAAGCAAGTCCAATTAAAGAAGTATCAAGTTTAAATATCGGTTCTCGTCCAGCAGCTCGTAAGACTATTACTGAGATTTCAGGGCTTCGTGCCATTCCTTGGGTATTCTCATGGTCACAAAACCGTATCATGTTCCCAGGTTGGTATGGTGTGGGTTCTGCCTTTAATCACTATATTAAAGCCGAAGAAGGAAACCTTGAAAAACTTCAACACATGTTTGAAACATGGCCATTCTTCCGTTCACTTTTGTCTAACGTGGATATGGTGCTTTCAAAATCAGATATGAATATTGCCTTCCACTATGCACAGTTGGCAGAGAGTGAAGAAGTTCGTAGTGTCTTTAACATCATTTTGGATGAGTGGCAGCTAACTAAGAATGTCATTCTTGCGATTGAAAAACATGATGACTTCCTTGACGAAAGCCCATCTCTTAAAGCAAGTTTGGATTTCCGCTTGCCATACTTCAACGTCTTGAACTACATCCAAATTGAATTGATTAAACGTCTTCGTAATAATAATCTGACTGATGACGAAATTAGTCTTATTCATATTACTATCAACGGTATTGCAACAGGACTTCGTAACTCTGGTTAATAAAGTGAAGTTCATCGCTTCGGTGGTGAGCTTTTTGTTATAATGAAAATTCTGATATAATATAACCATGATTGCTATGGAAACGATTGAAAAGCTGAACAGAGAAAAACTCCCTATGATAACTGTCTTGGCTGGCGAGGATTTAGGTCAGTATAGTCAAGCTAAAGAAAAATTTTTAAAACAAATTGGATTTGATCCAAGTGACTTGACCTATTCCTATTTTGATATGTCCGAGACTGATTATCAAGATGCTGAGCTCGATTTGGAAAGTATGCCTTTTTTTGCAGATGAAAAGGTAGTTATTTTTGATCATTTCGAAGATATGACTACTGCTAAAAAGTCTTATCTAGATGAAAAAGCATTGAAACGTCTTGAAAATTATCTTCAATCACCTGTAGAAACAACACGTCTTGTCTTAATGGCTTCTGGAAAGCTCGATGGAAAGCGTCGGTTGGTTAAACTCCTAAAACGTGATGCTTTGGTACTTGAAGCTAACCCTTTAAAGGATGCAGAGCTTAGGACTTATTTTCAAAAACAGGCACATCAAGAGGGACTCATTTTTGAAAAAGGGGTTTTTGAGGAGCTCTTAATCAAGTCAAGTTTTGATTTTTCAGATGTTCAGAAAAATCTGGCGTTTTTAAAAGGCTATAAAACTGAAGGGAATATCTCATCGCAAGACATTGCGGAGGCTATTCCTAAAAGTTTGCAAGATAACATTTTTGATATGACTCAACTTCTTTTAAGAGGACAGATTCAGGGTGTTCGTGAATTGGTTCATGATTTACGATTGCAAGGAGAAGATGAGATTAAGTTGATTGCTGTTATGTTGGGCCAATTCCGTACCTATCTACAAGTCAAATTGTTATCTGCTCAAGGCAAAAGCGAGCAACAAATTGTTTCAAGTCTTTCAGACTATCTAAGTCGGAAAGTTAATCCATTTCAGGTTCGCTATGCTATAAGAGATAGCCGTCATTTATCAGTTGCATTTTTAAAGACAACGATTAAGATTCTGGTTGAGACAGACTACCAGATAAAAACAGGAACTTTAGATAAAGATTATTTATTTGATTTAGCACTTTTAAAAATAGCGTCAAACCGCTAAAAAATGGAGCTTTCCAAGATTTTGTAAGCAAAATTTTTGAAAGCTCTATCATTTTACGGTAAAATAAAGAAAAAATGAAAAGAGGACCCTTACTATGGCTATTATCCTTCCTGATCTTCCTTACGCTTACGATGCTTTGGAACCATACATTGATGCTGAAACAATGACTCTGCACCACGACAAACACCATGCAACTTACGTGGCAAATGCTAATGCTGCGCTTGAAAAATATCCTGAAATTGGTGAGGACCTTGAAGCGCTTTTGGCTGATGTAGAAAAAATTCCAGCAGACATCCGTCAAGCACTTATTAACAATGGTGGTGGACATCTTAATCACGCACTATTCTGGGAACTTTTGTCACCAGAAAAACAAGAACCAACTGCAGAAGTAGCAGCCGCTATTAACGAAGCATTCGGTTCATTTGAAGCTTTCCAAGAAGTTTTCACTGCGGCAGCGACAACTCGTTTTGGTTCAGGTTGGGCATGGCTTGTGGTTAATGCAGAAGGTAAACTTGAAGTTGTTTCAACTGCCAACCAAGATACACCTATCTCAGACGGTAAAAAACCAATCTTGGCACTTGATGTTTGGGAACATGCTTACTATCTAAACTACCGTAACGTACGTCCAAACTACATCAAAGCTTTCTTTGAAATCATCAATTGGAATAAAGTTGCTGAGCTTTACGCAGCAGCTAAATAAGTCTAGAATCATCCTCAGTCTTGAGGGTGTTTTTTTGTAATATGGTTGTAAAATCTCCTTGCTTTTTAGGTTATTATAGCTTAAACTATTACTATTATGAAAAAAAAGAAAAAATATTCAAGTGAAAAGTATGGTGGAAGCCGCCGAAAAACTAAATACAAGAAGAAAGATTCGGTAAAACAAGACCTTCAAAAAGACGTTAAGAGAGATAGCAAAGATAGTAAAAAAGATGTCGAAAGAAGCGACGAGAAGAATAACAAAAAAGATAAGAAAAAGGTTTCTAAAAAATCAGTAGAAAAGAAACCAGTTGAGGAAACATCGGTACCAGTAGGACACAAGGGAAAAGAAGAAAAAACTGAAACCTTATCACTTAGAAGCAAACGCTCTAAAAAATCTAGATCAAAATTATCCCGTGATGATAAAAAACCTTATCTTATCTTATCTCTTCTGGGTGCAGTGGTTATTCTTGTATTTGTTGCTATGATTGCCTTAGCAGGACGAGGAAAACAGGCTGGTCACACTGGGAACCTTGGGAACATTTTTGGTTCTAACTCTAAGATAACTGAAAAAGAGGATAAGAAAAAAGAGGAAAAGGTAACTCCAACCAACAAGTCATCTGAAGCTAAAAAAGCAGTCATGGAAGCAGATGCAGATACGATGTATTCTAATGGTTTGTATTATGATTATGCTAACATGACATTGAACCAAGTAGTTGAAGCTTTTATGGCTGATCAGGGGATCGAGTCTAGCCAAATCGCTTTCTCATATAAAAATACCAAGACAAATGAGCAATTCTCTATGAATGATACTCAGCCAATGACTGCAGGATCGACCTACAAATTGCCACTAAACATGCTTGTCATGGATCAGGTTAATAAAGGAAAACTTTCTTTAACTGAACGTTTTGATATTACTAATACTGAGTATGAGTATCAAGGCGAACACGATAATTATGTTGCTGCTTTCGGTGGTTCAATGACTATTCCAGAAATGCAAGAGTATTCTCTTGTTTACTCTGAAAATACTCCAGCCTATGCTTTGGCGGAACGCCTTGGTGGTATGGAAAAATTCTATGGCATGCTTGATAAATATGGTAAATCAAAAGGTGAAGTGAAAACTATCCAAATGCATGGTAATAAGACAACGACGGATTATTACATCCAAGTTTTGGATTACCTTTGGAAACACCAAGATAATTACAAGGATATTCTCCACTACATTGGTGAGTCATTCCCTAATGAGTACTACAAGACATATCTTCCTAATCTGACAATTTATCAAAAACCAGGTTATGTCCGTGAAGCACTCAACGTTGATGCTATCGTTATGGAAGATACACCTTATATGGTTGCAATCTATACCCGTTACCTCGGTGGTTCAACTGAGGAATCAGATGAAATTAGTGGTTGGGGTCTTCAACAATTGGGAATGCTCTCTTATGTTATTAATGAGTGGCACCGTGTTAATATGAATTAATACTGAAAAAGCCGAAATAATCGGCTTTTTTCTATACTATTACATGAAGGTAAGAATTAGAACACTCACAAAGAGAAATGGGACAAAAGCTACTGTTTCATTAGGGTTTCTACGTACTAGGAAGTACGTAAGCCCAAATAGGCAAGCTAGTTCAATAGCTAATAGTATTTTGGAAAATGGGAAAATGAGGGAGACACTGGCCAAATAGAGAAAATCACCTTCACCAATATTTAAACGTTTGAAATACGATAGGGCGGCTAAACTTATTCCTAAGGTAAAAGTGAGGTAGTGGTTTCCCAAACAAAGGAGAGCTAGTGTTCCAAGAACCCAAATTAGAAGGGGATATGATTTATTTTTTAAATCAAAAATAGTTACACAAAGACTGAAAAGAAGCAAATAGGTTCTTCCGAAATCTAGGTAGTCATAGAAATAAAGAAGAAGTATTCCTCCACAAAACAATTCCAAGAAGAGGTAACGGTATGGGATAGAGCTTTGGCATAACCGACATCTGAATCTTAAGAAAAGTTGCGATAGGATAGGAATCATTTCGAAAAAACGTAACGGATGCCCACACTGATTGCAATGGCTTCTGGGAAAAATAATCGACTTCTCAGGAAAACGATCACAAATCAATCCAATAAACGAGCCTAAAGAGGCACCAAGAAAAAAATATAAAATACTAAGCATACCTAACTATTCGAAAAAAGACAGAAAAAGCATTTCACTTGCATCTTATTTAGAAATATTCTAAAATATAGATATAAACGATAATAATTCTAAATAAGGAGAAAGAATATGGCACATTCAATTAAAGAAACAATCAATGAAACAGTTAATCATCAAGCAGAGACACCAACAAATACAAAAACCAAAGCAGTATTAAATCAAGCAGTTGCCGATTTGTCTGTAGCAGCTTCTATTGTGCATCAAGTTCATTGGTATATGCGTGGTCCTGGTTTCCTTTATCTTCACCCAAAAATGGATGAATTGATGGATAGTTTGAATGCCCATCTTGATGAGATCAGTGAACGTTTGATTACTATTGGTGGTGAACCTTACTCAACTTTGGTAGAGTTTTCATCTAATTCAGGTTTGACTGAAACTACTGGTACATTTGATAAATCAATGTCTGATCAAATTCAGTTATTGGTTGATACATATAAATACTTGTCTGTCTTGTTCCAAGTTGGTTTGGATATCACAGATGAAGAAGGAGATGCTCCTTCAAATGATATCTTTACAGCCGCAAAATCAGAAATTGATAAGACTATCTGGATGTTGACTGCTGAACTTGGACAAGCACCAGGCTTGAAATAATCAAATTTTGAGTTAAGATGATTGTCAAGAGTTCCTCTAAAAGTGTATAATAGACACAAAATACTTTTAGAAGAAGGGAGGCGGCGATATGTCTGAGCATCGACATAGTCTAGGTGTTTATGAAGATGTCCTGAATCAGTTAAAAGCTAAAGGAATTCGATTGACCGAATCTCGTAAAGCTGTTATCCGCTATTTAATGATGTCTGATCAACATCCTAGTGCTGATGTGATATATTATGACCTTCTCCCTGATAATCCGGGTATGAGTTTGGCGACGGTCTATAACAACTTGAAAGTGTTGGTTGAAGAGGGAATTGTCTCTGAAATTAAGGTTAATAATGATAATACAACATATTATGATTTTATGGGGCATGACCACTTAAACATTGTTTGTGAAAAATGTGGTCAAATTACTGATTTAGATTTACCGATTCCGTCTTTCAAAGAAGAGGTAGAATCGCAAACAGGATTTCGTATTACTCGTGAGCAGATGATTTTGCATGGCATTTGTCCGAATTGTCAATAGATAAGAGCCTAAGTTAAATAGTCTTGGGTTTTTTTCTACCATTTGTCAAGTCTATCAAGGCTTTAAGTAAAAAAAGAGATAAGACA
>OBUN01000031.1_pt1 | contig 76377 bp, 93 predicted proteins | sample 1475851 | NCBI WGS metagenome assembly OBUN01 (sample SAMEA2579932, study PRJEB22360) | human gut metagenome | reverse complement strand
ACAAAAAGGTCGGAAGTCTTGTTTGACACCAGAGTTGAAAAAGGAAATTGAGGACAGTTTAAAATCCTCCTGTCGCCTGAACAGATTTGTGGCCGCTATCAGTTTGAACAAGAGCCAATGGTAGCTTTTAAAACCATCTATAACTGGCTCTATGATGGTTTGATTGATCTGGATTTGAGCGTCCTTCGTCGTAAAGGAAAAAGTCGACAGCCCAAAGAAACACGTGGAAGATTTAGAATTGGTACGCCAATTGCCAAACGTCCCAAAGAGGTCTAGAATCGTGAAACTTTTGGCCACTGGAAACTTGATACTGTGGTGTCTTCCAGAGGCAAAAGTAAGAGGTGTTTAGCGACCTTTCTAGAGCGAAAAACTTGTTTTTACTTAGCTTTCAAGATAGCGGACGCCTATTCATCTTGGCAGAAAGGAAGCGATGAGAACGCAAATGGCTTACCAAGAGAATACTTCCCAAAGAAAACGGATTTAGCCACTATCTCTGATAAGGCTTTGAACAAGGCCCTATATGATATCAATCACCGACACGAAAATGTTTAGCTTACAGAACCGCTTGTGAAGCACTATTAGATGAGTTAGAGTAAATGTTGCACTTATTCTTGCAATTTATCCTAAGAAAAGGTAGAAAAGCAGATGTGCTAAAAGCCATCCCGTAATGCCTCCTACAAATAAGCAAGAGACTCCCAACGATAAACCAACATTTACTCTTCCAAGCTTTGAGCAAACCTGACATATCACGACTAACAATTAAAAGAGCCAATAGACGTGGAACCGTAAACAAAACGATCATCTCTAGACTCCCACTTTTCCTTTCAAAAATTAACCTACTTTATTGTAAGATAAATATATAATTTAGCGTCATTCCTATTAGAAAAAACTAAAAATATAAAAAAGAGCCTAGATACCTCAAGCTCTTTAACTGACTGATAACCTCAATTTATGGATACATGTCAATGGCGTAGTAGAAACACCAACCAAATCTTAACTTCTCTCTACTTTTTATTACAAATCTATTATAAAAACACTCTTAACTAAAATCATATGATTGCTGACATACTGCTTATACACCCCAACAAATGTTGGGTTAGTTTTTTTATAGTGTTGCAAGAACTTGATCAATATGTTTAATAGATTTTTCACGACCGAGCAAGAAAATAGTGTCTGGCAATTCTGGACCGTGCATTTCTCCTGAAACAGCAATACGGATTGGCATGAAAAGGTTTTTCCCTTTAATTCCTGTTTCTTTTTGAACAGCCTTAATCTGAGGGAAAATGTTTTCAACAACAAACTCATCATCAGACATAGCTTCGAGTTTGGCTTTAAAGGCCTCAAGTACTGTTGGTACTGTTTCACCAGCCATAACTTCTTTTTCAGCCTCTGTCAATTCTGGGAAATCTTCAAAGAAGAGATCTGTAAGAGGAACAATTTCTTCTGCAGCTGTCATCTGTGGTTTGTAGAGTTCCACTAATTTTTCAGCTTTATCTGTTAAACGACCAGCTTCTTCCAAGAAAGGTTTGCAAAGAGCAAAGATCTTATCGAAATCAGCATTCTTGATGTAGTCATTACTCATCCAATCCAGTTTCTTCTGGTCAAAGGCCGCTGGAGACTTGCTTAGACGGTTTTCATCAAAGAGTTTGATAAGTTCTTCGCGAGAGAAGATTTCGTCCTCGCCACCAGGATTCCAACCTAGAAGAGCAATAAAGTTGAAGACCGCTTCTGGAAGGTAACCTTTTTTACGGTAATCTTCGATAAATTGAAGGGTATTAGTATCACGTTTAGACAACTTCTTACCAGTTTCAGAATTGATGATAAGGGTCATATGTCCAAACTCAGGCGCTTCCCAACCAAGAGCTTCATAAACCATAAGCTGTTTTGGTGTATTGGCAATGTGGTCATCTCCACGGATAACGTGTGAAATTTGCATATCGTGGTCATCAACAACAACCGCAAAGTTGTAAGTTGGGTAACCATCCTTCTTCTGGATAACCCAATCACCACCGATATTGCCACCTTCAAATTCGATATCTCCTTTAACGATATCATGCCATTTATAGATTCCTGACTCATTAACAGCCAAACGAACTGTAGGAATAATGCCAGCCGCTTCACGTTCTGCGATGTAAGCAGCTTTTTCTTCTTCAGTCATACCAAGGAACTCGTTAATATAACGAGGTGTTTCACCTGCTGCTTCTTGACGTTCACGTTCTGTAGCCAATTCTTCTTCAGTTACATATGACTTGTAAGCCTTACCTTCTGCCAAAAGTTGATCAATATATTTTTGGTAAAGTGGCAAACGCTCTGATTGACGGTAATTTTCATGTGTTTCAGGGCTTTCATCCCAATCAATTCCCAACCAACGCAAGTTATCAAGCTGTGAACGTTCACCATCTTCAACGTGACGCTTACGGTCAGTATCTTCAATACGGATAATGAAAGTACCGCCATGATGACGTGCATAGAGGTAATTAAACAATGCCGTACGGGCATTACCAATGTGTAGTAGCCCTGTTGGACTTGGTGCGTAACGAACGCGGATATCTTTAGCCAAGATAAATCTCCTTTTTATGTTTTATTCTTCAGTCTTTGGATACCTGGTTAGCTTGAAGGCTCTCCCCAAGCTTAAGCATAAGCTTATAAGTACCAATCCCTCTTATTATAACACAATCTAAAGGTGGTTCGAGGAATTTTGTCAAAAAAACGACTACCTAAAGGTAGACGTTTTCGATAGTTTACTTAACGTGTTTTGCAAGATCTTTTTGAGCTTTGTCATTAGATTTTGCTTTCTCTTTAAGCCAATCTTTATAAGCTGAATCATATTGTTTCTTAGTTACAATATCATCTTGAGATTTAATATACTTGAAGTAGTAAGTAGAACCTTTATCACCAGCTTGAGCGTAAGCTCCTGAGAATGGCTGGATGCGAGAAACTACCGTTGCCGCACCACTATAAGCGGTAGTTGGAAGATAGAGGGCACTATCTGTCAACCATGCTTGAGCTTTAGCATATTTTTCATAACGACGTGTCAAATCTGTAGTTTCCTTAGAAGCATCTTCAACTAATTGGTCATATTCTTTAAGACCTACTTTTTCCACAGCTTGACTATTTGGATTGTCGTAACCCATAAAGGACTTGGTGTTTTCGCTACTAGTCGTTTTCAAAACATCAAGATATGTAGATGGATCGAGGTAATCAGGCTCCCAAGCAACACCAACCGACAAGTCCCAATCCTCTGCTGCTGCATTCGAAGCATAGTAAGTAATATTGTAGAAATCGTCAGCTGACAATTGATGGATATCAATTACAACATTCTCTTTTCCAAGTGTAGCTTCAATAGACTGTTTGAGAGATTGCACTTGATTCACAAAAATTTTACTTGTTTGGTTTACTGGAACGTCCAAATGAATTGGGAACTGAACTCCTTCTGCTTGAAGAGCTTCCTTAGCTTTCGCGAACTCAGCCTTAGCTTTTTCTGGATTGTAAAGACCATCCTGACTATCTGCAAGATTCACACCAGACCACTCATCACCATAAGCTGGAAGTTGATCCATTACCATTGTTCCGAAATCTTTACCATCTGCCTGAACAAAGTCTGGTTTAACAAAGATATTACGAACAGCTGTATTAGCACTTTCTTTACCATTCAACTGAGCCGCATAATTTGTACGATCAATGGCAAATCCTAATGATTGACGGAAATCCTTATTAAGAAGTGCTGCTTTAGTTGATGATTTCTGTTGGTCATTTTCTTTAGAGGTATTATTGTAAGTTTGGCGATCAATATTAATACCAACCCCCTCTACTGATGCTGCTGGTTGAGTAGTATAGATATTATCTTTATACTTTTTAGAAACCTTAGAATAATTTGAGCTATTAGGGAAGAGGCGAGCTAATGTGTAGACACCATCAGTGAACTTACGTTCCAAAGACTCTTGATCTGATCCATCATCATAAGTTAATTTGATATTGTCAAAGTAGACATTATCCTTATCCCAATAATTTTCATTCTTGGTGAACTCAATAGACGATTTAGTTGTCAAAGCTTTAAGAAGGTATGGTCCGTTATAAAGAATAGACGTTGGATCCGTTGACTTACCAAAATCTTTTCCTTTAGATTTCAAAAATCCTGCGTTAACAGGCCAAGTGACAGAGTAAGTCAATTTTGAGTTCCAGTAAGGTTCTGGTTGACTAAGCGTATATTGCAAAGTGTAATCATCAACTGCTTTGATACCTACATTTGAGAAGTCCTTGTTGGCACCTGAAAGGTAATCATTCAAGCCCTTAACTGAGTTTTGTAGCAAATAAATCGCTTCAGAATTAGTATCAGCAGCATGCTTAAGACCTGTTACAAAGTCTTTAGCTGTTACATTGGCATATTCTTCGCCGTCTGAAGTGTACCATTTGACACCCTTACGAATCTTGTAAGTATAAGTCAAACCATCTTGAGAAACAGACCAGTTTTCAGCGACAGAAGGTTTTAGATTCCCGTATTGGTCATTTTCAAACAAACCATCAACACCATTACTAACGGCTGTTGTCATATTTTTCTTATTTGTAGAAACATAGTCTAGGGTTGCAGGATCGCCACCGTAAACATAATTATAAGTCTTCCCAGACGTCTTACTTGATGACGAGCAAGCCGTTAATACACCTACAGATAACAGGCCTACGGCTACCAGTAAAAATACCTTACTCTTTTTCATTCATTACCTCCTTAAATTGTAACGTAAAAAGTTTTAAATCAAAAATTATGTGTATACGCGTAAATTATACCATAACCTCCAACAATCAACACTACTTTCTGAAGATTTTTTATTTTCTACTCAAGTATTCCTATCTAGCTCAATTAAAAAAACCTATCCGAAGATAGGTTTTTACTATTCTTACAATGAGTTAGGATCAACTTTGATACCAGCACCTTGTGTAGTAGTGATTGAAAGGTTTGTGATATAAGTACCTTTCGCTGTAGCTGGTTTAGCTTTTTGAATAGCATCGTTAAATGCTTTAAAGTTTTCAACCAATTTTTCAGATTCGAATGAAACTTTACCGATGATAGCTTGTACGTTACCTGCTTTATCAGCACGGTAAGTGATTTTACCACCTTTAGACTCTTCAACTGCTTTAGCAACGTCCATAGTTACTGTACCAGTTTTAGGGTTTGGCATCAAGTTACGTGGTCCAAGGACACGTCCAAGACGACCAACGATTGCCATCATGTCTGGTGTTGCAACAACAACGTCAAAGTCAAGCCATCCACCGTTGATTTTAGCAACGAGTTCGTCTTCACCAACGAAGTCAGCACCTGCTGCTTTAGCTTCTTCAGCTTTAGCACCACGGGCAAATACAAGAACACGTTGAGTTTTACCAGTACCGTTTGGCAATACCATTGCTCCACGGATTTGTTGGTCAGCTTTCTTAACATCAATGTTAAGATTGTATGATACTTCAACAGTAGCATCGAATTTTGCGAAGTTAGTTTCTTGTGCAAGAGCTACAGCTTCTTCTACGCTGTAAGCTTTTGTGCTGTCGATTTTCTCAAGAGCAGCACGCATTTGTTTGCTTTTTTTAGCCATGTTAATTATTTCTCCTTGTGTAATGTGGTTATAACGACTTTCATCTTCCACGTCACTCAGCGAAGTGAGACGACGTCTGTGGTTTTCTTGTTAACTGAATTAGTCAGTAACAGTGAATCCCATTGAACGTGCAGTACCTTCGATCATACGCATAGCTGATTCGATGTTTGCAGCGTTCAAGTCAGGCATTTTAGTTTCAGCAATTTCTTGTACTTGTGCACGAGTTACTGAAGCAACTTTAACTGAGTTTGGAGTACCTGAACCTTTTTCAACACCTGCAGCTTTTTTCAAAAGAACAGCAGCTGGTGGTGTTTTAGTGATGAAATCAAATGATTTATCTTCATACACAGAGATAACAACTGGGATAATCATACCAGCTTGATCAGCTGTACGAGCGTTAAACTCTTTAGTGAATCCCATGATGTTGATTCCGGCTTGACCAAGAGCTGGTCCAACTGGTGGAGCTGGAGTCGCTTTACCAGCAGGAATCTGAAGTTTTACGATGTTTTCGACTTTTTTAGCCATTTTGTAATTTCCTCCTATTGTGGTTTTGGCGGTAAGTAAGTTTTGTTACCTCCCACAAGTATGTTTTTACATACCCTATCTATTATACAGAAATTCTTTTTAGATGCAAGAATTTCTTATTAAGTTTAGGAAAAAATTTACATAAAGGCCTTTTCGAGGTAAAATAGACTTATGATTCTATATAAATTCTTTGCTATAGCATTTTTGATTTTAACACCTATCTTTGCTTTTATTATCCACCGCTTCTTCAGTTTAAAATATCTCGGGCTTAATTTCGCTGACCTTACCTTCCCACTTTATTTTATTGAAGTGGTTGCTGTATCAGCCCGTTTCTTTACCCATAGTTTTTTGCCTTACATCACCATCTTATTATCCTTGGTGGCTATCATTATCACGATTCAGATGCTAAGAAAAGCACAATCTTTCAAGCTTAAACGTTTTCTTAAGTTGTTCTGGCGTATAAGCTTTTTTATCACTAGTCTTTTCTATTTGGGGACCGTGATTCTCATTTTTATCGTTTCTTAAAAACTAGATTAACTCAGCATTTATATTGTGTGCTGAGTTTTTTTCATTGAATTATAAAAAAGCAGGCAATCACGCCTGCTCAATTTTTCGATATTAAGGGAGGACCTGAGTCATTCGACCAGTATCTACATCATAAACCGCACCGGAGATGATAACATCCTCAGGAATAAGCGGTGACTGACGAAGAATAGCCATATCTTCACGAACACTCTCTTCTACATCTGTGAATGGAAGAAAATCTTGATCAGAAACATCAACACCAAGTTCTTTATTGAGATAGGCGGTAAACTCATCGTTCTTAAAGGTCTGAGCACCACAATCTGTATGGTGGAGAACTACAATTTCTCGTGTCCCCATCTGCTGTTGAGAAATGACCAAAGAACGAATCATATCTTCCGTCACACGACCACCCGCATTACGTAAAATATGAGCGTCACCTAGGGCCAACCCCAAGGCCTGGGCAACGTGAAGGCGTGAATCCATACAAGTCACAATAGCCACCTTAGTCTTTGGTTTCAAGGGAAGATGGGCTGTCCCGTGGAGGTCAACATAGGCTTTGTTGGCATTGAGAAAGTTTTCAAAATAAGACATAATAACTCACTTTCTAATGAAGAAAATAATTTGACTATCAAATTATTTATACACTATCTTATCATCTTTTTCTTAACTTGTCAGCTATTGAGTTCGCAACATAAAAAGGAGAATGGATGCTTGTTAGCATCCATTCTCCTTCAATTCATATTATGAACGTTTTGGCAAGTATCTATTAAGCAAGCCTGCAAAGGTTTGAAGATTGAGACTTTGAACATAAATTTCACCTGTTCCTCTAAAGGTATTAACAACACCCTCTCCTGTTCCAATAGACTGCCAGAAACCATTTTCCAAGTGAATATTATAATCAAGTGTCTGACTCCAGGCAACGACATGAGCATTATCAATAGTCACTTCTTGATTGTTTAGCTCAATTTTTTTAATAGAACCGTAGGCATTTGCCAAGAGGGTTCCTTGGCCTTGAGTCGTCATGACGAAGAAACCACCCTGACCACCAAAAAGAGCCTTACCAACAGACTGGAGCTCCATTGTATAGTAAGCTGTGCCATCAAGTGCTAGAAAGGCACCGTCGTTTAGTCGGTACTGTTTTTCACCTAAATAAAGTGGCATCACTTGACCTGGAGAATCAGGGGCCAAGGCTATATAACCGTTATTGGACTGTGAGATAACCTGAGTAATAAAGCTACTTTCACCCGAAACCATTGAACGCCCAACGGCTTTTACAAAGCGACCTAGACCTGATCCACTGGCATTTAATTTGGTACTCAGTGTCACATTTGGTGTGTGATATACCATACTACCACGCTGGATAAAGACTGTTTCACCTTGATTAAGAGACAACTCTACTAAAGGGAATTGCATGTTGCTGTCTGTGAAAAATTGCATAATAAATACCTCCCTATCCTTATGAAAAGTATAGCATTGGAGGTATATTTTTGCAAACGTTTCCAAAAAAAGCGGATTTTTTGTTATCTTAAGAAAAAACTTTTTTGAGTACTTCTCCTACCGTCGTGACCCCAATGACCTGGATACCTTCTGGAATCTTCATGCCATGAAGCGAATTTTTAGGAGCATAAATCTTAGTAAAACCTAGTTTAGCGGCTTCATTGATACGCTGCTCAATACGAGTCACACGACGAATCTCTCCGGTCAAGCCAATTTCTCCTATAAAGGCTTCTTGTGGATTGGTTGGAAGCTCCTTGTAACTAGAGGAGATAGCAACGGCAACTGCAAGGTCAATAGCTGGCTCGTCCAACTTGACACCACCAGCTGATTTGAGATAGGCATCTTGATTTTGGAGAAGAAGGCCGCAACGTTTCTCTAAGACAGCCATGATAAGGCTGACACGGTTAAAGTCCAGTCCCGTCGTTGTCCGCTTTGCATTACCAAAGACGGTCGGTGTCACCAAAGCTTGAACCTCAGCTAGGATAGGTCGACTCCCCTCCATTGTGACAACAATAGCAGAACCTGTGGCACCGTCTAGGCGTTCTTCTAAGAAAACTTGGCTAGGGTTTAGTACCTCGACCAGACCACCTGACTGCATTTCAAAAATCCCAATTTCATTGGTTGAACCAAAACGGTTTTTAACTGCCCGCAGAATACGGAAGGTATGATGACGTTCCCCCTCAAAATAGAGCACCGTATCCACCATGTGCTCCAACATACGTGGTCCAGCCAGCTGTCCCTCCTTGGTCACATGCCCAACAATAAAAGTGGCAATGTTATTGGTTTTGGCAATCTGCATGAGTTCGGCAGTTACTTCACGAACCTGGGAAACAGATCCTTGAACGCCAGAAATCTCTGGGCTCATGATGGTCTGAATTGAGTCGATAATAAGGAAATCAGGTTTGATAGCCTCGACTTGGCTACGTACTGCTTGCATATTAGTCTCAGCATACAGATAAAATTCGTTATCAATATCACCTAAACGTTCACTCCGCAATTTAATTTGCTCGGCTGATTCTTCCCCAGAAACATAGAGGACCGTTCCCTTGTTAGCCAGCTGTGTTGACACCTGTAAGAGGAGGGTCGATTTCCCTATCCCTGGATCTCCTCCAATAAGAACCAAACTCCCCGGAACCACACCGCCACCTAAAACACGGTTAAACTCGTCCATATCAGTTTTTATGCGGGCGTAATTAATTGAAGAGACTTCTTTTAACTTAGTAGGTTTGGACTTTTCACCCGTCAAACTGACACGGGCATTTTTAACCTCCTGCACCTCAACTTCTTCCTCAAAAGAGGACCAAGAAGAACAATTGGGACAGCGTCCTAGATATTTGGGTGAATTGTAGCCACATTCTCTACAAACAAAAGTTGATTTTTTCTTAGCTATGATTCTAATCCTTTCCTTTCATGATAAACTCAGACATTGCCATCTACCCCTATAAGCTCTAGCTTTTAATACCATTTCTCTAGAAAAACTCTTTTAAATCCAGATTGGTTAAGCAATAAGCCCTATGCTTCTCAAAGATACGAGAAGATATAACCAGCAAGCCGGCCGCAAATTTCTTCTATTTTCCAGTTGACCCGAACCCACCAGTTCGAACGCCATCTGCTTCGTCCCCATCTGCGATTAAGAAAGGTGCGAAGACAGCCTGAACCATGCGTTCGCCAACTTCAAGAGTCACGGGCTGATCAGTAATATTTTTCATCTGGGCGAAGATGTGACCTTCATTCCCAGGATTTCCATAGTAATCGCCATCAATAACTCCAACTGAGTTGATTAAGACCAGACCTTTTTTACGAGGGTTAGAGGAACGGTCATAGAGATAGAGAACCTCACCAGGTTGCATGTAAGCCTTAACACCTGTTGGTACGAGAACAATTTCCCCAGGAGCAATTACAGTATTCTCCGCAACCTTTAAATCATAGCCAGCCGCATGGGCAGTCTCCCGCTTTGGAAGTAAGTCCTGATTGTTATAGGTTGATACAAGTTCAAATCCACGAATTTTAGTCATTATTTTTCCTTTCAATACATCAGTTAACTAATTCTTGTAAAATCAGCTACACTGAACTTAAGAAGAATATTTCTTAAATCTATCCTATTATAATCTATTCGAAATAAGATGACAAAAGTAATAGTCTAATCGTATTCTCATCAAACGAAGATTGACTTTTGCCTAGGAAAACGCTAACATGATACTAGATATAATACTTTTAAGGAGAATTGTCATGAAATTCATCGGACTTGTTGGTACGAATTCAAAACGTTCAACTAATAGACAATTATTGCAATATATTCAGAAGCATTTTGCAGATAAGGCAGAAATTGAACTTGTAGAAATCAAAGATCTTCCTGTCTTTAACAAACCTGCCAATAAGCAATTGCCAGAAAGTGCACTAGAAATCGCTAAAAAAATCGATGAAGCTGATGGTGTTATCATTGGAACACCTGAGTATGACCACTCAATTCCGGCTGTTCTCATGAATGCTTTGGCCTGGCTCTCATACGGTGTTTTCCCTCTTTTGAATAAGCCTGTTATGATTACAGGGGCATCTTATGGAACCCTAGGAGCTTCTCGTGCACAGCTACAACTTCGTCAAATTTTGAATGCTCCAGAAATCAAAGCTAATGTGCTTCCAGACGAATTCTTGCTCTCACATTCCCTTCAAGCTTTTGATAGCAACGGCGATTTAGTTGACCTTGATGTCATCAAAAAATTAGATGCTATTTTCGATGACTTCCGTCTCTACGTCAAAATTACTGGTAAACTCTCACATGCTACAGAGTTGCTACATAAAGAAGCTGAAGACTTCGACTGGGAAAGCCTATAAGACAGGAGAATATAAACTATGAAATTTGTTGGACTCGTTGGAGCAAATTATGATCAATCATATAACCGTAAACTGCTCGAATTTATCAGAAGACATTTTAAAATTAAATTTGAACTTGAAGTTTTAGAAATTGATGAAGTCCCTATGTTTAATCAAGATGAAAAATGGGATGAAAGTTTCCAACTTCGCTTACTTAATAACAAAATTACACGCGCTGATGGTGTTATCATTGCTACACCTGAGCACAACCACACTATCTCTGCAGCACTTAAATCAGTTTTAGAGTGGCTCTCATTCGAAGTGCACCCATTTGAAAACAAGCCTGTAATGATTGTTGGTGCTTCTTATTACGATCAAGGGACTTCACGTGCCCAAGTGCATTTGCGTAAAATCCTTGAAGCGCCTGGTGTTAATGCTTATACACTTCCAGGTAATGAATTCTTGCTTGGAAAGGCTAAAGAAGCTTTTGACCTTGAGGGGAACATTACTAACGAAGGTACTATTAATTTCCTTGAACAATGCTTAGACAATTTCATCCAATATGTAGGAGTGGTTGCTAAATTGAAAAAACCAAAACCAATTGAGCCTGAAGACTTGGATTGTAACAATCCAATCGCTACAACTGTTACTGAGGTCGACCCTGATGATCCTGAATGGGTAGAAAAAGTAGCTGAAATCACTGGTGCCGTATCTGGTGATACCTACGTGAAATTGGACCACGGTATTTTGACGGTTAATCAAATTGACATGTTCCTCAAGGCTATGCCATTTGAATTGACCTATGCCGATGATAATAACCAGTTCCTCTACTACAATAACGCCCATCAAGATCCTGATACTATGTTCGCCAAACGTGTACCGCCTCAATCAGGTAGCCGTATATCAACAGTTCACGGTTCACTTCCACCAGCTCGTATGAAGAATGTGGAATGGGTTATCGGTACCCTTCGTAACGGCAACCAAGAATATGTTCGTACGATTGTTCCAGGGTCACCTGAAGGAGTTATCAATACGCATAACTATCAGGCTATGTACTATGATGATGGTTCTTATGCAGGAATCAATGAAATCGTCTTTAACTTTAAACCATGGCTTGACTGGTATCTCGAAACAACTGGTCAACGCCTTGTCGGAGGAAGCGGTCCTTTTGCACCGGCTGCAGCTAGTCATGGCGGTAGCGACGCAACATCCGGAGCGTCAGACGCTGGTGGTCACGGTGGCGATGTAGCTCCAGCCGCAGATGCTACATCTGGAGCATCCTCATACTAAGACTTGGAAAAGTTGGGGCAACTGTCCTGACTTTTTTCATGGTCATCTTAGATTCATTTTCACTCGAGCTTGCGCATTTGCCATGCTCCAAGCCACACATTTTAGAGGTAAACCTATGTCTCAATTTCAAGAAAAAGTTTTCGCTGCTTGCGCTAAAAAAGAAGCTCTCTTTGACGAAAGTCTGGGGCGCTACGCCTTGCGTTCTATGCTTGCAGGAGCTTATCTTACCATGTCAACTGCTGTAGGAATTATTGGCGCGGATGTTATCGCTACGGGTATTCCAGCCCTTTCCCGCTTCGTCTTTGCCTTTATCTTTGCTATCGGATTGGTCTTCGTTCTCATTTTCAATGGGGAGTTGGCTACTTCAAACATGATGTTCCTGACCAGTGGTGCCTATTATGGTAAAATCAAATGGAGCAAGATGTGTACCATCCTCCTCTACTGTACCTTTTTTAATTTTGTCGGTGCCCTTATCTTGGCCTGGTTCTTCAACCAATCCTTCTCTTTCCAACATTTGACTGACAAGAGTTTCTTAGTTACTGCTGTCTCAACCAAGCTTAGAAAAACAGATTGGATGAACTTTACAGAAGGTATTACAGCTAATATGTTCGTTAATATTGCCATCTTAGGCTACATGCTCCTCAAAGAAGAATCTGCTAAAATTTTCATTGCGCTATCAGCTATCTTTATGTTTGTCTTTTTGATTAATGAACACTTGATTGCGAACTTTGCTTCTTTCATGTTGCTCGGTTTCAACGGTGTGCGTGACGCTGTAGATAATTTCACTTTGGCAAATATTCTACGTCAGTGGATAGTCGTTTTCTTCGGTAACTGGATTGGCGGAGGTATTTTCATTGGTTTGGCATACTCTTGGCTCAATAAAACTAAAACACCTCACATTGATTAGGAGACCACATGCGTCAAAAAACGTTCATCAAACAAACCAGCCTAGCTATTCTACTCTATTTTATTTGCCTAGCCCTTGCAGTTGCCATTGATTTAATCTTTTTTAAAGTTAAAAATATGTATCATACGCCTGCCTTAGCGGCTATCTTTGCAGGCTGGGTCTACTTGGGGCTTATCAGAAAGACAAAACAATTTGGAGCGATTACCTGTCTAGGTATCTTTATGTCCATCTTCTTCTTTGCCTCTGGGCACTTTGTTCTAGCCTTTCTTCCTAGCTTTTTAGCTGGCTTTGTCGCTGATTTTCTAGCTAAGAAAGGGAACTATGAGAATAATAAACTAAATCTACTCTCCTATATGATCTTTTCCCTAGGAAACTTAGCACCCATTATCACCATGTGGCTTGCACCCAAAGCCTATATCGCACAGCTCCTAGCCAAAGGGAAAACTCAAGATTATGTAAATCAAGTTATGGTTCCCTTTACAGGCAGTCATATCTTAATCCTGATTGGCGGAACTCTTATGGCTGCTCTCATTGGAGGCTACATTGCCCAAAATTGGCTGAAAAGATAAATGGCCATCAGCCTTCCTAACAGAGAGTACAAGACAAACATGCTTTTCTTATGTTATAATGAGAAAGAATATAGTCTTTTTCTGCTTTGTTAGAAAGGACCTAAAGGGAGACCTAATGATGAAAAAACAAAAAATCGCTGTCTTGGGCCCTGGTTCATGGGGAACTGCCCTTGCTCAGGTACTCAACGACAACGGACACGAGGTCCGTATTTGGGGAAACATCCCTGAACAAATTGATGAAATTAACGAGAAACACACCAACACCCGCTACTTCAAGGATGTGGTTTTGGATGAAAACATTAAAGCCTATAAGGGACTGTCTGAAGCCCTTGATAGTGTTGACGCTGTTCTCTTTGTTGTTCCGACCAAAGTTACTCGCTTAGTTGCTAAACAAGTTGCTGAACTTTTGGACCACGAAGTTGTTGTCATGCATGCTTCCAAAGGTTTGGAACCTGGAACACACGAACGCCTTTCAACAATCCTTGAAGAAGAGATTCCTAAGGAACTTCGTAGTGAAATTGTTGTCGTATCTGGCCCAAGCCACGCTGAAGAAACTATCGTTCGCGACATCACTTTGATTACAGCAGCATCTAAGGATCTTGAAGTGGCACGCTATGTCCAAGGCATTTTCAGTAATAACTACTTCCGCCTCTACACCAATTCAGATGTGATTGGTGTTGAAACAGCTGGTGCTCTTAAAAACATTATCGCGGTAGGTGCTGGTGCCCTCCACGGTATGGGTTATGGGGACAATGCTAAGGCAGCCGTTATTACTCGTGGACTTGCGGAAATTACTCGTCTTGGTGTGAAACTTGGGGCTGATCCTTTGACTTACAGCGGTCTATCTGGGGTTGGGGACCTTATTGTTACAGGAACTTCTATCCATTCACGTAACTGGCGTGCTGGGGATGCGCTTGGTCGTGGAGAAAAGCTAGAAGACATTGAACGTAACATGGGAATGGTTATCGAAGGTATTTCAACCACAAAGGTTGCCTACGAAATCGCCCAAGAACTTGGCGTCTACATGCCAATTACAACAGCAATCTACAAATCTATCTATGAAGGTGCTGATATCAAGGAATCTATTCTCAATATGATGTCCAATGAATTGCGCTCTGAAAATGAATGGGATAAAAAATAAAAATCTAAGGAGTTCTCATGAAAAATCAAAAAGTTAGAAAAGCTATCATCCCCGCTGCAGGACTCGGAACACGCTTTTTACCAGCTACTAAGGCCTTGGCCAAAGAAATGTTGCCTATCGTTGACAAACCAACCATCCAATTTATCGTTGAAGAAGCCCTCAAATCAGGTATCGAAGATATCTTGGTGGTTACTGGTAAGTCAAAACGTTCTATCGAAGACCACTTTGATTCAAACTTCGAGTTAGAATACAACTTGGAACAAAAAGGTAAGACAGACCTGTTGAAATTGGTTAATGACACCACTGCTATCAACCTCCACTTTATTCGTCAAAGCCATCCACGTGGTCTCGGAGATGCTGTTCTTCAAGCCAAAGCATTTGTCGGAAATGAGCCATTTGTTGTTATGCTTGGTGATGACCTTATGGATATCACTAACGACAAAGCAGTACCTTTAACTAAGCAGCTCATTAACGACTATGAGGAAACACACGCATCAACCATTGCAGTTATGCCTGTACCTCACGAAGAAGTTTCTTCTTATGGTGTCATCGCCCCTCAAGGAAAAGGCGAAAATGGACGTTATAGCGTTGAAACTTTCGTTGAAAAACCAAATCCAGAGGATGCACCAAGTGATCTTGCTATCATCGGTCGTTACCTTCTAACACCTGAAATTTTCAGTATTTTGGAAACTCAAGAACCAGGTGCTGGAAATGAAGTTCAATTGACTGATGCTATTGACACCCTTAACAAGACACAACGCGTCTTTGCTCGCGAATTTACTGGAGACCGTTATGATGTCGGTGACAAATTCGGATTCATGAAAACGTCTATCGATTACGCTCTTAAACATCCTCAAGTTAAAGATGACCTCAAGCAATACCTCATTGACTTGGGACACAAACTTGAAGGCAAACCAGCTAAAAAAGACTAATATAAAAACCATCGAACATGACATTCGATGGTTTTTTTCATATGACTTAAAAATAAGTGAATCCTAGAGGAATCAGCAATAGTAAAATATAGGTTAAAAGGGCTGTAGAACGCCAACCTCTACTAAAAAGGCGACTTTCAACCTTATTGGCCAAAAAGATAGCTGCCAGAGCACCCCCAACTAAACCACCGAGATGACCTGTAATCCCAACACTAGGTGTAAAAAGGTTGAAGATTAAGTTAATAACAATCAAAGCCAAATAATTACGGCCCAACTGATTGAGTAAGGGACTGTGACTATAATAACCAAGAATCACAATCGCCGCAAATAGGCCAAACAAGGAGGTCGAAGCACCAGCTGCAATAACATTAGGTGTAAAAAGCAAGGTAAAGGCATTTCCCATAACACCAGCTAGCAAATAAAGTCCTAGAAAACGTAGAGTACCAAAAATCTGTTCAGCCATCCTCCCCATAAAATAAAGGGTGAGCATATTGAAAAGAAAATGCTCAACACCTATATGGACAAAAATAGGTGTTACAAGACGCCAGAGATCTAAGGGATTGTATTGAACGAAGGTCCCATACATAGCTCCCATCTTAAAGAGACTAAGGGGTGACGTCGCTTGAAAACTATTTAAAAGATATTGACAGATAAAAGTCAACGTCGTAAGCCCCAACAATAGATAGGTTGCTGGGTATTTTTTCCACTCATTTACTGGCATGTAATAACCTTCCTAACGGCGATGTCATGGCTATCTGGGGTAAAATCCATTTCCTGACAGGGATAAACCGTGCTAACTGTCTCCCCTTCAAAATCAGACAAATAGCGATCATAGTAACCTGCTCCGTAACCAATGCGATAGCCTTCAGCATTGAAAACTACTCCTGGCACATGAATCAAATCAATCTCTGATTTTTCCACAGCCAAATCAGACGCAGGTTCCATCAAGCCAAAAGAGGTAGCAACAATATTATCTGGATCATAATCCACAAAAATCATTCGACCTTGTTTATATGTTTTAGGAATCAAAAGTCGTTTACCATCCTTTAAAGCCTGCTTGATTAAAAGACTGGTGTCATATTCATGAGGGAAAGACAAATAAGTCGCAATCACCTGGGCATCTTTATAAGCAGGTAAGGCAATCAATTGCTCCAAAAGATATTTATCTATCTTAGCCTTAGTCTCAGGATCTTGTGAAGTTAACTGAGCCAAGACCGTTTTTCTAAGTTCATTTTTCATAGGTTTATCATATCAAAAAATCTACCAAAAGTCAGACTTGGTAGATTTTTTAGCTGTATCAACTATGGTTAGGCTTCTGCCTTGTGTTTAAGGAATTTTCCAATTTCAGCCACTGCAAAAGCGAGGGCATCTTCATTTGGACTCATCTTAGGATGGTGAAGTGCATATGGCGTGTCAATTCCCAACCAGAACATGACACCAGGAACTTTACTAAGCAAATAACCAAAATCCTCGCCCGTCATAGCTGGTGGACAATCAATCAGGTTAACTTCTGGGCTAGCATCAAAGAAGGCCATCAACTCTTTGGCCAAGGCTGGATTATTTTCCACAGGAAGATAACCACCTTGTTTCAACACGATATCCACTTCCATACCAAAGCTAGCTGCTACTCCTTCTGCAATCTGGCGCACGCGCTTCTGGATAAGGAGACTCATTTCCTGAGTAAGGGTACGAATAGTTCCATAAACCTCTGCAGTTTCAGCGATAACATTGTTAGTAGTTCCTGCATGGAAAGAACCAAAGGTAACTACCCCACCCTGGATAGGGTCAACATTACGACTGACAATCGTTTGCACCTGAGTAATAAAGTAAGAAGCTGCTACAAGAGCATCATTGGCCTCATGTGGAAAGGCCGCATGTCCACCTTTCCCCTTGAAAGTAACGAGGACTTCACAAGTCCCAGCAAAAAGGGTGCTTGTGTTAGTCGCAATATCACCTACCTTGAAATCTGGACGGACGTGGAGGCCATAGAACTCATCTGGCAACCAGTCTCCAAAGGCACCATCCTCATACATAAGCATACCACCAGCTTCATTTTCTTCAGCCGGCTGGAAGAGGAAGAGCATGTTATTTTTAGGTTGTACTTGAAGCATCTGATCCAAGAGACCAAGCGCTGTCGTCATGTGCATATCGTGTCCACAAGCATGCATACGACCTTCATGAGTAGACTTGAAGTCAAGACCTGTTTCCTCTACGATTGGGAGACCATCAATATCTGTACGCCAACCAATAGTTTTTTCAGGAGCATGCCCGTGAAGATAGACAAGAATTCCTGTACGCCAAGTACGTTGCTCCACAAAGTCCTTACCTTCAGTCATTTCAGCAATACGCTCTAAGAGATAAGCCTGAGTTTTAAATTCTTCCAAACCAATTTCAGGAATTTGGTGAAGGTCTCGTCTAATTTTAATTAAATCAAGTGTCATGTTTTTATCCTTTTTATTTCTCTTATTTTATAGAGAATCTAGAAATAGAGGCCCTACAGGCCTCTACTATCAATATGTTACAAGTTACGCAAAGCGTCTTCAAGTGCTGTTTTTTGTTGTGTTTTTTCATCAATTTCCTTGATGATGCGAGCTGGAACACCTGCTACAACCACATTTTCAGGGACATCTTGAGTAACGATAGCGCCAGCGGCAACGACTGAACCGTTACCTACTTGAACACCTTCAATCACAACAGCATTAGCACCAACAAGAACATTATCACCGATACGTACTGGCTCTGCTGAAGCTGGTTCAATCACGCCAGCAAGGACTGCACCCGCACCAATGTGGCTGTTTTTACCAACAGTAGCACGACCACCAAGGATAGCACCCATATCAATCATAGTACCTGCACCGATTTCCGCCCCGATATTGATTACAGCCCCCATCATAACGACAGCATTGTCTTCAATCGTTACTTGGTCACGGATAATGGCACCTGGCTCGATACGGGCATTAAGGTGACGCTTATCAAGCAATGGAACAGCTGAGTTGCGGCCATCTTGTTCCACAACATAATCCTTATTTTCCGTCAAATTCGCAAGAAGCGGCTCGATATCTTTCCAGTCACCGAAAAGAACATTGCCAAGCTTAGTGACAGAAGTTGGAACAGCAGTTGCCAATTCCCCTTCAAAAGTTACTTTAACATTTGTTTTCTTTTCTGCATTACCGATAAAAGCGATAATTTCTTGTGCAGACATTTTTTGTGCAGTCATGAGATTCTCCATTCACATAAAGTTAGGAATTATTATACCAAAAATTCTGATAATTGTCTTTGCTTTTGCCAAATAGAGTGTATTTTTATGTAAATTCTGGCTTTAGAGCTTCTATATCAGTAATCACTCGGTCTGGCTTGATTGGGGAATTCTCCAGTTCTCGACGAGAATACGGGAAGGTATTGAGCAAGATACCATCGATCCCAACTGCTTCAGCCACAGCAATATCAGTCGTCAAGTCATTTCCCACCATGACAGTCTCAGATGGCTTTACCCCATGATCATCCAAAACTTGCTTTAAAAATTCAGGTTGAGGCTTACAGATACCGGCATCCGAAGACAAGTAAATGGCATCAAAGTAAGGTCTTAACGCCATTAAGTCAATCTCAGCATTAGTAAAGGCTGCTTGAGCATTAGACAAGAGATAGAGACGATAGCCCTGCTCTTTTAGAAAGGCTAGAACCTCCTTAGTATGAGGATAAGCTGTCAAATGTTTTCGAGATAAGACGCGAAAGACCATAGCTATCAAATTTCCCCAATCGTCCAGCTGATTAGAGTTACTAGACTGAGGCCGAGCATCTACATAAAGCTGGTTAAAAATGTGGGCTAAATCAATTTCTGGATAAACAACCCCTTTGAGCTCTATTAACTCCTTACGGGCCTGATCCACGTGCTTAGCATAAGCCTTTTTAAGAGCATCACCTTCATAAGCCGCTCCATAAGCCTGGTAAAGTTGGGCTAATTTATCCCATAACATAGGATCCTTCTCATCGGTTAGGATATCAACCAAGGTACCATAAAAATCAAAAATGTAGTTCTTATAGGCTCTATTTTTCATCACTTTTTACCCATTACTGAAACTTTCTTACTTATTGCTCCCATCATACATCTTTTAGGAAGACCAAACAAGCTAACTGAGATATTTTCCCATCAAAAAAATCCCAACGACTGTTAGGATTGCTTATCATCTCTAATACGACCCATCAACAGTTCTCCCGCAACGGTTAATTGCGTCACTGAAGTCAAGCCCAAAGTATCCTTATTGGCATGGAAGAAAAGAGGTGTCATCTCAGCAAATGTTTGAACATGCTCTGATGGCATAGACCAAGTCTTAGCAATCGTCACACGCTCCAAAAGCTCACAGGACTCCTGGAAATGTTCCAAAACATCCTGGTTAGAATAAGCTTGCACCTCCGGTAACAGTTGGCGAAACTCTTTAAGATGATCTTCGTGAGGAATAACCTTAAAAATCAAGCCCTGATCAGACAAAAGTCTTCCAAATTCTTGATAATTAGCTGGTGAAAAGATATCTAAAATGACATCGATACCGTGTTCACGTAAGGGCAATTGAGCCAAATCACCAACAAACCAAGCTACATTTTTCTGAGGATTTTGACGTGCCGCAAGAAGGATAGAATCCTTAGACAAGTCAAAGGCCATGAAATCCTTGTCAAACTCTTGAGCCAACTGACGGCTATAGTAGCCCTCACCACAGGCAACATCTAGAACATGCGAATGTTTAGGAAGATCACGCAAGCGCTCTGAAATCACCTCCAGGATAGGATCATAATAGCCTGCTGCTAAAATCTGGCTCCTCTTTTCAAAAGAAGCCATATCATAGTGCTTATCTCCCTTAGTCTGTCTCAAAAAATTGACAAAGCCCTGCTTGGCAATATTAAAGGTATGCCTATTCTGACAAACCAAGCTAGACAAATCCAAATGCATTGGTGCCTGACAGATTGGACAGGCAAAAAGACTCTCTTGATTTTTAAAAACACTAAATTTGGCCATAGATCCTCCTTAACACAAAAAAAGAGCACACACCTGAAATCGCTTAGGGCTGCTGGATTCCTCCCCTGACCCGCTTCACGCACAGATGTTGCTCCGAAAAGTATTATACCATAAATTGGAGTGATTGCAAGTAGGGAACTCAAGACAAGACTAGATAGGCTTATCCCTTATCGAAGCTCATTATTTTCTTTCATCAGTATAAACGTTGACAAACCCTAGCAATGCCATAGTGACATAAATGTCACTGCTTTTTTATTTCTCTTCACCTTATAATAAATCCATAGCTTGAGGAAAGTACCAAAAGCCAGTGATATAACTGACTTTATTGAAAGGAGAAGTCATACTTAGGGTATCTCTTAGCACGTGGTTAGGGGACTAAGAGATTATAAAACTAACCAGGAATAAAAAAGAAGGATGACAATGGTTAACAAAGAAATGAACACAGCTGATTTAGCTACAGTAACAGGAGGGGGATGAAAACAAATCTTGCCGTTGGAGGTCTCTGTCTTGCTTCAGGACCTATTGGAACGCTTGTATCTATTGGTGCCTACAACGGCTACATGGACACTGCTCGATAAGAAGAGAGGACAATAAGAACAATGACTAAAACAACAACCGTAAGAAAATGACTACTCAAGAACTCGAAATCGTATCAGGTGGTACTGTTCCTTGGGCTGCTATTTCAGTAGGAATTGTTGGCTCAAAACCGACTTATGATCTAAGCTATGCTGCGGGTAAATCTTTCTACAATCACGCACACTAATAAAAGAACTTAACTTCAACTGACATCTCAAAGATTTTGAGGATGATAACTTATGAAGTTTACAAAAAATCAAACAAATGATATTACTGCTAATCAATCACCTAAAATGAACAACTATTTACTCGTAAAAATCGCTTAGCTGGAATTATCAGTAGCCTATTTCTCATACTCCTAATCAACCTCATCTTTCATGTACGATTAGGAACACCAATTATTGACACTAATTTGAAATCCGCTTTTGGTACACTTATCCTCTTCATGCCTATTTTTCTTTTGACAAGAGAACAAGAAAAACATAAGACTAGGGAAGAGTGACTTAAAGAGCCTTCAATAAAACAAAACTCCCTCTAATCTCCCATTGAAAAATGCAAGCTCTTTTGGCTTGCATTTTGTCTTTACATATCTTGCACAACTTCTAATTTAGCCAATCGTTTGGCTTCTTTTTTGCGTTCACGGCTCTGGCGGAAAAAGTCTTGCATAATCTTAGCACACTCTTCCTCCATGACACCAGTCTCTACTTCTACGCGATGATTGAGACGCTCATCTCTTAGGATATCATAAAGGCTACCTGCACCACCAAATTTTTGATTGCATGCTCCATAGATAACTTTAGGAATACGAGCTAGGCCAATGGCGCCACTACACATGACACAGGGTTCAATAGTCACAAAAAGGGTGCAGTCTAACAAACGCCAGTTGCCCACTGTCCTATTGGCCTCCTGAATGGCCATGACCTCCGCATGCATAATAGCTTGGTTAAGCTCCTCACGCGCATTATGCCCACGACCAACGATTTCTCTATCCTTAACAATAACACAACCAATTGGAATTTCTGCTTTATCTAGAGATTTTTGGGCCTCCTTAAGAGCCTCAGACATAAAGAACTCTTTCTCTTCTTGGCTATAGTCAAGCATTTGTCTTACTCCTGTTCCAAGATTAACGAGATACCGTCTCGCTTAGTCCCTCTATTATAGCATAAGAAAAACATTCCCTTTCCAAAAGGCACAAAAAAAGCTAAGACGAATCATCCTAGCTTCAAACACATTAGTTTGGTGAGTCTTAGGAATCACACTAATGTTGTTCCCCCAAGGCTAGACGAAAAGTCAACGACCGCTTAACATCCTAATTTATATGTCAGTCAGAGTGTGTCATAGTCAATTGTCTGTGAAATCTTTGAATCAGCCTATGGCCTCACAACAATAAACAAAAATGCAACTGTCTCAAACAATTACAAGGATAGTGTTATAGTTGTGATACTTCACACTTTCCTTCCAAACAAGTAATGCCTACTATAGTTTATCACGAAACCTCTATCATTTAATTTAAAAAAGAGAATTGTTAATTGTGTCTACTATTTTGGCTAATCCACCAAACAGCAAAAACATGTTATAACTGCATTTAAAGGTTTTTCGAATAAATTTCTCTACTCTATCTATACTTTTAAACACCTATCATCCTAAGACTTATCTAATTTTACTATTTATTAGTCTAACGAGTGTTTAATATTTCGTCTCCAACAATTCTTTAAAACAAGGTATGGAACAAGATAATGATTTTTTTGGAGTGATTGCTTCAAAGATAGAAGACTTAAATAGCTAGTACAAAGGATAAACTAAAAGGGAAGTTCTTCTTCTAAAATCAGATCAGCCAAGTCATTGTCAGGATTATTTTCCCTAACAGCACGCTGAGCACGACTCTCCAGAAGTTGGAAAGAGGAACAAAGCACTTCAGTAACGTAATGAGTTTGACCATCCTTATCATACTTACGAGTGCGAATCTCACCATCAAGAGAAATTAAACTTCCCTTGCTAGCATAAGATGCCAAGGTCTCAGCTAAACGGCCCCAAACCACTACTGTGATAAAGTCAGCCTCACGCTCACCATTTTGCGTCTTATAGCGACGATTAACCGCAACTGTGACACGTGTAAAAGACCTATCGCTAGCAGTCTTAACTATTTCAGGTGTTGCTGTCAAACGTCCAATTAAAATTACTTTGTTATACATTTTTTACCTCCACCTATCTATTCGTAAGAGGGAGTAAAAAAGTGGTTTATTTTAAATAGTTTTACAAATTTTTTCGAGAGGATCCTCTCTAATACTCGAATCCCTCTACTACTTGAAGAATATTATTTTTCTAGAAATAGTACTCCATAAAATATTTTCATTACAAAAATTGATCTTTAAATATTCTCGACTAGCTTAGCTAACTCAACGTTTTTGAACCACAATTTCCCAAGAAGCAGGACCAATTCGGTCAAAGCGAGTTACAGGATAATCATTATCTGCAGCCCAGTTTGGAATACTTTCCGTTGCTTGCGTACAATCGAAAGCAATCAACAACTCATCTCCAACAGCTAATTCAGCCATTTTTTTCTTCGCATCAATCAATGGAAATGGGCATACCAGTCCACCAGTTTCAAGTTTTACCAAAGTCATATGATATTCTCCTCTTAATTTTTATTTGGTTTTACAAAGATAATATAGGAAGCCGTCCAAACACCTAAAATAGTCACTGGCAAAGCAATCCATCCCTTACTAGAAAAAATTGCTGTAGCTGTTAAACCATTACCAATCGTACAGCCACCAGCCCATGAAGCACCGATTCCCATAAAAATACCCCCTAGTGTGCTCTTACCGATGGTTGACAAGTCTGGCAAGCGCCAACGAAACTCTCGAGACCCCTTTGCAGCAAGAAAGGAACCAAGAAAAATCCCCAATACAAGAAAAACACCCCAACCAAGCTGTTTACTATCACCTGTAATAATATAACTAATTAGATGTGCTGAGGGAGTTGTAATACCTAGCCCTCCAACACGACCTGTCAACTGACTGGCAGGCCAAGCAATTAAAGCAACAAGACCTATTAGAAGTCCTGCAAAATATTTATGGTAAGTTTTCTCAAAAAGATAGTGTCTCACTCCCTTATATTTTGATGGAAGCGTAGCAATCTGACGTCTGGGCTTACGTAACTCTCGAATGACGACAAAACTTGTTATGGCTACTAATAAAACAAGAAAATACCAAACCGGAATTCCTAATTGACCAGCTAAATCATCATTAATTACCCATCGCTTGGCTATTAATTGATTCAAAGGAACAAGAAATCCTGATTTCATAGCTGCTGCACTTATCATATAAAAGAATAGTGCAACCCAACTACCTAGGAGCCCTTCACCTGCACGATACCACGTTCCTGTGGCACATCCCCCAGCGAGAACAATTCCAATACCAAATAGATAGGAACCCACAATTGCTCCTAACACAGAAAATTCTTCATAAGGGTTTCCAATAATACCTAATTTAATCAGGGAAAGCACTCCTATACTTTCTACTGTGATTGCAATAAGGAAAGCGTAAAATAAGGTATTATTACGAGCAATATACATGTCTCGTAAACCACCAGTCAATCAGAAACGAGTTCGTTGCAAAATGAATCCAAATATCAGACCAATGAGCCCACCAGAAAGAATAGTTGTAAGCATAAGTACCTCCTAAAGTAAATATTGATTACATTTTAAGAAAAATATTACAACTTGCATAATCTTTCTTTTTTATAATTAGCTATAAACTTTCTTTATGACAAACAAAAAAGCGGCTTACTTACCGCTTCTTGTCTTATTTACCCTTTCCAGTGTTTGGCTGGATCAAAAGTCTCACCGACTACTGCTGAATCATCAAGTTCAATAATACCACGTTTTTGTGGGGCATTTGGAAGTGCCAACTCACGTGGGGCACACATCATACCATAACTATCTTCACCACGAAGTTTTCCTGGGAAGATAAGGGCACCGCTAGGCATCATAGCACCGGGAAGAGCTACGATAGTTTTAAGACCAAGCGCTGCGTTTGGTGCTCCTGCAACGATTTGGACCTTCTTATCACCAATGTTCACTTGGCAGATGTTAAGGTGGTCACTGTCTGGATGTGGAACCATTTCATCAATTTGTCCAACCACAAAGACTGGTCCTTGTGTGTTTTCCAAACGCTCTTCAAAGCCCTCTTTAGCCAATTCCTCGTTCAAAACAGCTACATCTTGGTCTGACAAGAAAACTTGACCATTACCTTTGATATCAATGAGGCTTGACGCTTCAAAAATATTCCAAGCAAGAGTCTTGCCTGTTTCATCAGCTGTGACACGCGCCACTTTACCTTTACGTTCTACGCTACGTTTGACGTCTTTAGTATCTTCCAAAATAACCAACAAAACGTCGCCAACTTGTTCCTTATTGTATGCAAAAATCATGGGTTCTCCTTATACTGTTGCCAAAAAGGCAGTGATTTCTTCTTTAGTTTTACGAGCTTTATTGACCAAGCGTCCTAATTCCCGACCTTTCTGAGTCACAACAAAACTTGGGATACCAAAAATATTCCAAGTTTGTGCCAAAGCCATATAATCATCACGATTAACACGCACAAAGGTCATATCTGGATGGAGGGCTTCGATTTCAGGCATAACGGGATAGATGAACTGACAGTCTGGACACCAATCGGCAGTGAAAAAGAAAACCACCTTTTGATCACTTTCGACATAGCTTGCCAGTTCTTCAAGATTCTTAGGAATAATCATGCCTGCTCCTCCTCATAGGTCAAGATATCCTCTGCATAAACAAAGCTATAGGCACGTCCATCCTCTAAGACGATACCTCCTGTAAGCCCTGGATTTTCCTTATCAGTGGGATTTGTATAAAGGACTGCGATAGTCCCCAAGTGAGATAATTCTTGTCTAATATCTTGGATTAATGCAGCCTTCTTCATTTCTGCACGTGACTGTCTATACTTCTCTGCCATTGCCAAGAGACCTAAAGCTCCTACGCCTCCAGCAAACAAGGCCAATGTTTTACGTTTCATAAGAAACATTTTACCATAATTTTAGAGGAATGGGGAGAGGCTACCTATCTCTTAAGAATCGTGCTAAAATAGTAGCAAGTACTACTCAAGGAGGATTTTATGACTACCCTATTTGACAAAATTAAAGAAGTAACCGAGCTCAGTGCCACTTCAGGCTTTGAGGCACCTGTACGCGACTACCTTCGCAACAATATCACCCCACTTGTAGATGAGGTCCAAACAGATGGTCTCGGTGGTATTTTCGGTATCAAGCATAGCCGGGCAGAAAATACCCCTAAGGTGCTTGTGGCTGCCCACATGGATGAAGTTGGGTTTATGATTAAGGAAATCAAGGCAGACGGGACTTTCCGTGTCGTCGAACTTGGCGGTTGGAACCCACTTGTTGTCAGCTCACAACGCTTCACCCTACACACTCGTGATGGCCGTATCTATCCTGTCATCTCAGGTTCGGTACCACCTCATTTCTTACGTGCCAGCGGTGGAGCTCCAAGTCTTCCTAGTGTTTCTGATATTGTCTTTGATGCTGGTTTTGCCAACCAAGAAGAGGCTAATGCCTACGGTGTTTTTCCAGGTGATGTCATCATTCCTGAATCAGAAACGATCCTCACAGCCAATCAAAAGAATGTCATTTCTAAAGCTTGGGATAACCGTTATGGTGTTCTCATGATTCGTGAACTCTTGGAAAACGTTAAAGATCAAGAACTTAATAATACTCTAATTGCTGGTGCCAACGTTCAAGAAGAAGTTGGTTTACGTGGTGCCCATGTTTCTACAACTAAATTTGATCCTGAAGTTTTCTTTGCAGTGGACTGTTCTCCTGCAGGTGATATCTACGGTAATCAAGGTAAGGTAGGTGATGGTACCCTTATTCGTTTCTTCGACCCAGGTCACATCATGTTGCCAAATATGAAAGATTTCCTTTTGACTACAGCTGAAGAAGCTGGTATCAAATATCAATACTACTGTGCTGCGGGCGGAACAGATGCTGGTGCCGCTCACTTGCAGAATGCTGGTGTCCCATCAACAACTATCGGTGTTTGTGCCCGTTACATTCACTCACACCAAACCCTTTATGCGATGGATGACTTCCTAGAGGCACAAGCCTTCTTACAAGCGATTGTTAAGAAGTTGGATCGTTCAACAGTGGATTTGATTAAAAACTACTAAGATAAGGAGTAACCCATGATTATTGGTTTTATTGGCGTTGGAAAGATGGCGACAGCCATTATCAACGGCCTAAATACAAGCTCACATCGTATCATTATTTCAGGGTCTTCCTTGGCTCGTTCACGCCAGATTGCAGAGGAACTAGAGGTTGAAGCTGCTACTTCCCATCAAGAATTGTTGGATAATGCTGACTTAGTCATTCTTGGCATCAAACCTCAAATGTTTGATAAGGTACTAACTGGCCTCAAATTCCATCAACCTATCATGAGTATGGCTGCTGGAGTAACCTTGGAACGCCTCGCTTCACTCACAAGTGCAGACCTACCTCTTATTCGTATCATGCCGAACCTTAATGCTCAGATTCTTAAGAGCACTACCGGTCTTTGTACCAATGATAAGGTATCTGAGGACCTTTTGGCAATTGCCAAAGAAATCACAGATAGTTTTGGAACTACTGTTGAATTGGCTGAGAAGGACTTCGATACCTTTACTGCTCTAGCTGGCTCTAGTCCGGCCTATATCGCCCTCTTTATCGAGGCTCTGGCTAAGGCTGGCGTCAAAAATGGCCTAAGTAAGCAAATTGCTCTGACCATTGCCACACAGACAGTTCTAGCCACTGCTGAAAATCTCAGTCTAGGTAGCGACAGTCCACATGATCTTATTGACAAGGTATGTAGCCCTGGTGGCACTACTATCGCCGGTCTCATGGACCTTGAGCGTACAGGCCTTACCCATAGTGTGGCTTCAAGTATTGATACAACCATTGCCAAAGCCAAAAAATTATAGTAAAAAGCTCGGAAAATTCCGAGCTTTATTTGATATATGGTGCTAAAAATTGTAAAAGTAACATCATTGAAACCACAATACTATTGTTAATCATATGGGCTATGATACAGTACTCTAACTTTTGACACTTACGATATACTACCCCAAGGGTAAACCCCATACCTGCATATATAATCCAGACACCGATACTATTAGGCATATGAACAAGGCCAAAGAGTAAACTACTTAGAGTCAACCCAACAATAGAATCTGGATTAAAGACACGCCCCATGAGGAGCCCTCTAAAAATCAACTCTTCCACAATCGGTGCCATAATCACCGTAACTGTTATGAGAACAAAGGGATTCATATGGGCATTTTCTATGGCTGCCTGATTGGCGCTATTACTAACACCCTCCATTTGCATGACCATCCCACCTACCCTAGTAACAATGTAAATACCTAGGTAGGTCAAGCCAATCATACCCCATGCCTTTAAGGAAGAAAGTGTCTTGAACCCCTCAAGAAGCCCCATGCGTTTTCCTAAGAAAAGAGCTCCTGTACTAATGAGTAGCATAACCAAAATTAGGAGACTCACTGCCCTCACGTCTTTAACACGAACAAATATGGTCGGAGCTTGTTCAATACACAAAATTAGGAAAGCCAGTAAGAAATAAAGAAAGCGTTTTAAAATGGACTCTTTGTTCATAAGAAGCTACCTCTTTTTATTGTTATTTTGTACCTTTATTATAATACAAATCTACTGTTTTGACAAGCCACTATGAAAATAGAGGGATAATTAAGGAATCTCATCCGATTTTAGATAGGATGAGACGAATAAAGACAAATCCTACAACTAAGCCATAGAGCAAGACAGATAAGACTGTAACATATGGCAACTGAATACTGACAAAGGCATATAGGGCAATCAAAGCAAAGATAAGCAAAAATTCTAGAATCAGAGTTGCGACCGCTGTCACCTGCAAAATCTGTTTATTTCGCTCATCGTAGGCGGCAATATACATCTGGTGAAGGCGTTTAGGATGACTAAGCGCTGCAAAATAATAAATCGACAGAGCATAACTCCCAATGGTAACCCCCACTACTAATCCTAGTGCATAATCACTAAGACTATTAGAGCAAACAATAAATAATCCCAAAATACCCAAAGAAAAGAAAGAACATGATACTCGGGCTATGTATCTTTTATACTCTGATTCTGCTTTTTTCTTTCCTAACGTCTTCAATAACATATCTTGATACTCCTTAATCTTCCTCAAAAATAAAGACTTCTTCAATAGTCTTTCCAAAATACCTAGCAATTTTAAAAGCCAGCTCCAAGGACGCATTATAGCGACCTTTTTCGAGTGAAATGATGGTCTGCCTGGTGACCCCCATTTCATCTGCTAACTCTGCCTGACTAATCTTATTAGCCTTGCGAAGTTCCTGAATTTTTGTTTCCATATGATACCTCAACCTTATAGTTTATTCTCAAATCGTTAAACTCCTTACTTTTATTTGTTAAGTTAACTTTACATTAATAGTATAGTTCACTTTACATATTTTGTAAAGTCTATTTTACATTTTTTGTAAAGTTTTCTTTACTTATTGAATTACACATATATGGACATAGGCGAATGATTCTTTTAGAGCATTCAAAAAAGCTGGCCAATTGCTCAGCCAACTTTTCTGGTCTTATCTAATTTTTGATAACTTATTTAGTTTTAAGGCGCTCAACATCACGCGCAATCACCAACTCTTCATCTGTTGGGATAACAAATACTTTAACAGCTGACTCTGCTGTTGTAATGTCGCCTACATGTCCAAAGACATTCTTTTCAGGATCCACTTCAATACCAAACCAAGTGAGACCATCCAAAACTGAAGCACGAACTTCTGCAGAGTTTTCACCAATACCTGCTGTAAAGACGATAGCATCTGCTCCGTTCAACACACCGAAGTATTGAGCGATGTATTTACGCAAACGATCCACATAAAGATCATAGGCCAAGGCACATTTTTCATCACCAGCATTCTTACCAGCAATGATATCACGCATATCACTTGATTTTTCAGAAATACCAAGAAGACCTGATTCCTTATTAAAGACGTGACGGATACGCTCAGCATCTGCCATTTCAGGTTCACGGTCAATAACAAATGGAATAATCGCAGGGTCAAGATCCCCAGTACGTGTTCCCATCATAACGCCACCAAGTGGTGTCAACCCCATTGATGTGTCTACTGATTTACCACCATCAACGGCAGTAATAGAAACACCATTTCCCACATGGGCTGTGATAATCTTAGTTTCTTCAATTGGCTTACCTAACAACTTAGCTGCTTCTTGAGAAACATATTGGTGACTAGTTCCGTGTGCTCCATACTTACGGACTTGGTAGTCTGTATAGTAACGATTAGGCACTGGATAACGGTAGGCCACTTCCGGCATAGATGTATGGAAGGCTGTATCAAAAGCAGCAACACTTGTAATATCTGGGAGGAGCTCCTTAAAGGCACGAATCCCTGAGGCTGCACCTGGATTATGTAACGGTGCCAAGGCTGACAATTCTTCAATCTTAGCCAAGGCATCTTCATCCACCAAGCTTGATTCTTTGAAATATTCTCCACCAGCAACCACACGGTGACCAACACCTGTAATTTCATCATAGCTCTTGATAATATCGAAACGAATCAAGTCATCAAGCAAGATTTTTACCGCTTGAACATGGTCAACAATATCTAAGGTTTGCGATTCAGAACGGTCATCAAATTTTACTGTTGAAACAGAATCTTTCAAGCCGATACGTTCAATCAAACCCTTAGCAAGAACAACTTCATCTGGCATCTCATATAGTCGCCATTTCAAGCTTGAGCTTCCTGCATTAATTGCTATTGTTTTTGTCATAAGCCACCTCTTTGTAAAACGCTTTCAATAATATAGTCCTATTCTAACATGTTTTGCTAGAAAATGGAATTATCTGATTTCCATTTTTGGAAATTCTCTGTAAAATCTTTGAGGACCTCTGGATTTTGCAAATCACTAAGTGGATAAACAAAGGTCTCAGGAGCATTTTCAGTTTGTTTTTTAAGCACAAAGATAGACTTCATGTTATGTTTATTGCCAAAAGCTGCTTCTGGAAGAGTGATAACGGCAATAATATCAGCATATCCTGATAGCCATTTCTTAAGCAAGTCACTTTGTGGGCTTGTCAAAAGATTAGTTGGTGCCAAAAGAATAGCAATACCATCTTTCTTCAAGTACTTGAGTGATTGCTCCATGAGAAGGTGATGGGCATAGGTGTGTTCACCAGTTGCTACAACCTTGAAACGACTCGCAATCTCATCATTAGGGTAGTAACCAACAGGTAGGTCACTGATAATAGCATCACTCTCTTTGAGAATGTGTGGTCGAACAGCATCTTCTTGGATGTAAACTGCACTCGAATTCACCACATCAGCAATACTAGCTGACAAATCGATAAGGAGATCGTCAACTTCCATTCCCATATAATTAAGGGTTTTCTGACTATTATTTAGAAGAGTTTCAGCCAAGTTTCCTGTCCCCGAACCAATCTCCAAAACATCTAATTGGTCGTCCTTGGTCAAACCTTCGAGTAGGTAGAGGATGATAAATCCAATAGCATCAGGTGTAAACTGGTGATTGGCCTGTAAGGCTTCCAATTGCCCTAGCTTGATAAACAAGAACTGAAAAGCACGACGCCACTCCTCTTTACTTAGATCAAGAGCACGTAATTTCTCGTTGTTTTTGATGATGACTTCATTAGCTATCTCAGCCCCCAAATAATAGGAATTTTGCTCAATAAGCGCATCGTAAGCATGGGTTCCAAGATCATTTTCAATGGTTTGGACATTTTCTAACAACAGCTCAAAGGCTGTCTCAATTGCTTCAAAATTCATGATTTCCTCCGTCCTTCTATCATATCAAAAAGGAAAGAGAATTTCTATTTCTGCTCCTGTTTCTTCACATAACGATAGGTCTTAATTTGGCCTTTACTGACAACTCGGACAATCACTTGTTTATCCTTAACCTCGTAAGCCGTGGTACCCTGAGAAAAACTAAAAGCACCTGCTTCCTTATCCACCAAATCCATGGTCATCTCTGCCATGAGACGACTTTGACTGGTCACTATTTGTGCTTGGTTTTGTCTAGAGCTAGCAACCACCCGTTCCAGATAAACATGAAGAAGGAGTGTGAAAATGCCAGCCATAAAAAGAGCGTAGAGGAGAACGCCTCCCCTAACCTGTTTTTTCAAAAGCATAAATAAAACTCCTCTGTAGTCCATTTTTAAGAGTCACTTGAATAGTAACTATCTGGTTCTTTTGACTTACCGTACTAGATTTGACATCGAAAAGCATTGGTTGATAGCCTCGACCGTCAGCATTTGTTTTTCGAAAATCAGTAGCACTTGAAAGTCCAAAAGCCAGGTCTTGATTATCCTGCTTGACATAGAGTTTGTTCCCCTCTACCTTTACCAACTGACAACCTTCTAATTCTGCCTCCATTTGTTGGACAAACAGAAGCCAATCTTGATTTTCTTGTTGTCTTACCTGTTTGACATTGCCCACCAGAACGGTGGTTAAGCCCTGATATACTTGGACAGAACCAGCTATAACCAGTAAGGCTACCAGACATTCCAAAAGGGTAAAGGCGCGAACCTTACTATTTAGAGACATGAGTAATTTCCTTTCCTGATTCATAAACTGTGATGCCTTGCTTGCTACGTTTTACTGTCACTGTGATACCATTCAAGGTCAACTGATCCTGTTTGGTCTGAACTGCCATGGTAGCCACACTCAAGACCTCCTGTTGGTGGAGATTCCTAGCCATTAGCCTACGATTGGTATTGATCTGATCCAAGATAAGACCACTGACGAGTACTAAAACAGCCATTGCTATCAGGCTTTCGATAAGAATATAGCCTCTAAGAGACCGTCTTTTTATATTTACCGCTGCCCATGTTAAGCTGATAGGTCACCACCTCCTTATCACTTGAAAAACGAATCTTGGTGAGGCTCGAGTTGCCTCCTTTGGCATTAAACACTAGCGTCTGCCCCTTATCCAGATGAATATTTTTAGGAATCACCAGACTGGATTTTCCGTTACTGATTTTATCCTTGGTCAACTGCAATTCAACATTGGCCCCTTTCGCCGCTGCCAATCGCTGACTATCTCGGTATAGGTACTCAAAGCGCAGATAAAAAAGATTAGTCTCAACCTGCTGAAAAATACCTGTGACTGAGCCTGACAAACTCAGAGTGAGAAAGGCAACCACTGCTAGAGTCACCAGACTCTCCAACAAGGTAAAGGCTCTAATTGGCCACTGAGCGGCTTTCGCCACCATGTTTCGCATAATAATCATTGTATGAATCTGCCTGTTTTTGCGTGATTTGACCTTCTGAAACAAGAGCGGCTAAGCTAGCTGTCTTGTTATTCTTCATTTCATAAAGTTCTGCTTGAGAATCCACGACCTTGACCACAGCCGCATTTCCAGTCTCTTTAACAGAATCCTTCTGCTTGCTCAAGTTAGGTACAAAGAGCAAAAGGAGAATACTGATAATGAGAAGCACGACCAACATTTCAATCAAGGATACTAAAATTCTTTATTCGAGCATAAAAAAAACTTGGTAGCCTATGCTGCCAAGCGGCATGAAAAAACCGCTCATTTGAACGGTTAATCGTAACTAATTCACTAATAAATTAATCATTTAATTCCTCCAACATTTCTTCCAAAGTTTCATCCCATCCATCATAGTCTGATGGATTGTTGAAAAAATCGTAGTTCCAATCATTATCCGCTACTACCTCAGCTTGAATCGGAACTCTGAATTGTGTGTAGGACAGTTGATTAATCCCACAATACAACTTATCCTCTTCGTCTAGGTAGGCGAAGAGACATATTTTGTCTATGTCGTCCGCCCATTCAACGAGCTCTTCTAAGTGAGCGTTGTAATATTCTTTAAGTTGTTCTTTAGTTACCATTTTGATTACCTCTTCCTTTATCTTACAAGTATATTATATATCATATATGATAGTTTATTAACGCTTTTTAACAAACTATTTTAGTTTTTTGATAAAAATGGACACTATCGAATGTTTTCCAAATTATTCTCAATCCATTCAAGACGATTTTGACGACCAGACGGAATAGGTTCTTGACCTTTTGAATAATCTTTAAAACGCATTTGGAACATATAAGAATCACTACCAAGCGAGCTTGATTCTAACGCAATTTCTAAATAAGCGTTAGCAATGAAATTACCGCTTGAAGTATACATTCTGCCAGTACCGCCTATGATGTCTTCACGGCTATTTTCAAGCCATTTTAGAAGCTGTTGTTTTTTGAATTGGTCGTAATAAGTATAGAACGCCATATTTAATTTAAGGGAATTATCCAAATAGTAGTCATGTTGAGCCTTGCCAATCATAGCAAGTTCGAAATCATCAAACAAGCAGTCGAGCATGGCGTTTACTCGTGCTGCACCCATCTTCTCGATAGAGGTTTCTCCATTCTTAAACTTCTGCCAATTGGCGTCGGTGAATTTGATGCCAGGCAATTTGTAGAAATCATTTTCAAATCGAAAATATCTCCCTACGTACTCCAAAATTAGGCTCTTGATGTCGTTGTTGATTTCCATTTTATTTCTCCTTTTATTAAGCGATTACACTCTTTGGGTACCATTTAGCAGAAACTCCATAAGGTGTCACGATTTCAAGTTTAACCGCTTTATCAGTTTCTTCAACCAACCCTTTAACGCTGATTGCGCTTACTGACATAAACGCCAAGTCTTTTTTGTTGCGTCCACGAAATTCTTTTTCAGCAAACCATTTCTTAACACCTTGGAATTTAACGTTTGAAGAACGGAAGAAGTAGAAATCATCCGCCATGTTTTGACGTTTAACGGCCTTCCAAGCAAATTTCAATGCTTCAGAAAAAGTTACGTCGTTTTTTTCGTTTTTGAAGATCTTCCATGCTAGGCTCATTACTTGTGATTTCATTTTCTTTACCTCTTCCTTTATCTTACAAGTATATTATATATCATATATGATAGTTTGTCAACGCTTTTATCAAACTTTTTTATGTTTTTTTGCAAAATAAAAAAAGCCCCAGCAAACGCTGAGGCTTCGACCACTACCACCATGATGTCCCTACTGTGGTCTGAGGGGAGGTGATATACTCCTTTTCGTTTTTTTAGTTTGCGTGGTCTAAATTAAGCGAATGAACCGAATGACGTTACACGGCGACCATTCTCTGATTGACCGACTGCGACATATCGACGATTTCCAGAAGCACCAATGTAGCTAATCCAGATATAGCCGTCAACATCGCACCAGCCATCATAGTTGATAGTTTCGCCAGCTCCATATACTGCCACGATTTCAGCACCTAGACCGGCACCAGTTCGAACATTAAGGGCTGATACTTCAACCGTGAATGTTCCGGTTTCCTCGTTGATAGTAATTATACCATCGAACGGAGTTGGTGTTGGTGCAGGGGATTGTGATTGGCTATCCGTTGGGAAATAGAACCAGCCCACAATACCGTCAAAATTACGCGTATTGTAACGAGCGGGACCACCGACATATAGGCTGTCAGCGTTGCCGTCAATATTTTGCTCGATAGTTCGCATGGTGTAGCCGTCTGAATCTTCGATAACCAGACCAGTGTGGCCGTAAGGATGCCCGTAGATGTAAGTGGTGTCCATGACGAATACAGCCCCACGACGTGGACGGCTATCAAGGTTTCCTTCTTGGTTATATTCCACTTCATAGCCCACTGCTGCCGCTGAGTTTAGCAAGTCAATGGCGTTCCCCCAAAGAGCTCGACCAAAGAAGTTGATTGAGATAGAGTTAGGCAGGTCAACACATTGTGTTCCCCATGCTCCGTCCGCATCGGTACCGACACCAGCATCAGCTAGGCCTTCCGCAAATTGGATAATGTCGTTATCTGTTGCCATATTAGTAGCCTCCCTTATCGTTTCGTGGTTCGTGGTAGTTTAATGCACGTTCACTGTCTGCCACACCCTTAGTTGTTGGGTCTGTAACGATACCCAACATTACCAAAATCACAACGAAGGTATTAACACCCTCTTGAATGTTAGTAGGAATATGAAGCCCAAATTGTTGCAACATAAGGAACACTGCTGAAATAAGAGCTACAAGAGTAGCTTTGTTTTGCAAACGTAGTTTAAAGTTAATCATTTTCTGTTTTCTCCTTTTCTTCTTTCAAGAAAAATTTCTCTTTATCAATATTTTTTTTAATGTATTTGTCGATATACGGGATTTCCACCCCTAGAGCCGATAGGCTGGCCAAAATACTAGAGCCATAAGCTGCAATCATGGAGAAAATGAATGTATCAACGATACTCGTCAAATTCATGAAGTTTGCAAATGGGTAGAATATTGCCACGAACACGATCATTACTGTATGGCTGATTGCCCCTTTGCGAAATTTGGTGCTCGAAAGTTCGTGAGCAGCCCAAGCTCTCGACACACCCACAGCGATGTCTGAAAAAATAATTACCATTAGAATGGCCACCCAAGGGTGCTCATCGATACCATGCTCGTAGAAGTCGCGAACAACATTGAAGAGCTCAAAGATTCCATCTGGTTGTCTCATTGTTCACCTCCAATCTAGAACAGAAAATTCTTGATAATTTCGTCCGCAATGGCCTTGTGTCCTAAATCCCCGGGGTGACTTGCCACACCAGCGTTGGTGATGGTGTAGTTAGAGCCGTCTGGAAGTCTCAACACTTTGCCCATTTCGGACTTATACTTAGCATCCTTAGAATACTGATAGATGTCAACGAATGTAACATCCAGTGGCTTACAGATACGCTTGATTCTATCAACGAAGTCTGGTGAAGCGTAGTAGATACCTACCCAATAGATTAGAGCCTTTGGAGAAGCTGTTCTAATCCAATTGATAAGGTTAGGGATATCCGTTTCAAGATTCTTCCGTTTCTCGTCGGTATTCAAGTTATCACCGAATTGCAAAATAACAATATCAGTATCAGGACCTAGTGATTGCTTCATTTTGCTGTCGAATGTACCATGTCGGTTATTTGGGTCGGACTCCCAATCCGCACCATTCCCACGCTCTACTACTGCGCTAGGGTTTTTGGATAAGATGTAGTTTTTGACAAGAGTGAAGTAGTCTTTGTCTGGCGCACTTGCAGCCATACCCATGCCCTTAAGCCATGGGTGACTTAGGATTGAGTTACCAAAGACCGCTACACGGCTAGGGATATTTGAAACTGTTGACAGATTGCCATTGTTATCAACTAACAAGCGGAACTTAGTTCCGTTAGGACTGGTAATCATTGGCGTCTTCTTGAAGACTTCGAGTTCTGTAACAATAGGTTCGATTTTATCAGTTCGCTGTTTTAGGGTCTCTGCCTTCTCGGTAGCAGTCTCATTTGCTACACGATAGGTAAACGGAATAGCCTGCCCTGTTTCGTACATGATTTTCCCAGAGTACCCAGCGTTGTTAGTAACATGTTGAGCGTCTTGAATCAAATTGCGTTCGCCCTTAGAGGCATAGACCTTGTTATCTTTTGATTCAAAGAACAACTGCTCGCCGTAGAAGATCTCTTTATCTTCTCCTCGCACGTTTAACGTATTGAAACCTGCCGAGAGTTCTTTTTGGAAAACACGAGGAGAAACAATCAAATCATTCTGGTCGATGTTTCCGATTGCGAAGTTGTATGTCCCTGCGTCCTTAACATAGACATCGATAGTGTCGATGAATCCACGGCTCTTGTCCCATTTTTTAGTAGGGCTCATATATCCGAGATTGTTAATCGTCGTTGATTGCGTTGAATCAATACCAGTAATATCTGCTCCAAATTGAATCCTAGACGTATCTGGCATGACGAACGGCACCTTAGAAGCAATGGCACTAGAGCCAAAATCAAGGTTCTCAAGATAATGAGCTTGAGCATTTCCGCCTTGGATGACCTTCGTAGGCTTGTCTGATGTCAAACGACTAATCAGGATATAGCCGTTTTCAGCTGGCGTAAAATCTTGGTTAACTAATACGTCTGTAGTAGAGAATGTTTTAAGCTTCTTGCCTGAGATGTCGAAGAAGTGAGTAAATACCCCACGTACATTTTTCAAGCCGTAAGTCTGCCCGGCTTGCATATATATCTTGGGATAAGTGCCCCAAGTAGATGCGTCGTAAGTCCCATTTCCGTTACCAGACCATGCCTTCCCGATTTTAAATGTTCGTTCGTCAACTAACTGTTTAACGATGTTGACGAAACTTAACTCTTCTGGTTTGACATTCAGCGTCAATTTAGGAATTTTAAGCGAGATATAGCCGTCAGGCAAGTTCGAGAAGTCAACGTTTGCTTTTTTCAACTCTTCCAACGAAGCGTTAAACACTCTAGCCGTTTCGTCTGGCTTAGAAGATACATATAACATGCAATCTTCTGGAGGGATGTATTCTGTAGTTACCAAGTCATCCGTTTCTGAGAACTTCTTGACAAGCCTGCTACCGTCGCTTGAAATGGCAAAAGAGAATATTCCTCGGATGTTTGATAAGTAATACTTATGTCCTTTTTTTATTGGGACTGGCATGAATCGAAGCCATCCACTAGAAGACCACGTACCAATTGATGTGTTGTTCCAGAGATAGACTGAGCCTTCAATCTTATCTCTCAACAGTTGCTCTATTGATTCCGTGAAGTCGATGTTGTCAGCTGTCACTTCATCAACGTTGAGGCCTCGAGATTGATAGACTCCCCCCTCAGTCCAGCGTCTACCGCTCTCATTAAAGTAGTACCATTTCCCTGTGTTGCTTGCGACAACTATACCGTTGGCGCCGTTTTGATAAGTACGCTGAATCTCTTCCAGCGAGCTTAGAACAGCCTTCGGAGCGCTAGAGGAGATAGCATTAAGTTTTGATTCAATCCACTTCGTACTCGCTTTCCCATCGAGGTTTTGAGTCATGTTGTCGAGACGCTCTGAGAGCGTACTGTAAGTGTCCCTTGACTTCACTACTTCCATGTCAGTGTTCCCACTCTTTGTAGCGTCATCGTATGTAGTTTCTATTCCGAGGGCGATGGCCTCACGGACATCAGCCCCTTTTGTTTTTTTGCGAATAGCGTCAACAATGACGCTAATTTTATCGGTTTTCTCAAAAGGAGTCACGTCATCGTAAAGATTCAAGCGCCCCTCCGCTTCTGTTTGTGGCATTAAGCACCTCCTAATTCATTTCGTAATCGTGCAATCTCAGATTCAAGCTCGCTGATACGCTGTGCACGTTCTCTCTGACTTGTGTTAAATGCCGAAAGTTTAGCATCATAGTCAGATTTAGCAAGCTTGTAATCTTCGAGAGCTCTGTTGTATGCCTCTTTATCGGATTCTGTTGCATTAGTTGCTAGCGTTTTCGGAGCTTTTGGCTCGACAGGTTTAGACTGACTAGCGGATTTAAGCGCAGATAACTGAGCATTCAACTGTTCTAGCTTCTTCTGTTTAGCGGCAACAGATTGGTCTAGTTTGAGTTTTTCAATCGAACTATCAGCTTCTTGCGTCTGCAATTGATAAGCTGATAATGATTGAGATTGTGAGCCTATAGTTAAATCAACTGTTTGTGGATTGAGTATATCAATCTTCTTCTCTAAGATTTGCAATGTTTCAACTCCAGATAGCGGTGCATTGATAATCTTGTGCTTGTTCCCAATTCTAAACTTACTATATCGACTATCAATCAAATAGCGTTCAACTGCTGAAATCGTCCATTTAGCCAGTGCAATCTTCTGATTCCTCAAATATTGCTTGCCACGAGCCAAGAGAATGCTAGGATTGTCGATTTCTGTCCAGATGACTGATTTCCGAATGAAACCAAACTCTTTTATCAGCTCTTCGTCAGCCAGATACATCTTCCCATCATTCACGCTTCGGATGTCGAGCTGAGCCCGTGAAACATCTGGACTTTGGTCTTCCTCTTGCCCCTCATTTTGGCTTTGTAAGTCCGCACCAATCGGCACGATAATTGTAGCAAGCCCGTCAAAATCAACCTCTCGACTGGCTGATTTGATGTTTTGGCCTAGCTTGATTGGACTTTCTTTCACGGACCCGATTTCCTTAGTCCAGTCCACGTACAGTCTTGTGTTGAACTCTCTTAACGTGAGATAGCCACCGATGTTATTGATGATGCGTTCCTTCACGGTATCCCACGTTGAATCATAGCCAATATAGCGGTATGGACGGTTTGATTTCCCACGGACAGTTGTATTCCGAGGAGCTATCCGCTTAAAATCCTCGATTTGAGAGTTGGCAGATTCAAGGATTATCTTAAAATACTCCTCAGCTCCATTGTTTGGCAGTTTCTGGAACCATTGAGCGGAATCGTGGAGATAGGATAGGAAGTCTTCACAAACCACTTTCTGAACGAATCCGTTAGTTGACATCTCATTGGTCATTGTCAAAACTCGGCCGACAAACTCAACCTCGTTGTCCCTTAGGTTAACGACTTCGATGATAGATTTAAACTGAACCATCTTCTGGTACATCGTATGGTTTAAGGGAATTGCAAATTCCAGCTCGTGGATACTGTTGACAGCTTGCTTGATTTCACCAGAAACAATCTTGTTTCCAAGTGGGCTATAAGGGTCATGAATAACCTTGCGTGTAGCCGTAGTTCGATTGAGCTTGTCCCATCGTCTATCAAGGAAGCTAGGCCACCAATAGATGGCGTACCCTGCTTTCTTAGCTAAGCCAGCAGGACGCTCTGGCACTGTTACCTCTTTGCCCTCAAGATACTCTTTTGAGCCATTTGAAGTAACAACGTAGAAGTGAGATTGATATATACCACTGTCGCTATTGTGGTCAACTGTATTAATGGTACAGTACCAATCATCGCCCCACTTCAAGGCGTCGTACCAAACAAGGTCGTCTTGGCCAGAGTGCTCTGACCACGTTGGAACTTGTAACCCAGATATGCCATTGCTAGACTTTAGCCCCTTGACACGGATAGCGTAGCCTGTGCTACTGACATTAAAGATTTCAATGCTATCACAAGATACTGTCATGCCATCACCTCGTTAGAGTAGTGCATTGCTAGCGTTCCGTTTCCTTGAGCTTCGAAGTAGTTGATTCCGATATCTAGTGTCAAGGCGAAGTCTCTATTTTCACCTTTCTTAAGGTTATATATAGTGCCATTAGCGTCTTTTAAAGTGATATCTTCGCTACAGATGATTACTGGGCTGATTGATGTATCTCCAGCATTGACGAAGAAGACTGGCGTCTTCTTTTTCTCATATCCAAGTGCCCACTTAGTCCACGTTGAATTGTCAGCTTCAAAATCAAATGTGTCCCAGACATCATCAAAATACTCATCCTCATGGAATGCGAATGGATAGCACTTGAATGTGATTGTAGCTACAAGATTCTTCTTGATTGGATCGTCTGCTACTTTGATGTGCTTAACCTTGCCCATCCAGTAATATTTACGGTCGTGGGTATCTCTTAATTTCCGCTGGGTTTTAGTAACCATGCTTGACTTAATCTGTCTTTCAGCAATCTTACGATTCTCGTAAGTCGTGAATGGCAATTTAAATTCGTATGTAATCTCTCTTGATTCAAATACACGCTCACCCAACGCAGAGGAGAAGTCAAGTTCGCCTTGCATATAAGGGATAGACTCAACAATTTCCTTCTCGTCTGGTGTCGGTGCCTCACGCTTTTGAAGGTACCACCCAGCGTCCCGACTATTAAAATCGCCAAATGATATATATTCTTTAATTTTAGTAATCATAATCTGTGTCGTCCTTTCAATGTTTTAATCGTATCGATGGCGCTGTTAAAGTTATTGACCGTACCACCGACCAGTGCACCATTGTCAAGCACTATGTTTTGACCTTGTGCTATTTGCTCCTTGACGTCTACAAGAGCGTCAATCACATCATTAAGCAATCCAGCTGAGTGAGCAGCATAGGCTTCTTGACGTGCTGAGATTGTAGCGTCTGGAGTTTTGTCTCTCAAGACTTCCATCTTAAGCTGGCTAGCCATGTTAGAGGTGGCACCAGTAAGCATAGCGTTAGCACGGACATTAAAGCCGTTAACTTGGTCACGGATGTAATCAAGGCTATTAGCCACCTCTGGGGCTGAATCGTCGATACCTCGAGCGATACCAAGACCAATCCACCAACCAACTTCATCACGGAATAGGTGAGACGGTGACTTGATTATGGCTTTTGCTTTTGCTGCACGCTCAGCTTGAGCCACGAGGGCGTTGGCTGCTGCTGTAACCGCTCCAAGAGCAGAACGCATCCCGTTAGCAAGACCTTGGCCGATGTAAGCACCAGCTGAGTGGAATGCTCCGTACCCAGACCTTGCTGCAGCCGCTGCTTGGTTAACTGCCGATTGAGTGACTGACACCAACTGTTGTCCGCTTGACTGCATAGCTGAAACCATTTGAGCGCCGCCTGTTCTGACTGCGGCAACGACTTGGTTCATGCCATTTCTGACTGCTGAGACAATCTGATTCATGAAGGCTTGTGTGCTAGCGACCATCCTAGTTCCGCTAGAACTTAGCGCTGTAGACATTTGCATAGACCCAGCAGTTACAGCTTGCACCGCTGACATCATGCCTGCACTAACGGCCATACCTAGTGACATCATAGTTGCCTGTAATGTCATTGCTGCCGCTCCAACAGTAGCGAATACGCTAGCTAACATCATGACTTGGGCACTTACCATAGCAAGTCCAGCACCAGCCATTTGAGCTGAGCTAGCAAGCATAGCAAGCTGACTAGATACCATGGTAGCCATCATGGAAACCATGCTGAAACCAGTCTGAGCGGTCATTAGTTGAGCACCAAACATGGTCACTGCTGAACCTGCCATCATGAGCTGTGATGTCATTTGCATAATACCAGTGGCAAACGTCATAAATTGACTGTTAAGCATAGTTATTGATGTGCCAATCATCATGAATTGCGTACCAACAAGCGTTAAGCTAGTGCCTAGCATAGTTGAGCTAGTAGCCATCATGGTCATGCTAGTAGTAATCATAGTTAACTGAGTAGCTAACATAGTTAAGCTAGTAGTTAACATAGTCATGCTTGAGCTAATAGAAGTCATGCTAGCAGTAAGCGTCATTGAAACTGTACTGAACTGAGTTAGTCCAGTCGCAGCAACCATTAAGGCTGGTGCTAGTGTCATGATTTGTGTTCTAAAAGCAGTGATAGGGGCTACAATAGCCGTTAAACCACTGAGGGATTGACTAGCTTGACTAGAGAACGTACTGAACGCTGTTCCTGCCGTAGTCAATAGCGACTGCAGACTTGTGAACGACGATTGAATAGTTGTAATCGTGCTTGAGAATTGGCTCAAACCTGCAACAGCACTTGATGCCGAACTCGAAACCTTACTCATACCATTACCAAGCTGAGTCATACCAGTACCAGCTTGAGCAAGCCCTGCTGAGTTGTTACCAATTGAGCTAACACCCTTAGCTACCGCTGCAAGAGATGCGGCCATGTCTCCAAGACTGGTGTTGGTAATTTTAACAACACCGTCAGCCAACTGGTTGAATCCTACACCAGCTTTCTGAGCAGCATTACCAATTGAATTGAAGACATTAGCTAAACTATTCAATACACTACTGATTGCATTGCCAGCAGAAGTAATCACGCTTGAAATACCTTCAAACGCTGATTTGATACCGTCCCCGATACCTTGAGCCGCTGTACTGATTGAAGTTCCGACTGATTGAACCACGCTAGCGATACCTTGCAAGGCTGCACCAATAGCTGAACCGGCAGCGGAAATGACGCTAGAAACACCACTTAATGCCGTAGCGATACCTTGACCTATACCCATTGCAGCCGTAGCAATTGCCATACCAGCGGACTGAACCACGGTAGCAATGCCTTGTAATGTAGCAGAAATCACGCTACCGATTGCTGAAATGATAGGCGCAATTTGAGTGATTGCTGTAACAATCGCTGAAATAATTTGACTGATGATAGGTGCGAGTGTTTGAACGACTGTAACAATTGCAGAAATCACTTGGCTAATGACTGGTGCGAGTGTTTGAACGACTGTCACAATCCCTTGAATCAAGGTCATAATGACTGGTGCTGTTGCTTGAATGGCTTGTACAATTACTTGTAAAACCATTGCAATCTGTGGTCCAAATTGTCCGATTACTTGAGCAACTTGGACAATGCAATTCGCGATAACCGGTGCGATTGCCACAATGGCGTTAGCGATTATTTGAGTTACTGCCGTGATAGTATTACCGATAATTTGGACGATCGGAGTAATTGCTGTGGCCACTTGGCTGATAGCTGAGCCTATAGCAGAAACTAGTCCGCTGAATGCACTAATAATAGCTGGCAATGTTCCCAAAATAGAAGTAAAAGCATTACCAAATGCCGTAATGGCTGGGGCTGCGTTACCAATAGCTGTACCAACGGCTTCAACGAGTGGTGAAAGTTTGGCAAGCCCTGGCGCAGCTTCACCGACCGCCTTGATGACTGTAGCGAATGCAGTACCAAACGCTTCAACGATAGTCCCTGCTGCCTTACCGATTGATTCAACAACAGTTCCGAACGCTGAACCGATAGAGCCGATGATTTGTGAAACGCCACTAGCATGGCTTGCTAGTAGTGAGAAGGAAGCAACGATGATACCAATACCAGCACCGATTCCGACGGCTGCGATAGCTACGGCAGCACCGAACGAAAGCAAGGTTGCTGGATTCAATCCTTTAAGGCCTTGCAAGACAAGTTTCATACCTTGCCCAAAACCTTTATAGGTCTCTGCAATACCTTTGAATATAGCTGTCAAGATTCCTTTGATTGCATTACCAGACGACTTGATGACGTTTGATATGCCGCTGAATAGCTGAGTAATGGTTGACTTAGAACGTCTAGCGCTGTTAGCGGCTTGCTCTGTTCCTTCTGCTGCATCCTCCCCAAACTTCTTGAAAGGATTTAGACTCTTGATGAAGTCAAGCCCTTTCAAAGCAACACCTACCGCTGAAATCCCAGCCTTGGCAGTCATGAAGCCCGCTACCATTGCCAAAATACCACTAGTGATACCATTTAATATTCCCGGCGGTATTGAGCTGATAAATTTAGAAATCGCTGAAATAACTTGAGATATCCAGTTTACAAGCGTTCCAAGAGCTGAGCCAATACCTGCAATGATTGACTGCATTTGTGAGCTGCCCAGCACTTCACCAAGAGATGAACCGATAGCCTTGAGGGCATTCCAAGAATCTTGCCATGCTGCTTTGAACGCTTGAAAAGCTCCGGTATCAGCAAATGAACTGATGAAACTTCTAACTGATGTCGTGGCAATGTTTAGAGCTTGTGAAATACCGTTAGCAATATCACCAAACACTGAGCCAATGCCCTGCATGAGCTTGCTACCGTCAATCTTGCTGAATAACTGCTTGATTGAGCTACCAATGTAGGTGAACGTTGCACCAAGATTTTTCAAAGCTCCAGTGTTTGTGAAGCCTTTCCAAAGCGATTGCAACCCACTGCCAATCTTGTCAGCAATGCCGTCGAAATCAATATTTTCAAGTGCATTCGTAAGTCCAACGACTGCCTTTATACCGATTTGATTGAGCTTCTCAAACTGTGGCATTAGTTTAGTCGCTAGGGACTCTTTCATACTATCGATAGCTTGGTCAACAGTTTTGAACTCCGTAGCCATCTTACTGAAAGTCGGGTTATTACCGGCTCTTGTGATAGCGTCAAAGAAGTCTTCAGTCTTAATCTTGCCGTCCTGGACAGCTCTGACCATCTCATCGGTACTCATGCCCATTTCCTTGGCTACCGCCGCAATCCCTGCAGGCGTTTGTTCCATCATGAGCTTGAAGTCCTGCCATTGAACCTTAGGTTTGGCAGCCATTTGGGTTGCTTGTTGGCTCAAGGTCTTCATGGCCTGTTGTGGATTTTCAGCTGCTGCCGCAAGACCACCGAAGCCCTTAACGAGCTCGGTTGTATTCTTCGTTCCGACTGCTGCTAACTGAGAATAAGTAGAAGCCATGTCGGACGCTGAATAGATAGTCTTGGATGCAAAGTCCTGCAACTCGCCCTTGACTTGCTGAATTTGAGCAGTAGGCATGTTGATCTGTTGCATGTTACCTTCAAAGGTCTTCCATGCTTTAGTTGAGCTATTAAGCTCACCAATCATCGACTTCATGCCACTGCCAATAGCACTGATTCCGCCCATGATAGCACCACCGATTAAGTTAGCACCTAAAACAGATTTGAACACCGAGCCAACCTTACCAGCTCCACTTTTCAAGCCTTCTAAAGCCCCTTTGATACGTTTAGCCCCACCTTCAGCATCTTTGCCATCAAACAACGCCTTAATGGTAACCGTACCATCTGCCATAGATTATCCTCCTTTCTAAAATTCTTCTTCATACTCCTCTTCTTCCTCTATCTCATCGTAAGGAAGAGCATAATCTTTCTGAAGCCTACGCATTTCTTCTTTGTATTCTGCCGAGTCGCCCTTTTGTGGCTTCCACTTACGAATTTTGATGACTTCCATCAATTTAGTGCCCTCTGGCAGTCCAGACAGAAGAGCGTTGAATTTACGCCAATGAAGCTTACCTTGCATATCGAATAGGTCAATGCCGTAAGCTTGCAAGAATGACGCATAGATATAGTCACCGTCATAACGAATGTCATAAGGTGCCTTTTCCTTCGGTTCATCGCTTGCAGTGGTCTTCATGGGGTTTCCTGCCAAGTCATACTCAACATGGTTATCCTCGACTTCCGACAAGCTAATGTGTTCCTCGAAAACCTCGTTGAATATCTCTGCCATTTCCTCGACTGTGAAATCTTCTAGCGTCTCACCAGTCAAGATACGGATGCCAAAGTGAGGTTTAACAAACTCTGGAACATCTTCATCCCTCCACATTTCAAAGAGCTTCAAAACGTTGTTAAACGAAAGGTCTAGGGCGTACTCTTTATCATCGATTACCAACTTATCCGTTAATTTTCGTGATAGATCTAGCATGATTACTCAGCCAAATATTTTTCAAAGGCTGCCTTTGAGTTTTGATTCTCAAATTCAGAACGGATGCCGGTAATAGTTTCAATCAGATAGAACATGGCGATATTTGTTGATTCACCCGAAAACGCATAGACAAGATTAAATGCTTCTTCATCGTCAAAGATTTGTGTAAAACCTTCTTTCACAAACTCCGTTGCCGCATCGATGGCAGCCTTGTTGTCTGTACCTTGGATTGCTAGGCTCCTAGCTTCCAATTCTTTCCCGACTTCTTCCATGCGTTTTATATTTCTATCTGACATTGGGAAATTAAGTTGGAACTCACCGAAATCTACGGGAATGACATTGCTACGTTTTTTAATTACTACCATGATTTATTCTCCTTATACTAAAAAAGAAGGGAAGGGCTAAACCCCACCCCTCTTAGTTGTCTTATCTTCTATATTTAATTATCGATTAACCAGCGCTTGATGGTGAGCTGGTGTCTGATGATGAACTAGTAACCACTGCTGGTGTTCCAGTAGTTCCAGAAATCGCTGTTGTACGTCCAGAGGTTTCAGAACCAGTGCCAGCAGCTGCTACTGCGGCAGCCGGTGTACCACTGATGTCATGTTTCTCTGGCTTGCGTGACCAGTTAACTTGAAATTTGATTGATTCAAGTTCATGCGCTTCACCTTCACCAATTTCAATTCCAGACAAACGCCCAAGGCCTTCTTTGTAATATTTGCCTGTTGGCACTACTTCCTTGTACCAAACAACAAGTTCATCAGCCAAGTCATCTTCCTTGTCAGCAATAAAGTTTTGAGCTTTATCATCGTATTCACGGTGACCTTCGAACGAACGTCCGCGTGATTTTGAAGTGATAACTTTTTCTTTGGTACCATCACCGTCGAAATAAGCAACGTCATCGTCTTCTTCATCGTTTTCTGGTGAAGTTTCTTTGACACCTTTAGCAATCCACATATACTTGTCTTCAGTTGGTGGAGTGTCTGGATGTTCTGGGTCGTAAGGTGCAATGTAGTGCTTACGAATCGCATTTTTAAATTTAGCCATTAATTAATATTCCTTTCTACTTCAATAGTTGCTTCTAAATCAAGCAAATAAATGTAATAATCTTGGTCATTGACATCGTTGAGGCTTGGTGTCTCAACTTTCAACGACAAAAATGTGTAAGAATTGTTCAAACTTGGTAATTCAAGACCGATTTTGGAAAGCTCAGTGTTGATTTTCCAAAGGACAGCATTAACTTTCTGTTGGTCTTTGGACTTGATAGCAATTTCACACGGTAACGACAAAATCTGTGTACCAGCCATGTCTTCGTCTTCCACTTTGCCACCAGGTAAAGCATATATTACCAAGTCTTCACCTTCATTTAGATAGTCCAGTCGAGGTGTTAGTGGCAAGCCTAGACCAGCTAGAAATTCTTGCAACACCTCTGAAAAATCGTTGTTATTCATTACTTAACTCCCATTGCTTTAATCGCCACTTTGCCCCAATCTTTCTTATGTTTGGCAGCAGCCTTTCTATCCCAACGTGGGCCAGTCCCTGGTTTTGGTTTTTTCGCTAACAGTTCGTCTTTTTTTGCAAAGAAAAACTTCCGTTGTTTTTCTGAAAAGAACAGTTTAAGCCTACGATTATAAAACCTAATCCGTGCATACTTCGTTGACCACGTTAGTGTATCAACACGGGCATGCCCAGACTCTCGCAATTTTCCAGACCTCATTGGAACGAATTTATTCATGTCCAAAAGCATTTGGTCAGTCATGGCAATTTGACCACGCCTAACAGCTTCAGGACTGCATTTCTTCTCAAGCCCTTTTAAGTCGACCTTAACGTTAACACTAGCACCCATTTAGATCACTTCTACTTCATAACATAGGATTGATTTTTTGAATGGATGATACTGTGGAATTATTTTGCGAATGATGTAATTCCTGTTCTCGTCAGCAACTCGACCATTCAACCAACTATCATCCAATTCGATGGGTGCGTACTTTGGATAGATCATGAGGACTGAGGAATTATTCTCACTTCGGTCTGCGCCACTACCAGTGTGAGAAACCGACCTATCAAACCTTACATTCTTCAATATGATAGGGTCTGAGTAAGTCACCTTCCCCCACTTGTCAGTATCAGTGGGCTTTTGGATAGTAACAGTATCAACCAACATACGTTTATCTATCATAGTCAACCCCCACAATTAGGCTAAAACCTGCTTGTTTTAGGGCGTTTTCAGCATCCAAACATAAGTTAAATTGCTGACCTGCTGTAATTCTGTGTTTACTGCCGTAATCAACTCGTGTACGGCCAATAGTAACGCTTGACATGGTCTGCTTTTCATCTGCCGTCATGACGCCTGAGGTGTCTAGATAGGCAATCTGGAACGCCATGGCTAACTTAACGGCTTGCTTGCGATAATCGGCCTCTTTCTCAAAGTCTATATGCTGTTGATAGATACCTTGAGTGTAGAGATTAATAGCAATCTCTGCTCTTTTTTCTAGGGTGTCGAAGTCAGCCACTTCATGAAAGCCCATGTCAACAAATTCTTCTTTTGTTAAAAAAGACATAGTAACCTCCTTTTCAAATAAAGGGGTTGCTACCCCTTGTTTATTCAGCTTGCTCAAATTGTGTGGTCACATCTTCTACAAGCTCTAAAACTGCATCGACTTATATTTAGCCGTTATTCTTTACCTTTATTCTTAGTTTCATTTGGTGTTTCAAGCTCGCCACCATCTTCCACCAATTCCTCAAAGTCATCTGCAATAAGTTGTACCTCAAGCTCGCTACCCTCTTGCACGGTGTACACTTGATTTTCTTTGATGTATTTCTTCATCTGCTACCTCCTATGATGATTTATGTGAAACGTAAACCCCATCTTCTTGAGATTTCAATACAAACAAATCATGATACAAACGGTTTTGGTAAAGATAACCATCCCCCTCTGTATGTTGCCCAGGAGCAAAGAGATAGATAGAGTTAAATTTAGCTTTGGCAATGATAGCTGTCTTGGCCACAATCAAGAAATTGATATCTTTACCACCAGCAGATTTTACAAATCCAGTTGTGAAATCAAATTGAGTTTTGAAACGTGCATCATCCCATACCTCAATAAGTTGCACTCCATCAAGTGATGTTACACGTGTGTCAATACCCTGTGGTGCTGTCGTATTGATTGAGCGTGTAAAGTCTTTAGAACGCTCTAGGGCATCCATTACCTCGCTGGATACATACATGACAAGATTTGATGCTCCATATTTACGCATTGGCAAAATAGCAGCTTTCAAGATTCCATAGACATTCTCCGGTGTAATGCTATCCTCTTGCTTGAAATGATGGCCATTGATTGCAACTGTTGCAACTTTAGAAAAGCGATAAGCATCAACTTCTGGCGTTGCATGTTCTGAAATGAATGTATTTGAGATGTTGGCAGCTGAAAGCTCTTGGTTTGTTTCGTCAACATCTGCTGTATCAACGAAAAACTCAACATCTCGGTCAAATCCAAGAGTATAAACGTTTTTATCGTTTGATACTGTACCTGAGTTGTAACCCTTAGAGCGTGTATGTGCCTTATATCCTGTTACAGAAATTGTTGGCAATTCAAATGATTTTGCACCGAGCCAATTTACTTTTGGCGTTTCAAGAATGGCAGTCAATGAGCCTTGCATGAGGCGTTTTTCAAACTGCCCCTCATGTTTTGTGATGTAATTGATTGACATCTACTATTCCTCCTTTTTATTCTGTTAGCCCCAATGCCTGTGCGAAGGCATCTGGTGCTGGGTCTGTTGCTGTTGGATTTCCAAACGCAACGATATTTGGGTTGGGCTTGCCATCTTCTTCTGCTTGGAAAAGATAGGGGTCACTTTCCTTCAAGCCATTGATAACATCGTCAAGCTGTGGTTTTCCATTCTCATCGAGTTCAATGGCATCAACATCAATAAACTTCATCAAGGTTGATGGATTGTGTGCGGTTGTATCTTTCAAAGCAAGGTTGATAGCATTCACCTTATTTGTTTTTGCCAGTTCATCAGCAGCCTCTTGTTTATACTTGTCGTAGTCTGCTTGCAATTTATCAATCGCCTCTTTTTGTTCAGCGCTGATACTTTCAAGCGATTTTAAGTGTTCAACTTGCTCCTCTGCTTTTTCTAACTGGTTTTTCAAACTATCTCGCTCTTTGGTAATAGTTTCCAAGGCTGATTTGTCCTCGTTGAGCTCTTTTCCTCGCAAGGCAAAGACTGATTTAGCCTGTTCCTCTGTCAATCCAAGATTAAGTAGTTCCTCGGTTGTAAATGCCATGTTTTACCTCCTTAGTTCTTTTTAGGTGGATAACTCCCACCGAAAAAGCAAAAATGTTATTTACTATCTCAGTTTACTTTGGATGTAATGGGTTTTTTTACGGTTTTAAGACAGCAAAAAACACCAAGATTTCTCTAGGTGTTTCGTGTTAGATTTATGTGGTAGCAAATACTCTAGGGTCTCTATAGTACCTCTCACGGTTTTCATCACGATATAAGAATGGATGGTCATCAATGTACGATTTTAAGGCTCTCTTCTGGTCTCTCAGCTTTGTTTTGTATTTATCGGTCAATTCATCATTATGCATGATTTCGGCAACGTGTAGTTGCTCTTTAGAGTTCCTGATAGCTCTTTCCATTGCTCTCTGCTTGCTTTGGATATTGGCGTTCTCTATGGCTTGTTCTTCCGTCAAATCTTTTAGATCGTCATCGATGTCTGGCATGTAGTTAGCTCCGACAATGAAGGGTGTCATAGTATGTCCACAGTTAATGCCTTGACACCCTCCGGGCTTTCCGTAGCCATAATCATCAAGAGCATATATCTTAACACCTTCCTCGGTTCTAGCTTGACCAGTCGTTACTATCTGATTTTGGAGTGGTGCACACATTTCTCTGGCTGCTGCCTTGATAGAGTAATAGAACGTATCAATTCCTAACTCTTGAGCGGGTCTCATTCTCATTTCATTGAATGTCCGCCTTACAGTAGTCTTAATAACAGTTCTAGCGTAATCGTCAGCCCTTCTTCTACGCCCAGCTCTATCGGTATATCCATAGAAACCACGCTGTTGAAACTTCATTATCGTTTCATCAAGGGCGCTTTGATGTGTCGCCATCCCAGTCACCACCTTGGCTACTGTGGTTTCTATGATGTCCTTATAGGTAGCTTGCACACTCTTTGGCAAGGTCGTATTGATAAGGTTATGCACATCTTCCACCGCTTGATTAGAGTAGCTGATAAGATCATTCATCACCTTGTAATCATAAGCGTTAGAATTTAATTGCTCATGAGTGTCTTTGTAAACCTTGTAGCCCTCGTTTTCGATAATATACCTAATCTGTTCCTCGGCAATTCCAGACCTTTCGGCTATCAGTTTAACATTGTAATCATTCAACATACCGACGTCATCCATCTTTTCAAGTTGCCACAGATAAGGTTGTTTCTCAAGGTAATAAGTCCCACGATCATGCAAACGTTCTACAACGTTATCAAATAAGTCATTACACAACTGACGGTAGATGTCTGAAACATTATCAGCCATCAACATCAGTTGTTGGTCATTCAACTTAATGGGTTTCTTCTTGGTCATAAGCTATTACTCCCCGTAAATATCAACCTCATCGCTAGTCCTGAAAGCATTAGCGCTTACCATAGTTTCATCATTGATACTTTGATAAATCTCTTCGGCTTGTTCCTCGGTGACATTGAGGGTCTTTGCAATAGCCATTGTTTTCGGCGCAAGACCAGCAGCTACCATCTTCATCCAGTAGTCAAGCTCTGCATGACGGTCAGTAAATACCCCATCATCAAGATTAACTGAGATATCATCAAGCTCTGGAATAGTGCCTTTGTATAACCCCACTGCCTTTCCAAGCTCACACATAGAGACGCAAAGCTCTCTAATGGATTGCTCAACAAGTGCCACAATGCTATTGCGCATTTGGTAGGTGTCGGAGTTTTCACTAACAATCTCAGTAGCTGTCTTAACGCCTTGACCGTCAAAGGTAAACATGCCATTAGACACACCTATCTGCATCTCGAATAGCTTAAGACCTTCAGCGATGGCTGAGATGTAATCAGACGAGCGAATAGGTGTCGTAAGATCAGTGATGTTCCCACTGTCCATGTTGCCTGCTGCTATTTGCATGTAAACATTCTGCTCTACATCGAAGCGGCGTTTAAATGTGATGTTGCCTTGTTCATCTTGTGCTTTTAACTGTGTCATCTGTTCAGGGACAAGCACGCGCCTTTGACCCATCTTAACTTCCCACATGAATTCGTCATAGGTTCGATTGATAAAATCAATGGTTGTTTTAGCATTGTCAAAGATAGATAGACCAAGCGGGCTATTAATATCTTTGTTGTTCATTCCTGGTGTCTTCAAGTACGTAAATAATGGACGTGATAGGTCTTTCAACACCGTCACTGGTTCAAGGTCGGGATAAAGCTCGCTTAAGTTGACACGTTCACCAAGCGTACTATCTGTTCTTGACTTGTAAAGCTCGTTAGTGACACGGTACAAGCTCTTGTCTTTGGTGCTACCGTACTCGCTACCGTCTTTTGTAACCCACTCATGAAATTCTACCAAGGTGTAGTACACGTTGTTTTTGCCCTCTGACTTGATTGCTTTAGTCAGGATAGCAGCACTTGATACGTCTTGTGTATTGCTTTGTAATGGCAAGAAAACGGGTGCTTGGATAAATGCTACACGCACCTTATCACCGTCAACATAGGGGCGCATAGCAAGGCCACCAAGGGCAAGAGCGCTCTCTAGATAACGCTCAAAATTCTTGTTAAAGCGGTCATTGCCAAGCATGTCGTTAAGGAAATCATTAAGTATGTCATCGTCTGCTGTGATTTCTGCTTGTTCATTATAGACAAGGCTAGCAATCTTCTTAGCTGCTGTGCGTGCAATAGGCAAGTGGTTTAGTTTTCTGTGTTTTCTATCGCCATCTGTGTTGGTGTATTCTACATCGTCAAACTTAGACTGATAGTAACTGAGATTGTGCTGAATACGTCTAAATTCTGCTTGTGTCACAGCTACTTTTGGATGATCTAGTATGCTGTTTAGGTTTGCTGTTTCCATTTGATACCTCCCACGGTTGAATAAGTCTTTCACTTTCTGTATTAGGTTCATTGTTATCCTCCTTATGAGTTACCCACACGCAAACCGAGTATTTTTGCGTTATCTAACACGAAGTACTGGGCAACGTCACACGTATGGTCATCATCTTTAATGACATTCGGATTGTCTGATTTAATGGTTTTCTCATCCCACCGATACATTTTATGCTCCTCGATGAATATCTTGTTATTCTCGATGTCGAGGTAATAAAAGCGCCCTTCTGCCAGCAATGACTGGAATGTGTCAATCATCGTCACCTTCTTTAGCTTAGCCACTGGATGCCATCTAATAGCAAAGTCAAGGTACATTTGGTTTCGTATAGCCCCTTCAGCGCTATCAATAGTGTACTGTAGGACTGGTACCCTGTATTGGCTGACAACAGACTGCATGAATGCGTTAAGGTCTTGTGATAACTGGCTAGGTGCTTTCTTGTTCACTTGCCCAGCTGGTGAATAATACCATGTATCAAGTAAGATTACCTTGCCTTTAGCTGTAATACCAAAAGCGCAACAAGCGGTTGCTGATTGTCGATGCCCACCGTCAAGCGCAAAGGAAATACCGATAAGCCTGTCATCACTAGGCAAAGCTTCTAAGGGGTGGAACGTGCTCATGTTATAGATGTTATTACCAAGCCCCACAGGCTCGCCCAGATAAACATATCTGTAGTAGTCGTAATCATTTTCTTTGATACGCTCTATATCAGCTAACATCTGTTCATTGACAAAGTCCAACTCATCATCAAGGTAGGTGCTAGAATGGCACAAGTAGTTATCCCTTGTGTTCATCTCTTCGAACCACTCATTGATCCAACTGTATGGATTGATAGGTGGGTTGTATGACCAGAATATTTGAACAAACTGGGCGCGTGGGTGTTTCTGTCGCATAAAAGTAATGTTAGTCTGGTCAAACTCTTCAGCACTTGAAAACTCAGCGGCTTCCTCATACCAAACAGCAACGATATTACCAATGTTGTTTGATTTTAGTTTTTGGTAATCGTCCAAGCCGTAGAAGTAGAAGGTTGAGCCAGTCTTTTTGTGTGTGATCTTGAATGGACTGACCGTCATTTTAAAGCGATTGGTTAGACCAAACAAGGACAAGCCCCACTGAATCTGATTGTAGACACTGTCCCTGATTGTGTTAGCCACTTTGCGGATAATTACAATGTTTGCTGTCTCACCTCTCACGATGTACCAAAGCATTATGATGATGAGTTTCAAAGTAATCACAGACGACTTGAACGAGTTCCGACCACCTTTCAGAATGTTGTAAGGCTTTTTAGACATCCACACACTTTTAAAGTGAGGGTTAACGTTCTTCTGAATATCAATTACCTTCATCGTCAACCTCCCAACTATCGACAATAGTAATCGTATCGTCTTCTATCTGCGTATCTGTCAACTGTGCTTTCAACCTCTCAATCTCAAGCTCTAGTTTTTCAGACTGTTTAGCTGTTGGGTAGCGTTTCAGAATTTCGTTAATGGCTTTGATAACTGTATTGTTATCTGCTTTTTTCATGATACGCTCGATCTCCCCCGTGACCGGATTCATCATGATAACTTCTTCATCACGTTTACCTCTGGCAATGTCAGAAAGGATAGAAAGTCCCTCTTCCGCATCCATGATGTTCGATTTGTGTTGCTGTCGTCTTCGCTTATGGATTTCTTCCATTTGCTCATCTATGTAAGCTTTTATGCCAACGTTTGCCAATAATTTATGTGATTGACTTCTTGCATAAGTTTTAGAGTAGCCAGCTTCTAGCGCTGATTGCTCGATATTCCCTGTCTTGATGTATTCGTCGGCAAAACGTTTCTGTCTTTCTTTCATCGATCCTCCTTTCAATCAAAAAAATCACAAGTATAATTACTCATGATTTCATTTTATATGCTAAAAGAGGGGATGTTTTACGGTTATTTCGACAGTGGAATATTTTTATATGTAGCGACCACGTAGTCATCAAACCACTTATTCAGCTTAGTATATGCTGATGATTGAGAAAGAAATAGTATCCTCTGACAAGCTCCGATTACATTCATATGATTATAGACGTAAACCTCTTTTACAGTCTCTAATAGTAGCTCATCAGATTTCTCTATGTATTCCTCTGTTGTTGATCTCAGATTGGTTAGAAAGCCCGCTTTTTCAAAGTTGTTTTCCAAAAATGCCTCGTGTATTTTCTTCTCGAGAACGGTTTTCTTTGGATTCTTCTTATCCCTCAAAAAATACCACTTAAGCCAGTTGATTTCTCTACTATGATTAATAGACAACCTATCAATTTTCTTTTTTGTCACCAATAACCTCCACCAGAACTACACACCGAGCGCATAAGCTTTATTCGTTATTTGTTACAGTTACAGGAATAATGCTTTCAGGCATGTACTCGACTTCATATTTGTACTTATTGACTTTCGTACCTTCAGTTAAATCTTCGACAACATACATGTTATTGCCTGTTAGATTAACAAGATGTTTCTTATATTTGCCTTTTGCAACTTCAGCGATGATGACTAGCTTGCTTTTATTCTCTGTTGATACAGAAATCAATCCTTTTGCAGTAAATTCAATCTTATCAGTACGTGTATTGATAACTGTTACACGCCTACGAACATTGAAATTATCAGCTTCCTTGCTGACATTATAAGAGACCTTATCAGCCTCCGAACAACCGGCCAACAATGCAAGTCCTGTCAAGCTAACTACTGCCAATGTAATAATTTTATTTTTCATTTCCTCGTCCTTTCAAATACTCTGGAATTTCATCCCCAACCTTAACATTGTCGTACTGTTCCTTACTCACTAGGAACTTGCCATACGCCCCACAATCGAGCGTGTAGAGTTTCCCGACCATTGATTTTCCAGTTACCTTTCCGTGTAATTCAACGGCATTATCAGCCTTGTGGATAAGTACCATCTCGATAGGTCGGTTGACTACCCAGACCACTGTACCGATGTTAATCGCCAGCGATAGCACTAGCAGAATTGTGGCTACTATTAGCTGATTCTCTCGTTTTGGTTTTAACAAAGTTGTCATCAATCATTACTCCTTCCCTGTCTTTGATATCGTTATAAGCAATTGTGAGGCACTCCTCTACGTCGTAACCGAGTTGTAAGCATAAAACCACTAGCGTTACGATAGAGTCGCCTATAGCGTCTTTTAGCGACCATTCTGGGTCAGCGAAATCGTGCGGCTTTAGAAATACATCTCTAATCTCGCCTACCTCCTCAGTAACCTTCATCCATTCGATTTTAGGATTGCCCTTGTCCAGTCCATGACTAATAGCCCACTCGTTGATTTTATTAATTAGGTTATTCATCCGTTACCTCCTTGGTCGCTATCGCATCTGCTATTGACATGATCGATTTCTTGACATGTAGAGGGTTCTTGAATACTGGCTTTTCCATAAATTCTGTGACCGGGATATCGTTAAGGTAAATTAATGAACCAAGAATGCCAATTTGTTGGACATAGTCAATTTTTTCAGCGTTAATCAACATCTTCGCCTGCTCTTTCCCTCTGTCAAGAGGGATAACTTCAATAAACTTTGCCATCATTCCACCTCTTTCACTTCCACGCCTTCGCAGTCGAATACCCAGCCAAAGCCTTTTGATTCAAGCTCTTTGCGGGTGTGGACGGTCCCCTCGCAACCGTCTATATCTTCTTTTATTTTCCAAAAGTTTCTAAACAAATTGGCGGTTAGGTAGATGTTCTTGTCACACAATCCCTTAAACCGAACCGTATACCTTTTTTCTTCCTCGACCTCATAGCCAAACTGGTGCATGTTAACGAGCGTTTGGATTACTTCGAGTTCCTTGGACATCAACCAATTCTCAAATTCATTTGAAGAGCTTCCAGCATAATTTTCAACAGCTTCATAGATACAGTTAAATAGATTTATTTCAAACCCATCCTTATTCTCCTCATACCAATCCGCCACGTACTGTTTCACTACTGGTTTTTCGAACAGCGAATCATATAAGTCCTCAGCGTGGGCTATTGAAAGGCGTCCTACTGTTGCTAGTTTCTTAACTGCTTTATCTTTGTTCATCATTTTGTGTTCTCCTTATAGATAATCAATGCAGAATTGTTAAAGTACGTAGCACTAATACCACTATCAGCAACCGCTGAAATGTTTGACTGATACTTAATATCAATGAGTTCTATATCTGGATTTTCTTTGAAGAATCCATTAATTAAGTCATCGATTTCTTTTGTGTTAGTGAAAAAGTCTTGTTCGGTTACCAAATATTTAGTTTTAATCATCTACAACAACTCCCATACCTCTGTAAGTGGATTATTAAATACCCACCCAAAACCTGCTTCTTCCAGTTCTTCCTTAGTAAATGAGGTTCGAAAAAGACTACCCTCATCTCCTGTATCAATAAACCATTCTTTTGTAGCTACTTCATAGTTTAGATAATAATTATCAAAACCAGATATATTTTTAAATTTAACTTTGCATAATTTTTGTTTACTCATTGTTTGTCTCACACATAATATTTTCGTTCAAACTCAATCATCTCTTGCCTAAGTTCAATTCCTAGACGTTTGATTTTTGATTTATTAGCTGCCGATGCTGTCCACTTGTTAGGTGGTTCTTTAAAAAGTTTCTCACACTCAGAAATGTATCTATCGCACAGCCTGTTTATGTAATCTAATTCATCCATCACATTCCACCATTCCAACCTTATATTTTCGTGCGTTGCGATATTTCAATCTCAATCTATGCATTTCGTTAATCGCGTCATCTTTATCCGTGAAAACACGCTCACTGTCTTCCATGCTGTCGTAGTAAGCTATAACTTTATATTTCATGCTTCTACTTCCTCCTCGTAATAATCAATCTTTGCAACTGAAGATATTTTATATTGCCTTGCTCAAGCCATTTCAGCATGTCTCTGTGTTTTGAACCTCCCTGGCCTTCTCATCTAGAAAATCCCAGATAATATGAAATTGATTTTTGACCAAAGTGTCGTTATTGTATTTTTCGCAGACCTTGCCAATAGATACAACTACCCAATTCCAGTATGCAGGGGTATTAAAACCAACCAATTGCATCATGCGATTACTTTCCCTCATCCAGTCTGGGACTTCTTTTTCAAAAAACTCGATATAGTTCATAGTTGTTCCACCTTGACATAGATGCCCACAGTATCCGACCAGAACTTTTCAGCAATCTCACTAGCCACTTGTGCATCATCATGCCAATAGCCGAGATCCGTCATGCAGTCCTTGAGTAATTTTTGCAAATTATCCGTATCTGGTTTAGTAGTCTTGTACTGGCCATGAGTCGCTTTTTTGATTTTAGGAAATAGCCATTTCACTGTGAGGCGTATAGGTCCTTCGATTTTTTCGTTTGGGGCATACGGAGCAAGCAGGGTTGAAAATAAGTCTCTAGCTTCTTTCAACTTTTGAGGCTCATAGAATTTTGGTTTACCATTCACCACAGCGACTTTTTTCTGTTGGTGTGTCGTAGTTGGAATTTTTTTCATCGACAAGAAAAACTCAATCACCATATCCAACCTCTCTCATTTTTCTAATTTTCACTTCACCACTCACTTTCTTTTTTTCGCGCCTAAGTTCAGAGTGAAGGACAGGGTTACAGGGTTACATGGGGGAGTCTTAGGACCCCCATGTTCCTGTACCTGTTCTTCTGAACTCTCATGGACATTTCCCAAATTCTATCTATGAATATAGATAGAATTCTGTCCCTATTTTTGTCCCTATTTTTTCCAATTTGTCCCTATTGCTCCAAAACCGCATGGTTGAGCGATTTCTTAGGGACATTTTCCAATTTGTCCCTTGTCCCTATTAGGCTTTAGGGACATCCGGACATTTTCCAATTTGTCCCTTTTTTGGGACGGACAAAATGGGTTTTTTCTTCCAATTTGTCCCTCCAATTTGTCCCCAATTTGTCCCTGTCCCTTTTTGAATTTTTCAGGTATTTTTTTGGTGAATTTTCCCGTTTTTCACCTCAAAAATTTCTGAGTTTTTGATCCATCTTCTGATAGTTTTTTCGCTAACAGGTTTATCTTCTGTTGAAAAATATTCCACAATATCATCAATCGTGACTGGATCCATTCCATCGTCTAATGCTTGAATTGCATTAACAAGTTTTTCTTTATTTTTCTCTGCTGTCTTCTTCTTCGATTCTGGACCTTTATTTAGGTTCTTTTTCCAAGCTGGGGCGTTATCTTCCAGTTGAATATCAGCCAGCACTCCAGTAGTATCCACTTCATGGACTGGATAGCTGAACCACATATTAACAGGGGCGAATTTGGCGAACTCACGAAGGGTCCCTTCAACTCGCCAAGCAGTTGCAATCTCAATGCTATGGGTCGTCGTCTTGACCTCGTCAAGGTAAGGCTTGCGTTTCATAACGTCAGGAATTGCTTTGTCAAAATGTTGTTGCATTTGATAGCGACTTTCCAGATCGTCAAGACTGACATTCTGTTGGTAGTAATCGTTAGCCTGTTCTTGCAAGGCTCTTTGGTAAATCTTAGCCGTTGCTTTTTCAGCCCGAGCTTTAACGAGGTCTTCGTTAAGGTCTAGCTCGACTAAATCAACCAGAGCGTCAGGGTCTCTGGCAAATACCCCAGAACCACTAGCACGGTCCATTGATTTCTTACCACCTTGAGAACCTTTCGAGTGATGATGGCAGTAGATTACAGCACACCCTAGCTCAGTAGCTACCTTATCGAACTGATTGGTAAAATGTGCCATTTGGTCTGCTGAGTTCTCGTCACCCGTCAGGACCTTATAGATAGGGTCGATAATAACCGCTTGGTAATTCTTTTTCAGCGACCGCCTAATGAGTTTCGGGGCCAGCTTATCCATTGGCACTGTCTTCCCACGGAGATTCCAGATATCGATATTGCCAACGCTTGCTGGAGGTAAATTCATAGCATCGTAGACGTCTTTAAAGCGGTGAAGGGCTGACGGCCTATCCAGCTCTAAGTTGACGTAGAGGACTTTCCCTTGTTCGCACTGCCAACCAAGCCACTTGTGCCCCTCTGCAATAGCAATAGACAACTCGATGAGAGCAAATGACTTACCAGCTTTTGACGGCCCTGCAATTAGCATCTTATGACCTTGACGTAACACACCATGGATAAGCTCTGGTGCTAAATCTGGAAGGTGGTCCCACTCGTCGGCTAGTGTTTCAGGATCAGGAAGGTCATCGTTTAAATCTTCAACCCATTGATACCATTCTTCGTAGTTAGTTTTCCCGAGATTGGTATCAATCAAGAATTGCTTATGTCCGTTTCGGATTACTCCAGGCATGCGAGAGAGTCGGCTCGGATTTCGGTTTTGGGTATCGATATCAAGTCCATTTTTCTTACAAATCTGATAAATGTAATCGACACGCTTCCGATACTCTTGGTAGTCTCTGGCATCCACTCTCACCACCGCATGCAACGACTTGTGCCCAGAGTGTACTAGTGTAGCAATAGGAAGCTCTAACTCTTTAAATAGGGCGTACTGTTTCCCAAGCTCCATGCTGTCCGATTCTACTAGAGCGTATCTGAAATCAGTGACATTATCGTTCTTGACGCCCTTTCCGTCCAATGGGTTGAAGCGAATCCAAGCACCAGCTTCTTCCTTGTAGTCTCCGAAGACTGCTCCAATATCATCACCATTACTCTGAAGTTCTTTGATAAGCTCTCCGGCAGTCCTGTCGTAATTTCCTTGAGTTGGCTTATAGATTGGCCCATTCTCTGTTTCAATCGGATAAGTAGATGTGACATAACCAACGAGGTCTGTCATTTCAAACAATGTTTCGATGTATTTGACAAGATCTTGGACTGGATGCCAATTTAACGGCTCACGGATTTCTTTTGACTCTACCCAATTTTTATCAACGATTTGATAATCACGATCAATAGTTGAATCCCAGCCAAGCTCATAGCTTTCGCCTGACTTGTTCATTGGCTCCCAACCGTTGTCTTTAGCCATCTGAGTGATAGTTGCGCCGGTAACAGCATCAGAGCCATTATTGTGAAAAGTATCCCATTTAGTGAAGCACTCTCCCTTTTTATAACGATTATCCGATTGAGACCAAGCGTCCCAATCCATTGCCGTGTATCCCTCCTGTTTTAGGGCCATTCCTACGTTCACCCACTCTTGATAAGACAATGTAGAAGGGTCAATATAATCTAAGAGTGGGATTAAATCAAAAGTACCTTCTGACATTTAATCTCCTTTATTCCGGTTGGTATGTAGCTGGAATGATTCCTTTTGGCATTCTCCAACCGCTCGCAGCAATTCGATTAATCAAATTGCTGGCATCTTCAAATTTCCACATTCCGACATTTCGGAAGCCACGACCTTCAAGCAATCGTATCTGTTTAGGCGTGGTCAATCCACTGTCTTTGCGTTTGTTTAAGCGGTCTAGTAGTTTGCCGGCTTTTCCAGCATTACCGATTTCTTCAGTATAAATACCGAATTTCTCGAGTGCTTTAAGCTGTTTTTCTGAAGGCGGAGCCATTTCCCAACCGAATGATGGAACGTAGTCAGCAAGATCCTCTGCTTGGATAGACATTTCAAATTGAAGTGGGTCCACTAACTTACGCTTCTTACGGCGCTGTTCAGCCAACTGCTTTGCAAGTGCTTCTTCACGTTCAGCAACGACATCCTTGCTAGCTTGTTCTTCAGCTTCTAACAGACTGAACTCAACTTCTGTATCTTCAGCCATATTTTCAGTCATCTTTTTGGCAACTTCTGGACTGCTAGCGATTAGGTGCGCTGGCCTACAAAGCTCGTGACGCTCAGTGTGCCATAGGAAATCGAGTAGTAATAGATTTTCCTTCCCTGGTGCAAGGCGTGTACCACGTCCCACCATTTGACTATACAGAGCACGGACTTTTGTTGGCCTCAACACAACCACGCAGTCTACTGTTGGACAATCCCACCCTTCGGTTAATAGCATCGAGTTACACAGAACATTGTATTTATCCTTGTCGAATTCCTCTAAAATCTCTGCACGGTCTTTAGACTCTCCGTTAACCTCAGCCGCCTTAAATCCTTTGGCGTTAAGGATTTCACGGAATTTCTGCGATGTTTTAACTAGTGGCAAGAAAACAACTGTTTTCCTGTCTTTGCACTGTTTTACCATCTCGTCTGCAATTTGTTCGAGATAAGGGTCTAAGGCTGTTCCAATCTCACTTACCTTAAAATCTCCTGCTTGTTGGCTGACCGTTGATATGTCTAACTCAAGTGGAATAGTGATAGCTGTGATTTTCGATAGATACCCTGATTTAATCGCATCAACTAATGGATACTCATAAGCTAAACTATCGAAATAGCTGCCTAGATTTCGCATATCACCACGGTCTGGCGTAGCTGTGACGCCTAAGACGTTAGCTTCTCCGAAGTGCTCCAGCACACGCTGATAGCCGTCTGATATAGCGTGGTGAGCTTCGTCGATGACAATAGTGTCGAAGTGATTAGGTGGGAACTGACTGAGTCGTTTCTCACGTTGCATGGTCTGTACTGAACCAACGACAACACGAAACCATGAGCCAATTGAAGTATTTTCAGCTTTCTCCAGCGCCGTTCCTAGCCCTGTAGCCGTCATTAATTTATCACTGGCTTGTTCCAAAAGTTCTGAACGATGAGCGAGAACAAGAACACGTTCTCCCATCTTGACACGGTCTTCTATAATTTTTGAAAAAACGATGGTCTTGCCACAGCCAGTGGGTAGGACAAGTAGCGTGCGCTTCCTGCCCTCCTTCCACTCTTGCTGTACCTTAACCCTTGCCTCTTCTTGGTAAGGTCTAAGTTGCATTAGAATCCTCCGAATCCACCACCGTTAGGTGCTTGTTGAGGTTGTTGATACCCTTGGTTTTGTTGAGGTGCCGCTTGGTAGTTAGGCGCTTGCTGTTGAGGAGCTTGTTGCCCACCACCTTGTGAAACATTGGCATTTAATACTTTTGTCCAATCAACACTGTCGGCGTAGATCATTTGTTTAACGTCGTTATACACAGTGTCATTGTATGTGCGATTTCCGACACGGCACACCCCTGTTGAACCTACAACGGTATTCCAATTCATTTGAAGTGATTCTCCGTGTTTCTTTTGCCCGATAGCGCCAAAGAACGCTGAGAGCATTCCTTCAGTAGAAGAGTGCAAGAATAGATTGTGTGTCATTGTTGCAAGACCTTCTTCAGTCTCAACTTGGATTGTGATGATCGCTTTGTTACACGCTGGCAGTTTCCCAGGTTTTTGTGGGTTTGGAGTGTAACGTCCACGTTCGAAGTTTGTAACAGTAAATACATAATCACCGGGAGTTAGCGTGATAAACTCCTTAGCATCTTCTTGAATAGTATCGTCCCATCCGAATTCACGTTTAAAGTTATTGTTGTAAGTCATGTATGAAATCCTTTCCTATCAAGCCAAAATAGTGATATTGTCTTGATCTTTGAGCCCTGCTTTGAGGTAGTCAGCGATGTTTTTAATAGCTTCCAGTTTCCATTTGCCACCGTCTGCTTCAAAAAGTGCAAGTTCAGCATCTTTGTTTATGCGGAGTACAAACTGACTAGATGGCTGTTCGACTTCTGTAAAAGTACGATATGGACGTAATGTAACTGGGTTTGGTGCAGTTGCTTTTGCAAGACTAGCTACCCCTGATTTCACAGTAGTGGTCTGGTTGATACCGTTATCCACAATGTCAGCACCGTTTTCGACTTTTAGAGCACTTGCAAATTCGAGTACAACTTGACGATCATCCTCGTCAATAAAGGCAGACTGCAGCATAATATTGAACTGCTCTTGGCTATTCCACTGGTTCAATCGAATACCTGGAGTGTATGCTACTACGGAGACGAGTTGAGGACGTCTGCCGTATTCCCAATCAACCTGATCATAAACTATGACATCTTTAGGGGACTCTACCACAATGATTTTTTTAGAGGCACTGATAGCGTCATTGTCTGACTTGAGATAATCAATAAGACTGTCAAGAGTACACAATTGAAGTGTTGGTGCAATTTTCCGAGGATTAACTTCCAGGAGGTCAAATTGATTTGCATTATAGTAGTGCTTGTCACCAACTTGGATGACTTTTCCAGAACGTTCAGCTAGCTCTACACTGTACTTAAGAGCTTCTTTGATGTTTTCTGCCATGTTTAATTACCCGCTTTCTTTTGTTTGTTGAAGTCAATGACATCGTTGTTGATACCTTTTTCAATGTCTTCGATTGGCTCACCAACGTCTGTACGAAGGATCGCTTTGTCGTCAAAGTATGTCTGACCAGGCATGTTGCTCTTAAGTTCGTTTGCATAGACTTGACTACCTTCTTGCCCAACGAGGACGGTGGTAGCAACAGCTTTTTGAGGTGCAAGAGTTGACTTAACTTCCATTGCGGTAGCTACTGTTTGACGTGTATCGTCTGGCTTCATTGTCAAAGTGATAGCAAGTTTACGAGCTGTCTTAGTCTCGGTATTTGGATCTAAGATGTTAGCGATGACTCTTTCAAGTTCTTTATCGACTTTCTCTTGAAGACCACCATCACCGATTTGTGATAGGTCTAATTTGATAGTTTTATCTGACATGATTTCCTCCTAAAATTCTGATCCACGGATTTCTTTGACCATTTCAAAGACACGGTCCCAAGTAGCTACTAGAGCCCCGTCGATGAATGATTTGTCGTACATTGATATAGGTGTTTCAATAGGGTAGTAGCCTTTAGAGGCCACAGCCTGTTGAAGTTCTTGTTCAGTGACCTGATTGGCAATCATCAAATCACGCAGCGCTGGGTCAATGAATGGTGCTGGTTCTTGGTACTCGCCACGCTCGACCGGTGCAGGATTTTCTGCCACTGGTGTTTCAGCTGGCACCACTTCTTGTTGTGGTACTGGTTCCGGTGCTGGCGGTTCCATTTCTGGCTGTGCGGTAGGTGGTACTGGTTCAGCTTGTACCTGTTGAACATTAAAGATGTGAGCAATGCCCGCATAATCTAGTGGCAACTTGTTTGGTAAGTTGTGACGGTTCTTTGCATCCCAAGCTGGATGGTGCTGTGTATACATGACACGCTGTCCACCTTGTGCTTTCGATTTTTTAGACTTCTCATCAGTCATGACGATTGTTTCGTAGTTACAGAATAGGACCATGTCAGCCCACTCTTTAACCAACGGTGCTGTCTGTGAGCTTGTTTTCTTTCCAAGCTTGAGCTCGTAACGGTCATAGCTACCCATTTCATCCGGTTGAGTGAAGTTCTTAATCTGAGCGTGTGCAGTCAGGACAACATTAATTCCTAAATCAATCAATTCGCTTAGACTATTTAGGAAACGACCGATTTCTTCACGGACGTAGGTATATCCATTGCCCCAACCAAAATCTTCGATTCCTTTCTTGCCATGCTGAGCGCAAACAGATTCAACTGCTAACGACTCGGCCCAATCGATTGTATCGATTACCAAAGTCTTGCACGAGTCGGGATTTGCTTTGATGAAAGCAATCTCATTCATCAACATAGTCCAACTTGACGGTTTGTCCAATCGTGCAACATCCATATTGTCTGTCGACCCTTCCGTGTCGATGAAGACAGGGTCAGGAAATTGCGCTGCAAAGCTAGACTTCCCGATACCTTCAGGGCCGTAGATAACAACCTTTTGAGCTCTAGCCTTAATTCCTCTTGTGATTTGCATTAAAATCCTCCTTGCCATGTTGGCGTTATTGATGGTTCAGATTGAGTATCAACTGTTGGCTGATGTGTCTTATTATCGAGACTATAGCCGTCTTCGATGATAATTGAGCATTCATCGCCAGTCGATACTCTCGTTGCAATAGCTTGGAGACCTTCATCCTCAAGCCATTTTCCAAATTGGTCCAATGTGATTTGGTCCATTTGTTCGAGCTTGTCGATTAAAACAAAGCCACAATCTGGTTTTAGTTTTCGGACAATTGCGGTCGCTACCATAAGTTGCTGAGAACCTGACATGTTATCCCACTCTTGACCGAGATAAAGAAGTTTTCCATCGTTGACAGATAGACCTTCGAGTGGTAAGTCAGCATTGGTTAACAGGTCACGTTTACTTTTACGAACATCTTCGATTTGAGCAGACAACTTGTTATACTGCTCACGTTGAGCCTTGGCATCCTCTTCCGCTTTATCCTTGTCCAAGTTAGCACGGACTTTAAGGTTAATCTGTTCGATGTTAGCAATATTGCTTTCGATTTCCTCAGTGGATTCATCTACTAAGTCGGTCGCATCTTTATGAGCGATAGCCAAATCAGCAGCGAGCTTTTGCAAAACTTCCTGAGCCTCTACCAATTGCTGTGACAGACGGTTGACTTCTGCCGTCTTGGCATCATATTGCGCTTGAATTTGACTAGCGTTTTGACGTTTGCGAGCATTCTCTCCGTTTTTTGCTAACACTTCTTGCTGTTCTGCAATCAGATCTGCAATGGAAACCAACTCTTTTGGTGCGTCTGGATAATAGGTCTGTTCTTTTGCGAACTTTTCCTTCTGGTCAGCAATTACACCGATAGCATGGCGCTGATCATATAACTGCTTCTCTTTGATTTCTAATTCGGCTAATTGAGGGCCGACCCCGATGATTTGCAAAAGGATATCAGCTTTCTCTTTAGCGGTGCTCTCCATAAACTTAGGCAAATTAATAGCCAACTCCTCAACAAAACTATCAAGAAGTTGTTGACCGCCTTTATTCCCATTAGGATCAATTACTTTCAGAGAGCTATTCTTTCCTTTTCTCTCAACAATTAAACCATTTGACATAGTGATCTTGAGCGATGGAGGGATAACAGACCCCTCACGGGTTGCCTTGCTAGGTTTAAAACGATTTCCACCCAAGGCCCAAGCGATAGAATCTAGAACACTTGTTTTACCTTGGTTGTTATTTCCACCAATTACCGTGAGTCCCGTAGGTGATGGTTCGACCTTGACCGCTTTGATCCGCTTGACATTTTCAATTTCCAACTTATTTATTGCGATACTCATTCGTTCCCACCTCCTGTGTAATAGTATTTCTGATTATTTGCCATAATTAATACCTACCTTTCCACCACTGCTGCCTTGTTACTTCGCAAATATTTCTAGGAGTGCTTTGATACCATCTTCCATAGATTCTTCACGCTCCGTGCGTTCGAAGTCCGAACCGTCAAGTTTAGTTAGGTTGTACTCAACTTCTACGATAAGCACTTCGCAGTCAAACGCTTCAGCGAGCTTGTCGATATTATTTTTTTGTTTTTCGTAAAACTCAATCGGTAAATGTAGTGCTTTCCAAAGACGATCGTCAAAAACTGCTTCAAACACTATGCTTCCTTTGTCCTTGTAACTTTCAAGGAATCCATCTTTTTTAGCGCTGTAAAATACGACTTGTTTTTCTGTTTGTTTCATGATATATTCTCCTTGTAATGTTGTTGATTGCACAGGCCCTTACCTGTGCTTTTTTAGTGCTCTCAACGTGCACCCAAAGCCCCACCGCTTCATGTTTTTGTTTTTTAGAAAAGATAAGTGTGTGGAAAAGTAGAATAATTTGGGGTATTAAAGTATATGCTACACTCCACGGAAGGGCTATGGCTACACGCTGAGAGATGTTTCAAGCTATCAGCCCACTAGCTGATCTAATGGCAAACCGTGTTTTTCATTGTAATCACGCGCCTTATAGTCAACCATGCGATAAGGACAGTGTACGATTGTTTTTGCTTGTTTGCTTGACCAAATCCAATTGATAAGTTTTTTCATGTTTTTTACCTCCGGCTATGCTCCTTTCTGGTAGATGCTTGCCACGATATCGTAGTAGCTATGCCCTGCTGGTATCGTGTGCTTAGTTAGATCATCAACTCTGGAACCATCTGCCATAATGTTAACTATGCGTGGTTCCCATTTTTTTCGTTCCATGATATAATTACCTCGTGAATTATTTTTGCTAGTCCCTCGATGGAATTGCCGTTCCATAGGGACTTTTTTGCTATAATAAACTTATCCCAACGAAAGGAGAATAAGTTATGACTACTTGTCATATTGTTGTAGAAGGTCGGACCGTGCACACAGTATCACTCCCAGAGATTCCTTCCCCTGGTAGTATCGTGGCTGTAAATCCTGACCCGAAAACTAATCGTTATCTGATTACACTCATTGAGTATGTTAGTGGCTACGCCGAGCCAAATTTACATGCCAAAGAGTTTGTTAATCAAGACCACGCTGTCAATCACATCGACGGTTACAGGAATATTAGATAATTCAACTGTTTTAACCCAATAATTATCTAAATAATTTTTTGATAGATACACTGCTTTTTCAGTAAGTAACAAGTGAGAGATAATTGTTTCTAGTTCTTCGTTTTCACGTTTCACTAACTCTTTATCTACTATTGTTTTTCTGATAAGCAGTGTCTCTTTTTCTTCTGCGACAATCTGACCTACAATCTCTCCAGATATTTCAAGGTACTTGTATGGTTCTTTCATGTTTGCTCCTTCCTACTCCTCAATTTTTCCGTTGAGTACCTGATTGCAACCAGGTGCTTTTTTCGGGGGTTTAATTTCACCATTACGGTTAAACCGCAACATCAGGCAAAAAAATAATATCATCCACTGATACTTCAAAAACATTAGCGATTTGATACGCTTTTGAAACACTTGGTTCTGTTACTCCACGTTCCCAATGCCCCCATGTATCAACTGAAACATTTACAGCTTCTGCTGCATCACTTTGTCTCCAATTTTTGAGTGTTCTTAGTGTTTTTAAAGTCATTTTTTGCATATTACCACCTCCTTATCTTAATTCATCCAAGCTGACTTCCAGTGCATCAGCAATTTTGCACATATTTGTCCACGACATTTCTTTTAATCTTCCAGCCTTAAGATTAGAAACATTTGCTAGTCTTTTAGAATCAATCGTTATATTCAAAATAGCGTTTGATTCTTTTTTCTTTCCCGCTATACGGATATCGTCTTGGTCTCATCTCCTCACCCCCTTTCAAATGTGGTATAATCAAAATAAAATGATTGGAGAAATCTTATGGATCCTAATAACCTTTTTTGCTTATTTTGTGGTTATCCTGTTCCGAATCATGACGATACTTTTCGAGAAGATGAGCACTACTTTCTAGCTAATCGTCCACACGTTGTCAGTGAAAAAAGTTCGAACGACAAAATAACAATACAAACAATGAAATGTCCAAATTGTCATAAAGTTTCAGTCGACATCGTGGGCATTGGTAGTCAATTTCCAAATCGTATTATGCACTTCAACCCTATTTCACTCGCAAAAGTCTATCCAGACTACATCCCTCAGGCTATCAGAAGTGATTATGAAGAAGCTCACGCTATCTTAAATCTCAGCCCCAAAGCTTCTGCTACCCTCTCTAGACGTTGTCTACAAGGAATGATTAGAGATTTTTGGGGAATTTCTAAAGCAAGATTAGTAGATGAGATAGATGCTTTAAAGGAGTCTGTTGACCCTAGCACTAAAAAAGTACTCGATGCTCTACGAAAACTTGGGAATATTGGCGCCCATCCAGAAAAAGATATAAATCTTATAGTGGATATCGAACCGAATGAGGCTCACAAGTTGCTGAAGTTTATAGAATTACTTATGCAAAAATGGTATATCGAGCGTCATGAAAACGAGCAATTACTACAAGATATTTTAGATTTGGACAAAGATAAACAAGATCAACGTAAACCTAAAAATTCTTGATAATATGGAGAACACGGATCTAACTCAAATATTAGCATACCGTCCATATTGTAATACTGATCGACAACTCGAATTTTATCCGCTTCAGTTCCTTCACCCCTCAAAATTGAAAGATGAATCATTTTTTCGACCTTCAATTCATCAGGTCTACCACGTCTATCGTGGTATTTTTCTTTTTGTTCTGGCATTTTCCTACTCCTTCCCTTTTTTATCACTTCGGTACTTCACTATCTGACGGATAGTAAAAGACACAACCGCTAATCCTGCTAGGATTATCAATCCAGTTTCTTCACTCATTGCTTTTCACGGCAAATGATGGTACACTAACAAGTAGAGATTGGGGCTTTTGCCCCTTCCTCTACTTTTTATTAAGCTCTTTGTCTTTGAGCTTGTAAGCTAAGTACTGCTTATGCCAAAGACGAGCTTCTCTGATTAAGCCTAGTACCAAAATGACGATTGCAGCGTCCTTGGTTGCTAGGCTTTTTATGATGTGTTCCATCATTTGCCTTACCTCCTTTTCCTTAAGCTTGATTTAATTATACTGCGGTTAAACCGCAATGTCAAGTGTTTTTTGCGTTTTTATCGCATTTTTTTATTTTATTCTTTACTTTTTTGCGTTTTTGCCGTAAAATATACTATATAAGGAGGGGCGGAAATGAAAGTCGAAAACAAAGAAATTTTTGCCAATAATCTAAGTTTTTACATGGAGCAAAAAGGAGTAGACAGAAATACATTATGTGCAGAATTGGATTTGAAATACACTACAGTTCGCGACTGGCTAAAAGGAATAACTTATCCTCGGATTGGTAAAATTGAACTTTTGGCAAACTATTTTAATATAAATAAGTCTGACCTTATCGAAAACAAAAATTCTACTGCTCAACCGTCAGACTCCCTTTTAGAAGAAATTACAAACACAGCTCGAAAATTAAACACTGATAATAAAAAAAATGTGCTACGAATGTCTGAGGATCTTCTGGACGAGCAAGAGAAACGAAGAAAAGCTAAGATAAACGAAGTATCGGAAGCTATCAGCTTGTACCAAGTTGAGGTAGTATCTGAGACGGCAGCAGCCTGTGGATTTAACTATGGATTTGGTTACGAAGACACAGACAGAGAGACTATAGAGGTTGACGAGCAACCACCACGCCACGATATTGCTACTAAAGTTAGTGGTGATTCCATGCAACCTGACTACCAAGATGGAGATATTCTCTATTTGGTAGATAAAGGATTGACTACCTATAATGGTGATTTAGCAGTTATCGCATACGGAGACCGTTCTTACTTCAAAAAGATTTACACCGAAAACGGACGCTTACGCCTAGTATCGCTTAATGACAAGTATGAAGACATCACCCTCGACTTCCCACCCGCCGAAGATACACACATCAAGATTTTTTCAGTAATTGGGGTGTATAGAGGGAAATTGGAAAGAGAAAAATAAAAATGCTAGGTATCTGCTCATCAACTTTTGACGAACAATAGTAAAAAAAATCAACTGTTTCCATTTTGGAAACAACTCAAAAAAGCCCCACACTCTCCGACGGCCATCTTTGAGTGTGAGGATATGCATCACAGAAAATAAAAACACTATCACGGTAAAGCAACCTAACAAGATTGTGTTCTTTTTTCTGTACCCATTTTATCAAAAAAGAGGTACAAAAACAATGGCAACACATAAAGTCGCTATCTATGTCCGAGTATCGACCACATCGCAGGTTGACGAGGGCTATTCAATCGACGAGCAAAAGGCAAAGCTGACAAGCTACTGCGATATTAAGGACTGGAGTATATATGACATATACACTGACGGCGGTTTCTCTGGGTCTAACACGGAACGTCCAGCTTTAGAGCGCTTGATAAAAGACGCAAAAAGAAAACTATTTGATACGGTTTTAGTGTATAAACTAGACCGTTTGAGCCGTAGTCAGAAAGATACACTCTATCTGATTGAAGATGTATTTCTGGAAAATGATATAGAATTTGTCAGCCTTTTGGAAAACTTCGACACCTCAACGCCTTTTGGTAAGGCGTTGATTGGTTTATTGAGCGTGTTTGCCCAGCTTGAAAGGGAACAAATCAAGGAACGGATGCAACTTGGCAAGCTAGGTCGGGCAAAATCTGGCAAATCCATGATGTGGTCAAAGACATCTTACGGCTATGATTACATCAAAGAGACGGGCACGCTCTCGGTCAATCCTTATCAAGCCCTAATCGTCCGAAAGATGTTCGAATGGTATTTATCGGGGATGTCGGTAACCAAGCTCAGAGACACCCTAAATGAGCAATATGGGCAAGATAAAGAGTGGAGCTATAGAACTGTTAGGGTTATCCTCTCGAATCCAGTCTATTGTGGATATAATCAATTTAAAGGTCAGATATTCCCTGGCACTCATGAGCCTATCATTTCCGAAGAAGATTTTAACAAGGCGCAAGAGGAAATTAAAACAAGGCAGAGGACAGCCGCCCAGCGTTTCAATCCTCGACCATTTCAAGCTAAGTATATGCTTTCTGGAATCGCTCAATGCGGCTACTGTTCTGCTCCTCTTGCTATCAAGTTAGGCACGATAAGGAAGGACGGCACACGCTTAGTCAAATATGAGTGTAAGCAACGACACCCAAGGAAGACCAAAGGAGTAACTGTCTATAATAACAATGAAAAATGTGATTCTGGGTTCTATTTCAAGGATGATATCGAGCACTTTGTCCTAACTGAAATCAGCAAACTACAAACCGATTCAGACTATATCGACAAGCTATTTTCAAACACTAATCAAGAGACGATAGACCGTGATAGTTACCAGAAACAGATTGATAATCTGACCGCTAAAATTAGCAGGCTTAATGATCTATACATCGACGATAGGATTTCACTAGAGGAATTGCAGAAACGCTCAAGTGACTTCATGGCAAAAAGAGCAGCACTCGAAAAAGAACTAGACGCTGACACCTCTCTCAAAACCGTAGAACGCAAGGAAGATGTTAAACGGGTACTTGATACCAAAGATATCTTCACACTTGACTACGAGCAGCAAAAAGCCATAGCACGCGCCTTGATAAGCAAGGTTAGAGTTACTAGTGAATCCATCGTTATTTTGTGGAAGTTATAGGGAGTTTTAGTTACATTCATTTCAATCAGTGTAAAAGCTCGTAGTTTAACGGCATTCAATTTTTTTAACATCATTTTCATGACATCATTCCTTCCATATTTTGATACATTGGTAATAGCATGGCTGCATAGATCATTACAATCACGACAGCAACAATAACAAAAATGAGAGGTTGCACAAAGGTTGTTGCCTTATTAAGACGGTTAAAGAAAGCCTGCCAAACCTCTTCAGCATAGACTTCTAACTCATAGCCCAACCTAGCATTAGCCTCTCCATAAGCAATAATCAAGGATAGTTCCTTAGTGAAAAAAGGGTGACTAGCAATACGATCAGGAAAACTCTGTCCTAGCATCAAGGCCTCTTCTAAATCAGCCCCCAGCTCACGAAAGAGCTTAGACTTTTGCTCTTGCATAAGAGAAACCAAGTCTAACAGGTCAATCCCTTGTCCTAAGAGATTTCCCCATTCCCTAGCATAATAGGCGGTCGTATATAGCCTGATAGTTTGGCCTATAAAAGGGATTTTTGCCATTCGTCGATAAAAGACAAGGGCTGGCTGGCGTTTGACCCATAGATAGAGAATTAAGCTTAATACAAGAAGTCCGCACAAAGTCACAAAAAAGAGCTGGGGAAAAATCTGAACCAACTGTACAGCCCAATTCTCCTTACCATCCCCCTCTAACAATTGAGGTAAAAGATAATTTTTAAGCCCCAACATAATCAGAATCAGGAAACCCAGAAGTAGGATAGGGTAGGTCGCTACCTCCATGAGTTTCTTACGAACCTTGGTCATACGAAGCATGTAGGCTTCTATCTTGGTTAAACTTCCTAGAAGATTACCATGCTTATCAGCAAGGGCAATCTGAGTAACAATATTGTCCGAAAAACCCACTGACGCAAACATCTTGTCTAGCCTGTCGCCTCGCATTAAGCTTGCTTTCATAAGAGATAATGACGATTCTTTCAACAAGTGACTTCGCTCCAAAAAGGCTACGATTTCGGTTAGGGTAAAACCGGCCTTTAGAAGTTGTTTGAAGAGCTGGATAACCTTGACTTGCTGATTAATCTTTAATTTTTTCCCCTTGGATATCCCCTTCAGTGAGATATCCTTGTTTAACCAAGCCTTCCAACTGCTGGTTCCAGCTGGCTGACGAATGGCTTTGGAAATTTTCACAGGCAAAATCAATCACACCTCCTCCCTTAATCAAACGCATATAGGCAATCCCTTGAAGAGCATTATCCAACTCAGACTTATCTACACCGAGGTCCAGAAGACACTCATAAACACCTGCCACACTCTTTGCGTGAATAGTTGAAAGAACAGTCACTCCTGTCAGACTAGCTCTAATAACCGCTCGAGCAGTCTCCTTATCTCGAATTTCTCCAATAATCAAAACATCCGGGCGGTGACGTAGTGATAGCTTAATCAAATTATCATAGGTCATGTCAATTGCCTGATTTACCTGGAGTTGCAAGACATTATCCTGTTTAATTTCCACAGGATCTTCAATAGAAATCACCTGCTGTCCCTTAAAACGCTCCTGAACCAATTCATGCATAAGTGTGGTCTTCCCAGAACCTACGGGACCCGCAAAGAGATACAGTCCTCGATAATCCAATGCATCCTTAATAGGCTGAATTCCTTGATTCCAGTAAGTTAGCTCTCTTCGTTCAGAATGAAGAACACGAATAACCAAGCTCTCCAAACCTCGATAGTCTCCAACAGTTGATAAACGCAGAGAAACCAAGTGACCGTCACCACAATCATAGTCACAAGAGCCCAATTGACTCCTACGCTTCTCACCTACCATCATTCCCGCCACAAATTTAAAGTGACCAATAAGACTAGCCATGAAATCAGGCCGATATACATCAATCAATCTCCTCTCTTGCCCAACTCGCATATAGAGCTCATAATTATCCTGACGTGGAATGACATAGATGTCTTGAGCCCCACAACTATCAGCATTTTTGATTATTTCCTTAGCAAATTCTGTTATCATAAGGACCTCCTCATAAACCTATTCGTAAAAAGTTTAAAAAAATCATAACCACCCGTCTAACGGGTGGTTTGATCAAGGGCTATAAGCCCATAATACCAGCCAGCGCCTAAAGACGCTGGCTTTCACTT
>OBUN01000028.1_pt1 | contig 79266 bp, 72 predicted proteins | sample 1475851 | NCBI WGS metagenome assembly OBUN01 (sample SAMEA2579932, study PRJEB22360) | human gut metagenome | reverse complement strand
TCATAAACTGCACCTTCAGATGTCAGATTATGTCCAACATTTGGGGTGCAGTTCAATTACATCGCATCCGGCACAATCACAGGACGTCAGATCCCATCCCCATATTCAAACGTATGGTTAATACCGTTGAAATGCTGATCCATATCCATTGACGGTTTATCGCTATCCGGCTTGCCGACAATGCGTGCCGGAACGCCAGCGGCGGTGGTATGCGGCGGCACCGGTTGCAGCACCACGGAACCTGCGCCAATCTTCGCGCCGCGCCCAACTTCAATATTGCCGAGGATTTTCGCGCCCGCGCCAATCATCACACCTTCACGAATTTTCGGATGACGGTCGCCACCAGATTTACCCGTACCGCCAAGCGTCACAGATTGCAGAATCGATACGTCGTTTTCAATCACCGCCGTTTCACCCACAACGATGCCCGTGGCGTGGTCAAGCATGATACCGCGACCAATTTTTGCTGCCGGGTGAATATCAACCTGGAAGGTCACAGAAACCTGGTTTTGCAGAAATATTGCCAGTGCGCGGCGGCCCTGATTCCACAGCCAGTGACCGATACGATAGGCCTGCAAGGCATGAAAACCTTTCAGATATAACAATGGAGTCGAGTATTTATCCACCGCCGGGTCGCGGGTACGCACTGCCTGAATATCACAGGCCGCAGAAGCGATCATTTCCGGGTCGGCGGCGTAGGCCTCTTCCACCACTTCGCGGATAGCAATGGCAGGCATAATTGGCGATGACAGCTTGTTCGCCAGCATGTAGCTCAGTGCACTGCCAAGGTTTTCGTGCTTGAGTAGCGTCGCGTGGTAAAAACTGGCCAGCATTGGCTCACAGTCCGCCAGCGTTCTGGCTTCAGCTTTAATATTGTTCCAGACAATTTCCAGTTCTTCACACGACATTGCTTACTCCACACGATGAGATAATGACCGGCCCGTTCTGCGCGGGCCGGGTCATAGTGGTAACAAAGGATCCCTGGGTTTAGTGGCTGCTGCGCTCGTCCTTGCGTGCACGACCTAATAACGTCAATGCTGCCTCGCGCGCGTTTTTTCCGCAATATAATACTTGATAAATTTCCTCGGTTATTGGCATTTCAACGCCGAAGCGATGCGCCAGTTCGCGGACTTCTTTCGTATTGCGGTAGCCTTCAACCACTTGACCAATCTTCTCCTGCGCGCTTTGTACATCCATGCCCTGACCGAGCATCATGCCAAAACGGCGGTTACGCGACTGGTTGTCAGTACAGGTAAGCACCAGATCGCCCAGCCCCGCCATGCCCATAAAGGTGGCAGGATCGGCACCCAGCGCCGCACCAAGACGCGACATTTCAGCCAGCCCACGGGTGATCAGCGCCGTACGCGCATTCGCACCAAAACCGATACCGTCGGACATCCCCGCGCCAATGGCGATGACGTTTTTCACCGCGCCGCCAAGCTGCACGCCAATGAAATCCGGGTTGCTGTAAACGCGGAAACTTTTGCCGCAGTGCAGCAACTGCTGGAGATCATCGGCAAAGGTCTGGTCGGTCGAGGCCAGCGAAATAGCCGTTGGTAGACCTGCCGCCAGTTCTTTCGCAAACGTTGGGCCAGAGATAACCGCCAGCGGAATTTGATCGCCTAACGCCTCACGCGCCACGTCCTGCAACAGACGCCCGGTTTCCGCTTCCAGCCCTTTGGTCGCCCACACCAGACGCGCATCAGGACGCATCAGCGGTTTAATCTGACGCAGCACTTCACCAAAGACATGGCTGGGTACGACGACGAGAATATTACGGCTGGCTGCCAGCGCAGTGGCGAGATCGCTTTCAAGATGGAGCGTATCGGGAAAAGGCACATCGGGGAGAAACGCGGCGTTACAGCGGTCGCGTTCAAGCGTTGCGATATGTTCAGGGTCATGGCCCCAGAGGACAACCTCGTGGCCATTTCTTGCCAGGGTGATGGCAAGAGCGGTGCCGTACGAGCCGGCACCGATCACAGTCATTGAAGCATTACGTTGGTTCATCAGGCATCCTGATGTTCTTCAGTACCTTCGCCAGCCTGCTGCTGCAAATAGTTCATGAACAGCGCATCGAAGTTAACCGGCGCAAGGTTCAGTTGCGGGAATGTACCGCGGGATACCATGCTGGTGATGCACTCACGAGCATACGGGAACAGAATGTTCGGGCAGTATGCACCCAGGCAATGTGCCATCTGGGTGCCTTCGATACCCGCGATGGAGAAAATACCGCCCTGCTGAACTTCACACAGGAACGCGGTTTCTTCGCCCAGGGAGGCCGTTACGGTAACACGCAGTACCACTTCGTAAACGTCATCTGCCAGTTGAGAAGATGCCGTATCCAGATCAAGTTTAACTTCTGGCTGCCAATCTTTCTGGAAAACGTGCGGCGCGTTCGGCGCTTCGAAAGAAATATCCTTGGTATAAATACGTTGGATCTGGAAAGTCATTTCGGTGTTGTTTTGTTCTGACATGTGTAGAAAACCCTTAAGTGTTGTCCTTAAATACTGCGCAATGTAATGCCAACGTTCACACGTTATTTCAGCAGGGGATCCAGTCCACCACGTGCATCCAATGCATACAAGTCATCACAGCCGCCAATGTGCTGTGCGTCAATAAAAATCTGGGGAACCGTGGTGCGACCGCTGCGTTTGATCATCTCTTCACGCTTAGCGGCGTTGCCATCGATCGGCAACTCCTGAAAACTCACGCCCTTGCTGCTCAGCAGTGCTTTTGCACGATGGCAATACGGGCAGGTTTCTTTGGTATAGATTTCAACATTGGCCATAACTTAGCTCCTGTTTTTTTACCCTGAAATTTCATGTTGCAGGGCGGCTGCAAAATGGAGTGTCCCCAGAAGCTTATAACAATAAGTCGCTGGGGGCCTAATTGCAGCTAACGGCCTGCATCATGAAAGACGACAGGTAAATTATTTGCCGCGCACCAGAGGCAAGTTTTCGCCAGCCCAGCCAGCAACGCCCTCTTTCAGCACGAATACTTGCGCAAAACCAGCTTTCGTCAGCGCGTTTGCAGGCTCCTGGCACTGCATGCCAGAACCGTCTACCACGATAACCGGTTTGTCTTTGTGCTTCTCAAGCTCACCAACATTGTTGGCTTTGATTTCGCTCGGCAACAGGTTGATAGAACCTGCGATATGGCCTTTACGGAAGTCATCACGCTGACGTAAATCCACAACCACAGCGTCTTCTTTGTTGATCAGACGCGTAGCTTCACCACGAGTAATCACCTTCACTTTCGAGGTCAGGCTCTTAAACGTAGTCACAAGAACCGCCACCAGTAACGCGATCCAGGCGATACTCAGTATGGGATGACGGCCAACAAATTGCATAATTTCTTGCATGGGGGGTAACAACTCCCGACGTAGTGATTAAAAAAACCAGGAAAGGAGTATACCTGCGCGGTGCGGCAAATACAGCCAGCGCGTTAACTGGAATGCAATTTTGCAGGGCGCGACGAAAAAAAAGCGCAAATCTGGCATCGGCTTGCCGCGAGCGGTCGTATATTTTGATCTTCAGAGGCTATTTTATCGATTCAGCTGTAGTAAAATTACGCAAATTTTGACTCTTGAGTATGAGGTTGTCGCAATGTCGGTTTCTAAAAAACCTATGGTACTGGTGATTCTGGATGGCTATGGCTATCGTGAAGAACAGCAGGATAACGCCATTTTTAGTGCTAAAACCCCGGTAATGGATGCACTGTGGGCCAATCGTCCGCATACCCTGATCGACGCTTCCGGTCTGGAAGTTGGTCTGCCTGACCGTCAGATGGGTAACTCCGAAGTAGGTCACGTTAACCTGGGTGCCGGCCGCATCGTGTATCAGGACCTGACTCGTCTGGACGTTGAAATCAAAGATCGCGCTTTCTTCGCTAACCCGGTACTGACTGGCGCGGTAGATAAAGCGAAAAACGCAGGCAAAGCAGTTCACATTATGGGCCTGCTGTCCGCAGGCGGCGTACACAGCCACGAAGATCACATCATGGCGATGGTAGAACTGGCCGCTGAACGCGGCGCAGAAAAAATCTACCTGCACGCATTCCTTGACGGTCGCGACACTCCACCGCGCAGTGCTGAATCCTCGCTGAAAAAATTCGAAGAAAAATTTGCCGCGCTGGGCAAAGGCCGCGTAGCGTCCATCATTGGTCGTTACTACGCCATGGACCGCGATAACCGTTGGGATCGCGTTGAAAAAGCTTATGACCTGCTAACTCTGGCGCAGGGTGAGTTCCAGGCCGACACCGCCGTTGCTGGTTTGCAGGCAGCTTATGCTCGCGACGAAAACGACGAATTCGTGAAAGCGACCGTTATTCGTGCAGAAGGTCAGCCAGACGCGGCAATGGAAGACGGCGATGCGCTGATTTTCATGAACTTCCGTGCTGACCGCGCGCGTGAAATCACTCGTGCATTCGTGAACGCTGATTTCGATGGCTTCGCGCGTAAGAAAGTGGTTAACGTCGATTTCGTGATGCTGACCGAATACGCCGCTGACATCAAAACTGCGGTTGCTTACCCACCAGCGTCCCTGGTTAACACCTTCGGCGAGTGGATGGCGAAAAACGACAAAACTCAGTTGCGTATTTCCGAAACCGAAAAATATTCCCACGTTACTTTCTTCTTCAACGGTGGCGTAGAAGAGTCGTTCAAAGGCGAAGATCGCATTCTGATCAACTCACCGAAAGTGGCTACCTACGATCTGCAACCGGAAATGAGCTCCGCAGAGCTGACCGAAAAACTGGTTGCGGCAATCAAGAGCGGCAAATACGACACCATTATCTGTAACTATCCGAACGGCGACATGGTAGGTCACACCGGGGTGATGGAAGCGGCGGTTAAAGCGGTTGAAGCGCTGGATCACTGCGTGGAAGAAGTCGCGAAAGCGGTTGAGTCCGTGGGTGGACAACTGCTGATCACCGCTGACCACGGTAACGCTGAACAGATGCGCGATCCGGCAACGGGTCAGGCACACACGGCACACACCAACCTGCCAGTTCCGCTGATTTACGTTGGTGATAAGAACGTGAAAGCGGTTGAAGGCGGCAAACTTTCTGACATCGCGCCGACCATGTTGTCGCTGATGGGTATGGAAATCCCGCAAGAGATGACTGGTAAGCCGCTGTTCATCGTGGAATAATCCCTCCCCATGAGGGGAAAGGCGATTAATACCATGACACGGGCCGTGAAACCGCGCAGGTTTGCAATCAGGCCCATCATCTACGCCAGCGTTCTTAGCGCTGGCGTATTGTTGTGCGCCTTTTCCGCCCACGCGGATGAGCGTGACCAACTCAAATCTATTCAGGCCGATATCGCCGCGAAAGAGCGCGCGGTACGCCAAAAGCAACAACAACGCTCCAGCCTGCTTGCTCAGTTGAAAAAGCAGGAAGAAGCGATCTCGGAAGCCACCCGTAAGCTGCGCGAAACGCAAAACACGCTCAATCAACTGAATAAACAGATTGATGAGATGAACGCGTCGATTGCCAAACTGGAGCAGCAAAAAGCCGCCCAGGAGCGCAGCCTCGCCGCACAACTGGATGCCGCATTCCGTCAGGGCGAGCATACCGGTATTCAGCTGATTCTCAGCGGTGAAGAAAGCCAGCGTGGACAGCGTTTACAGGCTTATTTCGGCTATCTCAACCAGGCGCGACAAGAAACCATTGCTCAGTTGAAACAAACGCGTGAAGAAGTCGCTATGCAACGCGCCGAGCTGGAAGAGAAACAGAGCGAGCAACAAACGCTGTTGTATGAGCAGCGCGCCCAACAGGCGAAGCTGACCCAGGCGCTGAACGAGCGTAAAAAGACGCTGGCAGGGCTGGAGTCTTCCATCCAGCAAGGTCAGCAACAGTTGAGCGAGCTGCGCGCCAACGAATCCCGTCTGCGTAACAGCATTGCCCGTGCGGAAGCCGCGGCGAAAGCGCGTGCTGAACGAGAAGCGCGTGAGGCCCAGGCGGTTCGCGACCGCCAGAAAGAAGCGACGCGCAAAGGCACCACCTACAAACCGACCGAAAGCGAAAAATCGCTGATGTCCCGAACTGGTGGCCTGGGTGCGCCGCGTGGTCAGGCATTCTGGCCAGTTCGCGGGCCGACGCTGCATCGCTATGGCGAGCAGCTACAGGGTGAATTACGCTGGAAAGGAATGGTTATCGGTGCCTCTGAAGGTACTGAAGTTAAAGCAATTGCCGACGGTCGGGTGATTCTGGCTGACTGGCTGCAAGGCTACGGTCTGGTGGTGGTGGTTGAGCATGGTAAAGGCGACATGAGTCTTTACGGCTATAATCAGAGCGCACTGGTGAGCGTTGGTTCGCAGGTTCGCGCGGGCCAGCCGATTGCACTGGTGGGCAGCAGTGGCGGTCAGGGTCGGCCTTCACTCTATTTCGAAATTCGCCGCCAAGGTCAGGCGGTCAATCCACAGCCGTGGTTGGGAAGATAAGTTTTGTTTCCATTTCGTCGTAACGTTCTTGCATTTGCCGCTCTGTTGGCGCTCTCCTCCCCCGTAATTGCTGGCAAGCTTGCCATCGTCATTGATGATTTTGGGTATCGCCCGCACAACGAAAACCAGGTGCTGGCGATGCCTTCCGCTATATCCGTCGCTGTATTACCCGATTCACCGCACGCCAGAGAGATGGCGACCAAAGCGCATAACAGCGGTCACGAAGTGTTGATTCATCTACCGATGGCACCACTGAGTAAACAGCCGCTGGAGAAAAATACGCTACGCCCGGAGATGAGCAGCGACGAAATTGAGCGCATTATTCGTAGTGCGGTCAATAACGTGCCCTATGCCGTGGGGATCAACAACCACATGGGCAGCAAGATGACCTCTAACCTGTTTGGTATGCAGAAAGTGATGCAGGCGCTGGAGCGTTACAATCTTTACTTCCTCGACAGCGTAACCATCGGTAATACCCAGGCGATGCGCGCAGCGCAAGGCACTGGCGTGAAGGTGATCAAACGGAAAGTGTTCCTCGACGATTCGCAAAATGAAGCGGACATCCGTGTGCAATTCAATCGCGCAATTGACCTGGCACGTCGCAACGGTTCGACCATTGCCATTGGGCATCCTCACCCTTCCACGGTACGCGTGTTACAACAGATGGTTTATAACCTGCCGCCAGACATTACGCTGGTGAAAGCCAGCAGCTTGCTGAATGAACCGCAGGTTGATACGTCTACACCGCCGAAAAACACTGTGCCCGACACACCGCGTAATCCGTTCCGTGGCGTGAAGCTCTGCAAACCGAAGAAACCGCTGGAACCTGTTTATGCTAATCGCTTCTTTGAAGTATTAAGCGAAAGCATCAGCCAGAGCACGCTGATCGTTTACTTCCAGCATCAGTGGCAAGGCTGGGGCAAACAGCCTGAAGCGGCGAAGCTTAACGCTAGCGTAAATTAAAGGCGCTACGCGTAATGCGATGGTGCGACCGCGTTTTGTCGCGCCATTGCCATAAGCGGAAAGACCACAGTAACGCCTGATAACCCACCTTCACGCTGCGCACATTGGTAATCAGGCGCTTATACATACCGGAAGTAAATATCTCAGCAATCATCCGTTGGCGGGTAATAATATCCGGCTCTTTGCGCACCGCATGGCAAACACGCAATGCTTCGTAAGTTATTTGCTGATGAAATTCCGGATAAATCGTAATTTTGTCGGCATAATTTCGATTTAATTTCTCTAGCAGGCGGGTAATCTTAATATAGTGACGTTGATAATTAAGGTTTTTATTCCCTTGTCTATTCAACCGACTCACTGACGTATTATGCAGATAATATTTATATAACGATTGCTCGGTATATCGCGCACGCAGCGCATTAAACATAAATTCTGTTGTCCAGACAATATCCTGATGATGTAATCCGGCAATAAATTTAATGTTATTTTTAACAATAACATCGCGGCGATAAACCCCCATCCAGACAACGTGAGTCCAACGGCGGGAAGAAAGCCCCATCCGCAACCAATCCGGGCCGGTTAATACGCCGGTTGAGCGAAGGCGATCGGTGGGGATGGATTGCCAGGTTTCTCCCGTTTCACGAAAACACCAGTCAGCGTTGCACTGCGCCACGTCGAGGTCGTCCTCTAACGCCATGGTCATCAGCGTTTCGTACATGGTGGGATACACCTCATCATCAGCATCGACAAAAGCGACATATTTGCCCGTCGCCACCTCGATCCCACGATTACGCGCCACCGATGCGCCAGCATTCGCCTGATGCAACAAACGAACGTGCGGATAGTTTTCTGCGTAATGCTTTGCTATTTCAACAGAATTATCCGTTGAACCATCGTTAATAATAATGATTTCCAGAGCAGTCCAGGTTTGCGTAATTAAAGATTCCATACAAGTGCGGAAATCATCACCCGCATTATATAACGGGATAATAACACTAAGTTTATTGGTGCTGTTCATCATAAATTACCGACAACCTCTGAAGTTATCCTGACGTTTTACAGGCTTTGTATTAAGAAACTATTAAGCCTGTGAGATATTATTTTTACAGGTGAGAGAGTCACTTCAGGGTAGAGAGATAATGAGAACAGCTATATAAGAGATCAGCGCAATTACGAACTCTTTATTACACTGACAGGATTTTACATATTTAACGGATTATCCTCAGGAAAAAGGGCTGGAATACCAGCCCTTGTTTGTGTTAATCCCAGCTCAGGATAACTTTCCCGGACTGGCCCGAACGCATGGCGTCAAAGCCCTTCTGGAAATCATCGATAGAGAAACGATGGGTAATGATCGGCGAGAGATCGAGGCCAGACTGAATCAGCGCCGCCATCTTGTACCAGGTTTCAAACATCTCACGACCGTAAATACCTTTAATGAACAAGCCTTTAAAGATCACTTTGGTCCAGTCGATAGACATATCAGATGGTGGAATACCCAGCATCGCAATACGACCGCCGTGGTTCATGGTGTCGAGCATGGTACGAAACGCTGGCGGCGCACCGGACATTTCCAGACCGACATCAAAGCCTTCGGTCATGCCCAGTTCTGCCATCACATCATTGAGGTTCTCTTTAGCGACGTTAACCGCACGGGTGACACCCATTTTACGCGCCAACTCAAGGCGGTATTCGTTAACATCAGTAATCACCACGTTACGTGCACCAACGTGTTTCGCCACCGCCGCCGCCATAATACCAATCGGGCCTGCACCAGAGACCAGCACATCCTCGCCCACCAGATCAAACGACAGCGCGGTATGCACGGCGTTACCGAAGGGATCAAAAATGGAAGCCAGATCATCGGAGATATTGTCAGGGATTTTGAAAGCGTTGAACGCCGGAATCACCAGATACTCGGCGAAGCAGCCCGGACGGTTAACGCCGACGCCGATCGTGTTGCGGCACAGATGGGTACGACCGCCACGACAGTTGCGACAGTGACCGCAGGTGATATGGCCTTCGCCAGAAACGCGATCGCCAATCTTGAAGCCTTTCACTTCCTGACCAATACCTACCACTTCACCGACATATTCATGGCCCACGACCATCGGCACCGGGATGGTTTTTTGCGACCACTCATCCCAGTTATAGATGTGAACGTCAGTCCCGCAGATGGCTGTTTTACGGATTTTAATCAGCAGATCGTTATGCCCGAGTTCCGGTACAGGAACGTCGGTCATCCAGATGCCCTCTTCCGCTTTCAGTTTGGATAACGCTTTCATCTCACATCCTCAGGCGATAACGCCCAGTTGTTTACCAATACGCGTGAATGCTTCTACTGCACGCGTAATTTGCTCAGGGGTATGCGCCGCAGACATCTGGGTACGAATACGCGCCTGACCTTTCGGAACGACCGGATAGAAGAAACCGGTGACGTAAATGCCCTCTTTTTGCAGCTCACGGGCAAATTTCTGCGCTACTACCGCATCACCAAGCATGACCGGAATAATGGCGTGATCGGCTCCCGCTAGGGTAAAGCCCGCCGCCGACATTTGCTCACGGAACTGACGCGCGTTCGCCCAGAGACGGTCACGCAGCTCGCTACCCGCTTCAACCATCTCCAGCACTTTGATGGAAGCGGCAACAATGGCCGGTGCCAGCGAGTTGGAGAACAGATACGGACGAGAACGCTGGCGCAGCCACTCAACCACTTCTTTGCGCGCCGCGGTATAACCACCAGAAGCCCCGCCCAGCGCTTTACCGAGCGTGCCGGTGATAATATCGACCCGGCCCATCACATCGCAGTATTCATGGGAACCACGACCGTTTTCACCGACAAAACCTACCGCGTGGGAGTCATCTACCATCACCAGGGCATCATATTTATCTGCCAGATCGCAAACGCCTTTCAGATTGGCAATCACGCCGTCCATCGAGAACACACCATCGGTGGCAATCAGCACATGACGCGCACCGGCTTCACGCGCTTCTTTCAGACGTGCTTCCAGCTCCTGCATATCGTTGTTGGCATAACGATAGCGTTTAGCTTTGCACAGACGCACACCATCAATAATAGACGCGTGGTTCAGTGCGTCGGAGATAATGGCGTCTTCCGCGCCCAACAGCGTTTCAAACAGGCCACCGTTAGCATCAAAGCAGGAAGAGTAGAGAATCGCATCTTCCATCCCCAGGAAGGCCGCCAGTTTTTGTTCAAGCTCTTTATGGCTGTCCTGAGTGCCGCAAATAAAACGCACCGAAGCCATGCCGAAACCGTGAGAATCCATTCCCGCCTTTGCCGCCGCAATCAGATCCGGATGATTCGCCAGTCCGAGATAGTTATTGGCACAAAAGTTAATGACGTGGCTTCCATCAGCCACAGTGATATCTGCTTGCTGCGCAGACGTAATAATGCGCTCTTCTTTAAACAACCCTTCCGCCCGTGCGGTTTCCAGATCGTTGGTTAACTGCTGATAAAATTCTCCACGCATTGCGATTCTCCAGACAGGGCAAATTCCAGCACATATTACCCAAACTTATAGGTTGCGACGAGATGACGCGTTAACACTTCTGCAAAATTCAGGATAAATAACGTGAATCTTGATGTCTCTCAACACCTATAGATAGTAGAAAAACTGTACAGTTTTGGCTGGGCATAATGATGAGTGATTTTACTGCATTGATATAAAAAGAAAAAATGATGCCAAAGCATCATTTTTTCCTATCTCAGTTGGCATCAAAACGCTACCCACTAATGGAGGGAAACCTATTTTCTTGAAAGGAAAATTCTCAGCGCCTGCATTTTTGCCCCTAAAGTGTTACTCCTGAAGCAGCGAAACAAATCGAACCATTTTCCTCTCCCCAGATAGTTTAGGTTGAAGAGATCGGAACGTTTGTAATAGCACATGACAAAGATGCCCTGGTCATCGTCCACAATGTTATTGTTTAGGGTTATTTTTTGACTTTCCAGAACTAATTTATAGAATTCTTTCCATTTATGCTGTGAACCAACAATTGCGCCACCAATAATATATACATGATTGCCAATCATGAAATCAAAAGCCTGTTGTTGAGATGTGACAGTAAGCCCTTTTTTTATAGTGAAAAGATGCATCTTATTTTCATCAAATGGGAAATCCCAAATTTTCAATCCTCGAGTTACATTTGGCTTACGGCAATAGCCAAAATCTATCCACGCAACAAGAGGCGTTTTCACTAAGCCCATGTTGATAGCTTTATTTACAAAATAGGCCTTAAGGTTACATACCAAAACATACTCTGGTGACCAGTACTCTGGGTTTTTTAATTGTCGAGGCTCAAGTCTATTTGTAAACGACTCATCTTTTTGAATTTTTTCGATACGACTTCTGATATATCTAAATTTCTTTTTTATATCGATAACGATAACCGTTGTTGGTTTTCCGTTGCGAATCGCTTCAACCCTTGATTTCAAATCGGGAGAAGTGAAAATAATCATCTCATTTTCAAGTGCGGCCAGACGCTCAAAGTAACTAAAATAAACATCAACTGAACGAGCTAGTTTTTCACGGAACCCTTTATTAGCAGTCCAATCCCCTCTACCAATGTCAAAATATGCAGTGATAATTGTGGTGGATGATTTCATTACTAATAAGACCATTAATATAAAAAAAGAATTATATCATAAATATTAACAGAATGTATACTGTATATTATCCATTCAAATGTTTCAGTTATTTATCATACATCGGAATATTGATACTAAAGCACTATTCACGTGCAAATCCAACATCCGCCATGAAGGACTGGCTAAAACCCAAACTAGTTTGTTGCAATTAGCATCCTTGCATCTCTATGTAAAGGGCTGAAGGGATTCGGATGTGATGGTATGATTACAGACATTCGTGTCTGAGATTGTCTCTGACTCCATAATTCGAAGGTTACAGTTATGATCATCGTTACCGGCGGCGCGGGCTTTATCGGCAGCAACATCGTTAAAGCCCTGAATGACAAAGGCATCACCGATATTCTGGTGGTGGACAACCTGAAAGACGGCACCAAGTTTGTGAACTTGGTGGATCTGGATATCGCGGACTATATGGATAAGGAAGACTTCCTGATCCAGATTATGGCTGGCGAAGAGTTCGGCGATGTCGAAGCGATTTTCCACGAAGGCGCGTGCTCTTCCACCACCGAGTGGGACGGCAAATATATGATGGATAACAACTATCAATACTCCAAGGAGCTGCTGCACTACTGCCTTGAGCGCGAAATCCCGTTCCTGTACGCTTCTTCTGCAGCCACTTACGGCGGTCGCACCTCCGACTTTATTGAATCCCGCGAATATGAAAAACCGTTGAATGTCTACGGTTACTCAAAATTCCTGTTTGATGAATATGTTCGCCAAATCCTGCCTGAAGCGAACTCGCAGATTGTTGGCTTCCGCTATTTCAACGTTTATGGACCGCGTGAAGGCCATAAAGGTAGCATGGCGAGCGTCGCTTTCCATCTCAACACTCAGCTTAACAACGGTGAATCACCGAAGCTGTTTGAAGGTAGCGAGAACTTCAAACGTGACTTCGTCTATGTGGGCGACGTAGCAGATGTAAACCTGTGGTTCCTGGAAAATGGCGTTTCCGGTATCTTCAACCTCGGCACCGGTCGTGCAGAATCCTTCCAGGCAGTAGCAGATGCTACGCTTGCTTATCACAAGAAAGGGCAGATCGAATACATTCCGTTCCCGGATAAACTGAAAGGCCGCTATCAGGCGTTCACTCAGGCTGATCTGACAAATCTGCGCGCGGCGGGTTACGACAAACCGTTCAAAACCGTTGCTGAAGGTGTAACGGAATACATGGCCTGGCTGAATCGCGACGCATAAGAGCTCTGCATGAAAATACTGGTGATCGGCCCGTCTTGGGTTGGCGACATGATGATGTCGCAAAGTCTCTATCGCACGCTCCAGGCGCGCTATCCCCAGGCGATAATCGACGTGATGGCACCGGCATGGTGCCGTCCATTATTATCGCGGATGCCGGAAGTTAACGAAGCTATCCCTATGCCTCTCGGTCACGGAGCGCTGGAAATCGGCGAACGCCGCAAACTGGGTCATAGTCTGCGTGAAAAGCGCTACGACCGCGCCTACGTCTTACCCAACTCCTTCAAGTCCGCATTAGTGCCTTTCTTCGCGGGTATTCCTCATCGCACCGGCTGGCGCGGCGAGATGCGCTACGGTTTACTTAACGATGTACGCGTGCTCGATAAAGAAGCCTGGCCGCTAATGGTGGAACGCTATGTCGCGCTGGCCTATGACAAAGGCATTATGCGTACAGCACAAGATCTGCCGCAGCCATTGTTATGGCCGCAGTTGCAGGTGAGCGAAGGTGAAAAATCATATACCTGTAATCAATTTTCGCTTTCATCAGAACGTCCGATGATTGGCTTTTGCCCGGGTGCGGAGTTTGGTCCGGCAAAACGCTGGCCACACTACCACTATGCGGAACTGGCAAAGCAGCTGATTGATGAAGGTTATCAGGTGGTTCTGTTTGGCTCGGCGAAAGATCATGAAGCGGGCAATGAGATTCTTGCCGCTTTGAATACCGAGCAGCAGGCATGGTGCCGGAACCTGGCGGGGGAAACACAGCTTGATCAAGCGGTTATCCTGATTGCAGCCTGTAAAGCCATTGTCACTAACGATTCTGGCCTGATGCACGTTGCGGCGGCGCTCAATCGTCCGCTGGTTGCCCTGTATGGTCCGAGTAGCCCGGACTTCACACCGCCGCTATCCCATAAAGCACGCGTGATCCGCCTGATTACCGGCTATCACAAAGTGCGTAAAGGTGACGCTGCGGAGGGTTATCACCAGAGCTTGATCGACATTACTCCCCAGCGCGCACTGGAAGAACTCAACGCGCTATTGTTACAAGAGGAAGCCTGACGGATGCGGGTTTTGATCGTTAAAACATCGTCGATGGGCGATGTTCTCCATACGTTGCCCGCACTCACTGATGCCCAGCAGGCAATCCCAGGGATTAAGTTTGACTGGGTGGTGGAAGAAGGGTTCGCACAAATTCCTTCCTGGCACGCCGCTGTTGAGCGAGTTATTCCTGTGGCAATACGTCGCTGGCGTAAAGCCTGGTTCTCGGCCCCCATAAAAGCTGAACGGAAAGCGTTTCGTGAAGCGCTACAAGCAGAGAACTATGACGCAGTTATCGACGCTCAGGGGCTGGTAAAAAGCGCGGCGCTGGTGACGCGTCTGGCACATGGCGTAAAGCATGGAATGGACTGGCAAACCGCTCGCGAACCACTGGCAAGCTTGTTTTACAATCGTAAGCATCATATTGCGAAACAGCAGCACGCCGTAGAACGCACCCGCGAACTGTTTGCCAAAAGTCTGGGCTATAGCAAACCGCAAACCCAGGGCGATTATGCTATTGCACAGCATTTCCTGACGAACCTGCCTACAGATGCTGGCGAATATGCCGTATTTCTTCATGCGACGACCCGTGATGATAAACACTGGCCGGAAGAACACTGGCGAGATTTGATTGGTTTACTGGCAGATTCAGGAATACGGATTAAACTTCCGTGGGGCGCGCCGCATGAGGAAGAACGGGCGAAACGACTGGCGGAAGGATTTGCTTATGTTGAAGTATTGCCGAAGATGAGTCTGGAAGGCGTTGCCCGCGTGCTGGCCGGGGCTAAATTTGTAGTGTCGGTGGATACGGGGTTAAGCCATTTAACGGCGGCACTGGATAGACCCAATATCACGGTTTATGGACCTACCGATCCGGGATTAATTGGCGGGTATGGGAAGAATCAAGTAGAGTGTCGTTCTACAAGTATGTCTCTTGCAGATTTGCCAGCTCAAACCGTTTTTCAAAATTTAAATCTTGAAATAATAACCAATAAGTTGACATCGGAGATAAGATGACCTCAACATTATTTTTCTCTCTCGAGAAAAAAAACTGGATAGCGTACTGGAACAGAGCTCTCGTATTCTTATTCATTACCACCTATTTTTTGGGTGGGATTACAAGGTATAAACATCTTATTGTTATTCTTATGACAATAACGACAATCGTCTATCTCTGCAAACGGCCAAAACACTATCTTTCACTATTTAAAACATGTCTTTTTGGTAGTGTTGCCATATTAACTATTGCTGCATTGCTATCACTTCTTCAATCCCCAGATGCAGGTGCTAGCATGAAGGAAATTTTCAAAGCTATCATTGAAAATACTTTACTATGCACAATAGCAATACCGGTCATATTGAGAGACGAGAAAAGAGAAGATGTCGAAAAAATCGTTTTCTTCTCATTTATAAGTGCGTTGGGCTTACGTTGTTTTTCTGAATTGATTGCCTATTATAAGGACTATCAACAAGGGGTAATGCCATTTGCAGATTATAGACACCGTAGCATTTCTGACTCGATGGTCTTTTTATTTCCTGCATTGTTAAATCTCTGGCTTATCAAATCAGCAAAATACCGCATTTCTTTTGCGGTTCTAAGCGTTATTTTTATTTTTCTGATATTAGGAACTTTATCCAGAGGAGCCTGGCTTTCCGTGTTAGTCATTGGATTAATATGGATTCTGATGTTTAAACAATGGAAGTTACTATTAGTAGGAGTAATGGTTTCCATCATTGCATTATCGGTTATTTTCACACATAAGGAGATGACCGCAAATCTAACGTATAAACTTCAACAAACTAATAGTTCTTATCGCTATGCAAATGGTACTCAAGGCAGCGCACTCGATCTAATATTAGAAAATCCTGTTATTGGTTACGGTTACGGTAACGTTGCATATAAAGATGTCTATAATAAACGTGTCGTTGATTATCCAGAATGGACCTTTAGACAATCGATAGGGCCACATAATTTTGCGCTATTCATCTGGTTTGGCACTGGTTTATTAGGGCTGATAAGTCTTATGATGCTATACTGCGCAATATTGAAAGAGTGTATAAAAAATGGCGTCCAGAATAAAAACCGCTCACCATATAATGCATATTATATAATCTTACTATCTTTTATAGGTTATTTTGTTATCCGTGGAAACGTAGAACAAATTGAACCAAATTTATTAGGCGTTTACGCCGGCTTATTATTAGCAATGAAAAACAAGTAAAAAAAATAAAAAAGGCTGCATAATGCGGCCTTTTTATTTATTCAAACCAATTATGAATGACCTCTTCGAATCTTTGAGTTACGCCATCCCAACTGTAGTGATCAAACACAAAATCCTGACCTTGCTTTGCAACTGCTGTTAATTCAGGATTCGCTAACGTTTTTAAAATATCGCTGCTTATGGAGTCTGCAGTCATAGGTTCTTTTAAATGGAATCCCGTAGTATTTTCTTTGACAAATTCCGTCATCCCCCCACGCGTACTCACTAAAACAGGCTTACCAGCCCCCATAGCTTCAATTGCCACCATGCAAAATGGTTCCTGGAACTGGGAAGGAATGACAACTAAATCTGCCAGTGGGTAATAACAATGCATCTTTTCAGGCGGTATGCTTCCTAACATAATGCAACGATCCTTCAAACGTTTTGCAATTTCCCTGACATTGTGTTGATATGCACCTTTGTCACTTTTACTCATTTCTGTATAATCACCAATCACAACTAATTTTAAATTTTTGTGAGCAACGGCCAATTTTTCGAATGATTGCATCAACAGTAATATGCCTTTGTCAGGGACGATACGCCCAGCATAAAAAATAATTTTCTCTTCAGGGGAGATATTAAGTTCGCTTCTAGTGATCGGCTGAAAAGTAGATTGATAGGTTTCTAAATCAATTCCATTTGGTACAATCTCAATATCTGCATTTGCTAAATAAGATTGGTAATACTTTTTCAAGTATAAACTAGGCACTATCATTTTAACATTTTGCTCAAGCAATTTTGGTTCAAATGCATTATGCATATGAATAACCACTCTTGCCTGAGGAGCTCGCTTACGAATTTGAGTGTATAGCTTCATGCTATTATGAACTACAATAATACTTTCTTTCGTTATAGGAAAATCATGGGCAATATTCAATATTCTCTGTGAATATGGTAGAGGATCAAGTCTTGTCCATTTTTGAAATAACCGCTTATATATGCGACTGAATCCAACCCTATGAATACTACAATTATCATTAACAAAGGTGTAATTTGAGTATCCTGGATTCTTGATACAAACAATGCGATTTGGGAAATTGGTACGCTGAGCAACCTGATACATCCACGTTTCAACAGCGGCCGCTCCGCGGGGAGGAATTGAAAAAATAGGAGTAACTGTAAATATTATTTTATCAACCATCTCGAATATTAACCTTTCATAACATTATATTTAATTGCTGTAAAAACACCATTGAGAAATTTTTTCTGGTAAAGCAAGTGTTTATATTTTTCTTTGTACTCATGTTTTTTAACAGCTTTTTTATAAGGTATATTTCTCCATGGAGATATATTATAAATATTACGAAAATAATCTGCAGATGCGTAGTCCGCCCAATCATGCCATGGCTTAGTTACACCAGTATAATGTATGAAGACAGTTTCATCATTAATAAACTGGGTGTAATATTCACTATTTTTTTCTTCAAATTCTGACTTTATAGTATAAATACAATTATATTTTCTCGGTAATATTTTAGCATGATGTAAAAACATTAAGTTTAAAATATCTTGATCCGGATACTTTAATTTTTTGATAATTGACTCATCTGATAATAGATCAAAAAATTTCTCCGTTAGTCTTTGTTGTAACCATTCCCGTAAATTAATATACATTACACCAGAGTTAAAATAGCTACCGTTAAAATCCTCATTACATAAACGCTCAGCGCTTTTACTTTGCATAGCATCTACATCAATTACCACAGCCCCATATTCATCTTTAAACTCTAATGCTATTAACTCGTTCAATGAACCCTTACAGACGATATCAGCATCAAGATATAATAATGAATCCAATCGCGCAGAAAAATAATCAAATGAAAGCAAACGATAATAAATAGATACTGGCCAGATATTTGATTGAGGTAGCGCCTTCAATGGCTCAGAATCAATATGATATAATTTAATTACTGTTTGATACTTCGTTGCTAATTGTGATAATAATTCAATATACTCTTTGTCTAAGTAATCAGCGATTATGTGAAAGGTAAATTTGTTTTGTTTATTATTTTCAAGAATTGAAGCAATTGAAATCGCAGCCCCAACCTGGTAGTTCTCATCAATACCCCATGAGACATTAAACGTTTCCCGTTCATCAAGTTTAACGGGGCGCTTGTCCAGTTCAATTATATCTTTAAATTGAGTAAGATGTTTAAAATCCAATTTAATTACCCTTCATCATAATCATTATTTGCTCTTCAATCCTAGTTTTACTTTTACATCCCTGATTGCTTTTTTAATTTTCTTTTTGAATATGAGATATGTATAGCCAAAGTCTTTCAATTCATTTTTTATATTATAGTGCCGTTCAAGATCAATGCGATCTTTTGCTTTTAAAACTGCGGTTGTTTTTTTACCTGAAAGGTCAATTAGTCTTAAACCTTTTTCGGATACTATAAAATTTCCTTTATGAGGATCGCCAGACACCATTCCATGCTGATGCAACTCTTTTATCGATTCTGATAATTGTTCCTTCAGATCTTCAGAAATTTCCAAATACTCATTTAACCCGACACCTTCAATATACTCAATGAGCATAATATAATAATGCGCGAAATTTAATGTTTTACGTTCAGCAAGCAAAAAATAGTCATTAATTGATTGAATGCCTTCACCACGTACCCGATCGGTTTGATAAATTAAATTTTCATAATAATCTTTTTTTACGCAAGATTTTAAGAAACGTTCGATCATTTTATGCTTTGGCGCATAAACTTTAAGTACAAGAGGTCCACGAGCAGTGTCAATAAGAATGACTTTAGTATCATCAATAGAACGAAAAACTTTTAATGTTTTAACCCTGCAAGTTAAAAAGTCATTCAGCACTTGCTCATAAAAGGGATCATTATCTTTTATGAAAACTTTCAACCCATTTATCGTTTTATTATATATCATAATGAATTATTTTAACCTTAAATCTTTAGAAGCATTTTTCTTTATAATACTTTAAATAATTAAAAATGCCTGCCATATAATGCTTTTGTTTAAATTTATGTTTTGCACAATACCGATACTGATTGCTATTCACAGGTTTAAGTAAATCTTCTTTACACCACGGAGAAGCTGCTTTGGCGATCAAAAAACTACGTGACACCGGATAATCAGCCCACTCATGCCAGGGTTTTGTAGGTCCCACATAGTGTATAAACACGGTGTCATCATTGACTGGATTATCAACTTTGTCTTTTAATTCATAGTTAATACTATATCGGGTATTATATTTCCCCGAAATAAACTTCACTTTACCATTCAATAATACATTCAGTACATCTTGATCAAGGTGGGTGATTTTACTTACCCAATCTGGGTCACGCAACATTTCAATAGCTTTTGACGAAATGTTATTTAGATTCCACTCATCAATATTTATCAGCAAAAAACCAGCATTGAAATATCCAGAAGCTAATTGTGGTGTAGTTAATACCGAGGCTCGATTCTGCCACCATTCAACATCTCTTTCAGCTACAACTGCGGCAATTTCATTAGTAGAGAATTGATAATCTAAGAGTTCTTTAATACTACCCTTGCAAGCAATATCTGCATCAAGGTATAGTATTTTTTCATGTTTATTATAGAAATAATCTGCAATTATAAATCGAAAATATGTAGCGTAAGTCCAGTTTTTCGTGCTTGGTAATGACTTCAGCTTATCACAATTGATAACATAAATATTAATTCTTGAATTATATTGTTTTGCTAAATCGGAAAAATATAACTTGTCTTTATCACTGATATAATCTGTGAAAACATGAAATTCACAAGAGATTTCGCTATTGTTTAATAGAATAGATGCGATGGCTACACCACATCCAAAAAGAAAATTTCTGTCAATACCAAATGCGATATCAAGAGTATTTTTAGATCTTATATTTTGATAATGAAAGTTATACTCAAAAAGGATGATGTCACTATCATTGAGTTGAGACATATTTATTCTGTATCCAAAATTTTGGCAAAAATAAGTTACGGGTTACAACGATTTTCTAATCGTTCTTTCCCTGATTTTTGTGGCTTTTGCTTCTGCTTGCGACAGCAGTCCTTGTTCCTGCTTGAGAATGTCTTTAAGCGGGGCGGCAAAATACACTTTCATAAACCGCCAGATATCCCGCTGAGTCAGGCCAATATTCATCGAAGAAAAATAAAGCCCAATAAGATCTTTATCGCGCCAACGACGTGGAACGCGCGTGCGAAGCTGCGCCCGGTGCAGGTCAATTACCGAAATTTTTAACTCCTCTTCCTTACCGGAAAAAGGCAAGTGCAGCAGGAAATGACAGATATAACAGTCACGGTGGTTAATGCCCGCAGCATGCATATCGCGCACCATCATCGCGACACGCTTAATAAGCATACGCTTTACGCGAACATCTGGAGGGTTAGTCGCCCAGTCAGCACAGTAATCTTCCAGACTGATGGTTGGTGTCAGATCTTCGGTTATAATAAACGAGGTTCTGGTGAGCGGATTAATGCCTTTTTCGCCGAATGCCACCCCATACATAGTATCAACGCCGACATCCCGCAGTCGATGAATCGCATTCCATTCGCGGTCTGCGCCTAATACTGGCATCCGCAATGAGAGTAAATTTTTGATTATCTCTTTCAGGGTCGTGCCGCGATGCCATTTGAGAAAATAGCTTTTGCCCGCCATTTCAAAGCGCAGAGTACGGCGAGTTTCCAGTTCACGAAATACCTCACCCTGCAAAGTTTTAACTTCCTCAAAAGGATCTTTTCCGCGCCATAACGTGGCAAACGGCTCTTTAAGTTCAACCATCCAGACCACCCGTTATGATATCCGCCGCTTTCTCTGGCAGACTGTATAAATCTTGTGTATCAGCATAATGTCGCGCATTTTCCGCCCAGGCCTGGCGCAATGAAGATTGCGTTAACGCTTTGCGTAAAATCTCATTCAATGTTTCCTGGCGGAATGGCTCAGCAATAGCCTCGCCACAATTGGCCTCGACAATATAAGGCGCATAGCCACAAACGGCTGTTGTTAGTACCGGTAATCCTGCAGTAATCGCTTCCAGCAGCACAATTCCCGCCGCTTCCTGGTAGGCAGGATGCAGTAATAAATCCGCCGCCGCCATTAATTCCGAGACATCGTTGCGCCCCGAGAAGAAGTGAACATTACTGCGCACGCCGCGTTTTTCTGCCAGCGCCTCAAATTTTCGCGGTTTATCCTGCCCAACAACATATAGCAATGTGTTGTGGCGCAGCGAATCCGGTAACGAAGCAAGTGCTTCAATGGAACGATCGACACCTTTACGCGTGAAGTCTGAACCGACCTGCAACAATAAATATTGTTGTTCGGTTATTCCATTCTTCTTACGGAAGATTTCACGGCTATTGGCTGGCTGCTGGCTATATTTACGATCAGGATAAATCCCCGGTGGCAGAATATGAAAACGCTCCACTTCAGTCTGATAATGTTTCTGGAAATCGGCGATTTGCTTATCTGTCAGCATCAGCAGCTGTGTCGGCTTGCCCTGTTCGAAGGTTGCCCGCTCAAAGGCGGCATAATGGCGATAACGTGACGTCAGGCGATAGAAAAAGCCTTTTTCCTGCGCTACTTTCTCGGCATAACAAACATCAGCGGCATAATAAACGTCCAGCCCCGGCATTTTGTTGAATCCAACGACTTTATCGACGGGATGTTCGCGTAAATGTTTTTGCACCCAGGCAAAATACTCCGCATTGCGCCCGTGATTGGTATGCGATTTAACCGGCACTTTGATCAGTTCAAATACATCAGGGCATTCGCCTTCCCACGACTGGGCATAAACCCGAACATGATGACCTCGGGCGGCGACTGTCTGAGCAATACGCATAAAATCGCGCTGCAAACCGCCAAAGGGAAAATATTTATATAAACAAAAAGCAACGATCATAACGACGTACCTGTCGTGGAGGAGGGCAGTAATTTATCGACAGCAGCAATGACATCTGCCGCCGGAATAACCGAAAGATACATCTCATTTCGGTCACGCTGATCGCGCGTTGGCATTTCCCGGTAATCTCCCGCCCAGAATTGAATCATGTTATTTGACCAGGGACGCCAGAAAATATGGTCTGTCGCACCAAACAGCGATATCAGCGGCGTATTAACTGCAGCGGCAATATGCGCCGGTGCGGAATCAACGCCAATAAACAGCTGGGCATGATCGATTAACGCACCAAGTTCCGGGAAGGTCACCTTTCCAGCCAGCGCCGTTACTGGTGGCGTCTGGCATCCCTGCGCAATTTCATTGACGCAGACCAGATCGTCTTTATCTGGGCCGGACGTCAGAACGACTTCATAACCACGAGCATGTAAGGCATCAATCACAGCGGAAAACTTGGCGTTGTCCCAGCATTTGAAGATTTGCCGCGCCGTAGGTTGGATAACCACATAATTTTGTCCAACACCAGCGTGATCAAGTTCGCGACGCATACGTTTCCAGCTTGCAGGCGGGTAACTCATGGTTGTCTGCTTCACCAACGATTCAAGTCCCAATGGCGACAGCACGGATAAGTTACTTTCCACCACATTTCCCCCCTGCAACGGCACCAAATGAGTGAAACTATTACGCCAAAAAGCAGACTGCCGATGATGATAATCCTGGGAAATTTTCACACGGGCATTTAATAAGCGCACCAGTATAGCAACCATCCATTGATCGGTAAGATTAACGATAAGGTCATACTTATTGGCACGTAATACCTTGATGAGATGAAAAAAGTTGGCAATTTTTTCTGCGGCTTTTGCTTTTTTATTTTTTATGCCGTAGAGCGCGTTAATCTCTGGATTTTCAGATAGGATCGGGATGGTGTCCTGATAAAGCAGCACATCGATTTTTGCGTCAGGGTAATTTTTTTTCAGCGAACTAATGACGGGAGTAGTTAATAACATATCCCCATGAAAACGCATCTTAATGAGCAAAATTCTTCGAAATGGCTTATCCACAAGTAACTCTTTTTGTTGAGATTATCCGATTAAGGTGAAGCAGAAAAAGCACGCTACCGCCCCAGGCTCAACAGCTACCTGAATACTGATACCGCACTGATATTGACGCGCTAGTGTATCACTTCTTTCGCGGCAATCCGACCCGAATGATTTTTAAGCACATTGTTGATTTTCAATAAAGAAATCAATCAAATAAAATCATTAGCAACTATATTCTTTTACTGTTGCTCTGCGATTCCTTCCTGCACGTACTGCAGAAATCAATGAATCGCATAAAAATACAAAAAAAGTATAGATGTTCAGCAAGAATTGGCGGGTAAATTGCTATTTAAGTCAAAAACGGGAAAAGTAATGGTAAAGCCACAGCTAAATACATAGAATCCCCAGCACATCCATAAGTCAGCTATTTACTATGCTCGAATTGCTTTACACCGCCCTTCTCTACCTTATTCAGCCGCTGATCTGGATACGGCTCTGGGTGCGCGGACGTAAGGCTCCGGCCTATCGAAAACGCTGGGGTGAACGTTACGGTTTTTACCGCCATCCGCTAAAACCAGGCGGCATTATGCTGCACTCCGTCTCCGTCGGTGAAACTCTGGCGGCGATCCCGTTGGTGCGCGCGCTGCGCCATCGTTATCCTGATTTACCGATTACCGTTACAACCATGACGCCAACCGGTTCGGAGCGCGTACAATCGGCTTTCGGGAAGGATGTTCAGCACGTTTATCTGCCGTACGACCTGCCCGATGCACTCAACCGTTTCCTGAATAAAGTCGACCCTAAACTGGTGTTGATTATGGAAACCGAACTATGGCCTAACCTGATTGCGGCGCTACATAAACGTAAAATTCCGCTGGTGATCGCTAACGCGCGACTCTCTGCCCGCTCGGCCGCAGGTTATGCCAAACTGGGTAAATTCGTCCGCCGCTTGCTGCGTCGTATTACACTGATTGCTGCGCAAAATGAAGAAGATGGCGCGCGTTTTGTGGCGCTGGGCGCAAAAAATAATCAGGTGACCGTTACCGGTAGCCTGAAATTTGATATTTCTGTAACGCCGCAACTGGCTGCTAAAGCCGTGACGCTGCGCCGCCAGTGGGCACCACACCGCCCGGTATGGATTGCCACCAGCACTCACGAAGGCGAAGAGAGTGTGGTGATCGCCGCACATCAGGCATTGTTACAGCAATTCCCGAATTTATTGCTCATCCTGGTACCCCGTCATCCGGAACGCTTCCCGGATGCGATTAACCTTGTCCGCCAGGCTGGGCTAAGCTATATCACACGCTCTTCAGGGGAAGTCCCCTCCACCAGCACGCAGGTTGTGGTTGGCGATACGATGGGCGAGTTGATGTTACTGTATGGCATTGCCGATCTCGCCTTTGTTGGCGGTTCACTGGTTGAACGTGGTGGGCATAATCCGCTGGAAGCTGCCGCACACGCTATTCCGGTATTGATGGGGCCGCATACTTTTAACTTTAAAGACATTTGCGCGCGGCTGGAGCAGGCAAGCGGGCTAATTACCGTTACCGATGCCACGTCGCTTGCAAAAGAGGTTTCCTCTTTACTCACCGACGCCGATTACCGTAGTTTCTATGGCCGTCATGCCGTTGAAGTACTGTATCAAAACCAGGGCGCGCTACAGCGTCTGCTTCAACTGCTGGAACCTTACCTGCCACCGAAAACGCATTGAGGTTGTTATGCAAAAACGGGCGATTTATCCGGGTACTTTCGATCCCATTACCAATGGTCATATCGATATCGTGACGCGCGCCACGCAAATGTTCGATCACGTTATTCTGGCGATTGCCGCCAGCCCCAGTAAAAAACCGATGTTTACTCTGGAAGAGCGTGTGGCGCTGGCACAGCAGGCAACCGCGCATCTGGGGAACGTGGAAGTGGTCGGGTTTAGTGATTTGATGGCGAACTTCGCCCGTAATCAACACGCTACGGTGCTGATTCGTGGCCTGCGTGCGGTGGCGGATTTTGAATATGAAATGCAGCTGGCGCATATGAATCGCCACTTAATGCCGGAACTGGAAAGTGTGTTTCTGATGCCGTCGAAAGAGTGGTCGTTTATCTCTTCATCGTTGGTGAAAGAGGTGGCGCGCCATCAGGGCGATGTCACCCATTTCCTGCCGGAGAATGTCCATCAGGCGCTGATGGCGAAGTTAGCGTAGCGTTTATGCCGGATGGTATGCCATCCGGCGCGCATCAATTACTTCTGGCACTGCCGACAATAAAACGTTGCCCGCTGCGCATGTTTAGTCGCCACAATCGGCGTACCGCACACCCGACACGGCTCACCTTTTCGCCCGTAAACCTGCAATTCCTGAGCGAAATAGCCCGGTTTACCATCACTTTGCAGAAAATCTTTCAGAGTTGTACCGCCCTGCTCAATCGAACGCAGCAACACCGCTTTAATCACCCGAGCTAACAATTCACACTCTGCCAGCGACAGTGATGACGCCAGCCGATCCGGATGGATCCCCGCCGCAAACAGAGATTCGCTGGCATAGATATTCCCTACCCCTACCACCAGCTTGTTATCCATCAGCCACGGTTTAATCGCCGTTTTTTTCTTCGCGCACTTCTGATGCAGGTACTCACCGTTGAAATCGTCACTAAGCGGCTCCGGTCCAAGATGGGCCAGAACGTTGTGCCCTTCCAGCTCTTTGGTCCATAGCCAGGCACCAAAGCGGCGCGGATCGGTGTAGCGCAGCACTTTACCGTTGCTCATCACCAAATCCACATGGTCATGCTTTTCAGGGGGAAGTTCTTCTGGAAGGATGCGCAGACTGCCAGACATCCCCAAATGAATGATAATCCAGCCCTCAGGCAGCTCCAGCAGCAGATATTTAGCCCGCCGCTGCACGCTAAGCACTGGTTGGTCGCTTAAACGGTAGATCTCTTCTGAAACCGGCCAGCGCAAGCGTCCGTTGCGCACCACCGCATGAAGAATGGTTGCACCAACGAGATGCGGTTCTATGCCGCGACGGCTGGTTTCAACTTCGGGTAATTCAGGCATAGCATCTCCAGGAATGAACAGATGCAGTCAATATGGGGGCAGGCAGATAACAAAAAACCCCGCCGGGGCGAGGTTTTTCGTTACATCAAAGCAAAAATTATTTGATTTTCGCTTCTTTGTAGATCACGTGCTGGCGAACAACTGGATCGAATTTTTTCAGTTCCAGTTTTTCCGGCTTAGTACGTTTGTTCTTCGTAGTGGTATAGAAGTGACCAGTACCAGCAGAAGAAACCAGCTTGATTTTCTCACGAATACCTTTAGCCATGATTTATTTCCTCTAAGTACTTAGTACTTTTCGCCACGGGCACGCAGTTCAGCCAGAACTGTATCGATGCCTTTTTTATCGATTACACGCATACCTTTAGCAGATACGCGCAGGGTGACAAAACGCTTCTCGCTCTCAACCCAGAAACGGTGAGAGTGCAGGTTCGGCAGGAAACGGCGTTTAGTCGCGTTCAGTGCGTGGGAACGGTTGTTACCGGTCACCGGACGCTTGCCAGTAACTTGGCAGACTCGGGACATGTCTATTCTCCAAAAATCAAATTAGCTCGAGCTTCGTATGGGGTATTGGCGCCTCGTCAGGCTTTACAGCCCGGTCATCGCAGTTCTATGTGAACTCTCGATTGCCAGGCCCAAATGCCAAACCCGAGATTCTCAAAGGTGGCGTAGTATACGCTGACTCAGCGATGTGCTCAAGTCCCGAACAGACAAAGATCCCGAAGGATCGCGCATAGCGGGTTAAATCCAGCCGCGTTCGGCAAAAGAAACATACTCTCCACGCCCAATCACGATATGGTCGAGCACGCGTAAATCCATGAACTGACAACTCTTTATTATCCGTTCAGTAATGAGTTTATCCGCTTTACTGGGTTCAGCACAACCCGAAGGGTGATTATGTGCAAGGATCAGCGCCGAGGCATTTATTTTTATCGCTTCGCGGATAATTTCCCGAGGATGGACTTCAACATGGTTTAGCGTGCCGGAAAAAAGACGGCTATGCGTTATAACCCGGTGTTGTGAGTCGAGAAAGATCACCATAAAGATCTCCCGCTCTTCACCCGTGAGCTGGCTTTGTAAAAATTCCCTCGTCATCTCCGGGCTGAGTAAAGGGCTTTCTTCACGCATCCGCACGTTGTAGTAACGCCGCGCCAGTTCAGCAATCCCCTTTAACTGGGCAAATTTCGCCACGCCAATTCCATGAACGCCACTAAATTGTTCATATTCAGAGGTTAACAAGCCATAAAGAGAGCCGAAATTCTCCAGCATCTCTTTTGCCAGGGTTAATACATCTTTACCGCGCGTTCCGGTACGCAGAAATAGCGCCAGCAGCTCGACATCCGTTAAGGCGCTAATACCAAACTTCAGCATTTTTTCGCGCGGCATCAACAGCTGTGCATTGTTTTTCACCTTCACCTCCTTTGTGGTGCTCGCATCCTGTCATAGCCGTTCCGTTAAATCGACGGCCAGTTTTCAATCCTGGAAAGCGCCTCGCAAAGTGATTCTCAGGTGAAGGCACGACAACAAAAGTATTGTGATAAAATCGCCAACTTCTGGTGTCACCCAACAGGAAAAATCATCATGAGCCTGGCCGGTAAAAAAATCGTTCTCGGCGTCAGCGGCGGTATTGCTGCCTATAAAACCCCTGAACTGGTGCGTCGTTTGCGCGATCGCGGGGCCGACGTCCGCGTAGCCATGACCGAAGCGGCAAAAGCCTTTATCACCCCACTTAGCTTGCAGGCGGTTTCTGGTTATCCCGTTTCCGACAGTCTGCTGGACCCGGCAGCCGAAGCCGCTATGGGCCATATTGAGCTGGGTAAATGGGCTGATTTAGTGATTCTCGCCCCTGCCACGGCAGATTTGATTGCCCGTGTTGCTGCCGGAATGGCGAATGATCTGGTATCGACGATTTGTCTGGCCACACCTGCGCCTGTAGCCGTGCTCCCCGCCATGAACCAGCAGATGTACCGTGCCGCTGCCACGCAGCATAATTTAGAGGTGCTTGCTTCCCGTGGTTTGCTCATCTGGGGGCCAGACAGTGGCAGTCAGGCTTGTGGTGATATCGGCCCTGGGCGAATGCTCGATCCGTTAACCATTGTTGATATGGCGGTAGCGTATTTTTCGCCCGTCAACGACCTGAAACATCTGAACATTATGATTACCGCCGGCCCGACGCGTGAACCGCTCGATCCGGTGCGTTATATCTCTAATCACAGCTCAGGCAAGATGGGTTTTGCTATCGCCGCCGCCGCTGCCCGTCGTGGCGCGAACGTCACGCTGGTATCAGGTCCGGTTTCACTACCGACGCCACCGTTTGTTAAACGTGTTGATGTGATGACTGCGCTGGAAATGGAAGCGGCCGTGAATGCTTCTGTACAGCAGCAAAATATTTTTATCGGTTGCGCCGCCGTGGCGGATTATCGCGCAGCTACCGTGGCCCCAGAGAAAATCAAAAAGCAGGCCACGCAGGGTGATGAATTAACAATAAAAATGGTTAAAAACCCCGATATCGTCGCAGGCGTTGCCGCACTAAAAGACCATCGACCCTACGTCGTTGGATTTGCCGCCGAAACAAATAATGTGGAAGAATACGCCCGGCAAAAACGTATCCGTAAAAACCTTGATCTGATCTGCGCGAACGATGTTTCCCAGCCAACTCAAGGATTTAACAGCGACAACAACGCATTACACCTTTTCTGGCAGGACGGAGATAAAGTCTTACCGCTTGAGCGCAAAGAGCTCCTTGGCCAATTATTACTCGACGAGATCGTGACCCGTTATGATGAAAAAAATCGACGTTAAGATTCTGGACCCGCGCGTTGGGAAGGAATTTCCGCTCCCGACTTATGCCACCTCTGGCTCTGCCGGACTTGACCTGCGTGCCTGTCTCGACGACGCCGTAGAACTGGCTCCGGGTGACACTACGCTGGTTCCGACCGGGCTGGCGATTCATATTGCCGATCCTTCACTGGCGGCAATGATGCTGCCGCGCTCCGGATTGGGACATAAGCACGGTATCGTGCTTGGTAACCTGGTAGGATTGATCGATTCTGACTATCAGGGCCAGTTGATGATTTCCGTGTGGAACCGTGGTCAGGACAGCTTCACCATTCAACCTGGCGAACGCATCGCCCAGATGATTTTTGTTCCGGTAGTACAGGCTGAATTTAATCTGGTGGAAGATTTCGACGCCACCGACCGCGGTGAAGGCGGCTTTGGTCACTCTGGTCGTCAGTAACACATACGCATCCGAATAACGTCATAACATAGCCGCAAACATTTCGTTTGCGGTCATAGCGTGGGTGCCGCCTGGCAAGTGCTTATTTTCAGGGGTATTTTGTAACATGGCAGAAAAACAAACTGCGAAAAGGAACCGTCGCGAGGAAATACTTCAGTCTCTGGCGCTGATGCTGGAATCCAGCGATGGAAGCCAACGTATCACGACGGCAAAACTGGCCGCCTCTGTCGGCGTTTCCGAAGCGGCACTGTATCGCCACTTCCCCAGTAAGACCCGCATGTTCGATAGCCTGATTGAGTTTATCGAAGATAGCCTGATTACTCGCATCAATCTGATTCTGAAAGATGAGAAGGACACCACAGCGCGCCTGCGTCTGATTGTGTTGCTGCTTCTCGGTTTTGGTGAGCGTAATCCTGGCCTGACCCGCATCCTCACTGGTCATGCACTAATGTTTGAACAGGATCGCCTGCAAGGGCGCATCAACCAGCTGTTCGAGCGTATTGAAGCGCAGTTGCGTCAGGTATTGCGCGAAAAGAGAATGCGTGAGGGTGAAGGTTACACCACCGATGAAACCCTGCTGGCAAGCCAGATCCTGGCCTTCTGTGAAGGTATGCTGTCACGCTTTGTCCGCAGCGAGTTTAAATACCGCCCGACGGATGATTTTGACGCCCGCTGGCCGCTAATTGCCGCACAGTTGCAGTAATATGACGCCGGATGACTTTTCATCCGGCGAGTTTCTTTAAACGCCGAACTCTTCGCGATAGGCCTTAACCGCCGCCAGATGTTCCGCCATTTCCGGCTTCTCTTCCAGGTAAGCAATCAGGTCTTTCAAGGTGATGATAGAGATCACTTTGCAGTTGTAATCACGCTCAACTTCCTGAATTGCCGAAATCTCGCCGCGCCCCCGTTCCTGACGATCGAGCGAAATCAATACGCCAGCAAGCGTCGCGCCATTGGCCTGAATAATTTCCATCGACTCGCGGATCGCCGTTCCGGCGGTGATCACATCATCTACCAGCATTACGCGTCCTTGTAACGCGCTACCAACCAGATTGCCGCCTTCACCGTGGTCTTTTGCCTCTTTGCGGTTAAAGCAGTACGGCAGGTCAAGGTCATGATGCTCCGCCAGCGCCACGGCGGTAGTGGTCGCAATCGGGATCCCTTTGTAAGCAGGGCCAAACAGCAGATCGAACTCAATGCCGGAATCCACCAATGCTTCAGCGTAAAAACGGCCTAACAGTGCCAGATCGCGCCCGGTATTAAACAGCCCGGCGTTGAAGAAATAGGGGCTTTTGCGCCCGGACTTCAGCGTAAACTCGCCAAACTTTAACACCTGCTTGCTAAGCGCAAATTCAATAAACTGGCGCTGATATGGTTTCATGCCTTCGCTCCTCATCTTACTTTTCTACAGACAAAAAAAAGGCGACTCATCAGTCGCCTTAAAAATCAGTTTGCCAGCGCCGCCTTCTGCGTCGCTACAATGGATTCGATTCCCCCTCGGGCCAGCGCCAACAAGGTGAGCAGCTCTTCATGGGTGAACGGCTCGCCTTCTGCCGTCCCCTGCACTTCAATGATGCGCCCGTCTTCGGTCATCACTACGTTCATGTCGGTCTCTGCGGCTGAGTCTTCAACGTATTCCAGATCGCAAACCGCTTCGCCGTTCACAATCCCGACAGAAACTGCGGCTACCATCCCTTTCATCGGGTTGGTTTTCAGCTTGCCGTTTTCCACCAGCTTCTGTAGCGCATCTGCCAGCGCCACGCAGGCACCCGTAATCGACGCGGTACGAGTGCCACCATCAGCCTGAAGCACGTCGCAGTCCAGCGTAATGGTGAACTCACCCAGCGCTTTCAAATCTACTGCCGCACGAAGAGCACGGGCGATCAGACGCTGGATTTCCATGGTGCGTCCACCCTGCTTACCTTTCGCCGCTTCACGCGCGTTACGGGTGTGGGTAGAACGTGGCAGCATGCCGTACTCTGCGGTGATCCAGCCCTGGCCCTGACCTTTCAGGAAGCGCGGCACGCCTTCTTCAATAGAGGCGGTACACAATACTTTGGTATCGCCAAATTCGACCAGCACCGAGCCTTCTGCATGTTTTGTATAGTTACGAGTCAGGGTAACGGGACGCACCTGATTATTGCTACGGCCTGCTGGACGCATATTGAAATCTCCGGCTTGAAACAAATGTGGCTGCGCATTATACGGACTTCCGGCGGTTATTCCTATCCTGACAAGGCATCGATGGCTATAATCCTTCCACCTCTCCTTTTATAAACAGGAACGTCTATGATCCGCAGTATGACCGCCTACGCCCGGCGTGAAATCAAGGGTGAATGGGGGAGCGCAACCTGGGAAATGCGCTCGGTAAACCAGCGTTATCTGGAAACTTACTTTCGTCTGCCGGAGCAGTTCCGTAGCCTTGAACCTGTCGTTCGCGAGCGTATTCGTTCTCGCCTGACGCGCGGTAAAGTGGAATGTACCCTGCGCTATGAGCCAGATGTTAGCGCGCAAGGTGAGCTGATCCTCAACGAAAAACTGGCTAAACAGCTGGTAACTGCCGCAAACTGGGTGAAAATGCAGAGTGACGAAGGGGAAATCAACCCGGTTGATATTCTCCGCTGGCCGGGGGTAATGGCAGCCCAGGAGCAGGATCTCGACGCGATTACCGCTGAAATTCTCGCGGCGCTGGATGGTACGCTGGACGACTTTATCGTCGCACGCGAAACCGAAGGTCAGGCGCTGAAAGCATTGATCGAGCAGCGTCTGGAAGGCGTCACCGCCGAAGTGGTCAAAGTCCGCGCCCATATGCCGGAAATCCTGCAATGGCAGCGTGAGCGTCTGGTCGCGAAGCTGGAAGATGCTCAGGTGCAACTGGAAAACAACCGTCTGGAGCAGGAGTTGGTTCTGCTGGCACAACGAATTGACGTTGCCGAAGAACTGGATCGCCTCGAAGCGCATGTCAAAGAGACCTACAACATTCTGAAGAAAAAAGAAGCGGTTGGTCGTCGTCTGGACTTTATGATGCAGGAGTTCAACCGCGAGTCGAACACTCTTGCGTCGAAATCTATCAATGCCGAAGTGACGAATTCTGCCATCGAGCTGAAAGTGTTGATTGAGCAGATGCGCGAGCAGATCCAGAATATTGAGTAACGATTTATTGACTTTCATCAAAAATCCCAAACACTTAAAGGCCCGATTTTTTCGGGCTTTTTTGTTATCATGAACACTCATAAGGAACGACTAAAGCGCATGATAACAGTGTACCCAAAGGTGTACACATCACGCTTTAAGTCCAAACGTTTGGGTACACCAAGTTTTCAACGTCTGGATACACGAAAATGCCAAAACTCACAGATATGCAGATCCGCGCATGGATAAAAGCCGGAGAACATTTCGAAGGTCGTGCTGATGGTGGTGGGCTATATCTCCGGTATAGAGAGGTGGATAGATCCCCTACCTGGCGGTTTCGATATAAACTAGCAGGAAAATCTCGTGCCATGCTTATTGGTTCATATTCTGAATTATCGTTATCAAAAGCGAGGGAACGGGCAAAAGAACTTTCCGCACGAGTTGCTTTGGGATATGACGTAGCCGCAGAAAAACAGCAGCGTAAAGCCGAAGCACTGGCAAAAATAGAAGCCGAAAAAAACGCGCTGCACGTTTCTGAACTTGCCGCCGAATACTTTGAACGGCAAATACTTCCCCGGTGGAAACACCCAGATATTCTCCGTAGGCGCATTGATAAAGACATAAATCCAGCCATAGGCCACATGAAGGTTGAAGATGTAAAACCACGCCATATTGATGCTATGCTTAAAAGTATTGTTGATAGAGGCGCTCCAACAATTGCTACTGACGTTCTTCGCTGGACACGTCGCATATTTGACTACGGTATTAAACGCCTTGCTTTGGAAGTTAACCCCTGCTCAGCTTTCGAAGTTTCAGATGCTGGTGGGAAAGAATTATCTCGTGATCGTTGGCTGAACCGGGACGAATTAATCCAATTTTTTCAGGCAATGCGTAAAGCCAAAGGATTCAGCCGCCAGAACGAATTAACCTTTAAGTTGCTCCTGGCGTTGTGTGTCAGAAAAATGGAATTATGCGCCGCCAAGTGGGATGAATTCGACTTAGATGGCGCGATTTGGCATCTACCAGAACAACGAACTAAAAATGGTGATGCTATCGACATACCATTGCCACCAGCGGCTATAGAATGGTTGCGAGAATTGCATACATTTTCATGCAATAGCGCATGGGTATTACCTGCCAGAAAAATGCAGCACAGAATGATCCCTCACATCCAGGAAAGCACCCTTCCTGTTGCATTGGCAAAAGTCAGAGCAGAAATGCCGAACGTCCCCAACTTTACAATTCACGACTTCCGGCGAACAGCACGAACACATTTAGCAGCATTGGGAGTTGACCCGATCGTTGCTGAACGATGCCTTAACCACCGCATAAAAGGCGTAGAGGGCATTTATAACCGCCATCAATATTTTGATGAGCGCAAAGCGGCACTAGCACAGTGGACTGATTTGCTGGTGAATTTAGAAAACATGATATGTTCTGACATCACGCAATCTAATAAATAATAGACATTAAGGCTAATTCATTAACGAATATATTTTTTCATAACGGTAGTGCAATCATGACAAATATTAATGAAACAATATGGCAAAAAAAACAATTACCTCCATTAGAATTCTGCTCTTTAGATAGAGCAGCTCAAATTTTAGAATGTGAAATAGATGATTTATGGCATTGGCAGGATATTAACAGAATTAATTTTGCCACAAAAATAAAAAATGCTTACTGTGAGGGGTATTTTGGTTATCGTGATTTTACATGGCCAAAGGATGAAGACTATATTGATTTTATTTCTTTTCTCATCAAAAAAGAAATTTCCTCTCTTGGCATAATTATTCATGAATATAGTGATGAAATAAAAGAAAATGGTGTTATTTTTGAGGCAAAGGTTTCTGGAGTTTTTGATATTCAAGAGACTATAGTAAGAAACAAAACTATCTCTATGAATACATCCATACCGCTTTCACGTCGCACTGCGAATCCCACATTTATTTTTTCATGCCATGCAAAAACAAGCGGCAACATTAAGATTACACCTGATTCATTATTAATAACCAGAGAGCACATTGACAACCTTTATAAATCAATAACAAATGGATTTCCAATTTACTCCATAAACAACACTATAAAAAAAGAAAATCACAAGTTACCAAGATTAACAATACATCAATTTAAAATGATATATGGATTATTAAGAATTGCCGGGTTAACAGACAATGAGATAATATCTTTGCCGCCTAACAAGTTAAATAAAAAAATTGCACAAATAGGTGCTCAAAAAGGCATTGTAATCCCACAACCAGATAAGAACACTTGGAAAAGCTGGCGAGAGCGTTTTAGATAGTGAAATAAGAAAAGTCACAGTGTTTTTTCTAAAACTCACACACACATCATTTCATTTGTTATTTAATGCCCCTATTACAAATCACAAACCAACAACAAAGGTAATGGGGCATATGAAAAACCAACCAATACTTCAAACCGCAATCCCTGCAACTGGCTATATCCGCCGCTATCGCCTGGCTGAATTGCTGGGTACCAGCTTATCAACGCTCGATCGTTGGGTACGTAGCGGGAAGATGCCTAAGCCCATCAAACTGGGTGAGAAAAGCACTGCATTCGATGCGGTAGAGATTAATCGCTGGCTGGAAGAACGCCGAAACACATCAGCCTGATAAAACAGCTACGGGACCAGGCGCCCCAGCTATCCACCAGCAAACAGCAATTAACCAGATTCGATAGCAGGAGTTTTTTATGAAATTTCCAAAAACGCCCGTACAGGGGCAGGGCTTCGTTCGGCCTGAAAACCAGAATCTGCAAAATTTTGGTGAAATTATCCCGGTTATTTCCGGCGTTATTGGCGGGCGTGAAACCAATATTGTTAGTGCCAGAGCGTTGCATAAGGCGTTAGGTGTAGGGCGCGTTTTCCGTTCGTGGATCAAGGGGCGCATTGAAGAATACGGCTTCACGGAAGGCGTGGATTATGAGGTTGTTGAATATTTGAGCCGACCCGATCCGGTGAGCGCAAAATCTCGCCAGCAAACAGCTCTTGAGTACATCATCACCGTGAACATGGCAAAAGAACTGGCGATGGTCGAACACACCGAACAGGGCCGTGCCGTTCGTCAGTACTTCATCAAATGCGAGGAGGAGCTACACAAGGTAGCGCCAGTGCGTTCCGCAGCGTTACGCCGGGAACTGAAAGCCCGTATCACCGTTGCCAGCTACTTTAAGCCGATGTGTGCCGCGCTGGAGGCGTACCGGGCTGAACTGGGTAAAAACACGTTCCAGCACCACTACACCACGGAAGCCAATATGCTGGCGCGTATCGTGCTGGGTGGCATGACTGCAAAACAGTGGGCACAGGCGAACGGCATTACAGGCGAACCACGCGACCACATGAGCACGTTGCAGCTTGAGCACCTTTCTTACCTTGAGCAGAGCAATATCACGCTGATTGAGTTAGGCCAGGACTACCACCAGCGGAAAGCGGAATTAATTCGCCTTTCGCAGCGTTGGTTAGCCCGTCGCATGGAGGAAAACAGCCATGTGTAACGCTCTGACCGTTACAAAAAGAGAAAGCGCCCCGTTGCCGGAGCGCCTTTGTGAACGAATAGCCTACTGCGCCATATTGCTTACTGTCTACGAGGCAGATTATAGCGTTGTGGTCGCACAGAGTGAAGGCACTGATCACCGTTACTACAGCACACCAGAAATGCAGAATATTTTGCTGCAAAATGTCGTTGGCCACGCTGTCCGGAAAGCAAAAAATTTTGCTGGTGGCGCGACCGATACGATTTTTTCTGGTAGCCCGGTGCTGATCAACTTAGCTTGGATTTATGTGCAACATTGCAACTATTCCGACTTTAAGCTGAATGTGACTTTACCTATATCTTTAGAGGTGTGGTCGCGCTTGACCTCTATTTCACCATTTTGTAGCCCTGCTACAAAAAAATATAAAAGTGTCAATGCTGCTGCAATCAGTAACCATTTTCTAGGAATATACATTCTTGATTTTACCCTTAATCATCAACCTTTTGGCTCGATGCCCCGCTGTTGTAATTCTTTGCGGAGTACTCGTTTAATCCAAGTAGCTAATGAGGTGTCGCCGTCTGCTTTGGCTGCCTCCTCAAGTTGCGCTCTAAATTCTTCTGGTAGTCGCATTTGGTATGGTGGCGATCGTTTCTCTAATGGTGTTGACATGGTAATTACCCTTAATTACTATAGTTACATGGTAATTACCATTGTACTTACCATTACGCAAAAAACAACGCCCCGCAGTGCTGGAACACATGCAGGGCGTCTAACCAAACCGTTAAACGAGGTAACGATTATGGCTGGAACACAGCATACCCAAACTCACCCTAAATTTATATACACCTTCCTGGCGGTGCACCGTGATTGCATAGCTGACGGTAAAAACACTGTACACGTAGCTGCTGATACGCTGGTTGATGCCTGCGAGATGCTCAATGACATGGGCTATATCTCGGCAACATGGAAAGGGCGCGAAGAAAACACGCTGTTTATTCAGAAATGCGAAAACAATTTTATATGGCGTTTTATCGCCCTGAGCACAGCACAACCGCGTGTAATTCACATCGAGGCCACCAGCGAACAGGAAGCACGCCAGCAATCTCCTGATGGCTGCGTGATGGTATTCGCCGCCCGTATTCGCCAGGAGGTGGAACATGTGTAATGCAACATGGTCTGATGCAGCGGTAGACGCTATCAAAACGCTGATGGATTCACTTATTGAGATTTCTGCTATCGCTGGTGTGGCGCATAAACACGCAGCCAGAGAATCAGAATGCATCTCCCATTATTTAGCATTTGTGCAGCTAAAAGCCGATCAGGCACTGGATAAGGCCGGAAAAATTATCATGGCTGATGTGCAGGAGGTGCACCATGCATAACCTGTCAATTTCTGACCTTAACAGCATTCAGTTTCGTGAGAAATTCACCGGGCAGCTACTGGTTAACGTGGAGAATGGACGCGTGGTAAGTAATTATCACCTGCCGGATGGTGCAATTGCCGGAATTTATCGAATTGCTGACCAGTTGCGGTTATCAGGTCATTCAGGGGAGTAAACATGCGTGATGATCGTTTTAATTCCCTGAAACGGGAATTTGATGGCGCACCGGAAGATACAGCGGGCGCATTGTTGAGCGTTGCTGACATGATGAAAGCTGCATATTTTCTTATCAATACCAGTGGCTACAAGTCAGAGGGTGAAATGATTCTTAGTATTGCGTCGGACTATGCGGAATATGTGGCAGAGACGCGTTACAGAAGAAAATCTCCGGAGGATGTAAGCCATGCATAATCATGAAGCGCATGTACCCGCAGTGCTTAATATGCCAGATGATTTCACCGGACGCATACTGGTTTACCTGGATAAAGGGAAAGTGAAATCACAACGCCGACTGAAAAGTAATGAGATTGTGGGTTCTCCTGAATTTTTTTCTGAACTCTGTATTCGTGCGGAAATAAAACCGGAACTGCTGACAGGAAAATAAAACCATGAAACAGAAAAATTCTGGCTTTACTGCCAGCGGCCCCGCTCGGCCTGAAATCCGCCCCGGCGATATTTTCCGGGATAAATACGGCAGCACGATAACGGTAAAAACCGTCGATGATTTTCGCGTGACCTATATCCGCAAAGGTTATGCGCATCCCTGCGTGTCGTCACATATGCGCTTTGAAAGGGAATTCATCCTGGTAAGTAAAGCGCCACCAGCAGAATTAAGCGACATAGACAAAATCATGAGCGTCACGGGCGCGGAACGCATCAGGACAGTACGTGAAATTATTCGTGAGCGGGGAGGTAAGAAGTGAAAAACGCACCGAATTTGAAATATCAGCCGAAGGATAAATTCACTGAGGTAATCATTTTTGCCGGGACGGATGCTTACGCCCATGCTCAACACTGGATTGAAAGCGAAGGACGAAAACACGGCGATAACGTGCCACCCGTTTATCTGGGGCCAAAGCAACTGGCAGACCTGGCGAATATCCGCATTGTCGACGATGAACGTCGCTTTGCGCGTGTCTATCTCGCGGGGGAGATCGAACCAATCCAGATCAATGTTATCGCTGAAAAGCTGGCGCTGGCTGGCGTACAGGAGGCGAAATTATACAAAGGTATCACCGACCAGGAGCCGGAGAACTGGCGCGATTACCTGCAACGGATCCGCGAACAGGCAGAGCGCGAAGAAATGCTTACTGACGAGCAATACAGCCAGCGAAAAACCACGCTACCAATGAGCATTGGATCGGAAGGATACGATTCACAGCTTAGCTATGTGGTTAAGGGTGTGATTCCGGCTAATTCGTTGTGCAGTACATACGGTGCGAGCGGTTCTTATAAGTCGTTCCTTGCGTGTTCGTGGGCGTGTCATGTTGCTACCGGTATCCCGTGGGGAGGTCGCAGGGTTGTACATGGTGCGGTGATGTATGTCGTTGGTGAGGGGGGGATCGGTGTTCCTCGTCGTATCAAGGCATGGGAACTGGTGAACAGTGAGCAGGTGAAAAATCTGTACCTGGTAAATCGTCCAATTTTTCCGGCCGCACCGAGTGATGTTGATGAAATGGTTATTGCTGCCCGACAGGTTGAGCAGGAAACGGGTAAACCTGTACGCATGATTATTCTTGACACGCTGGCGCGTTGCTTTGGTGGCAGCGATGAAAATGATGCGCGGGATATGGGGGCATTTGTCCATGGATGTGACGAACTGAAACGGCGTACAGGCGCTACAGTGCTGGTAATTCACCATTCCGGCAAGGATGAAACAAAAGGGGCGCGCGGTTCCAGTGCGTTTCGTGCAGCACTGGATGCAGAGTACCGGATACGCCGTGAAGGTGCAGGCAGTGAAGCCCTGGTTATCGCATGTACCAAGATGAAGGATGCGGAGGAACTGAAAGAAATGGCTTGCGATTTGCGCGAGGTTGAGCTTTTCAAGGATGAAGGCGGGGAGTTAATCACGTCGTTGGTGCTGGAGGATAAGCCCCGCCCGCCAGTTGAACTGGAGCGCATCGAGTACGCTGCTAACAAGACAGAGAATCACGCCGCGCTATGGGGCTGTATCCGTTCACGCATACAGCGAGGCGATAAATGCACTATCCCGTTGTTGCGCGATGACATGAAAAAGCTGGGGTATGAGATGAAACACTTCCGGCGCTGGCTGTACAAGCTGGAAGGTGACGGCGTAATCACTATTGACGGTGATGACGTGCGCCCACTGTAAAAAGTGGGGAGCAAAAGTGGGGAGAGTGAGCAATGAGAGCCAAAGAAGCCATTTTTCCCCACTTTTCAACCTGTATATATACAAAAAAGTGGGGAGTGAAAAATTCAAAATAAAACAATGAATTATCAACTCGTGGAATCCCAATTTTTGGCGTGGTGAGAAATTGAAAAAGTGGGTAATAAAAATGGGTAGTGATGGGTAAATGAAAACTATGCGATGAAAGTAATAGGAAGATTAAAAAATAATCAATGCAATGTATTAACTAAAAATTAACTATTTACCCCACTTTTGCGTATATATAGGGGTTTAAAAGTGGGTACTTAAAAATATATTAAAAATCATATTGTTATTAACTTCATAAATTCTCACTGTGCAGCAGGTGAGGAATTAAAAAATCAGGAATGTTAAAAATGAAAACTGAACGTTACATACCTCAGGGTATGACTTACATAGAGCGTGAAGATCTGAAAAGTTTTGCGACATCATGTGGACTACGCGGCGATATTCAGAGCCTTACCAGAACTCTGATAATGATTGCGCACTGGATGAGGCAGGGTAAGCCAGTGAGCTTCACAGAATACGCCAGCCAGTGGACAGAGGCACAGCGCGAACGGGACGACGGTAATCACTCAACGCCTGAAATGGCGAAGCAATGGCCTTTCAGTGGCAAACGGTGCATTTATCCTAGGTGCTCCGATTACTACCCATACGGAACGGAAAGAGAACATCAGGATGACGAAACGGAAATTAAACACGCAGTAACGGTAATTCTTGCCAAATACCCGTTTTTTAACCGCAATGGTCTTGTTCGGTATAGCCGTGACAAGCCATGGGAGCACCCGCTTGATTATGTCTGTTTTATGGAGGAGGCAAAAAGCTGTTTGCGCTGGATAAGGGAGAACAATCTTACCGACTGCAAAATTGCATCATTCCCCGGTAAAAATCCGACATCCTACGGCCTGAAACATTGTGTTGAACGGGCGAATCAAATAAGAGCAAAGGCAAACGGAAAAAACACGGAGCCAACGTATATCACAAACGGTGCTCTAATTGCCGCAATGGTCGCGGCTGGTTATCAGATAAAGCCTGAAGGAAGGATGAATTGCCGATTCAATATTTCGCGTAAGCAGCTTAAGAGTGTATTGAGCGGGGAATCTTACAAATCAGGAGAGTGGACGATATAACAGAAACATCGATGGGGCAAAGCATGACAAAGCTGACCATTAACAGAAAACCGAAAGGCATTTACGGCACGCCGCAGAAAACGACGCAGGCGGCACAGGAGCAGGATAAAACCACGTCGGCGCATAAAGTGATGCCCGGTAACCAGAAAGCGCAGCAGAAGCCCACAGGGGCGACACCGTGGCGGCATATGACCAAGCGCCAGCGCAAAAACCGCAGGCGCGTTAACCGCCTCACTGAGTTGTGGCCTGAATTATTCAGCCGGGAAGCACCGAAGCCGCTAAAGGTGGGGATATTTGACGACCTGATGCAGGATCTCGCCGTCAGGGGGCTGGTATTCGGGCCAGGGGCATTACGTGCGACGCTGGCATCTTATGCGCAGTGTCCGCGCTATTACCGTGCCTTAATGGCTGGTGGGGTACGCTACGACCTGAAAGGCCAGCCGTGCGGCGAGGTGACACCACAGGAACAACAGGACGCAGAAACGCGGCTGGTGGCGCTGAATGAGAAGCGTAAGCGCCAGCGTAAGGCCATGAAGGAGGGAAAAAGCGCATGATACGCGACAGTAAAGCCGAAGCACTGGAAGCGCGTGGTCTGTACCGGAGAGCGGCGGAACGGTGGGCTGAGGTCATTATGCTGGCGAACGGTGACAAGGCACGGGAACAGGCGGCAAAACGTCGAGCGGAATGTATCCACAAGGCTGCACGCCCACCAGCACGGCAGGATAATTTCGGGGAGATGCGCGAAACCATCAGCCGGGCACATGCCGGAATGGGATTACATCAGCCCAATGGAAAGGCATTCAGGAAATACCCTGGATCGAAAAATTGCAGTCAGTGACGGAGGCCGGGATTTTTCCCGGCCTTATTGCATTTCATTAATTGCAATATTTATTGCTATCATTTCATTTTGTGCAATTGTTGTGGTTGTTATTATTCGGGAGAAAAATCATGAAAGATCACGGAGTAAAGCCAGTTTTACTTTCCCGGAGGCAGATCGAAGCCCTGCAACGTATCCAGGACGAAGAGCGTCAGAAATCTGTGCTTGGTGTGGCGCCGTCGATTCATGTTATCGCCCGGCAACTGATGGATAAGGCACTTAAAGAGGTGAGACTGTGAAATTAAATATCAGAGTGGATAAACGCCAGCTATGGCAGAAAAAAGAGAACAGCGAGGCATTCAGGGCGTTGCTGGTGGAAAATCTTCAGCACCGGTTCAGTGGAGAGTTGCCTGATGCTCTGGGGAAGAAACTGGAATCCCTGACGGTGGAAATTGGCGATTATGGCTTTGTTGATGTTGAAAGCACGACTGCCAACACAGAAATCGTAAAACAGGTCGTCAATGATGTAATGAAAACCACGCTTAGCCAGCCATCCTGGCGCAACTGAATCAGTAAGGGGCGGTTATTGCCCCTTTCCTCCATACCCACAACGCATTCCCTTTCCGCATGAAATTATTTTTTATCGTATACGCATGAGGTGAGCTACATGTTGATGAGTAAAGCCGAATACGCCAAATACAAAGGCGTAAGCCGCCAGACAGTTTACGACTGGATCGAGAAAGGCGAAGTGATCATGTCTGGCAAAAAAATTGATGTGGAGGCGACAGAGCAGCGGAACAGCCCACCGGCACAAGGGAAAGACACCGTTTCTGAAATGTGGCCAGAAAGAACGCTGGAAATGACGTGGGGCGAGTTCTGGAAAGCAGTTAAGGCCAGAGACGGTAAAATTCCTTCGCCAGTAACGGACGATGACATACAGCAGCGTGTGCTGTATGCAGCCGGGGAATTAGGCTGGGAAGTGCACTTTCTTGATGATGGTGCTATCTGTCTTGAGGATGATGAAGGGCAGCATTACTTTGAAAAATACAATTTGCGAGGTAATGCCAGGCTGGCAATTCGTATGCTGCGTTGCGAACTCTGCTATGTTGCAGGTGATTATCCCGATGAACTGGAATCATGGAGTGAAGCCGGGCTAAACGCCCTGGCTGAATGGGAAAAATCAGACCATCAATGACATCAAAAAGTGTCAAGTTGAGCAGCTTGCCAGGTTGACACTTTACACTCTGAACGCGAAAAAGTGTCAACCTCGCTAGAAGCCGCGCCATTACTGGCCTTGTACCATATTCACCACGTCAAAAAACCGAAAAAATCGCGAAAAGTGTCAAGTTGCCATGCTTAGAAATGCCAGGGGTGGTTAAGTTTTGTTAAGGTTTTTCGCGAAAAAGTGTCAAGTGTGTCAACCTGCGATGTTAAGGTTTGTTAAGGTCTTAAGCTGGAAAGTGTCAACCAGCCACCTAAGATTTCCTAAGGTGTAAATCATGACCATCACCGAAGCCGATTTGCTGGAGATGATCCGCAGCATTGCCGGAATCAAACAACCTGCAAGAAAAATTAACAGGTGTTCAGCGCCTGTTTCCGTTGTGCTGCAACAGGAACGCCACCAGCAGGATGATGTGAGGCCGTATCAGTGGAAGAAACCGGACAGGCCGCGACGGTGAGCGAGGCGTTACAGTAAGCCGATATTCAAGCCAAACATTAAGCCTACGGGCAAGGCTTTTTTGTAGCTGGTGGGCATGATGCCGATATAATAGCCCCTCCTACCAATTATCTGTGATTCCTATCTAACCTTCATCACGGACAACTAGAAAATCATTGTGGATAAATAAGGATCATAACGAATAAAGCATTTCATAGCAGAGCAACATACTGACTATTCAATACCCTGTTCAAACGTACAGGTATCAGTGTTATCAACGTTTTAATAACCTTTCATGTTCTTTCCTACCACTTAAACTAGAGTAAAATGTGAAAAATTTATACCCATAAGTTTCATATGGAGGAACTGTGTTCCTAATATCTGACCTTAGCGACTTGCGTGCACTTTCGGAATCCGCAGAGCTAGAGTTCAAGCTAGCTCAAGGGAAAGACGGACAAGGTAAATTACCTGATGATTTCTGGCCAACCTATAGTGCTATGGCAAACTGCCGTGGTGGGTATGTGGTTTTAGGTATTAGAGAGAAAAAAGGGGAATTTTCCGTTGCGGGTATCTCAGATATAAATACCGTTAAAAAGCAGCTTTTCGACCTCGTGAGCAACAAGAAAAAAGTTAACGTTAATCTTCTTACCAATAACTCTGTCCAAACAGTATCCTTACAGGGAAAGGATATTCTTGTCATTGAAATACCAATCGCACGACGAGAACAGAAACCTGTTTATTTGAATAATCAACCCATGTCAGAAACATGGTTTCGTATGCACGACGGTGATCATCGTTGTTCAGAAGAACAAGTTCGTCGCATGATGGCCGAACAGGTTGAAGAAAGCCGCGACAACCGTATCGTACAAAACTTCGACATGAACGATATTAACCTAGAAAGCTTGTTGGCTTACAGAAATCTACTATCTGCTTCAAACCCGACACATCCAGCTCTCGAACTAGATAACTTTGCTTTCCTACGAAGTATTGGGGGATATAGAAAAGACCGGCAAACAGGTTTGGAAGGCATGACCTTAGCTGGCATTCTCATGTTTGGAACATGGGAAGCGATACAAGATGTAGCCCCAAATTATTTTGTGGATTACCAAGAACGCCCTGAAGCAAGAACTGAAAGAAGATGGGTAGATAGACTATGTCCCGATGGGACTTGGTCAGGTAACGTGTTTGACTTTTACAGACGAACCTATCGAAAACTAATTGCTGACTTAAAAGTCCCTTTTGAGCTTAAAGAAGGTATCCGACAGGACGATACTCAGATACACACAGCATTGCGTGAAGCGCTGGTAAATACCTTAGTTCATGCCGATTATACTGGACGAATCTCCATCATGGTTGTGAAACGACCAGATCTATTTGGCTTCCGTAATCCAGGTTTGATGCGCGTGCCACCAGAACAAGCAATCAAAGGATATGAAAGCGATTGTCGAAACCGACTGATGCATCAAATGTTTTTAATTATTGGTGCTGGTGAACGATCAGGCTCAGGGATCCCTAAAATATTTAGTGGCTGGAAATGGGCTAACTGGCGTATGCCAAGGCTATATGAAAAAACAGAACCAGAACAAACACTTTTGGAGCTATCTATTGGCAACCTCGTATCAGAAGAAATTGCCAATCTTCTCCATACAAAATTTGGCGACAAAGTAGACCATCTCAGTGAGCTTGAGCGCAGTATTGTTATAACTGCAGCCGTAGAAAAGTGGATTGACCATGAACGGGCTTGTCAACTAACTAGCCTTCACTCTCGTGAGGTAACTTTAGCCTTACCCCGCCTTGTAAGCGGCGGATTCTTAGTCCCTCATGGTGAGAAGAGGAATAAATCATATACATTACCGGGGCAGGATCTTCCATCTCCAGAGGAAGTTTTTGGTGTAAATCCGTTATCAACAGACAACTCATTCGCAAACGAAGCTCAAATCATCACGGATAGCGATAATTTGATCACGGATAACGAAGAATTGATCACGGATAACGAAAAAGAACGAGATGCTTTAGGTCGTTTTATAACCGAGAAACTACCTTTTCCTTATGTGGATAACCTTGAGTGCCTTTCACCAACCTTAAGGCAACGGTTAGAAGACATATCTGCATTAGCCAGAGAAAAGAAACGACTTTCCAACGAAACCATGGACGAAATCATACTTAAGCTTTGCTCAGGCCATTATATGCCGCTTAGTGTTATTGCAAAGTTAATGGCCCGAACACCACAGAACCTACGAGAAAAACAGCTCGTTCCATTAGTAAGATCCGGAAAAATAAGACTGGCATTTCCTCATGCGAGAAGACACAAACGACAGGGATATATTTCTTGTGAACAAGTACAAGTTAACAACTAATGAGGTGTTAATTGGTCTCAATAGCACTCATGATTTAGGTGTACACATGGGTGAACCCAAAGAAAAATATCATTACTAAAAATCCATAAACCATAGGCTATTGATGCATTTACTCAATATATAGATTCAGAACATTGAATAACTCGTAACGCCAATTCTTCCTTTTCAGCCTTCACAAATGCCGCCCACTCAAACAGAGCGGCATTTTTCCTCCCCGCAACATTCAATTCTGTTTTGCGTGCCTGCTCCAGATTTTGCGATGTTTTTTTGCCCAGCGCAGTGAGAACGTGAGATACTTACAACTGTATATAAACACAGTTGTAGACTTACTTTCCTTGCAATCGATATCACATGGAGTGGGCAATGAACGAACATCATCAACCTTTTGAAGAGATAAAGCTGATTAATGCAAACGGAGCAGAACAATGGTCAGCAAGACAACTTGGAAAACTACTGGGTTATTCAGAGTATCGTCACTTTATACCTGTATTAACGCGCGCCAAAGAAGCTTGTCTGAATAGTGGTCACACAATTGATGACCATTTCGAGGAGATCCTCGATATGGTCAAAATTGGCTCAAATGCCAAAAGAGCATTAAAAGACATCGTACTCTCCCGCTATGCCTGTTACCTGGTAGTACAAAACGGCGACCCTGCGAAACCGGTTATTGCGGCAGGACAAACTTATTTTGCTATCCAGACCCGACGGCAGGAGCTGGCTGACGATGAAGCTTTCAGGCAACTTCGTGAAGACGAAAAGCGTCTTTTTCTGAGAAATGAGTTGAAAGAACATAACAAACAATTAGTTGAGGCAGCGCAGCAAGCTGGGGTAGCGACAGCTATCGATTTCGCCATATTTCAGAATCATGGTTACCGGGGACTGTATGGTGGATTAGATCAGAAAGCCATCCATCAGCGGAAGGGGCTGAAAAAGAGTCAGAAGATCCTGGATCATATGGGTTCAATAGAACTGGCGGCTAATCTCTTTCGAGCTACCCAAACAGAAGAAAAACTCAAGCGGGATGGCGTGAATTCAAAACAGCAAGCTAATACCACACACTTTGACGTGGGTAGCAAGGTGAGGCAAACCATTCAGGAACTTGGCGGAACCATGCCTGAGGAGTTGCCGACCCCGCAGGTCAGCATCAAGCAGTTGGAAAACAGTGTAAAAATTACAGAGAAGAAATAGCAGAAACTAAAAACTCTTTTGTTGATTGAGATACCCGATGCGTAAGCCAAAGTCCAGGTGCGGTGAACACAATGGCTAAACATTGCACCTTTCTTTTCCACCCCTCAATTTTAACCTATTTTTTCTTATGCATTTTCTCAGACAAGAAGTCAGAAGAATGCATCTACGCTACAGAAAATAGCGATTTCACATAACTACAAGTTATCAATTTCCTCTCACCTTAAAAAATCTCAATCGTGACAATACGCACAAATCGCTACCCTGCCAGACAGATTTTTAGGGAGAGAACCATGCTGTTACACATTTTGTATTTGGTTGGCATTACTGCCGAAGCCATGACGGGGGCGCTGGCGGCCGGACGACGGCGCATGGATACATTTGGCGTAATTATTATTGCGACCGCCACCGCAATTGGCGGAGGGTCAGTGCGCGATATTCTGCTGGGCCACTATCCGCTCGGCTGGGTCAAACACCCGGAATATGTGATTATCGTCGCTACCGCCGCAGTACTCACCACTATTGTTGCTCCTGTAATGCCTTACCTGCGCAAAGTGTTTCTGGTGCTCGATGCGCTCGGACTGGTAGTCTTTTCTATCATTGGCGCACAGGTTGCGCTGGATATGGGACACGGCCCGATCATTGCCGTTGTCGCAGCTGTGACGACCGGCGTATTTGGCGGCGTTTTGCGCGATATGTTCTGTAAACGCATCCCACTGGTATTCCAGAAAGAGTTGTATGCCGGTGTCTCATTTGCCTCCGCCGTGCTGTACATCGCGCTGCAACACTATGTTTCTAACCATGATGTGGTAATTATCTCCACCCTGGTATTCGGCTTTTTTGCCCGCTTACTGGCGCTACGCCTTAAGCTGGGATTACCGGTCTTTTACTACAGCCACGAAGGTCACTAAGGTTCAAAACCTGTGATCTGCTGGGCAGCCAGCCAACTGCCCAGCTTCTTGATTTGCGCATTTTCCTTCCATTCAATAACCTGTCTGGCGCGCCCCGATCCAGTCCCCGGCAGCTGCTGCCAGAACTGCTCCGTGCTCAATAAAAGTTGCGACCAGGACCGTTCATCACTGGCATTAAGCGCCGCCCGGGTTAGCGGTATTCCCATTGCCATCACCCAGCGAGTAAAAGGCTGCTTACGAGCCAGATTAAACTGATGCCATAGCTGCGCACTTTTACTTTTCGCGATCCCCGGCGTGTTCTGTAATTGCTCTGGCGTTAATAAAAGCCAGGAAAAGATATGCTCAAAGCGATGAGTCTGATGCAGCGCGCGCCAGCCGGCCTCACCAATGCCATCCAGCCCAAGAACCTGTTTTGACCCCAGCCAGACTAAGCGTGAAATGAACTGTTCCTGACAAACATCAGAAGCAAAGTAGCAGGTCAACGAGTTAAAGCGGTTTTCTGGCGGTGTCGGTTTTGTACGTTCTGCACCGCGCCACACCACATCATCAATGCGAGGAATACCCTGACCGGCAAGGCTGACGAGGATCTGATCACCAGGCGCAATATCCCACTCCTGCCAGCGCCTGACGGAACCAATATTCACCCGCTGGACTTTTTTATCATCCAGCATGACAGGTGCGAGTGACGCAACCACCGATATTTTACCGCTCTTACCCACCGCAAACTGAATCGCCTTCACTTCGACAACCTGAGCTACCGGTTGATATTTCCAGGCCACCAGCCACTCCGCCTGGCCCGGTAGCCAATGACGGGATTCGGGTTCCTTAGCCGCTCGCACAACCACGCCATCGGTGACGAAGGGTAATTTCGCTTTCCACCACTCATTGCGTACGCGCGCAACCTCATCAGCATTTTTCACCGCACGGGTATACGTCTGCGTTAGAGTAAAACCTGCGGTAGCCAGCTCTTTTAAACGATCGGTCATTAACTGCGGTCCATCCGGCCATGCCCAGACAAAAACGCCTAGAGAATTCAGCGTGTCGCTATCGTCCTGGCGCATCATCAGACCAGCAACTTTTGCGCGGGCATTTATTCCCCCCATTTGTTGTTGGATATGCCCCTCGCGTTTGAGAAATATTTCCCCCTGAAGCGTACTGTTGGCTAAAGGCCCGCTAACGGTTTGCGGCACAGCGGAAATTAAGCGAACTTTCTGCGTCCAGTCCTCGCCTTTCAGGCCATTGCCGCGACTGATTGCTTTGTTCAGTTTCCCGTCCCGATAAACCAGGGTTACCGCAACGCCATCAACTTTTGGCTGCACCCAAAGATCGCTACGTTCGCGCATCCACAGACTTAATGCGATTTTATCCGCCATTTTGCGTACACCCGTATGGGCTACCGGATGTATAACCGCACCGTTTAAAGGCGGCATCATCACATCGCGGGTCTCGTTCCCAAAACAGCGTTGCCACTGCGTAAGACGGGCGCTTAACTGATCGTAAACACCGTCTTCAACCTCACTTTTCCCTTCCTTCCAGTAGTCATCGTCCCACTGTTTTATTTGCTGTTGCAGGCGGGAAATTTCTTCCTGTGCTCTGGCTGGCGACCAGGCCGGACAGACCGCCCACGCCGATGATTGCCAGCACAAGATACTTATTAATATCGCCATCCATACTTTCATCATCACCTCCGCTGTAGATTGTCAGGCAGATATACAACGTGATGAAAGCAAAGCCGAGTGGCAAAAACGGAGTCTGCGAGGACGCTTCCTGAGAATCGTCTTTATTGCAGTGAATGACAGGCAAATGCGGAAGCAGCTACGCAAAACGCAACAACTTTGCGCAAAAAGTGTGAGCAAGGGCTACGTCACATGGCCGCGCCGTGTATAATAAGCTCGTATGTAGGCTTTATTTCGCTAATCACATACGAAAGATACTCATGGCTCAAGGCACGCTTTATATTGTTTCTGCCCCCAGTGGCGCGGGTAAATCCAGCCTGATTCAGGCTTTATTAAAAACCCAACCGTTGTATGACACCCAGGTTTCTGTTTCACACACCACACGCCAACCGCGTCCTGGTGAAGTCCACGGTGAACATTATTTCTTTGTTAATCATGATGAATTTAAAGAAATGATTAGCAGAGATGCGTTCCTCGAACACGCAGAAGTTTTTGGTAATTACTATGGCACTTCGCGTGAGGCCATTGAGCAAGTACTGGCGACCGGTGTCGATGTTTTTCTCGATATCGACTGGCAGGGTGCGCAGCAAATTCGCCAGAAGATGCCGCACGCGCGGAGTATCTTTATTTTACCGCCGTCCAAAATTGAACTGGACCGCCGTCTACGCGGTCGCGGTCAGGACAGCGAAGAGGTCATTGCAAAGCGTATGGCGCAAGCTGTTGCAGAAATGAGCCATTACGCCGAATATGATTACCTGATTGTGAATGATGACTTCGATACCGCGTTGACCGATTTGAAGACCATTATTCGCGCCGAACGTCTGCGCATGAGCCGCCAAAAGCAGCGTCATGACGCTTTAATCAGCAAATTGTTGGCAGACTGAACCTGATTTCAGTATCATGCCCAGTCATTTCTTCACCTGTGGAGCTTTTTAAGTATGGCACGCGTAACTGTTCAGGACGCTGTAGAGAAAATTGGTAACCGTTTTGACCTGGTACTGGTCGCCGCGCGTCGCGCTCGTCAGATGCAGGTAGGCGGAAAGGATCCGCTGGTACCGGAAGAAAACGATAAAACCACTGTAATCGCGCTGCGCGAAATCGAAGAAGGTCTGATCAACAACCAGATCCTCGACGTTCGCGAACGCCAGGAACAGCAAGAGCAGGAAGCCGCTGAATTACAAGCCGTTACCGCTATTGCTGAAGGTCGTCGTTAATCACAAAGCGGGTCGCCCTTGTATCTGTTTGAAAGCCTGAATCAACTGATTCAAACCTACCTGCCGGAAGACCAAATCAAGCGTCTGCGGCAGGCGTATCTCGTTGCACGTGATGCTCACGAGGGGCAAACACGTTCAAGCGGTGAACCCTATATCACGCACCCGGTGGCGGTTGCCTGCATTCTGGCCGAGATGAAACTCGACTATGAAACGCTAATGGCGGCACTGCTGCATGACGTGATTGAAGATACTCCCGCCACCTACCAGGACATGGAACAGCTTTTTGGTAAAAGCGTCGCCGAGCTGGTAGAGGGGGTGTCGAAACTTGATAAGCTCAAGTTCCGCGATAAGAAAGAGGCGCAGGCCGAAAACTTTCGCAAGATGATTATGGCGATGGTGCAGGATATCCGCGTCATTCTCATCAAACTTGCCGACCGTACCCACAACATGCGCACACTGGGCTCACTTCGCCCGGACAAACGTCGCCGCATCGCCCGTGAAACACTCGAAATTTACAGCCCGCTGGCGCACCGTTTAGGTATCCACCACATTAAAACCGAACTCGAAGAGCTGGGTTTTGAGGCGCTGTATCCCAACCGTTATCGCGTAATCAAAGAAGTGGTGAAAGCCGCGCGCGGCAACCGTAAAGAGATGATCCAGAAGATTCTTTCTGAAATCGAAGGGCGTTTGCAGGAAGCGGGAATACCGTGCCGCGTCAGTGGTCGCGAAAAGCATCTTTATTCGATCTACTGCAAAATGGTGCTCAAAGAGCAGCGTTTTCACTCAATCATGGACATCTACGCCTTCCGCGTGATCGTCAATGATTCCGACACCTGTTATCGCGTGCTCGGGCAAATGCATAGCCTGTACAAGCCGCGTCCGGGTCGCGTGAAAGACTACATCGCCATTCCAAAAGCGAACGGCTATCAGTCTTTGCACACCTCGATGATTGGCCCGCACGGCGTGCCGGTTGAGGTCCAGATCCGTACCGAAGATATGGATCAGATGGCAGAGATGGGTGTTGCCGCGCACTGGGCTTATAAAGAGCACGGCGAAACCAGTACTACCGCACAAATCCGCGCCCAGCGCTGGATGCAAAGCCTGCTGGAGCTGCAACAGAGTGCCGGTAGCTCGTTTGAATTTATCGAGAGCGTTAAATCCGATCTCTTCCCGGATGAAATTTACGTTTTCACACCGGAAGGGCGCATTGTAGAGCTGCCTGCCGGTGCAACGCCCGTCGACTTCGCTTATGCGGTGCATACCGATATCGGTCATGCCTGCGTGGGCGCACGCGTCGACCGCCAGCCTTACCCGCTGTCGCAGCCGCTTACCAGCGGTCAAACCGTTGAAATTATTACCGCACCTGGCGCTCGCCCGAATGCCGCGTGGCTGAACTTTGTCGTTAGCTCGAAAGCGCGCGCCAAAATTCGTCAATTGCTGAAAAACCTCAAGCGTGATGATTCTGTAAGCCTGGGCCGTCGTCTGCTCAACCATGCGTTGGGTGGCAGCCGCAAGCTCAATGAAATCCCGCAGGAAAATATTCAGCGCGAGCTGGACCGCATGAAGCTGGCAACGCTTGACGATCTGCTGGCTGAAATCGGACTTGGTAACGCAATGAGCGTGGTGGTCGCGAAAAATTTGCAACATGGGGACGCCTCCATTCCACCGGCAACCCAAAGTCACGGACATCTGCCCATTAAAGGTGCTGATGGCGTGCTGATCACCTTTGCGAAATGCTGCCGCCCTATTCCTGGCGACCCGATTATCGCCCACGTCAGCCCCGGTAAAGGTCTGGTGATCCACCATGAATCCTGCCGTAACATCCGTGGCTACCAGAAAGAGCCAGAGAAGTTTATGGCTGTGGAATGGGATAAAGAGACGGCGCAGGAGTTCATCACCGAAATCAAGGTGGAGATGTTCAATCATCAGGGTGCGCTGGCAAACCTGACGGCGGCAATTAACACCACGACCTCGAATATTCAAAGTTTGAATACGGAAGAGAAAGATGGTCGCGTCTACAGCGCCTTTATTCGTCTGACCGCCCGTGATCGTGTGCATCTGGCGAATATCATGCGCAAAATCCGCGTGATGCCAGACGTGATTAAAGTCACCCGAAACCGAAATTAATGTTTTATGAACCCAACACGTTATGCACGTATCTGCGAAATGCTCGCCAGGCGGCAGCCTGATCTGACCGTCTGCATGGAGCAGGTCCACAAACCTCATAACGTTTCTGCGATTATTCGTACCGCAGATGCCGTTGGTGTACATGAAGTTCATGCTGTCTGGCCTGGTAGCCGGATGCGCACCATGGCTTCGGCAGCTGCGGGTAGTAACAGCTGGGTACAGGTGAAAACGCACCGCACCATTGGCGATGCCGTCGCTCATCTGAAAGGCCAGGGCATGCAGATTCTGGCAACCCATCTTTCTGATAACGCTGTCGATTTCCGCGAAATTGATTACACTCGCCCGACCTGTATTTTGATGGGACAGGAGAAAACAGGCATCACGCAGGAAGCGTTGGCCCTGGCGGATCGGGACATCATCATTCCGATGATTGGCATGGTGCAATCGCTGAATGTTTCCGTTGCCTCAGCCCTCATTCTTTACGAAGCCCAGCGCCAGCGGCAAAATGCGGGCATGTACCTGCGTGAAAACAGCATGTTGCCGGAAGCAGAGCAACAACGCCTGCTGTTTGAAGGCGGCTATCCGGTGCTGGCGAAAGTCGCAAAACGCAAAGGCCTGCCTTACCCCCACGTCAATCAGCAGGGCGAAATTGAAGCCGATGCCGACTGGTGGGCCACTATGCAAGCTGCAGGGTAAGTACCATGAAAGGTCGCCTGTTAGATGCTGTCCCGCTCAGTTCCCTAACGGGCGTTGGTGCAGCGCTTAGTAACAAGCTGGCGAAAATCAACCTGCATACCGTGCAGGATCTACTCTTACACCTTCCCCTGCGCTACGAAGATCGCACCCATCTCTACCCCATCGGAGAACTACTACCGGGCGTTTATGCCACGGTAGAAGGCGAAGTACTGAATTGCAATATCTCCTTCGGCGGTCGGCGGATGATGACCTGCCAGATCAGCGACGGTTCCGGCATTCTCACCATGCGCTTTTTCAACTTCAACGCGGCAATGAAAAATAGCCTGGCGACGGGCCGCCGTGTACTGGCTTATGGCGAAGCAAAGCGCGGTAAATATGGTGCGGAGATGATCCACCCGGAATACCGCGTGCAGGGCGATCTCAGCACGCCAGAATTACAGGAAACGCTCACGCCGGTTTACCCAACTACGGAAGGCGTAAAGCAGGCCACGCTGCGTAAATTAACCGATCAGGCGCTGGATCTGCTCGACACCTGCGCCATTGAAGAACTCCTGCCGCCGGAACTGTCACAAGGAATGATGACGCTACCGGAAGCGTTGCGCACTTTGCACCGCCCGCCGCCGACGCTACAGCTTAGCGATCTCGAAACCGGGCAGCATCCAGCACAACGCCGTCTGATTCTGGAAGAACTGCTTGCGCACAACCTCAGCATGTTGGCGTTACGCGCTGGTGCACAACGTTTCCATGCCCAGCCGCTTAGCGCCAATGACGCGCTGAAAAATAAACTCCTCGCAGCCTTACCGTTCAAGCCAACGGGCGCACAGGCACGCGTGGTGGCGGAGATCGAGCGCGATATGGCGCTGGATGCGCCGATGATGCGCCTGGTACAGGGCGATGTAGGTTCCGGTAAAACGCTGGTCGCTGCCCTCGCCGCGCTGCGTGCGATTGCCCACGGCAAACAGGTGGCATTGATGGCACCAACCGAATTACTCGCCGAACAGCACGCCAATAACTTCCGCAACTGGTTTGCACCGCTCGGTATCGAAGTGGGCTGGCTCGCCGGTAAACAGAAAGGTAAAGCACGGCTGGCACAGCAGGAAGCCATCGCCAGCGGTCAGGTGCAGATGATTGTCGGAACACACGCCATCTTCCAGGAACAGGTGCAGTTTAACGGCCTGGCGCTGGTGATTATCGACGAACAGCATCGTTTTGGCGTGCATCAGCGTCTGGCGTTATGGGAGAAAGGCCAGCAGCAGGGCTTCCATCCGCATCAGTTGATCATGACCGCGACGCCGATCCCCCGCACGCTGGCGATGACCGCGTATGCCGATCTCGATACCTCGGTGATAGATGAGCTGCCGCCAGGCCGCACGCCAGTGACGACAGTGGCAATCCCGGATACGCGTCGTAACGACATTATCGACCGCGTGCGCCACGCCTGTATGACTGAAGGGCGTCAGGCGTACTGGGTGTGCACACTCATTGAAGAGTCAGAGTTACTGGAAGCGCAGGCGGCGGAAGCTACCTGGGAAGAGTTGAAACTGGCGCTACCAGAGTTGAATGTTGGTCTGGTACACGGACGGATGAAACCAGCCGAGAAGCAGGCCGTCATGGCATCATTTAAACAAGGCGAGTTACACCTGCTGGTTGCCACTACCGTTATTGAAGTCGGCGTTGATGTGCCTAACGCCAGCCTGATGATTATCGAAAACCCGGAGCGTCTGGGTCTGGCGCAGTTGCACCAGCTTCGCGGGCGTGTAGGTCGTGGTGCGGTGGCTTCTCACTGCGTGTTGCTCTACAAAACACCGCTCTCTAAAACGGCGCAAATTCGCCTGCAGGTACTGCGCGACAGCAACGACGGTTTTGTGATTGCACAGAAAGACTTAGAGATTCGCGGACCGGGTGAACTGTTAGGTACGCGTCAGACGGGTAATGCTGAGTTTAAAGTGGCGGATTTACTGCGCGATCAGGCGATGATCCCGGAAGTTCAGCGCCTGGCGCGACATATTCACGAACGTTACCCACAACAGGCAAAAGCCCTGATAGAACGCTGGATGCCGGAGACGGAACGTTACTCGAATGCGTAAAAGGCGGCGGTGAGAAGACCGCCGCTTCATCGGTTAACCGGCAAAAATCGGCAACATTAAATACAGCTTAATCACCAGCGCGTTAACGATATCAATAAAGAACGCACCGACCATCGGCACTACCAGGAACGCCATGTGCGACGGGCCAAAACGTTCAGTGATCGCCTGCATGTTGGCGATTGCCGTTGGCGTTGCACCGAGGCCAAAACCACAATGACCCGCAGCCAGCACTGCCGCATCGTAGTTTTTGCCCATCATGCGCCAGGTAACGAAGATGGCATACAACGCCATGAAGATGGTCTGTACCACCAGAATCGCCAGCATCGGCAGCGCCAGCGAAGCCAGCTCCCATAGTTTCAGCCCCATCAGCGCCATCGCCAGGAACAACGACAGGCTTACGTTACCAAGCACGGATACCGCACGCTCAAAGACGCGGTAAAAGCCCATCATTGACAGACCGTTGCTCAGAATCACGCCAACAAACAGTACACAGACGAAGGTCGGCAGTTCAAAAGCAGTGCCAGCCAAAAGTTGCGCAACAATTTTCCCCACCGTCAGGCAGATAGCAATCAGCGCGATAGTTTCAATCAGCACCAGCGAGGTGATCATGCGGCCCACATCCGGCTTTTCGAACGCCGTCGGGACTTCCTGGTCATCCGGAATACCGTTCGGCGTGGTGGAGTGTTTCACCAGATAGCGCGCTACCGGACCGCCAATCAAGCCGCCCAGCACCAGACCAAACGTCGCACAGGCCATCGCCACTTCCGTCGCATTGGTGAAGCCATAACGTTCAATGAACAATTTACTCCATGCTGCTCCCGTACCGTGACCGCCGGAAAGCGTAATAGAACCGGCCAGCAGCCCCATCAGCGGATCAAGCCCTAACAGGCTAGCCATACCAATGCCAATGGCATTTTGCATCACCAACAGACCAACAACCACAATCAAGAAGATGCCAACCACACGCCCACCGGCACGCAAACTGGCAATGTTGGCGTTCAGGCCAATGGTGGCGAAGAATGCCAGCATTAACGGATCGCGCAGGGACATATCAAAGTTGACTTCCCAGCCCATGCTTTTTTTCAGTACCAGTAGCGCCAGCGCCACCAACAAACCACCCGCAACTGGTTCCGGTATGGTGTATTTCTTCAAAAAGGAGACGGAATGGACCAACTTACGCCCGAGCAGCAACGTCAGCGTTGCGGCAACAAGCGTTGCTAAAGTATCGAGATGAAACATAGTTACTCCTTTGTATCCGCATCACTCTTTCATACTCGTCATACTTCATCGCGCAGTGGCAACTTATGAACTATGACGGGTATCGAGTTATGCTTTCCTGGGTCAAATTCTCAGCTGTTAATGAACAAATGGCATGGATTTTAAGCAGAAAAATACCAAAAGTTATATAAAAAAGTGCATTTATCTCATTTAAATATTTAGATGAGGATGTGGCAAACGTTTGCTTTTATCTTTCGGTCAGCTAAAATGCCCGCTTTGCTACCACGGGATTGTTTTCGATGTCTGTTTCCACCCTCGAGTCAGAAAATGCGCAACCGGTTGCGCAGACTCAAAACAGCGAACTGATTTACCGTCTTGAAGATCGTCCGCCGCTTCCTCAAACTCTGTTTGCCGCCTGTCAGCATCTGCTGGCGATGTTCGTTGCGGTGATCACGCCAGCGCTATTAATCTGCCAGGCGCTGGGTTTACCGGCACAAGACACGCAACACATTATTAGTATGTCGCTGTTTGCCTCCGGTGTGGCATCGATTATTCAAATTAAGGCCTGGGGTCCGGTTGGCTCCGGGCTGTTGTCTATTCAGGGCACCAGCTTCAACTTTGTTGCCCCGCTGATTATGGGCGGTACCGCGCTGAAAACCGGTGGTGCTGATGTTCCTACCATGATGGCGGCTTTGTTCGGCACGTTGATGCTGGCAAGTTGCACCGAGATGGTGATCTCCCGTGTTCTGCATCTGGCGCGCCGCATTATTACGCCGCTGGTTTCTGGCGTTGTGGTGATGATTATCGGCCTGTCGCTAATTCAGGTGGGGCTAACATCCATTGGCGGCGGTTACGCAGCCATGAGCGATAACACCTTCGGCGCACCGAAAAATCTGTTGCTGGCAGGCGTGGTCTTAGCCTTAATTATCCTGCTTAACCGTCAACGTAACCCATATTTGCGCGTGGCCTCACTGGTGATTGCGATGGCGGCCGGATATGCGCTGGCGTGGTTTATGGGCATGTTGCCAGAAAGCAACGAACCGATGACGCAAGAACTGATTATGGTACCAACGCCGCTCTATTACGGCCTTGGCATTGAATGGAGTCTGCTGCTGCCGCTGATGCTGGTCTTTATGATCACTTCGCTGGAAACCATTGGCGATATCACGGCGACCTCTGACGTTTCCGAACAGCCAGTGTCCGGTCCGCTGTACATGAAACGCCTGAAAGGCGGCGTGCTGGCAAACGGCCTGAACTCGTTTGTTTCGGCGGTATTTAACACCTTCCCGAACTCCTGCTTCGGGCAGAACAACGGTGTGATCCAGTTGACCGGTGTTGCCAGCCGCTATGTCGGTTTTGTCGTCGCGCTGATGTTGATCGTGCTGGGTCTCTTCCCGGCGGTGAGCGGTTTTGTACAACATATTCCAGAACCGGTTCTGGGCGGCGCAACGCTTGTAATGTTTGGCACCATCGCCGCCTCCGGTGTGCGCATTGTGTCTCGTGAGCCGCTGAACCGTCGGGCGATTCTGATTATCGCGCTGTCGCTGGCGGTCGGTCTGGGCGTGTCTCAGCAGCCGCTGATTTTGCAGTTTGCCCCTGAATGGCTGAAAAACCTGCTCTCCTCCGGGATCGCCGCGGGCGGTATTACTGCCATCGTGCTGAATCTGATTTTCCCACCAGAAAAACAGTAATTCACTGGCGGCGGTAAGATAATTACCGCCGCAGTCTCACCTCTTTCACCATTCCCGCCTTGAGGATTGCGCGTAAATCGTGCATAACTCCCTTATGTGCATTTCACGGGATGGAAGACCATGAAATTTATTGGGAAGCTGCTTCTCTACATTCTCATCGCTCTGTTAGTGGTGATCGCTGGCCTCTATTTTCTTCTGCAAACCCGCTGGGGAGCAGAACATATCAGCGCATGGGTTTCCGAAAATAGTGACTATCATCTGGCCTTCGGGGCGATGGATCACCGTTTTTCCGCGCCATCTCATATCGTGCTGGAGAACGTCACGTTTGGTCGTGATGGTCAGCCCGCGACCCTGGTGGCCAAAAGTGTCGACATTGCGCTAAGCAGTCGCCAACTGACCGAACCACGCCATGTCGATACCATCCTGCTGGAAAACGGGACGCTGAATCTCACCGACCAGACCGCGCCGCTACCGTTCAAAGCCGATCGTCTGCAACTGCGTGATATGGCGTTTAATAGCCCGAATAGCGAATGGAAACTGAGCGCGCAGCGGGTAAATGGCGGCGTGGTTCCGTGGTCACCAGAAGCCGGTAAAGTGCTGGGTACGAAGGCGCAGATTCAGTTTAGTGCCGGATCGCTTTCGCTCAATGATGTTCCTGCCACCAATGTACTGATTGAAGGCAGTATTGATAACGATCGCGTTACGCTGACTAACCTGGGTGCCGACATCGCCCGCGGGACATTAACCGGAAACGCGCAGCGTAACGCCGACGGCAGCTGGCAAGTGGAAAATCTGCGCATGGCGGATATCCGTCTACAAAGCGAAAAATCGCTAACCGACTTCTTTGCGCCATTACTCTCTGTCCCGTCGTTGCAGATTGGTCGCCTGGAAGTCATCGACGCTCGCCTGCAAGGTCCGGACTGGGCGGTGACCGACCTCGATCTCAGCTTGCGCAACATGACCTTCAGTAAAGATGACTGGCAGACACAGGAAGGCAAACTGTCGATGAACGCTAGCGAGTTCATTTATGGTTCGCTGCATTTATTTGACCCGATTATAAACGCGGAATTTTCCCCGCAGGGCGTAGCGCTGCGCCAGTTCACCAGCCGCTGGGAAGGGGGCATGGTCAGAACGTCCGGAAACTGGCTGCGCAACGGGAAAACGTTGATCCTTGATGATGCGGCAATTGCCGGACTGGAATATACCTTGCCAAAAAACTGGCAACAGTTGTGGATGGAAACGACACCGGGTTGGTTAAACAGCCTGCAACTGAAGAGATTTAGCGCCAGCCGCAATCTGATCATTGATATCGACCCTGACTTCCCGTGGCAGCTCACCGCGCTCGATGGTTACGGTGCCAACCTGACGCTGGTTACCGATCATAAATGGGGCGTCTGGAGTGGTTCGGCGAATCTGAATGCCGCCGCCGCGACATTCAATCGTGTTGATGTTCGTCGCCCATCGCTGGCGCTGACCGCCAACAGCAGCACGGTGAATATCAGCGAACTGAGTGCATTTACTGAAAAAGGCATTCTGGAAGCCACCGCCAGTGTTTCACAAACGCCACAACGTCAGACCCATATCAGCCTGAATGGACGCGGTGTGCCGGTGAATATTTTGCAACAGTGGGGATGGCCTGAATTACCGTTGACTGGCGACGGCAATATTCAGCTTACCGCCAGCGGCGATATTCAGGCCAATATCCCGCTGAAACCTACGGTTAGCGGGCAACTCCATGCCGTGAACGCCGCAAAGCAGCAAGTGACTCAAACCATGAATGCGGGCGTCGTTTCCAGTGGTGAAGTTACGTCGACGGAGCCGGTGCAGTAAAAATCAATCTCGCCGGGTACGACTCAGACGTACCCGGCATTCCGTCAATAGATTACAACGTAATTGTCAGCGCATTCCCTTGAGGCGTCACCACCAGCCCCTGCTCACTTTCAGCCTGCGAACCGCCTTGCAGACCATTTACTTTCACAACATTGCGCAAGCACAGTGTCCAGTTCTTCGCCTCGCCCGCACCAGTCACAGTAATCGTGTTACCAGTACGTGTTGCTTTTAGAGTAAAGATCACCGAACCGTCAGCAGCGGGCACTTCACAAAGAGCTTCATGCCCGTCTTGCAGATTAAAGAGATGGAATGCCGTGCCTTCGTGCCACGCGTAATCGGGACGTTGCTCGTTGTTGCCCAGCGCCAGTAGGGTGTTATCACGCACATAAACGGGCAGACTCAGGAAGCTGTGCTGCTGTTTATGCCAGCGACTACCATCGAGTTCATCGTTGTGCCACAGATGTGTCCAGCGACCTTCCGGCAAGTAGAACTGCACATCGCCCGCTTCAGTGAACACCGGAGCAACCATCACGTTGTCGCCTAACATGTATTGACGGTCAAGGTAATCACAAGCCGGATCGTCCGGGAACTCCATCATCATGGCCCGCATCATCGGCGTACCCCGCGCGTTCGCACGAGCAGCTTCACGATACAGATACGGCATCATGCGGCATTTCAGTTGCGTGAAGAAGCGCACCACATCACAGGACTCATCATCATAGGCCCACGGCACACGATAAGATTTGCTGCCATGTAAACGGCTATGGCTGGAGAGCAAACCAAACGCGCACCAGCGTTTGTAAACGTGCGCCGGAGCGGTATTCTCAAAGCCGCCGATATCGTGGCTCCAGAAGCCAAAACCTGAAAGGCCAATAGACAAACCACCGCGCAGGCTTTCCGCCATTGATTCGTAGTTAGCGTAACAGTCGCCACCCCAGTGTACCGGGAATTTCTGCGCACCAACGGAGGCCGAGCGAGCAAACAAGACGGCTTCTTCCTGGCCAACGGTTTCCTTGAGCACGTTCCACACCAGTTCGTTGTAGATGTACGCATAATGGTTATGCATTTTCTGCGGATCGGAACCGTCAAACCATTGAACATCGGTTGGAATACGTTCGCCAAAGTCAGTCTTAAAGCAATCAACGCCCATCGCGACCAGACCTTTCAGTTTGTCGGCGTACCATTTGCAGGCATCCGGATTGGTAAAGTCATAAATCGCCAGACCTGGCTGCCATTTATCCCACTGCCACAGCGAACCGTCCGGGCGTTTGAGTAAATAGCCTTTCTCTTGTAACTCTTTAAAGACAGGGGATTTTTGCCCGATATAGGGGTTAATCCAGACGCAGATTTTCAGCCCTTTCGCTTTCAGGCGGCGGATCATCCCTTCCGGGTCCGGGAAAGTCAGCGGGTCCCACTCAAAATCGCACCACTGGAAGGCTTTCATCCAGAAACAGTCAAAGTGGAAAACATGCAGTGGCAGATTGCGTTCCGCCATACCATCGATAAAGCTGTTTACCGTCGCTTCGTCGTAGTTGGTGGTAAATGAAGTGGTTAGCCACAGACCGAAGGACCACGCGGGCGGCAGCGCCGGACGACCAGTAAAACGGGTATAACGATCAAGTACCGCTTTCGGCGTCGGGCCGTCGATAACAAAGTATTCGAGATATTCACTCTCAACGCTGAACTGCACTTTGGAGACTTTCTCCGCTCCCACTTCAAAAGAGACGCATTGAGGATGATTGACCAGTACCCCATAACCACGGTTAGTCATATAGAACGGGATATTTTTATACGCCTGTTCAGTACTTGTGCCGCCGTCCCGGTTCCAGGTCTCTACCGTCTGGCCATTGCGCACCAGGGCAGTAAAGCGCTCACCCAGACCGTAAACTGTTTCGCCAACGCCAAGATCCAGCCGCTCAAACATATAATTTCGTTGATTATTCGTGTCCTGCACGTAGCCATTATTTTTCACCTGACTACCGGTAATACGTTCGCCGTTGCGCAGAAAATCCAGTGACCAGAACTCACCTTTGCTGACACGCGCGCTTAAGTTGCCACTTTTAAACTCAGCGTAACGTTCTGTGTTTTCGATTGTGACCTTCACGTCCTGCAAAATATTGAGCGGATAATGAGGACCGTTATTCAGCGCCCCCTGAAAATGCTCAATCCGTACACCGACAATACCTTCCTGTGGGGAGAAAAAGCGCAGCGTAAATAAAGGCGTATCAAGCTGCCAGGTTCGTTCACGCACATCACGGGGGGCAGCATAGACCACCATTTCATTACCCTGCTGTTCAACCTCGAACACCTGAAGCGGGTGAATCAAATTGAGGCCAGGTTGAATCAACCAGTTTCCATCGCTAATTTTCATTGCCGTTCCTTAGTTCTGCACTTCTTGAGAGGTGAATTGTTGCTGGCAACGGCGTTTGCCCTGGGCCAGCTGTTCCATAACGGTTTTCAGATTGTGCGTCGTGAGTGAGTAGTAGCGTTTAGCGATAATCGCGCTCAGCAAATAACAGATCGCCGGAACAATCGTGAATAGCGCAATAATGATGCTAATCGTGGCGCTGTTCTGCGCTTTTTCTGCCGCATCATATCCGCCATAAGCCAGCATCCAGCCGATAAGAGCGCCGCCGAAGGCCAACCCCAGTTTGAGCACAAACAGCGTGCCAGCAAAACTGATCCCGGTCAGGCGTTTACCATTGCACCACTCGCCGTAGTCGACGGTATCGGACATCATTACCCACTGGATAGGTGTCACCAGTTGATGCAACACACCAATCACGAAGATGAAGACAAACATAGTGATGCTGGCCTGCATGGGAACAAAGAACATCGCGAGGCTAATCACTGCCAGCAGGGCGTTCGTCCACCAGAAGATAGTGACTTTACATTTCCAGTCGGTCAGCGGTTTCGCCAGTGCGGAACCAATCAGGTTACCCACGCAATAAGTGGTAAGAAAAGCGACAAACACTTCCGGCGTACCCAAAATCCATGTGACGTAATACATCATCGCCCCGCCGCGTACGCACACCGCCAGGATATTGAAAATGGTCAGTAAACCGACAATCCGCCACTGGTCGTTTTGCCAGATATCACGTAAATCTTCCCGCATAGACGTCGTTGTAGGTGGTGCTTCAACGCGTTCTTTAGTGGTGAAGAAACAAAATGCCAGCATCATAAATGCCACCACGGAAAGGACCGCGATACCGCCCTGGAAACCGAGTGGTTTATTATCACCACCAATTAAATTAACCAGCGGCATCATCAGCACAGTAGAGAGCATGCCTCCCGCGGTCGCCAGCACAAAACGCCAGGATTGCAGCGAGATACGCTGAGTCGGGTCATTGGTGATTACACCACCCAATGCGCAGTAAGGGATATTAACGACAGTATAAAGTAAGGTAAGTAGGGTGTAAGTAATTGCTGCATAAATCATTTTTCCGTTCATACTGAGATCTGGCGTGCTATAGGCCAGTACACAGACGATCCCGAATGGTAGTGCGCCAAACAGTACCCATGGACGAAATTTACCCCAGCGAGAGCGCGTTCGATCGGCCAACAACCCCATGCAAGGATCGGAAATCGCATCCAGTGCACGAGCGACCAAAAACATGGTTCCGACAAATCCGGCAGGAATGCCAAAAATATCGGTATAAAAGAACATCATATATAACATTACGTTATCGAAAATAATGTGGCTGGCGGCGTCTCCCATGCCATAACCAATTTTCTCTTTAACGGACAACACTTCACTCTTCATCTGCTTTTCCTTGATGCTATAGGGGTGCTGAGACCGATAACGCATTTTGTAAACCATCCCTGTGAGAGCGAATATTCCGATATCTGGTTATTAATTTATGATTCTTGTTTTATGTGATCGTGGTAGCGTAAATTACGCTCATATATCATTGTAAAGTATGGGTTTTATATGAACTATAATGCTTTCGTGATAATACGCTGCGTGTATTAGGCGGAAAAAACTGATCTGGGGGATGTAGAAACTCAAGGAAGTAGCTATAATGCGCCCCGCCTCCATGTAGCAATCGAGGCGCGGAAGATCGTCGTCTCCGGTGAGGCGGCTGGACTTCAAATCCAGTTGGGGCCGCCAGCGGTCCCGGGCAGGTTCGACTCCTGTGATCTTCCGCCAAAATTCCTCTTCTGACGTTCTCCAACCCCTTGTAATACTGTCAATCCAGATATTTTCTACTGCTCAATATTCAATCGGCTTCAGGAATACCTGATCAAAGGTTTTGTGATGGACGATGAGCGACTGAAGAATCCGCCTGTCGGTTCTTCTGTCCTCGAACGCATCCGCGATATTCGCGCCAGCATGCGCCGTGTTTATTTGCAGGTGATTTGCCCCCCTGCTGACTCTCAGCCAACTGTATCGCCATTAAGGTGAAGATGTTGTTTTACACGCCCCAGAACACCCTTTTTTTATACGACGATTCTATTCCTTTAACCGCTGACGAAAAAAACTGACCTATAAACTTCACCAATAATCAGACTGCCATCAAGATTAATGTGTTCATTTAATATATCAAATAAACTTGTTTTATTTTTACTATCAAAAATAGCTCATTGCCTTACTATAATTAATATATAAATTCGGTGATTAATTCTTAACATGCTTTTGCTAATAATCTCAATTGCTGGCCCTATAATATTGCGCTAGCATTGCTTTCTGGTTGTATCAGCGATACTCAAAAATTCTTAATATAATACTCATTCGACTGGTACTTATTTGTAACTCAGTTATATTTTGTCGCCCGGTGATTCAGAAGAATGCAAAAAACGGCTACCACTCCATCAAAAATACTTGATCTCACTGCCGCGGCATTTTTACTTGTCGCCTTTCTGACTGGTATTGCGGGCGCTCTCCAGACTCCCACTCTAAGTATATTCCTCGCAGATGAACTGAAAGCCCGTCCTATAATGGTAGGTTTTTTCTTCACCGGTAGCGCTATTATGGGAATTCTGGTCAGTCAATTTCTGGCAAGGCACTCCGATAAACAAGGCGACCGTAAATTACTGATCCTGCTATGTTGCTTATTTGGAGTGCTGGCCTGCACGCTTTTTGCATGGAATCGCAACTACTTCATTCTCCTCTCTACGGGCGTACTTCTGAGTAGTTTTGCTTCCACTGCAAACCCGCAAATGTTCGCCCTCGCCCGTGAACACGCCGACAGAACAGGCCGTGAGACGGTCATGTTCAGTACATTTTTACGTGCTCAGATCTCGCTTGCCTGGGTTATCGGGCCACCGCTCGCTTATGAGCTGGCAATGGGATTTAGTTTTAAAGTGATGTATCTCACCGCTGCCATCGCATTTGTTGTTTGCGGGCTGATAGTCTGGTTGTTTTTGCCATCAATACAAAGAAATATTCCTGTCGTTACCCAACCCGTAGAAATTTTACCCTCCATCCATAGAAAGCGGGATACACGGCTACTTTTTGTGGTCTGTTCAATGATGTGGGCGGCGAATAATCTCTACATGATAAATATGCCGCTATTTATTATTGATGAACTGCATCTAACCGATAAACTGGCTGGAGAAATGATTGGTATTGCTGCCGGTCTGGAAATTCCGATGATGTTAATCGCAGGCTATTACATGAAACGTATTGGCAAGCGACTATTAATGCTCATTGCTATCGTGAGTGGTATGTGTTTTTACGCCAGCGTACTCATGGCGACGACTCCGGCAGTAGAGCTGGAATTGCAAATTCTAAATGCCATCTTCCTTGGTATTCTCTGTGGTATAGGCATGCTTTATTTTCAGGATCTGATGCCTGAAAAAATAGGCTCTGCGACAACGTTATATGCAAATACCTCACGCGTCGGCTGGATTATCGCCGGCTCTGTTGACGGAATTATGGTTGAAATCTGGAGCTACCACGCGTTGTTCTGGCTGGCGATAGGAATGCTGGGTATTGCGATGATTTGCCTGCTGTTTATTAAAGATATTTAGCTCACCTGTCTGGGCTAAGAAAAATCGGCGTGGCGCAAACAGAGCCATCCTCGCCATTTTTGCTATCATGCCTGCATACATAAACGACAAAACAGTATGCAGAGGGAAAAATGGGTTCCACCAGAAAGGGGATGCTGAACGTTCTGATTGCCGCCGTGTTGTGGGGAAGTTCAGGGGTCTGCGCGCAATACATCATGGAGCAAAGCCAGATGTCGTCGCAGTTTTTGACTATGACGCGTTTGATATTCGCCGGTTTGATTCTGCTGACGCTGTCATTTGTGCATGGCGATAAAATCTTTTCTATTATTAACAATCACAAAGATGCCATTAGTCTGCTGATTTTTTCCGTGGTTGGTGCGCTAACCGTACAGCTCACTTTTTTACTAACCATTGAAAAATCGAATGCTGCCACGGCAACGGTGCTGCAATTCCTCTCACCGACGATTATCGTCGCCTGGTTCTCACTGGTGCGTAAATCTCGCCCGGGCATTCTGGTTTTCTGCGCTATTTTGACATCGCTGATCGGGACTTTTTTATTGGTGACACACGGTAATCCGACGTCATTATCGATCTCTCCGGCCGCGTTATTCTGGGGCATTGCCTCGGCATTTGCTGCTGCATTCTATACCACCTATCCCTCAACGCTGATTGCCCGCTATGGCACGTTACCGGTCGTCGGCTGGAGTATGCTGATCGGTGGTCTGATCCTGCTGCCCTTCTATGCCGGGCAAGGAACAAACTTCGTGGTTAATGGCAGCCTGATTCTGGCGTTTTTCTATCTGGTGGTAATCGGAACTTCGCTAACCTTTAGTCTATATCTGAAAGGCGCACAGCTCATTGGCGGGCCAAAAGCCAGCATTCTGAGCTGTGCAGAACCATTAAGTAGCGCGCTGCTCTCTTTGCTGTTGCTGGGGATCACGTTCACATTGCCGGACTGGCTGGGAACGCTGCTGATTCTGTCATCGGTGATTTTGATTTCAATGGATTCTCGTCGCCGCGCCAGAAAAATAAATCGTCCGGCGCGGCATGAGTGAGAATTACCAGCCAGGCACCGCGCCACCGTTAAAGATGGTTTCTGCCGCTTTAGCGACTTCGGGCGATTGATAAGATTGCAGAAATTCCTTCACGTTTTCTGCATTCTTATTATCTTCCCGTGCCACCAGAATATTCACATACGGCGAATTCTTATCTTCAATAAATACGCTGTCGTGCACCGGAGAAAGCCCGGTCTGCTGAATGTAAGTGGTGCTGATAATCGCCACATCAACTTTGGGATCATCCAGTACGCGCGGGAGCTGTGCCCCCTCGAGTTCCATAATCTGCAAATGACGAGGATTCTCGGTTATATCCAGCGCGGTAGGTAGTAACCCTTTTCCCTCTTTCAGAGTAATTAGCTTCTCTTTTTGCAACAGTAAAAGCGCGCGACCAAGGTTGGTCGGGTCGTTGGGGATCGCCACTGTCGCGCCTTCTTTTATTTGCGCCACGGTTTTGATTTTTTTGGAATAACCCGCCATGGGGAAGACAAACGTATTTCCCACCGCTACCAGTTTATAACCATGCGCCTGATTATCTTGTTCAAGAAAGGGGCGATGCTGGAAGACGTTCGCATCAAGCTCGCCATGATTTGTCGCATCGTTCGGTAGCAACGAACCGCTAAATCCTACCAGTTCAACATCGAGGCCATACTTCTCTTTTGCCACCTTTTTAGCGACTTCCGCGACATCTTGTTCTGCGCCATTAATAACGCCCACTTTAATGTGCTTTTCATCGCTGTTGCTCTGGTCGCAACCTGCCAGCAGAATTCCTGCCAGCAATAATGAGGCCCCCACCCGTAGATGATGTGTTGTCAGTTTCACTTTTTTATCCTTTTTTTAATCGTTAACTGACTATAATGGCAAGATCACTACGATTTAAAAAACGAAAAGCTATCGAATAGAAGAAAAAGGTATATAAAACTGGCACTTCTTACTGACCACGCAAACACCTTTCGTACAGCATGATGAGAGCGGCAAAAGCAAACTACACTTATGCTTCATTCGATGCACATTTGCAGAAGGTTGCAGCTATGAAGCCAACGATGCTACTCATGATTACCGTATTCCTGACTTTTTCAGCCATTTCTCAGGCCGAATCGCCATTCAGTTCTCTACAGTCGGCAAAAGAAAAGACCACGGTATTGCAAGATTTACGTAAAATTTGCACGCCACAGGCGTCATTATCAGACGAAGCGTGGGAAAAATTAATGTTGTCTGATGAGAATAACAAACAACATATCCGCGAAGCTATTGTGGCGATGGAGCGTAATAATCAGAATAACTACTGGGAAGCGCTGGGTAAGGTGGAATGCCCGGATATGTGAATTTCGCACCCCTCCGCGCTCAGGCCAGCAGCCGCTGACGTACGCTCGCACATCAGTAAATCACCTGCTTTTTCAAATTCCAATCAAAATTGCACCCGTTCATCAGGATTGTGGAGGAATTTCCCTCTACATTGTTTTCATTTCATCACATAGAAAATCTTATCTCATTGAAACAATACTTGTTTTTAATGAAGAAAAGGAAGCCCAACGGATGGGCATAAAAATGAGCGAATTTTGATATCACCACCCTCTAAAAAATGGTGAAGTCTGCACAAAGAATGTTCGAAAGGAGAGAGTAGAGATGGAAAGCGCAAATCTGGATTTAGAAGAAAATAAAGAAATTGCCAGTAAGTTCGAACGTGCACTAGGTATGGGAGCAACACTTGCAGAGCTGCATGGCATTACTCCGGATACACTTGAAGGCGTTTATGCTTACGCTTATAACTTTTATGAAAAAGGAAGACTTGACGAAGCTGAACTCTTTTTTAAATTTCTCTGTATTTATGATTTCCAAAATTATAACTATTTAAAAGGATATGCCGCCGTCTGTCAGTTGAAGAAAGATTATCAAAAGGCATTCGACATGTATCATATCTGTTTAATGCTATCTCCCGATAACGATTTCTCTTTGGTTTATTACATGGGCCAGTGCCAGATGGGCTTAAAAAACACTAAAATGGCCACGGTGTTATTTAATACAGTCGTAACCTACAGCCAAAATGAAAAAATTAAAGAGATGGCTACTGCTTATCTTGAACTCTTGACAGCCAATACCGAAGAGGAAGTTCAAACAGAGTGAGTCGGCAAAATGAACATAAACGGAAAAAACTCTTCTTTTACGCCTGAAGAGTTAACCAGGAAATATCATGAGAAAGCCCCGGTTGATTTAAAAATAACCATAGCGATAAAATAAATGAGAAGAATAACAATAAACACATTGCTTACTTTCCCGTTGATGCCATTTTAGATGGGAATAAACATCTGCCATGAGTTAAATAAAAAAGAATTAATTACACCCGATGATAGCTTAAAAAGGAGGTGAATTATGTCGGCACCGATTACGGGACAAACGATCACGTTTGAACAAATCAGCGAAACATTGCGCACACAGTATAGCGATGCGGAAAAAAGACTGCAGGACAGCAGCAAAACGCAAGTTGATCCCATGCGGCTTAATAAAAACCCGAAATCCCTTGATAATGATATTCGCGCTCGTCTTGAAAACAAACCGATGCTTGCTCCGCCTGAAATGCAGGTTTTAGATTCAGACAACGCCACTACAGCAAAGACGAACGATGCCCGCCTGACGATGATTTTGGGTAATCTAACAGGCATTGCCGATCAGGATATTACAACACGATTGCATAATAACCTTGACAGCACCCTGCTTCGACACGAAATGGCACATAATAAGTTTCGTGAATTAAGTGACGCTTACTCCTCGTCATTAGATTCCGCGCAAAAAGCCGACGACATCATGCATCAGGCCAATAATAATTACAATGCGGTCGATAAAAAGGTGCAATCGCTGGAGAAAAAAGTCAATGCATTGAATCAAGAGCTGTCGCAACTGCAACCTGGCGATCCGCAATATAATAAAGTGCTGACGCAAAAAAATGCGGCTGAGAAAACACTCACGCTGTCATTACAAAAAAAATCGTTAGCTGAGAAATCGTTAAATACAGCCATTATGGATGCTGATGCTGCGATCGGCCAAAGTATGGAAATTTTTGACGAAATTCAACAGCAAGAACAGATTAATAACTTTACCACCAATATTTGCCTGACCCAGGAAAACCAGAAAAACAGAAACGCGACAGCCACATTTATCCTTTTGATTACCTCAGTAATGGAAGTTATTGGTGATACCAATTGCGAATCTATTAAAAATCAGTCTGAGGTAATGAAAGAGATTAACCATGTCAGGGAAAATAAACTCAATGAAACAGCGCGTAAATATACTAAATGGACAAAAGTTGTAAAAATCGTTAATGAGTGTGTAACTGTAGCTACCATTGCCATGAGCGCAATCTTAATTGTTGTTGGTCTTCTTGCTGCAGTTCCAAGTGGTGGTTCAAGTATTGCGGGTGCATTGGCACTTATTGGAGGAATAGCGGGCGCAGTAGTATTAGGTGTAGATATCACTTGTCAAATCGCTCTGGGCACCACGGCTACCGGCTGGATTTTAGGGAAAGTTGTAGAAGGTCTTTCGGCTGCTATTAAAACAGTTGATCCCACTCTGCTCGCAATCACCGCGCTTCTGGACGTTATTGGTGTCGATCAAGATACGATTGAACTGGTTAAAAGTATTTACGCAAGTGCAGCCGCTTCTATTGTCATGGCGACAGTAATGATTGGTGCAGCTGTAATATGTTCTGTAGCAATAGGGGCCGTTGTTTCTGCATTATCAAAAACAGCCGCAGAAGAAGTCACCAAAGAAATAACAAGCACTATAAAATCAACCATTGAATCTATTATTAAATCCGTTTCAAAAAATATTATAAAGGTATTAAACAGAGTATGCAGCATGATACAAACATCAGTCGTAGTTTTGAAGTTGATTGCCAAGATAAGTAATGCTCTGGAGAAAATAGGCTTAGCTATCTGTGAAACAGCAACATCGATAATGAATTATTGTGTTGCTGAAAACTCTGCCGACATGGCAATTTTACAACAGGACATGAGTAATCTATCAAAAACGCGTGAACAAATGCTTTCAGTATTGCAAAGGGTGGATAAAACCGTCGAACAAGAGGTAAGTCAGATGGTAAGAGTATTACAACACCGAACTGAAACCTTAAAATTTGCTTCCCATTCTATCGTATAAGAGGGTTCTAACATGGCCACCTATGAAATTAAAAATGCGACCAGCACACATAATATTAACAATCTCGATAAAACAATCTTTGATAGAGATTATAGTAAAGAAAACAACATACCAAATGATAATAAAATTGTGCAATACTATAACCTTAAAGATATTAAGCATGACATAAGCTCTCAGTTTATAATATTAAAAAATACAGACAGAGAAGTCTGTCCGGAACTAAGAGTAAAACTATTGGATAATCTTAATTATTCAAGGAATACGCTAGATAATTTGAGGGGTGACCTTAACAAACCTACAATTACATCCAGTCAATCAAGCAGTTCTACAGAGCAGACCACTATTAAAATATCTAAATTTAATATCCTTGATATGCTAGATAATTTGACCATGCGACAACAAGCTGTTATGGAGGAATTTTTAAGGGTATTCACATCAATGTATAAAGCCTCAGCTATGTCTGAGGCTATTATGAGCAATGTTTTTGAACAACTTGTCCAGTATCAGAGAAAAGAAACCGAACGCGCCACAGCAGCAAGTTCGATAGGTGTTATTATCGGGTCAGGAGTTGGCGCAGTCGGGGCCTCGGCATCTGCCGTAGCAAATTACAGAAGCCATCCCAAAAAGATGGTAACCCTTACACCTGACCAAGAGCATACTATCGAAAGAACTGATGATAATGCACAGCGCGCGTCAAAAAGGGAAGTTATAGAGCAACAAGCTTCTCTCAAACAAATAGATGAAAAAATAAAAAATACAACGAAAGATACGAATCTTAATGAAAAAGAAAAAGAAGAGGCGCTGAAATCATATGATAAAGAAAAAGAAGCTACTCTAGAAAAGATTAGAGATACAAACGAGAAAATTAGCACAAAACATAACAATAGGTATAATAAATATTTTACTATAGGTAAAGCAGATGTACTTTCACAGCTTAGCAATGAATCAATTCGAGCAACATCTAGATATCTAGAAAGCACTACTCATGCAGAAAAAGACATTGTTGAACAGGCTAAAAATGTTATGCATTCAGTTATGAGTAGCTATCTGGATCAAATTAGTCGTGATGTTCAAGGAAGAGATCAGGCACTTAATTTATTACAGCAAATAATACAAACCATTATTGATACTGATAGCGCTATCGTTCAAGGCATTCGCTCATAAATAATTGCAATAATAGTTAATTATATTTAAGGAGGAATGACTCATGATTAATAAAGATAATAATTTAAATATAGATATTCTACGTCAGCAGAATGCAAACATTCCTCTCAAAGAGGCATCCTCGCAAAGTGAGGAGCCTCATCAACTGGGAAACAGCGAAAGCGAGGGTAATTTTCATAACAGCGCCAGTAAGGATAATAATATTGGCGCTATGCTCAAGAAAGATGTTGAGAAACTATCAACTTTAGTCAGTGAATGTAGCCCGCGAAATGAAGACTGGAAATGCCAGCACGACATACAACTTAACTTCGTTAAAAACATGCTCAGAAATTTTCCAACTGAGAACCTGTCAGAGAAAGGATCCGCGCTCTTACACGAAAGTTATTTGCTGATAAAAAACGTTCTGCAGCTTACAGAAAATGTTAATACTATTGACGGAAAGTTAAAGGATCCCGCTAAAATATTGACCCTGCATAACTCTGTGAGAAAAACCCTGGCTAACGTTGCTGACAACACAACCGGGTCAATTGCAATGGCAACGACCAAAGGAACCTTAACTCACGCTATCGCTTCTTTAGAGAGTTCTGCACCTGAAGTGAGAAGTTCAGAAACCAGCAGTACTTTAACTGCCAGTAGTTCAAGCGAATTTAAAAGTGATAAATATATATGCAGTGATATTGCTGATTTGATGAGTGTGCTCGGTAGCGACTACCTCGAAATCTATGCAAATAGCGTTGAGATAATGAGCGCATACTGGCAGGACTTCAGTGAACATATCCAAAGCAATATGGGAAAGTGGACTCACTCTAATAAAAAAGGCGATGCGATAGTTTTTGATGTCAATGCATTTCAAAAGGCCTTGATGCATTTTTATTATATCGATAAATATCCTAATGGTGATTTCCACTATCATTACAATCCAGACTATGTTTTATACCCTCCGGCACCAGCTGACAAAATTGGTGTTCCACTGGAAGAAGCAGAAAAATGGTGCGCCGCTTTAGGTCTTCCGGTAATTCCACCCGATCCCAAACACCGCACACCTTCTCCGATTGTCGAAGTTGAACCGCAAGGTAGCGGTCTGTATGTTATTATTCCCAACCCTCAGATTATTGACAGTATGAGTCAGTCTTCAGACTCAATGGTACACAGGGACGATAAAGGGAAGGAAAAAAATATATCTAAAGAATTCACCGGCTACGAAATAAGCACGGCTGAATACCAGGCATGGCTGGCGGGTTATAACGGCCAGGCAGAAAACATGAAAACCGACGTGCAGGTTATCACGACTAAATACAGTACAGCCAACTCCACCTACGATACGATTATCAAATTATTATCGTCAACCATTACTGCATTGTTTGATTCAGCGAAGGATTATTTACGTTTCTGATTAAGTAACACCCACAATTATCATCCACTATCTGGTCCCGAAAAATGGGACCAGCGCTTTATATTATTAAGCATCACCTTTCATTCATTTCCTCATCACAATCTTACAAAATGAGCGTTTTTTGATAGAGCAATTCTGCCAATACTTTATTTTATATTGATCAAATTAATACTATGAATAGAGAAAACGGAAGGAGCGTTCTATGCAACTGCAACATGGAAAAAATACTACACAACAATATATATTTGGCGACTTTGTATTAAAAAACAATGGAATATTATTATTCAAAAACAAAGAATATCATATTCCACCGAAAGAACTTGGCGTTATCATTCTATTACTTAATGCTGACGGTGAAATTGTTAGCAAAGAAGAGATTATCGATAAGGTCTGGAGCGCGAGTGTTGCCAGTGATGAGTCTCTAACACGATGTATTTATGCATTGCGCAAACTTTTGCATGAGAATAAACAGTGTAAGTATATCGAAACGGTCTATGGTCGTGGATACCGTTTTACTGTACCTATTGTGATTGTGACCGATAATGAACCGGTAAAGTCGACCACCACTCTTGCCGTTTTTCCCTTTCGTACCGAAGGTTCGATCAATGTTCTAAAACTCCATTACGAACTTGTCCAGGGCCTTTCAAAATATGCTTTTTGTGGTTTAGATATTTTACCCGCTTCGGTAACAAATGAGGCCAGTGATTTCTCCACTATCCATCAGTTTATCAATAAAACAGGTCCAGAATATTATATTATGGGTCAGGTCGTTCACTATGGTAAAAACTGGCGTTTATTTATTGAGTTAATTCATGCCAGAACACATAAATTGATTGATCATCAAAGCATTGATTTCAATCCCGATAATCCTCTTTCCGTATTATTATCACAAGTAATTAATATTCTTATTGAAAAAATACCCAACATTAATTTTAAATCTATTAATACACAACAAATGCCATCTCTGGATTCTGCTGTTATGTATATGAATGGCAGAATGGAAATGTACCGTTATACACCAGAGAGTTTGAAACGAGCATTAGTAATATTTAGAGATTGTGTAAGTACGCAACCGCAAAATACCTTGCCCTACTGTTGCCTGGCGGAATGCCATATATCATTAGCCCTCCTTGGACTCAGTGAACAAAAACAAGCAATAACTACGGCAGTAACCTCCATTGAAAAGGCTCTTGAAATTAACCCTTCAAATTCTCAGGCATTGGGTTTACTGGGTTTAATCAGTGGGCTAAAAGATGAACATTCAGTGTCTAATGTGCTATTTAAGCAAGCACATTTACTCAAACCTAATTCGCCAGACGTTTATTATTATCAGTCTCTGCTATGTTTTTTGAACGGTGACCTTGCAAGAGCATTTAATCTAATAGAAAAAAGCATTGCTCTTGAACCCAATAAAATGGGTATAAGCATTCTTAAATTAATTATACTTTATTACACATCCCCCCTCGATAACGCGATATCTTTTGCATTAAATCTTAACAGTCAAAACACCTGTAACAATCCAATTATTACCTCTATTCTGGCTATGTTCATGGCACTGAAAGGACATAATGATAAAGCCAAAAGTTTATTGCTTAAACTTGAGCCTGAACATGGTCTTGATTACACCTGTGTTAACTCGCTTTATACGAAGTTTCTGATCTATGGCGCATCTATAAAAAATGACATTATGAAGTTACTGGCAAATATTAGCACCAACAAAATCAATGGTGTTATTTTGCCGTTAATTTACACTGTGTATGGTAAAAAAGAATATGAAAAGCGCTGGCAACAATTAATTAAAGAGAATGATTTATGGTCAAATGTTTTGCTTCATGACCCCCGTTTGCTCAGTGTGAAAAACGAATTTAATACTATTGGTGTGATGCGTACTTCTGCGTAATAACGAATATAAATTGCCCTGCTGAAGCAGGGCAATCTAGTGATTACTTCGTTAATAATACTCTACGCACAAGCCAGAAGACTTTCCTGTCCCAAGCTCTGATATACCAGTTTCAGGATTAAATTTCTCGTGTACTCCCATGAGCTGAGTACTTGTCCAATAATCCGTACTGCTAAAAGCGTTCCCATACGTTTTTAAATTACCATATTCGCCCCACAACGTACCTACTTTTCGCGGTACTACCCCACCGCTTGGCCGCTGCGCTAATTCTAAAGATGACGGCATTTGACCATAGCTACATGAAGTATTTATGATATCCCAGGTATTACTACTGCTAGCACCTAAACTAGTAAACCATTTTTTAATCTTGAATTTAAATACAACATCATTCCCTTTACCATTCTTGGGTTTCCCAGTAATAGTAACTTCACTTCTTATCAGCACAGATAATGTTACTTCTCCATTACTATCAACATTAATTCCATAAATCCCAGCCGTCCAATTATAATCCGTATTTTTCATATTATGGGTTAGTAACAGCGTGAATTTTGCACCATCAAACCCTGTTTCTGGAAAACCATCTGTCGCCCTGAATTTTACACCATTAACACTCAGCGACTCGACTTCCACAAAAGGAAGGATGGTATAGGATGGTTGCCCGTATATACGCCAACCTTTAATCTCCATAAATGAAGTTAAATTTTCTCCTTCTTGGTAGGCCATATATGTACGTTCATATATGCCATCACCCACATATCTCCATTTTTCCCCTTCTTTCTTTTCTACATTTTGTAAGTACACTGCATCATCCAGCAAATCCAGACCGTTATCCACCGGATTTCCAAAATCATCAACTAATAAAGCACTGACAGGTAAATCCGCCCCTTCCACTACTAAAACTTCTCGTATACGAAGCTGTGAACCAAGCGGACTCACTTCACCTGGTTTGATAGTATAATTGTTTGAATAATTGGCATCGCTCCAACCAGCCATCTTCAGTTGCGCATTCAAATTCGCTTCCGCAAAATGTGCCATATACTGTCTTTGATATTGCCCATTGCCGTTGTAAACCCAATTATTGCCCTGGATAGGATCCGCATTCCTGACTTGTACGTTTTCCTCATTAAGCTGAACAACACCATCAGTAATAAAGTTACCCTGGGCATCTTTAAGAACAACGGTCACCGTTATGCTATCCCCAGCGATATATATCGTTTTGTCCGCGACAATCGTTGATTGAGTTTTTGCCGCTGCACCTGGTTGTATTCCATATAATGAGGACTTAATCTCCGCTGCCCATGTTTTTAATTTCAGACTGGCAACCAGATTTTCCTCGGCAACCCATGCTGTCCAGACAATGGTATATTCACCATTATTCTGCTCGACCCACTGCATAGAATCGGGAGTTGCGCCGCCTACCGCGAAACTATCAATATAAGACTCGATGACTTCTGATGTCAGCCCGAAAGCAGGGTTACCAAACTCATCCCGTAACGTTACTGTGACGGTTAATGGCTCCCCGGCGATATATGCCGATTTATCTGTCCTGATAGCAGAATTTGCCTGCACCGGAGCACCGCTGTGGATGGAATAACTCTCTGATTGTTTACTGCTGCCCCACTCAGACAACTTCAGCGTCGCGTGGTGAGAGTCTCCCGCCATTTGCGCCGACCATGTAGCAGTATAAACACCGGCGTTTTCAGACCATCCTCCTGAACGTACGGCTCCTTCCACTATTACGTTATCACCAGACAGTAAGGACTCGCCCCCTTCAACCAGGTTACCGTGCGCGTCTTTCAGCGTCACGGCGACGGTTATGGTCTCGCCAGCGGTGTATGCGTTTTTATCCGTGGCGATAGTTGATGTGGCTTGCGCCGGAGAACCGGACTGTATGTCATAGCGATCTGACGTTACGCCATCACTCCACGACTGCAATTGCAGGTTGGCGTGCTGATTGGTACTGGCAATCGTCGCCATTCGGGTTGTGGTATACACGCCACCTGATTCAACCCAGCTTCCCGTTTCTGACGGGTCGGTGCCAGCCACCGTCAGCACACCATTAGCGGCTAACTGTGAAGCTGCACCGGTTACCAGATTATCGAACGCATCCCGGAGCGTTACCGTGATGGTGATTGTCTCTCCAACCGTATAGTTCGACTTATTTGTTTCAACGGTTGAAGTGAGCTGCGATGCATCACCCGGTACAAAGGTGACGTTCTGGCTCTGGCTGCTGTTGTTGATGCTGGCGGTGACCACACTGGTTCCGGCGGTCTGGCTGGTGACAGAGATTTCCACCGTGCCATCCGGCTGAGTGGTCACCGTCGGGGCAGTCGTTGCGCCGTTGCCTGCCATCACGCTGACCGTCTGCCCGGCAAGCGCATTACCGTTAGCATCAGTGACCTTCACCTGCAGCGTATTCGCCGTCGCGCCGTCAGCCACTGAGCCGTCCTTAATGACCACCAGATCCGCGATCTGCGCCGTTCTGACATCGGCGATAAACGTCACATCCCGGCTCTGGCTGCTGCTGTTGATGCTGGCGGTGACCACACTGATTCCTGCCGTCTGGCTGGTGACACTGATCTCCACCGTCCCGTCTGGCCCTGTGATGACCGTCGGGGCAGTCGTTGCGCCGTTGCCTCCCAACACGCTCACCGTCTGCCCGGCAAGCGTATTACCGAACGCATCGGTCACCCTCGCCCGCAGCGTGTTCGCCGTCGAACCGTCCGCCTCTGAACCATCCTTAATGACCACCAGATCCGCGATCTGCGCCGTCCTGACATCGGCGATAAATGTCACATCCCGGCTCTGACTGCTGCTGTTGATGGTTGCGGTGACTGTACTGATCCCCGCCGTCTGGCTGGTGACAGAGATCTCCACCGTACCGTCCGGCCCTGTGATGA